>Ga0157369_10010318_pt1 | contig 10655 bp, 10 predicted proteins | sample C25metaG_FD_113461 | JGI IMG/M metagenome (GOLD analysis project Ga0157369, IMG submission 113461) | Corn rhizosphere microbial communities from Kellogg Biological Station, Michigan, USA - C2-5 metaG | ecosystem: Host-associated > Plants > Roots > Rhizosphere > Soil | place: USA: Michigan...
ATGGCGTAGCAGGTGATGGAGGTCGGCGAGCCCCAGCCCCAGGCGCGGCCCTGCTCGGCCACGATGAGCAGCGGCACGAGGGCGACCGAGAGGCTGAGGGCACCCCAGTAGTCGATGCGGTGGTCGAGGCGGTTGTGGCGCAGGTGCAGCGTCTTGGAGACGACGGCCAGCGCGGCGATGCCGATCGGCACGTTGACCAGGAAGACCCAGCGCCAGCCGTCGATGCCGAGGATGGTCTCCTGGCCGGCGAAGAAGCCGCCGATGACCGGGCCGAGCACCGACGCGGTGCCGAACACGGCGAGGAAGTACCCCTGGTACTTGGCGCGCTCACGCGGCGGCACGATGTCGCCGATGATCGCCAGGGCCAGCGAGAACAGACCGCCGGCGCCGAGGCCCTGCACGGCGCGGAAGGCCGCGAGGCTGAACATGGACGTGGCGAAGGTACACAGGATCGATCCGAAGATGAAGATCGAGATGGCGATGATGAACAGCCGCTTGCGGCCGTAGATGTCGCCGAGCTTGCCGTAGAGCGGCGTGACGATGGTGGCGGTGATCAGGTACGCCGTGGTCGCCCACGCCTGGTGGTTCAGCCCGTGCAGGTCGTCGGCGATGGTGCGGATGGCGGTCGCCACGATGGTCTGGTCGAGGGCTGCGAGGAACATGCCCATCATCAGGCCGATGAGGATCGTGACGATCTGGCGGTGGCTGAGCGGGCCGGTCGGGCGGTCCGGTTCGTCGACCGCGGCGGGTGCCGGGGCGCCGCCGGTGGCCAGGGCGGCCGTCCCGGGGGCGGGTGGGGTGGAGTCGTTCATCGGTCGTTCCTTCTGGGGTGGGAGGGGATCGAGGCCTCGAGGTCGGAGGCGAAGTGGCGCAGGTGCGCGGAGAACGCGGTGACGTCGTCGTCGGACCAGTCGGCCAGCAGGCCGGTGAGCCACCGGTCGCGGTCGGAGCGGATGGCGGTGAGCAGGTCGCTGCCCTCGTCGGTGAGGGAGAGCGCCTGGGCCCGCCGGTCGTCGGGGTCGGGGCCCCGTGCGACGAAACCGAGGTCGACCAGGGTGCTGACCTGGCGGCTCACGGTGGAGACGTCGGAGTGGAGCACCTCGGCCAGGGCCGAGACGCGCAGGGGGGCCACCTTGAGGTTGAACAGCAGGGGGTAGGCCATCGGGTCCACCTGCGGGTGCTGGCGGGGGGCCTGCTGGCGCACGTGGTGCAAGAGCTTGACGACGCGGATGAGGTCGTCGCCGAGCACGGCCGTCGGGTTCGACGGCACCGAGCTGAACGGCATCCTGGGTCCTTCCCTCATAAGGTTGCTTGCGGCATACAACTATAAGAGAGACCGCGGACATTCCCGAATCCGCGAGAAGTTCGGGCGCTGTCGAACCTTCAGGTGGTGGTGGCGCCGAGGTGGGTGAGCAGGTTGTGCGAGAAGCGCTGGCCCATCACCGCGACGACGCCCTTCATCGCGGTGTTCACGGCGGGGCGCACCACCCCGGGGAACGGCAGGTCGACGGTGATCCTCATCGAGGTCTCGAGGTGGGTGCCGGCCGGCCTCGGGGCGAGCTTGTACCAACCGACCACGCCGGCGCTCTCCTCGGCGCCGGGTGCGGGGTCGTGGGTGAAGTCGATGCGGTGCGGCTCGTCGAAGTCCATCCGCTCACGGAAGGTGAAGGAGAAGTTCGCGCCGAGCACCGGCACCTTGGTCAGCTGCCAGACCCAGTGCTCGCCCTCCTCCTCCACCGACTGGAGGAACGGGGTGAGCCGAGCGATGAGGAGGGGGTCGGTGAGCACGTCCCACACGGCATCCACGTCGGCGGTCACGGTCGCGGTCGACCTGGTCGCGGTCGAGAAGGTCGCCATCAGGGGGTGATCGCCATCGCCGCCATGACCCGTCGGGCCACCTCGTCGTCGCCGTGCACCACCACGTGCAGCTCGTCGGGCGCCTTCCGGCCCCCGGCCAGCCGCCCGGCGACCGCGGTCGACATGGTGAGCGAGGTGGTCACGACGTCGGGGTGCTCCTCGGCGTCGCCGGTGAACAGCGGGATGCCCCGGGCCTTGCCGTCGTGCTCCTCGACCCGGGCGCCGGCCCGCCCGACGGTGGGGCCGGTCAGGTCGAGCACGACCGCGTTGCCCGGCTCGATGGCGGCGTCCTTGGCCACGATGCGAGGGAGCGCGGCGAACAGCTGGCTCACGGCGAGGGCGGCGGCGCCGCTGTCGAGGCCGCCAGGGCGCTCGAGGGCCTCGCGGACGTCCTGCTCGTGCACCCAGATGTCGAAGGTGCGGATGGCGAGCAGGTCGCCCCAGGTGGTGGTGCCGAAGGGGCCGGCCACCTCGCGCTCGCCCCACTCGGTGCCGGACCGGTAGAACGTGAGCCGCTCGGCGAGGCGCTCCTCGAGCTCGTCGAGCACCTCCTCGAGGTCCCGGCCCCGACGGGACTCGACGTACCGCTCCACCCTGGCCCCGAAGGCGTGCCGCACGTGGGCGTGGTGGCTGATGTCGACGTCCGGCTCCGGCTCGCCGGCCACCATCGCCTCGAGGCTCGCGACGTGGGCGATCTGGTCGAGCACCGTCCAGCCGGGGCAGTCGGTGGGCCGGGCCGCGTCGTCGGGGCGCATCGTGCGGCCCAGGTCGATCAGGTGCTGCACCGTCTGCGCGTAGGCCTCGACCAGCTCACCGAGGTCGCTGGGCGCCGGGGGGTGCAGAGACATGCGGCCACAGTACCTACGCTGGTGGGCATGGCCACCCCCGAGCAACCGCCGGTCGAAGGTGCGTCGGGCGTCGCCCGCGCCCTCGGCCTCGCCGTGGTCGCCGGGCTGGTGGGGGCGGTCGTGGCCGCCTCGCTGACGGGTGCGACCGCCCCGCTGGCGCTCGCCGACCCCGGTCCGCTGGTGCGCTGGGGTGTCCCACTGGCCTCAGCCGTGAGCACCCTGGCCGCGGCCGCCACCGTCGGCCTGCTGGGGCTCGCGGCGTTCCTCGCCCCCGAGCGCACGCGCACGAACCGACGGGCGACGGCCGCGCGGTGCGCCGCGACGGCCGCCGGCGTCTGGGCCGCGGCCGCGCTGCTCGAGGTCGTGCTGACCTTCGCCGACCTCGCCGGCACGCCGTTGGGCAGCCCCGGCCTGCTCGACCAGCTGATCTCGTTCACCTGGGCCCTCGAGACGACCCGGGTGCTGCTGATCAGCGCCCTGGTCGCCGTGGTGGTGGCGGTGTCGGCCCGGCTCACGAGGCGGCGGGCCCCGATGGCCTGGCTCGCGCTGCTCACCCTGGCCGCGGTCGTCATCCTCGCACTGACCGGGCACGCGGCGGGGTCGGCGAGCCACGAGGACTCGGTCAACGCGCTCGGCGTGCACCTGCTCGGCGTCGTCGTGTGGACCGGTGGCCTGATCGGCCTGCTGGTGATGCGCCGCCCCCTCGGTGACGACCTCGGCCCGACCGTGGCCCGCTACTCGACGATCGCGGCGTGGTGCTTCGCCGCCGTGGCCCTCAGCGGGGTGCAGCAGGCGTGGATCCGGCTGGGGTCGATCGACGGGCTGTTCACCGCCTACGGCGCGGTGGTCGCGCTGAAGACGGTGGCGATCGTCGTGCTGGGGGTGCTCGGCTGGCTGCACCGGCGCAACATCGTCGAGGTGCTCGGCCGGCGACCGGGCGACGGGCGGCTGTTCGCGCGGCTCGCCGTGGTCGAGGTCACCGTCATGGGCGCCGCGACCGGGCTGGCGGCGGTGCTGGCCCGCAGCGTGCCGCCGGTGCCCGACGCCGCCCCCCAGCCCAGCCGCATCCTCGAGCTGAGCGGCTACCCCGACCCCGGCCCGATGACCGGCGCCGACTGGATCACCGCATGGCGCATCGACTGGCTCTTCGTCGGCACCGCCGCCGTGGCGGTGGGCCTCTACCTCGCCGGCGTCGTGCGGCTGCGGCGGCGCGGCGACTCCTGGCCGGTGGGCCGCACCATCTGCTGGGTCATCGGCTGGGCGCTGTTCGTGTGGGCCACCTGCAGCGCGCCGGGCATCTGGGGGCGGGTGCTGTTCAGCACGCACATGGTCATGCACATGGCGGTGGCGATGACCGTGCCGCTGTTCCTCGTGCCCGGGGCCCCGCTGACCCTCGCCCTGCGGGCGCTGAAGCCGCGGCGCGACAAGACCTGGGGGCCGCGCGAGGTGCTGCTCCAGGTGGTGCACTCGCGGGCGATGCAGGTGCTGGCCAACCCGGTCGTGGCGGCGTCCCTGTTCTTCTTCAGCCTCGCGGCGTTCTACTGGACCGGGCTGTTCCAGCTGTCGCTGACCACCCACACCGGGCACCTGCTGATGATGGCCCACTTCCTGCTCACCGGGTACCTGTTCGTCTGGGTGCTGATCGGCATCGACCCGGGGCCGCCGCGCTGGTCGCCGCTGATGCTGCTCGTCATCCTCTTCGCGACCATCTCGTTCCACGCGTTCTTCGGGGTGGCGCTGACCGGCAGCGAGACCCTGCTCGCGCCCGACTTCTTCGGCCAGATCAACCTGCCGTGGGGGCCGGACCCGCTGCTCGACCAGCACCGGGCCGGCGAGATCGCCTGGGGGTTCGGCGAGGCGCCCACCCTGTTCCTGGCGGTGGTCGTGGCCTTCCAGTGGTTCAAGCGCGACGAGCAGGAGACCCGGCGCCAGGACCGCCAGGCCGACCGCGACGGCGACGCCGAGCTCAAGGCCTACAACGAGTACCTCGGCCGGCTGCGCAACGAGGCCGAGCACCTCAACTGACGCTCTTTCGCCGAGTTGGGTGCCCAGATGGCTGCCCCGGCAACCACCTGAGCACCCAACTCGGGGAGAATGCCGCTCATGCGCATCGCGGTGGTCCAGCTCGGGTACGACGACGACGAGCCCTTCGACGCCCGGGTCGACCGGGTGGCGGCACTCGTCGCCGACCAGGCCGGGCACGACCTCGTCGTCCTCCCCGAGCTGTGGGGTGCGACCGGCTTCGACTACAAGCGGTGGGCCGGCGAGGCCCAGCCGCTCGACGGCCCGTGGGCGCGGGCGATGGCGGATGCCGCGCGGGCGGCATCCGTCACCCTGCACGCCGGCTCGTTCGTCGAGCGACTGCCCGAGCCGGGCGCCGACGGCAACGACCTCGCCAACACCTCCCTGCTCCTGGATGCCGGTGGGTCGCCTCTGGCGGTCTACCGCAAGATCCACCGGTTCGGGTTCGGTGCGGGAGAGCCGCGGCTGATGGAGGCCGGGGCCGACGTCGTGGTCACCGAGATCCCTTCGGGCGCAGCGGAGTTCGTCACCGTGGGGTTGTCGACGTGCTACGACCTGCGCTTCCCCGAGCTCTACCGCCAGCAGGTGGAGGCCGGGGCCGAGCTGTTCGTGGTGCCTGCGGCGTGGCCGTCGGCTCGGGTCGGACACTGGACCCTGCTCGGCCGCGCCCGGGCGATCGAGAACCAGTGCGTCGTCGTGCAGTGCAACACCGCCGGCAGCCACGCGGGCTACGAGATGGGCGGCCACAGCCAGGTGGTCACCGCGAGCGGCGAGGTGCTGGCCGAGGCCGCCGGCAGCGAGCAGCAGGTGCTCTCGGTCGAGGTCGACCTCGAGGCCACCACCGCCTACCGCAAGGCCTTCCCGGTGCTCGACGACCGCCGCCTCTGACCGCCCTCCAGGGCCCCACCGGGGGGACGGGCGCCGCTCCCGCTCTGGTCTGTCTGCGGGGGTGGCGGTGATCTGCCTGGGTGGCGGTGCCATGGCACCGCCACCCGGGCAGATGGACCGGACCCCGGCAGATGGACCAGAGCCGCGAGAGGCCGTTGGTGGCAGGGTAGGGACATGCACGATGCCCCCGCAGCCGCGACCGATGACGTCGTCGCCGAGCTCGTGGGGATGCTGCCCCACGGGGTGGTCGTGACCGCCCCGGACGCCCTCGAGAAGTACCGCTTCGACTGGACCCACGACGCCACCGCCGGCACACCCCTGGCCGCGGTGCGACCCGACACGGCCGAGCAGGTGCAGGTGACCCTGCGGTGGGCGAGCAGGCACGGCATCCCCGTCGTGCCGCGGGGCGCCGGCTCGGGCCTGTCCGGTGGCGCGCTCGCGGTCGACGGCGGCATCGTGCTGTCGACCGAGCGGATGCGGGCGATCGAGATCGACACCGAGAGCCGGGTCGCCGTGGTCGAGCCGGGCGCGCTCAACGTCGAGGTCAAGCGGGCCGCCGCCGCGGAGGGCCTCTGGTACCCGCCGGACCCCAGCTCGTACGAGATCTGCTCGATCGGCGGCAACATCGCGACCAACGCCGGTGGGCTCTGCTGTGTGAAGTACGGCGTCACCACCGACTACGTGCTCGGCCTCGACGTGGTGCTCGCCGACGGCACCCTCGTGACGCTCGGCGGCAAGCGGGTCAAGGATGTCGCGGGCCTGCCGCTGCTCAAGCTCTTCGTCGGCTCGGAGGGCACCCTGGGCGTCGTCACCCGCGCGACCCTGCGCCTCGTGCCGGCCCAGGCCCCCCGGGCGACCGTCGTCGCCACCTTCCCCACCGTGGCCGCCGCGGCCGCCGCCGTGATCGAGCTCGGCCGCACCCTGCGCGCCTCGCTCGTGGAGCTGATGGACAACGCGTCGATCAACGCGGTCGAGGACTTCCAGCCGATGGGCCTGGACCGGGATGCGGGTGCGCTGCTCCTCATCCAGTCGGACGCCCCCGGGGCGGCCCGGGCCGACGAGGTGGCCGTGGCCACCGCAGCCTGCGAGGTGAGCGGCGCCAAGGAGGTGTTCTCGACCGACGACCCCGAGGAGGGCGAGCTGTTCGTGCAGGCCCGGCGCCTGCACTTCAGCGCCATCGAGACCCGGGGCACCGTGCTGCCCGAGGACGTCGGCGTACCGATCCCGCAGCTGCCGGCCCTGCTCGCCGCCGTCGAGGCGATCGCCGCGCGCCACGACGTGCAGATCCCGGTCGTGGCCCATGCCGGCGACGGCAACACCCACCCCGCCATCATCTACACCCCGGGCGACGACGACGCCGAGCGCCGGGCCCGGCTGGCCTTCGACGAGATCATGGCGACGGCCATCGAGCTGGGCGGGACGATCACCGGCGAGCACGGGGTGGGCCGGCTCAAGGCGGGCTCGCTCGAGGCCCAGCTCGGCCCCGACGTCATGGCGCTCACTCGCCGGGTCAAGCACGCCCTCGACCCGGCCGGCATCCTCAACCCCGGCGCGGGCTTCTGAGAACGGCCCGGTCCTGGATCATCGGGTTCGTCGTCATCGTGGGGATCATCGTGTTCGTGATGAACCGGAGGGGATCGACCGGCGTGAGCAAGGCGGACGACCTGTCCTCGCAGTACTCGGCCGAGGGGCAGAAGCACAGCGGGGGGTTCCCGGCCGGTGGCACCGGCCACACCAGCGGCGGCGGGGGGGTCTGAGCCATGCCGACGGTCCTCGGAATGGTCGTGCTGGGCCTGGTCGTGGTGGGCACCCTCGTCGGGCTCGTGCTCTGGGGCCGGAACGCGACGCGTGACCGCAAGCGTGACCAGCAGCGCCGGTCGGGCGCTGAGGTGCCCTACGACGAGAACCGCACCGCCGCCGAGCAGGCGCGCACCGTCGACCGGCAGGGCTGGGTCTGAGCGGGCGAGCCGCCAAAACCTCACCGTCACGGAGCCGCAGGTCAGGGGGCTCGCGACCGTAAAGTCGTCGGGCTGGCCGACATCAACGGCCCCCACCAAGGAGACACCATGTACATCGGACTAGGCATCGTCCTCATCGTGATCGGCGCGATCCTGGCCTTCGCGCTGAACATCGACATCCCGGGCGTCGGCGACGACACCCTGGGCTACATCCTGATGATCGCCGGCGTGCTCGCGATCGTCCTGTCGTTCCTCGCGACCCGGCGCCGCCCGGTCGGCTACACGACCACCCGCGAGAGCCAGGTCGACCCGGCCAGCGGCTCGCGCGTCGACCGCACGGACGTCGACCCCCGCTGACCCACCGGCGACGGCGTCCCCGTCGCCACAGGCACGCCGAACGGCCCACCTCTGCCTGAGGTGGGCCGTTCGGCGTCCGGTCCGGGTGGGTGGCGCCCCTGCTGCGCTGCGCCCGGCCCGGGCATCACCGTGGTCAGAAGGCCGACTCGGGCACCTCCATGAGGAGCGAGTCGGTGGCCTCGGCGATGGCGCGCTCGGCCGTGAGGCGGGGCAGGACCTGCCGGGCGTAGAACTGCGCGGCCGCCACCTTGCCCTCGTAGAAGTCCTTGTCCTTGCCGGAGGCACCGGCGGCGAGGGCGTCGAGCGCGACCGCGGCCTGCCGCAGCAGCAGCCAGCCCACGACGAGGTCCCCGGCACCGAGCAGCAGTCGCGAGGTGTTCTGGCCGACCGAGTACAGGTTGGTGATCTCGCCACCGTTGCGCGGGTCGGACTTCATCAGCTCGCCGACCATGAAGCCCAGGATGCCCTGCACGTCCTCGAGGCCCTGGCCGAGCAGCTCGCGGTCGTGGTCGAGGCGGCCACCGTGCGCGCCGAGGTCCTTGGCGAACTCCTGCACCTGGGTCGAGAGGTAGGTGAGGGCCTGGCCCTTGTCCTTGACGATCTTGCGGAAGAAGAAGTCGAGGCCCTGGATGGCGGTGGTGCCCTCGTAGAGCGTGTCGATCTTGGCGTCGCGCACGTACTGCTCGACCGGGTAGTCCTGCAGGAAGCCGGACCCGCCGAAGGTCTGCAGCGACTCGGTGCCCAGCAGCACCCAGGCCCGCTCGGAGCCCAGGCCCTTGACGATCGGCAGCAGCAGGTCGTTGACCCGGCTGGCGATGTCGGCGGCCGAGCCCCGCTCGAACGACTCCGAGCCGGAGGCGAGCAGCTGCTGGTCGACGATGTCCTGCTGGCTCGCGGTGAACAGCACCAGGGCGCGCAGCCCCTCCGAGTAGGCCTTCTGGGTCATCAGCGACCGGCGCACGTCGGGGTGGTGGGTGATGGTGACGCGCGGCGCCGCCTTGTCGGTCGACTGGGTGAGGTCGGCGCCCTGCACGCGCTGCTTGGCGTAGTCGAGGGCGTTGAGGTAGCCGGTCGAGAGGGTGGCGATCGCCTTGGTGCCGACCATCATCCGGGCGTTCTCGATGACGTGGAACATCTGCGCGATGCCGTCGTGCACGTCGCCGAACAGGGTGCCGACGGCAGGCTTCTCGCCACCGAAGGTGAGCTCGCAGGTCGTGGAGACCTTCAGGCCCATCTTCTTCTCGAGGTTGGTGACGTAGACGCCGTTGCGCTCGCCGAGCTCACCGGTCTCGAGGTCGACCGCGTACTTGGTGAGGATGAAGAGGGACAGGCCCTTGGTGCCGGGCCCGGCGCCCTCGGGGCGGGCGAGCACGAAGTGCACGACGTTGTCGACCATGTCGGACTCGGCGCTGGTGATGAAGCGCTTGACGCCACTGATCGTCCAGGTGCCGTCGTCGTTCTGGCTGGCCTTGGTGCGGCCGGCGCCGACGTCGGAGCCGGCATCGGGCTCGGTCAGCACCATCGTGCAGTGCCAGTTCTTCTCGACGATCCAGCGCGCCAGCTTCTTCTGGTCGTCGTTGCCGAGGGCGTGGAGCAGCTTGGCGAAGCCGTAGGAGGCGGCGAACATCGCGACCGCGGGGTTGCTCCCGAGGAGCATCTCGTTGACGGCCCACCGCAGGCTCGGGGGAGCCACGGTGCCGCCGAGCTCGGCGTTGAGGTCGATGGCCCAGAAGCCGCTGTCGCGGTAGGCGTTGAACGACTTCGTGAAGGAGGCCGGCATCGTCACGGCCTGCGTCTGCGGGTCGTAGACGGGCGGGTTGCGGTCGCTGTCCTGGAAGGACTCGGCCAGCTCGTGCTCCGCCAGCCGCGAGACCTCCTTGAGCATCTCGCGGGCGGTGTCGGTGTCGATGGCCTCGTACGGGCCGGTGCCCAGCACGTCACCGCGGCCCAGCACCTCGAAGAGGTTGAACTCGATGTCACGCAGGTTGCTCTTGTAGTGGCCCATGGCCGTTGGTCCTCCCGATCGGGTCAGTGAGCGCTTGCTTACCAGTGTGCTACCCACCGGTAACAAACACAAGAGGTAGCGCCGTCCCGGCGCGGCGGAGTGAGCGGCGAGCACCCGGCATACTCGCCTCGTGAGCATCGTCCCCGTGCCGCTGCGCCGACCCGTGGTCGCGCGCGACGCCGGCGAGCACGACCGCGTCGCGACCCCGCTCGAGCTGCTCTTCGACCTCGTCTTCGTCGTGGCCATCGCCAGCAACGCCGCCGAGCTGCACCACGGCCTGGCCGAGGCGCACTACGACACGGTGCTCGGCTACTCGATGACCTGGTTCGCGATCTGGTGGGCCTGGCTGAACTACACGTGGTTCGCCTCGGCCTACGACAACGACGACGTCGTCTTCCGGCTGCTCACCTTCGTGATCATGATCGGCGCGCTGTTCCTGGCCGCCGGCGTGCCCGACATCTTCCTGGACGGGCAGTCCACGACCGTGGTGCTCGGCTACGCGATCATGCGCTTCGCGATGGTCGGCCTCTGGCTGCGCGCCGCGGCCGGCCACCCCGAACGCCGGCAGACCGCGCTCTGGTACGCCGGCGGCATCACGATCGTGCAGGTGCTCTGGATCGCCCGGCTCGCCGTGCCGCCCTCCTGGTACATCCCGTCGTTCTTCTTCCTGGTGGGCCTGGAGCTGCTCGTGCCCGTGCTCGCCGAGAAGCGACACGGCTA
>Ga0157369_10010320_pt1 | contig 10653 bp, 7 predicted proteins | sample C25metaG_FD_113461 | JGI IMG/M metagenome (GOLD analysis project Ga0157369, IMG submission 113461) | Corn rhizosphere microbial communities from Kellogg Biological Station, Michigan, USA - C2-5 metaG | ecosystem: Host-associated > Plants > Roots > Rhizosphere > Soil | place: USA: Michigan...
GCACGCGCATATCCGGAGGATTCAACAGTGCGGCTGTCCTATTGCGTCGTGAACACCGGCAAGCGGGACCTGCTGATGGCGTGCCTCGACGCGATCGACCGCGTCACTCCCGCGGGCATCGAGCACGAGATCCTGGTGCTGGACAACGCGTCGCGGGACGGCTCGGTGGAGGCCGTGCTGGCGCGCCAGAACAGCCGCGTTCGCCTGATCGCGCTCGAGCACCGAGCGGGCAAGGCCGCCAACGACTCGACGCTGCTCGAGGCTGCGCGCGGCGAGTACTGCCTGCTGCTGAACGAGGACGCCGAGCTTCAGCCCGGCTCGACCGAGGCGCTTGTCGAGGCGCTCGACCACGACCCTCGCGCGGCCGCCGCCGGGGCGCAGCTCCTCCACCCGGACGGCCGCCCCCGGCGCTGCGCGTGGCGTCTGCCGACTGTGGGCACCGCGATCGCCGGCGCGGTCTTCCTCCACAAGCTCGCGACCGTGCAGAGCCGGGGCAGCCGAACCCGCCGCGTGGGCTGGACCCAGTCGAGCGCCATGCTCGTGCGGCGGAGCGCCGCGCGCGAGGTCGGCTGGCTCGACCCCTCCTTCTTCGTCTACTCGGACGAGACGGACTTCTGCAAGCGCCTGGGCGACGCCGGCTGGCGCATCCTCTGGGTGCCGGCGGCGCGCGCGATTCACCACGACCAGCTGCGCACCGACGCTCGTGGCGCGGCCCGGCGCATCGTCGAGTTCCAGCGCGGGCGCGACCGCTACATGCGCAAGCACCACTCGGCAGCGGCGGCCGCGATTGTGCGAGGACTCGCCGCCTGGAGTTACTTCGCCCGGGCCCTCGTATCCCGCACGGGCCGGGATCGCTACCTGCTGCACGCACGCCAGGCCCTCAGGCCGTGGCGGGGCGAGGGGCTGCGCGAGACCGCGGACAGCAGCGCCCCGGCCCTGCGTAGAGCAGCCTGAGAGAGCCTTCAGGCGCCTCTCCTATCCTGCACGCGATGCTGAGGTGGATGCGCCGTCGCTGGGCGTACCTCGCGGCGGCCGTGGCGGTGGTCGGCGGAGGCGCGCTCGCGATCTACCTGACCGTCGGGCAGAGGCCCGGGGACGTGACGAACACGGATGTGCCGTTCACCGCCCCGGCACCGGCCCCGCCGCCCGCGCCCAAACCGGACAAGCAGCTCGGACAGCTCGGCAAGATCAACTGGCCGCTGTACGGCTACGACCCGCAGCGCACGCGCTACCTGCCCGCGTCGCACGCCAAGTACGTCAAGCCGCCCTACCGCCAGGTCTGGGTGCGCGCCTTCCACAACCTCATGGAGTTCCAGCCCGTGATCTGGAAGGGCACGATGTTCTTCATCAAGAACAACGGCACCGCCTACGCGCTGCGCACGCGCACCGGGCGGCTGTTGTGGAAGCGCAGGATCGGGTCGCTGGCGGCTTCGTCACCCGCCTGGATGGACGGGCACGTGTTCTTCACCACGCTGACCGGCCGCATCTACGCGCTGAACGCCAGCGACGGCCGCGTGATCTGGGCCAGGAACGTGCACGCGCGCACGGAGTCGCCGCCGCTGGCCTACCAGGGCCGCGTGTACTTCGGCGCCGAGGACGGCAGCGTCTACGCGCTCGGCGCCGGCGACGGCCACGTGATCTGGCGCTACCACGCGAGCGGCGACGTGACCGCCGGCCCCGCCTACTCGAAGGGCCTTCTCTACTTCGGCGACTACGGCGGCAACATGCAGGCCGTGCGCGCCAGCAACGGTTCGCTGGTGTGGAAGACGCACGAGGCCGGGCTCCCGTTCGGGCGCTCCGGCGGCTTCTACGGCACGCCCGCGGTCGCGTTTGGCCGCGTGTACGTGGGCAACCTCGACCGGAAGGTCTACTCGTTCTCTGCCAGCACGGGCAAACTCGCGTGGAGCCACTCGACGGGCCACTACGTGTACGCCGCGCCGGCCGTGGCGGCCGTGCCGGGCGTGACGCCGACGGTCTTCATCGGCTCCTACGACCAGAACTTCTACGCGCTCGACGCCCGCACCGGCGCGCAGCGCTGGGTGTACCACGCCAGCGGGCCGATTTCGGGCGCGGCGAGCGTGATCGGGCGCGTCGTGTACTTCTCGACCCTGGAGACGCAGCGCACCTACGGGCTGGACGTGCGCAGCGGCAAGGTGGTCTGGACCTTCGCGCACGGCTCCTACAACCCGGCTATCTCGGACGGCCAGTGGCTGTTCATCACCGGGCACTCGGGGGAGACGGCACTCGAGCCACGCGGGCTGCCCAAGCACCTGGCCGCCACCGGCGCCGCCACGCGGGCCGCACATCGCGCCGCCAAGAAGAAGCACGCGAAGGCGAGGGCCAAGCGCAAGGCAAGGCACCACCACCGGAAAAAGAAGAAGAGCGGCTAGGGCGAGACGCTCTCGGCCGCGGTGCCGGCCGGCTGGATCCCGGAGCTGCGCACGCGCGCCCGCGGCGGCCCGCGCCGCAGCGCGATGCCGATGCCGATCAGCGTCCATGCGATCGGGTCCTCCAGGAAGTCCGCGTACAGCAGCGTGTGGAACACGAGCGCCGCGAACGCGGCCGCCACCACCATCCGCCCGAGCAGCCGCGCGCTCGGCTCGGCCTCCCGCCGCAGCCGTAACAGCCCGCCGAACAGCAGCCGGAACGCGGCCACCAGCACGAACACATATGCCGCCAGTCCGACGATCCCCTGCTCCGCCGCCACGGTGATCGGAATCGTGTGCGATGCGGAAGCCGCCTGCGCCTCGCCCTTCTTCTCCCGCGCCCGGAAGCGCTCGGCGAACGAGCCTGAGCCGTAGCCGTAGAGCGGACGGTCGCCGAACATGCTGAGCCCGCCGCGCATCAGGTCCACGCGCCCGCTCGTGGCGCGGTTGAGCGACTTGGCCGAGTGTCCCTTCAGGTGCACGGAGCCGGGGATCGCCCAGATCACGATGGCCGCGATCACGGCCGCGGCACCCACGGCCGCCACCACCGGCCACGTCTTCCAGCGCACCGCGGCAAGCACGGCCAGGCCCACAAGCAGCGCCGCGAAGCTCGACTGGGACAGGCTCAGCACGAGTCCCGCCCACATCACCGCGAGCAGCACCGAGATCCACACCACGTTGCGCGTGCGCCTGGACCACAACAGCAGCGTGGCCAGGATGACCATGACGATCGCCAGGTAGCGGCCATAGATGTTCGGGTCGAAGAACAGCGAGTTGACCCTGAAGTACGAGCGGAACTGGTTGGCCTCGATCACCTTCGGGTTCCACAGCAGGCGGCGCGTGGCATATTCGCCGAAAGCGATCGCCGCGAAGATGAGCGACAACCCGACTGTCACCCGCAGGCACCACTCCTCGAGCCGCGCGGTCCACTCGAGCGACGTGATCAGCTTGAGCAGCAGCGCGAACGGGATGTAGAAGAAGGCGACGTTCTTGAGCGCGGTCTCGAAGTCCGTCGAGTACGCGGCCTGGATCGAGTAGAGCAGCACCGCGATCATCAGCGCGAGCTCCATATAGCCGGGCGAGCGCTCGGCGGGCGCGAGGCGGTAGCCGTTGTTCTCGGCACCCGGGTCTCGCGGCCGCAGCCGCTCCCACACGTAGGCGAGCCCTCCGCCTCCCACCACCACGTAGAGCGGCACCAGCAACAGCGCCGACTGGCCGCCGGCCTGCACCGGGATGCGGAACGGCAGCGCGGCCACCGCCAGCACCGGCATGAGCAGCGGCCAGCGCATGAACACCACCGCCAGCGCCACGATCAGGGCCAGGCCCACCACCCCCAGGGCGACCAGCTCCGCCGGGTGCGAGCGCAGCGTCTCGAACTGGCTCGAGTTCCACAGCTCGCCCACGAGCAGCACCGGGCAGAGCACGAGCGCCAGCAGCACACACACCGCTCGCGAGCGAGGGGTTGAGAGAAAGAAGGCTCCCGTCGCAGCGAGCGAGGCCGCCACCATGCCGCTGCCCTTGAAGGCGGTGGCTACCGCGAGAGGAGCGACCACACGCGCCTCGTCACGTCGGTGAGCTCGACACTCCCGGCCAGGTCCGGCCCCCACTCGCGGCTGCCGGATCGCACCACGATCCCCTTGCCCAGCCTGTACGCGATGAAGGCGGGGTGCTGCGGATCGCGCCCCGCCGACGACAGGATCTGCGCCCCGCCCACGAGCCGCTGCGACTGCTCGAAGTAGTTGAAGTCCCCGAACACGCCGTTCGCCACGTCCTGGAACAGACCGAGCGTGTCCGGCTGGTTGACGGCCATCGGCGCCTGCTCGATGCGCGCCTCGTCCACCTGCTCGCCGAACACGTTGAGGCGCTCGGGCCTGCTCGGGTTCACGAGCTGATTGCCCGCGAGGCCCACCTGGCGGCGGAACGCGTCCGTGCCGAACGATGCCACGCGGCCGCCATTCTGCACGTAGCCCCGCAGCGCGACGTCGACCTGACTCGTCAGCCAGGTCTCGTCCCCCACGAACAGCACGCCCTTGTGGCCGATGAAGCCCGGGTCGCGGCCCTGTGCGAGCGCGAGGTCGGTGGTGATGTCGTACGGCGTCTTCTCACGGGCGAGGAAGCGCAGCAGCGGATCGATGCTGTCCTTGAGCCCAGCCGGCGCGAGCCCGTGCGCGAACGGGCGCGCGATCCCCACGTCCTCCCCCGCGCCGAGCGTGTTGGGGAAGCCGTCGTTGTCGTCATCCACCTGATTCACGCCCTGCCACGTGATCGCCGGCACGACCACGAGCACCGAGCCACGCTTCGCTCCCTGCACCACCACCGGCTGCACGGCGCGGTGGCCGGCGGCCTGCACGCGCAGCAGGTAGACGCCGCTCGCGGTACCCGGCGGCACGGTGACGGCGAGCTGACGGCCGCTGCCCCCTCCGCGCGCCAGCGTCCTGCCCGGCCCCACCGGCCCGAGGCTCCAGCGCAGCCGCCGCGGAGTCGGGCCGATCCTGAAGCGCGCCTCCGAGCCGGCCTGCACCGGGTCGAGCGAGCCGCTGACGGTGAGGTAGCGCACCGACACCCCGGTCCCAGGTTTGCCCTGGCTCGCCGTGGGCGGCAGGACGCGGGGGAAGCTGCCTCCGTTGCCCGCGCGGTCATAGGTGGTGATCGTGACCGCGTAAACCCCGTCGGGCGCGGGCTTGCCGTCGACCGTCCCGTCCCAATACGCGGTCTTCCGGAAACGGGTCCCGTGGAAGAACGCGACCTCCTGCGGCTTCGGCAAATCGGTGCGGTAGATCTGGACGAGCGGCGCTGGATCGGAGCGGCCGCGATAGCGGATGCGAGCTCGGCCGAGTGGAGCGGGCGCACCCGGGAGGACCTCGGGCGGCGTGATCGCGACGATCTTGGGGCGGGGCGGCACCGTGTCCACGATCAGTTCGCGCGCAGCGGTAACCGAGCGCGCCTGGTTCCGCAGCGTGACCCGCAGGCGGTAGGTGCCGTCCGGCGCGATCAGACCGCCATCGGCCCGGCCGTTCCACACATAGCGGTGTCGGCCAGCGCGCAGCACGCGATCGTCCACCAGCGTCCGCACGTCGTCGCCGTCCGAATTCACGAGCGTGGCGGTGACCCGGCCCCTGTCCCTCAGCGTGAAGGCGATCGTCACGTGGCTCTTCTTGCAGTTGCAAGTCGGGCCTATGTAGCGGTTGTAGTAGACGCGCTCGATGATCGGCGTCGAGCGCTTGAGCCGCTGCGCGACGAGGAACGCCGCCGAGGTGGCGAGCACCAAGACGCCGAAGACCACGCGGACCAAGACGCTGCTCGGCACGCGCGTAAAGGTACTCAGCCGGCCTGAACCCGCGCTTAGCCGGAGGAGGACCCGCCGCCGGCCAGGTCGGCGCCGATGATCACGGTGACCGTCGCGTCGCCGGCGCGCCCCTGCGTCTCGGAGTCGATCGGTTCCGTCTGCCCTATGCCCAGCAGCTTGGCCACCTGACTCGCGGCGGCCGAGTTGCCCTTCGCGTACTCGACCACGGACTCCGCCTGCTGGCCCTGAGTGAGCGCGTTGTCCGTCGTGCCGCGCTTGAAGCCCGCCTGCTCGATCTTGTCCGCGGTGGTGGCGGCCAGACCGGTCACCGTGGTGCCGTTGAGCACGGCCACGGTGATCTTGCCGCGATCGAGGGCAGCCGGCTTGTGGCTCTTCTTCGACTTGGAGCCGCCACCGGACTGTGAGTTCGACTGTGGCACGACCTGTCCGCTGTTGCCGTTCGACGTGCCGCTGTCCGAGGTGAGCTGAGAGACGCCGTAGGCCGCGCCCGCGCCGAGCACGAGGATGCCCACCACGATCAACGCGATGTAGCGAGGCGCGGGCCAGTGGATACGGCGGTACCACGGCTCCTTTGGCCGCATCCCGGAGAGGATCGGCGTGGAGGGAGCGCCGGCGCCCGCGGGAGTGGGGCGGGCGGACGGCAGCGTTGGGGGAGGCGGCGCGGGCACGCCGCTCGGCGGCGGATTGGCCGCGGTGGCGGCGCTGCCCTGGGGCTGCGGCTGGGGCGGGCGCACGACCGTCGCGCCACCGGCAACCGCGGCTGCGGCGCGCTGCTGCGCCTGCGCCTGAGCCTGCGCGGCCGCGCTGACGCGTGCCTCTTCCTCGGCTGCGCGCTCAGGGGCGCGCCCCGCCCACTCACGCAGGCGCTTGACGTCGCGCGCTTGCGAGAAATAGAGGGCGCTGAGCACGGCCAGACCGACGACAGCCGCAAAACCCGCGTAGGAGCCAATCTCCTGAACGAGATGCATTACCCGTCAGACACCTTAAACGGAATGGCGGGCGCCCAAAGACCGGGACACCGTCCCGCGCTCGCGCGCAAGCGCCGCAACCGTCTTCGCCAGCTCGTCCGGCCGGCCGTGGTAGACGAGCTCCTCGACGCGCGAGAACGCCTCCTCCACCCACTCTGGATCGAGCGGCTGTCGCGACGCCGCCACGATCTTCTCGGCGGGCGTGGGCTGCGGGCGCTCGTCGGGGTTGAACAGCTCTTCGTGCAGCTTCTCGCCGGGCCGTCGCCCGATGATGTCGATCGCGATATCCACGCCCGGCTCCTGTCCTGACAGCCGGATCATGTTCTCGGCCAGCTCGATGATCTTCACCGGCTCGCCCATCTCGAGCACGTACACCTCGCCGCCCTGGCCGAGGTCGCCCGAGCGGATGATCAGCTGCACGGCCTCCGGGATCGTCATGAAGTAGCGCGTCATCGCGGCGTCGGTGACGGTGACGGGGCCGCCCTCGGCGATCTGGCGGCGGAAGATCGGCACCACGGAACCGGAAGAGCCGAGCACGTTGCCGAAGCGCACGGTGGTGTAGCGCGTCTGCGGGAAGCGGTGCTGAGCGGCCTCCAGGGCCCACTCGGCCAGGGTCTTCGACGCGCCCATCACCGTCGCGGGCGAGACCGCCTTGTCGGTGGACACGAGCACGAAGCGCCGCACGCCCGACTCGCCGGCCGCGGAGGCCACCAGGCGCGTGGCCACGGCGTTGTTGCGCACGGCCTCGATCGGGTTCTCCTCCATCAGCGGCACGTGCTTGTAGGCCGCGGCGTGGAAGACCACCGTCGGCCGCATCTCGATGAACAGCTCGCGCATGCGCGTGGCGTCCTTGCAGTCGGCCAGCACGGAGGTCGCGCGGTTGAAGTGGCGCCCCTCCTCCAGCTCGCGCCGGATCTCGAACAGGCTGTTCTCGCTGTTGTCAACGAGGATCAGCTGGCGCGGCCCCACGCGGGCGATCTGGCGCGACAGCTCCGCGCCGATCGAGCCGCCCGCGCCGGTGACGAGCACGGTCTCGTCCGCCAGGTAGCGGCCCACCCGACCCACCTCCATGCGCACCGGCTCGCGTCCGAGCACGTCCTCCACACGCACCTCGCGCACCTGGCGCATCAGGTTCACGCCGCCGCGCAGGATCTCGAACACGGTCGGCAGCGTGCGCACTGGGATGCCGCGGTCGCGGCACGCCGACACCACGCGCTGGCGCAGCTCGCCGGGAGCGGACGGGATCGCGATGATCACCTCGTCGGGCTCCGAGATGTCGAGCACCTCGGGCAGCTCGCCGGTCGTGCCCAGCACCTTCACGCCCGCCACGCGCATGCCCTGCTTGCGCGGGTCGTCGTCCACGAAGCCGATCACGACCTGGCGCAGCTCCGGGTTGCGTCGGAGCTCGAACGCCACGGACTGCCCGCCGTTGCCGGCGCCCACCACCAGCACCTCGCGCCCGTCCTTGGGACCGAGCGGCGCGCGGAAGGAGCGGTCCACCAGCACGGCGCGCACGAGGAAGCGCACGCCGCACACGCCGGACAGGGTGAGCAGGAAGTCGAGCGCGATGACTCCTCGCGGCGGATCGGTGCCACCGGGCGCGAACAGGAACAGCGCGACCACCAGACCGGCGGTGCAGATCGCAACCGCCTGGAAGATCGCCTCGAAGTCCTTCTGATCGACGAAGCGCCAGAGCTTGTGGTAAACGCGGAAGAGGGCGAAGACGATCAGCTTGCCCGGGACGACAAACAGGATCGTGCCCCAGAGGAGCGTCTGGTAGCGGTCCGGCACGCCACTGTCGAAGCGCAGGATGAACGCGAGCCACCAGGCCAGCGCGACTATGCAGCCGTCGATCGCGACCTGGGCAGCCCGCCGGGCGGCAATCGATGCGAATAGACGGGATCTGAGGGCAGTCAGGGAGTGTTCCTTCTCGCTACGACCGGTAAAACAGCATGCGGAGCCGCGCAGCGCCGAGGGGTCATGCTAGCGACGATCGGCAAGGCTCGCGCGCGTTGTAAGTGGGCTCTCAGGGGCTGCCGCTAGGCTACGCCGACCTCGATGCTCCTTCTCGCCTCGATCAGCGAGCGGCTCGTGAACTTCGCCGTGAACGTGATCGGCGATCTGGGTCTCTTCGGCGTCTTCGTCCTGATGGTCGCCGAAAGCGCCTGCATCCCGATTCCGAGCGAGGCCACGATGCTGTTCGCGGGCTTCAACGTGTCCAGCGGGCATTACCCGCTCTGGCAGCCCGTCGTGGTCGGCGTGGCCGGCAATCTCGTGGGTTCCTGGATCGCCTACGCGGTCGGTTACTACGGGCGCATCGACCTGCTGGAGAAGCACGGCAAGGCGCTCCACATCAAGCCGAGCCACCTCGCCTGGGCGGACCGCTGGTTCGACCGCCACGGCGAGGCCACAGTGTTCTTCGCGCGCCTCCTGCCGATCATCCGCACGTTCATCTCGCTGCCCGCGGGCGTGGCGCGGATGCCCTTCTGGCGCTTCACGCTCTTCACCGTGGCCGGCTGCCTGCCGTGGGTGCTCATGCTCACCTGGATCGGAAAGGCCGCGGGCGACAACTGGCGCGACTGGAAGCACTACTTCAGCTACCTCGACTACCTCGCGCTCGCCGCGATCGTGGTGGGGATCATCTATCTCGTGCTGCGCCGCCGCAGCCGGCCCGCAGAGACCGAGGCTGCCTAGTGCCGTGAGTCGGAAGTTCGTACTCAGCTTCCCGTGTGGCTGGGTGCGATCCGACGACGCACGGGGGATGAGTCGATGCAGAGCATCGGCGATTCCCGCGGGTGGCGTCGGGCGCGACCAGACGCCGGGAAGGTGCACCCGAAATTACGACTCACGGCACTAGCCCACTCGGCATCTCGCGTGCGGTCGCCCTGGGTGCGCTTCAGGGGCCCACGGAGCTGCTGCCAGTGTCGAGCTCGGGGCACCTTGCGCTCGCGCCCGGGCTGCTCGGCTGGGACTACGAGGCGCTCGATCCTGAGCTGCGCAAGTCGTTCGAGGTGGCGCTGCACGCGGGAACGGCAGCAGCGCTCGCCATCGCGCTGCGGCGCGAGGTGGAGGACGTGCTGCGCTCGCTGGATGCGCGGCGCGTGCTCGGCGTGGCCCTGACCTTCGCGCCCGCGGCGCTCGTGGCCGCCGTGTTCGAGCGGGCGATCGAGGAGCGGCTTGGCTCCGCGCGCTCGGTGGCGATCGCCCAGATCGCGGCGGGCATCGCGCTGGCGCTGGCCGACATGCGCCCGGCCGAGCGGCCGTACGGAGAGGCCGGAGCGCTCGATCACCTGCTGATCGGCTGCGGGCAGGCCTGCGCGCTCGTTCCGGGTGTGTCCCGCAACGGGGCCACGCTCACCGCCGCCCGCCTGTTGCGCTTCGAGCGCAGGGCGGCGAGTGTGCTGTCGCGGCACGCCGCGCTGCCGGTGATCGCGGGCGCCACCGGCCTCAAGGGCCTGCGCCTCGCTCGGCGTGGCCTGGCGCCTGAGCTGCGCGCGCAGTTCGCAGTCGGCGCCGCGGCGGCGTTCGTCTCCACGATCGCATCGCGGCGGCTGATCGGGGTCATGGACCGCGCGCGCTCGTACCGTCCCTTCGCCGCCTACCGGATCGCGCTCGGCGCCGCCGCGCTGGGTGGCCTCCGCGCGCGCTGATTGAATTGACGGCGATGTCCGACAGCGCGTACGCACGCGCCGGCGTGGACACGAGCCGCGCCGACAGCGCGATTCACGGGCTCGTGGACGTGCTGCGCACGATCGACACCGGCAAGCCATCGCGCTCGGTGCTGCGCTCGGGTCACTACGCGGCCGTGATCGACCTGAACGGAATCGGCCTCGCGCTCTCCACCGACGGCGTGGGCACGAAGGTGATCGTGGCCGAGCAGCTCGGCCGCTACGACACCGTCGGCATCGACTGCGTGGCGATGAACGTGAACGACCTCGTGTGCGTGGGCGCA
>Ga0157369_10010322_pt1 | contig 10652 bp, 7 predicted proteins | sample C25metaG_FD_113461 | JGI IMG/M metagenome (GOLD analysis project Ga0157369, IMG submission 113461) | Corn rhizosphere microbial communities from Kellogg Biological Station, Michigan, USA - C2-5 metaG | ecosystem: Host-associated > Plants > Roots > Rhizosphere > Soil | place: USA: Michigan...
ATTATGTGGGAAGTGCCGCTGCTGGCGCTGATTAGCGAAGTGGTGCACCGCTGCCGCTCGCCTGAAGCGGGCGTCCAGCAGGCTCTGCTGCATCTGGAGAGTAAACTGGCAGATTTCGCTGCACGCACCGCGTCGATGGATATGTCCGGTTTCCGGCTGATGGATTTCGGTACCCGCCGTCGCTTCTCTGCCGACGTCCAGCAAGCAATTGTTGAGCGGCTTAAACAGGAGCCGTGGTTCGTTGGCACCAGCAATTACGATCTCGCCCGTCGCCTGTCGCTGACGCCGATGGGTACGCAGGCCCATGAGTGGTTCCAGGCGCATCAGCAGATTAGCCCCGATCTGGCGACCAGCCAGCGTGCTGCGCTGGCTGCGTGGCTTGCTGAGTACCCGGATAAACTGGGTATCGCCCTGACGGACTGCATCACCATGGATGCCTTCCTGCGCGATTTCGGCCCGGAGTTCGCGACCCGCTATCAGGGGCTGCGCCATGACTCTGGCGATCCCGCTGAGTGGGGCGAGAAAGCAATCGCCCATTATGAAAAGCTCGGTATCGATCCGCTGTCGAAAACGCTGGTCTTCTCCGATAACCTCGATCTCAATAAGGCACTGGATCTCTACCGCCATTTCGCTTCGCGTATCCAGCTGGGCTTCGGCATCGGTACGCGGCTTACCTGCGATATTCCGGGCGTTAAGCCGCTCAATATCGTGATTAAGCTGGTGGAGTGTAACGGTAAACCGGTGGCGAAATTATCCGATAGCCCCGGCAAAACGATTTGCCATGACAAAGCGTTTGTCCGCGCGTTGCGCGAGGCCTTCGACCTACCGCAGGTGCGAAAGGCGAGTTAATCATCAGGGAGCCAGTCGGCTCCCTTTTTTCATGACAAATTATTAATGCTGCCTGCGAATTCTGCTTGTCTGATCGCGCTCGCCAGGTAACATAGGTGATCCCGCCCATTTCGGGTGGACAAGTGTTTATTTTTTCCGACTATTAATAGAGAGAATATTATGAGCGTTGTGCCTGTAGCCGACGTATTCCATGGTCGCGTTGCCGTTGACAGTGAAGTGACGGTTCGCGGATGGGTGCGCACCCGCCGAGATTCTAAAGCTGGTATCTCCTTCCTCGCCGTTTATGACGGCTCCTGCTTTAATCCTGTACAGGCCGTTATTAATAATTCTCTGCCCAATTACAATGATGACGTTTTGCATCTGACCACCGGTTGCTCGGTTGTGGTTACCGGCAAAGTGGTGGCCTCGCCGGGCGAAGGTCAGAGCCTGGAGATCCAGGCAACATCCGTGGAAGTGACCGGCTGGGTTGAAGATCCGGACACCTACCCGATGGCGGCAAAACGTCACAGCATCGAATACCTGCGTGAAGTGGCACACCTGCGCCCGCGCACCAACCTGATCGGCGCCGTCGCGCGCGTTCGTCATACGCTGGCGCAGGCGCTGCACCGCTTCTTCGACGAGCAGGGCTTCTTCTGGGTCTCTTCTCCGCTGATCACCGCCTCCGATACCGAAGGTGCTGGCGAAATGTTCCGCGTCTCGACGCTGGATATGGAAAACCTGCCGCGTAACGCCGAAGGCAAAGTTGATTACGACAAAGACTTCTTTGGCAAAGAGGCGTTCCTGACGGTTTCCGGTCAGCTGAACGCAGAGACCTATGCCTGCGCGCTCTCAAAGGTTTATACCTTTGGCCCGACTTTCCGCGCGGAAAACTCCAATACCAGCCGCCACCTGGCTGAGTTCTGGATGCTGGAGCCGGAGATCGCCTTCGCGAACCTCGACGATAACGCCCGTCTGGCAGAAGCGATGCTGAAATACGCTTTTAAAGCGGTGCTGGAAGAGCGTCTGGACGATCTGCAGTTCTTCGCCGAGCGCGTCGATAAAGATGCTATCGGTCGTCTGGAGCGCTTTATCGCGGCTGACTTCGCGCAGGTCGATTACACCGATGCGGTGGCGATCCTTGAGAAGTGCGGTGAGAAGTTCGAAAACCCGGTCTACTGGGGAGTCGATCTCGCCTCCGAACACGAGCGCTATCTGGCTGAGAAGCACTTCAAAGCGCCGGTTGTCGTTAAAAACTACCCGAAAGAGATTAAAGCGTTCTATATGCGCCTTAATGATGACGGTAAAACCGTGGCGGCGATGGACGTGCTGGCACCGGGCATCGGCGAAATCATCGGCGGCTCGCAGCGTGAAGAGCGTCTCGACGTGCTGGACGCACGCATGGCTGAAATGGGGCTCAATAAAGAGGACTACTGGTGGTATCGCGATCTGCGCCGCTACGGCACCGTACCGCATGCCGGTTTTGGTCTCGGCTTTGAGCGTTTGATCGCCTATGTTACCGGCGTGCAGAACGTTCGCGATGTGATCCCGTTCCCGCGTACGCCGCGCAACGCAACCTTCTGATTGCGTTCATGTCAAACAAGGCCAGCATAATTGCTGGCCTTTTTATTATCTGCTGTCAACTTTTGTTAACGCGGTCACACTTTACCCCGCCTGATAAATCGCCGTTTATACATTTCTTTGCGTTTTTTTACGCCTGAATTGCTTCGCAACAAAAATCACGGACGTGAATATTTCAAAGTGTTTCATTCGAATGATTAGCACATTTGGTCAAAATTAGCACAGCTATCTGGACGTCTAAACACAAATATAAGAAAAAGCCTTATCTGCCGCTTTTATGCATAAGGTATGCCTTTATCTCAATTAAACATAAGTAATTCATATAAATAGGAATGGCGAGGCTGTTTTTTTACGCGGCAGCTGCGGAATTTAGAGATGGTTCACAAAGTTCCGTCAAATTCACAAATTTTTACACAATATTTCTTCTTGTTACTTCTTTAAGACATTTGTAGCACTTTCAGGCTAGCGAAACGCTTACTTGTTTGGAAAGATGCCTCTCAGACACAGAAAGACACCAAACTCTCATCTGTAGTTCCGTAAATTTTTTTTGACGGATTTACACGGCGGCAGTGGCAGGTGTCCAAAAAAAACCAATGAGGGTAATAAATAATGATGAAGCGCAATATCCTGGCAGTGGTTATCCCTGCCCTGCTCGTAGCGGGCGCAGCTAACGCTGCTGAGATCTATAACAAAGATGGCAACAAAGTTGATCTGTACGGTAAAGCTGTAGGCCGTCATGTTTTCACCACTACTGGTGATAACAGCTCCAACGGCGATGCCAGCTACGCTCAGCTTGGTTTCAAAGGCGAAACGCAAATCAATAGCGACCTCACTGGCTACGGTCAATGGGAATACCGTGTCAGCGCAGCTCGTGCTGAAGGTGAGCAGCAGAATGGCAACACTCGTCTGGCATTTGCTGGCCTGAAAGTTGCTAATGCAGGCTCCCTGGATTACGGCCGTAACTACGGCGTTGTGTATGACGTTGAGTCTTACACCGATATGGCCCCATACTTCTCGGGCGAAACCTGGGGTGGCGCATATACCGATAACTTCCTGACCAGCCGTGCTGGTAGCGTCCTGACTTATCGTAATTCCGATTTCTTTGGTCTGGTTGATGGCCTCGCTCTGGCTGTTCAGTATCAGGCTAAAAACGAAGATAACCACAGCCTTATCGCACAGAACGGCGACGGCGTAGGTTACTCTTTAGCCTATGACTTTGCAGAAGGTTTCGGCGTTTCTGCTTCTTATGCAAATTCAGACCGCACTACCGCTCAGGAAGCTGATGGTAACGGTAAAAATGCAGAAGTTTGGGCTGTTGGCGCGAAATACGACGCTAACAATATCTACCTGGCAACTGTTTATTCAGAAACCCGTAACCTGAGCATCGTACAGAGCAGCCTCGTCGGGACTGAGTTCGCTAACAAAACCACCAACTTCGAAGCTATCGCTCAATACCAGTTCGATTTCGGTCTGCGTCCGAGCCTGTCCTATGTACAGAGCAAAGGCAAGGGTCTGAACGGTGGGGAAAGCAGTGCGGATCTGGCTAAATACATCGAAGCTGGCGTAACGTACTACTTCAACAAGAACATGAACGTGTTCCTGGATTACCGTTTCAACCTGCTTGATACCAACGAATACTCCAGCAGCTACGTGGGTACCGACGATCAGGCAGCTGTAGGTCTGACCTACCAGTTCTAATCAGTCACCCTCGACTGTTATAGGCATTTAAAACAGGGCTCCGGCCCTGTTTTTTTATGCCTGCGGCAAAAAGCGCGACGACTTTTGAAAAGCGTCGCGCTTTTTATTGCAAACGGTTGGCAATTCCCCTGCCAGCCGTTAACCTGATAACGGAATTCCCTTCTGTCATCAAAATGGAACCTCGTCATGTTTGAGAATATTACCGCTGCCCCTGCCGACCCTATTCTGGGCCTGGCCGATCTGTTTCGCGCCGATGAACGCCCGCACAAAATTAACTTAGGCATCGGTGTCTATAAAGATGAAACCGGTAAGACGCCGGTGCTGACCAGCGTGAAGAAAGCAGAGCTCTATCTGCTGGAAAACGAAGCCACGAAAAACTACCTCGGCATCGACGGCATTCCAGAATTTGGCCGCTGCACCCAGGAGTTACTCTTCGGCAAAGGCAGCGCCATTATCAATGACAAACGCGCACGGACGGCACAAACCCCAGGCGGCACCGGTGGTCTGCGCGTTGCCGCAGATTTCCTCGCTAAAAACACCAGTGTAAAACGCGTCTGGGTCAGCAACCCGAGCTGGCCGAACCATAAAGGCGTGTTCAACTCTGCTGGCCTGGAAGTATGTGAATACGCTTACTACGATGCACAGAACCATACCCTCGATTTTGAAGGCCTGCTGGCCAGCCTCGAGCAGGCGCAGGCGGGTGACGTGGTGCTGTTCCACGGCTGCTGCCACAACCCGACCGGTATTGATCCGACGCTGGAGCAGTGGGAGACGCTGGCGAAGCGCTCTGTATAGAAAGGATGGCTGCCGCTGTTCGACTTCGCCTATCAGGGTTTCGCTCGCGGTCTGGAAGAGGATGCTGAGGGGCTGCGAGCCTTCGCTGCGCTGCATAAAGAGCTGCTGGTCGCCAGTTCCTACTCGAAAAACTTCGGCCTCTACAACGAGCGTGTAGGTGCCTGTACGCTGGTCTGCGCCGATGCAGATACTGCCGATCGCGCATTCAGCCAGATGAAATCAGTGATCCGCGCGAACTACTCCAACCCGCCAGCCCACGGCGCATCAGTGGTTGCAACCATCCTTAGCAACACTGCCCTGCGTGCAATCTGGGAGCAGGAGCTGACCGACATGCGCCAGCGCATTCAGCGTATGCGTCTGCTGTTTGTGAATACGCTGCAGGAGAAAGGCGCAAACCGCGACTTTAGCTTTATCACCCGCCAGAATGGTATGTTCTCATTCAGCGGCCTGACCAAAGAGCAGGTGCTGCGCCTTCGTGAAGAGTTCGGCATCTATGCCGTGGCTTCCGGGCGTATCAACGTCGCCGGCATGACGCCAGATAATATGGCACCGCTGTGCGAGGCGATTGTCGCCGTCCTGTAAGCAAGACGCAGGAAGTAAAAAGGGTCGCTTACGCGACCCTTTTTTGTTTACCACACCGGTTGTTCATCCTGCAGGAACGGGTTGTGCAACCGCTCATTCCCCAATGTCGAGAGTGGCCCGTGACCCGGAATAAAGGTCACGTCATCACCAAGCGGCAACAGCTTATGCTTGATGGAGTGAATCAGTTGCGCGTGATCCCCTTTCGGGAAATCGCTGCGTCCTACGCCGCCTTTAAAGACCACGTCGCCCGAGATCAGCAAACGTGACTGCGCGTCAAAAAAGACGATATGCCCCGGTGTATGTCCCGGACAGTGCAGCACCTGCAGGCTTATATTGCCTACGGCTACGCTGTCGCCTTCATTTAACCAACGATCGGGCGTCAGCGGCTGGCAATCTTCGAGGCCAAACATGCGGCTCTGCGCCGGTAATCCCTGTAGCCAGAACTCATCTTCTTTTTCCGGGCCGATAATCGGCACATCATAATGCTGCGCCAGTTCCGCCGCCGCGCCAACATGATCGAGATGACCATGCGTCAGCAGGATTTGCGTCACCGTCACACCACACGCATCCACTTCCTGAATAATGCGCTCTGCGTCGCCACCGGGATCAACCACGGCAGCGACTTGCGTCTGTTCACACCAGATTAGCGAACAATTCTGGGAGAACGCGGTAACCGGAATAATACGATAGTTCATACTGCTCCTGTAGCTCAGACTGAGTTTTACCAGTGCCTTACCGGCCCGGTGTCAATATGCACAAAATTGCTTTTGGGGTAGTATCCTACACCACCCGCGCGCAGAGATAACGCAGCTTTGCGAATATTACTCAGGGAAATCCCTTCAATATGGAAATCCATCGCCTGGCCTTTGGTGTGATAGCTTTTTTTCGCCACACCGCGGCTATGAGCACGCAGCTCATTATTGGTATCAACAGAGCGATAACCGGAGATGAGTTGGACAGGTTTATTCGTGCCTAGCAGGCCTTGCAGGCGGAACAGGTGATCAAATAGCTGAGGATCCATGTGCGTAATTTTATTTGCGCGGTAATCACGGAAGAAATGGTTGAGTTTTGCTAATTCATCCTGAATATAGCCTCTACCATCAAAGAACTCAGCTTTAATAGACTCCCCGGTATTAAGATTATTCAATCTCAAAATACGCGGGCGCGGCGTGGAGAGCGTCGCAAAAGCGGGGGTGGGCAGCAGAGCAACACCGAGTGTGGCTCCACCCAACGCCAGCAATTTGCGGCGATTAGCGTCAAATTTATCCATGATAATCAGATCTACAGAAAAAGTGCATTGAACGATTTTTATGCACTGCTTTAGCGCACGAGAGGCACCTTACCGGGCATCAAACGCCGCGTCAAGGCGGCCTCTCCCCAGCAATCCCGGGCTCTGTAGCCTGAACTACCCGGGAATTGCCTGTCACTATGACAACGGGAAATCGCAAACTGCTTCATTTACCTGATTAATTTTTCAGCTTTCGCCAGAACAAGCGCACCGGTGCGCGCCGTCAGATCATAATTGTAAATATCTGTGCGGTATTGCGTGCGTCCATCCGCGCCAACAAACGCGGTCAAATAATAAAGATTGACCGGAATATCGTGGCGAATATTCACGTAGCGCGTATCGCCCTGCTTTAACGCATCCGAAATACGCGTATCGCTCCAGCCCGCATCCTGCAACAGCATATTGGCAAGCTCAGAGGATTTATTCACCCTCACGCAGCCGGAGCTAAGCGCACGGGCCTGTTTCTGGAACAGAGCGTGGTTCGGCGTGTCATGCAGGTAAATCGCGTCAGAACTCGGCATATTGAACTTATAACGCCCAAGCGAGTTGGTCACGCCTGGCGCCTGCTGGAAACGGAAAGGCAAGTTGGATGGTGTAATCGTCGCCCAGTCGACCATTGTGGGATCGATCGGCTCTTTGCTGTTCCAGCCGCGCAGCACGGTGTAACCGTGGCGCTCAAGGTAGGTGGGATCGTTCCACAGCTTCGGCAGGATATCTTTGCGCGCCAGCGTCGGCGGCACGTTCCACGGTGGGTTAACCACAACGTTGTTAAGCGCGCTGCTCATCATCGGCGTTTTGCGGTCCGGGCGACCGACGATCACTCTCGACGACAGCACTTCATTGCCGTTGAGGTAGTAGACCAGCGAATACTCCGGAATATTGACCATAATACCGGTCGAGAGCGTAGAGGGCAGCAGGCGCAGCCGCTGAATATTGAGCGCCAGCAGACCGGCGCGCTGCGCAGGCGTGACGTTCAGCCAGTCGCGCGTGCTTTTACCGATCACGCCGTCAGCATGCAAACCCTGCCAGGCCTGAAAGCGTTTTACCGCTTCAACCAGCGTGCGGTCATAAGCCTCGCGCGCGGCGGGCTTTTTCTTAGGTGCAGGCTCTGCCGAGGTGCTGACCGCGGCATTACCATCCGGCAGCGCAATCTCCGCGCCGCTCTCCAGCATGCCGTTGCGCTGCAGGATCTCACGCAGCGCCGGAACGTCATTACTCCACTGTCCCGGGCGCAATGACGCTGTACCGGTCATCTCCGGCCACGGGCGCGAATCCGCCACCAGCGTCAGCAAGGATTGGTGCATCGCCGCATATTGCGGGTGATGTGGTGCCAGAGTGGCAACAAATGCCAGCAGGGAGCCGTTATCAAGCGCAGATTGCCACTGATTGATGACTGAAATAGCGGGCGTCGCGAGCGTATAAGGTTTATCGCTATAGAGCCAGCGCTGGCCCTTCGCCTGGATACCGGCCACAAACTGCAGGTAGCCCATCATCGCATCGGAGAGTACAACATCCCGCGCCATGCCGGTCAAATCCGGGTTGGTCAGCAGTTCGACCCAGGTGGTAAATTGCGGCTGAAAGCCGCCAATCGCCACTTCCGCCAGCTGTTGCTGGAAAGCCTGAACCGCTTCGCGGTTCTCCCACATCGGCTTCTGGCCGCGTGCGGCATAGAGCGCTGCGAGCTGATCCATATAGACCGGCGTCCAGTTTGCCGGCAGCTGAGATTGCAGCTGTGACCGCACATCGGCAACTGAGACACCGTTCGGATAGGGTTTCACACCAATCATCATCGCCGTCGCCGGAGATTGCTCCAGCGGCTGCGGTAATAGGGTGGGTTGATCGCCCGGCGTCGCCGAGGTATCAACCGGTACAACTTCAGGCTCATCGGCCTGCGCATTAAACAGCGGAGCGAATGCGAATGCCAGGCACAAACTCAACGCCGACATTCGACGACCATACGACTTCAAAAGCAACATCCCTGCCCCCTGTTCTCACCTTGCATGTGACTAAATGTCACCTTTTTCTCAGTATATAAAGACAAAAAAACATTTGTCTGCCCTACTGTAAAGAAGTTTAAAGATTAAACGCCGACTGGCAATCTTTTTCAGAAAACAAAAAGAGCGGCACTGAGGCCGCTCTTTATATATTGTGCTGCGATTAGGAAACGTCCGCCGTCCCGGGGAGCGTTTCCGGCAACTGCGGAGCAAAGCCACGCAGGCCGACAACATGCACATGTTCCTGATTCTGCACCACTTTACGCACCAGCTTGTAGGTGGTGCCTTTCTCCGGGCTGATGTTCTCCGGCGCGGCGATAATCAGCTGCATCTCCAGACGCTCACACAACTCGAACAGAGTGGCGATAGAGCGGGCATCAAGACGCGCCGCTTCATCAAGGAACAGCAGGCGACACGGCGAGATATCCTTGCCGCGCAGGCGGCGGGCTTCATCTTCCCAGCTCTGCACCACCATCACCAGAATGGACATCCCGGTACCGATCGCTTCCCCGGTCGACAGCGCGCCCGACTCGGCGCGCAGCCAGCCGTCGGAACCACGGTTAACTTCCACTTCCATCTCCAGATAGTTGCGGTAGTCGAGCAGCTCTTCGCCAATGGTCTGCGGCGTGCGCTGGCCCATATCGATTTGCGGGTTGAGGCGCTGATAGAGCTTCGCCAGCGCTTCCGAGAAGGTCAGACGGCTGCTGTTAAACAGATCCTGATGCTGCTCGTGCTGCTCTGAAAGCACGTTCAGCAGCGTGGCGTGGGTCTCCCGCACGTTCACGTTTAAGCGCACGCTGTTGACCTGACCGAACGAGACGCTTTGCAAGCCCTGGTTGAGCATGCGGATACGGTTCTGCTCACGCTGAATGGTTTTGCGAATAATATTCGCCACGCTGCGGGAGCTGATCGCTAGCTTCTGCTCGCGGGAGGTGAGCTCCTCCGTCAGGCGGCTCAGCTCAATCTCCATCTGCTCAATCGCTTCGACCGGATCGTCGGTGCGAATAATATCCTGACGGATACGTTCGCGCAGATGCTGGTAGACCGCGACAAAGAACTGGATTTTACGCTCCGGACGTTTTGGATCTTCCGACATGCGCAGCACATCGCGCAGGTGTTCATTATCCGACACCGCCAGGCGCAGCGCACCAAGGGCCTTATCCGACATGGAGCGCAGCTCATCAGCAGAGAGGTAAGCCAGCTCGCGACGGTGGAGACGACGCTCAACGCCGTTATCTTTCACCATACGCATCACCGCGCACCAGCCCGCTTTCGCACTCACCACCTGCTCACGCATCTCGTGATAATCGCGCTCCAGACGGCGTAACTTGCGTGTCAGGTTATCCATCTCGGCTTCACAGAAGGTGAGCGCTTTTTCCAGCTGATTACGGCGCGAGCGGTTGCCGGAGAGCTGGGCATGCAGTTCGTCACGACGCTGACGCGCGCGCTCCTCTGCCCCGCTGTCGGCACGCACGCCGATATCCTGCAGCTCTTTTTGCAGGTCGTTAAGCAGCTCTTTTTTGGTATCAAACGAACTCTTCAGCGAGGCGAGCACCTGGTTGTACTGGCCGTACTGCGCGGCATGGCTACGCATCGCTTCGCGCGCGCGGGTGCGCTCTGCTTCAGCCTGCTCCAGGCGCTGGCGCAGCTTCTCGTTGAGATCGTTATTGCCGTTAAACATCTCGGCGGAACCGGAGTAGCTGAAGTGCGCCCGGCGCTGAACCACTTCCGCCAGCGCGAAGGCCTGCTGGCGCGCATCACGCTGCACCTGCTGCGAAGCAGCATAGTCAGCTTTAAGCTGTTCAAACTGCTCCGGATCGCTCTGCAACACGGAGACCATTGGCTCGAGCTTCGCCAGCTGATTGCCGAACTGCTGAATAAAGCGCGCG
>Ga0157369_10010323_pt1 | contig 10650 bp, 9 predicted proteins | sample C25metaG_FD_113461 | JGI IMG/M metagenome (GOLD analysis project Ga0157369, IMG submission 113461) | Corn rhizosphere microbial communities from Kellogg Biological Station, Michigan, USA - C2-5 metaG | ecosystem: Host-associated > Plants > Roots > Rhizosphere > Soil | place: USA: Michigan...
ATGCCCAAAAATCAAGGAGAACATATTTGCCATGATATTGGCTTAGTGATATAGGTTCCCCCCTTGTGTCAATAGCTGTGAAGGCAGGTGCCTGTTGATTCTTTCTAGTGTGAATTCTTCCTTCCAGCACTTTTACAATTTCTGCTCCCTCAAGACTATGTTTAAAACTATCCGGGAAAACAGAATTATATATTCCTAACAAACTATCCGTATTAGTAAAAAGTCTCGGAATAATTTCTTTTCTAAATAACCAGAATGAATAGTATAAATTCGCATTTTCCGTAATAAATTCTAATTTTTTATTCCACAGTTTTAACCCCTTTTCTCCCGCTATAATTTGTAAGGAATCATTATTACCAAATTTATCTCTGTTAACTAACATAAAATTCTCAAAATCTCGGTTTTCAGATGAATCAAATAATTCTAATTTCTCTGCTCCCATAGAGTCAAGATCATAAGCATTGATTAGTTTGTATTTGTCTAAAGGCTTTTTGTTTTGCGGGTAAAAAATAACTTTGGCAGGTTTATCAGTAACAAAAAAGCTTTTCGAATTCAAAAATGCCGTTCCTTTTTTATTTAAATAATTAATTATTATGGCAGCATATTTTGAGTAAAAGCTATCCGAGATAGTAATTTGACTTTTTAAAAAAGGGAACTCATGCTTTATCTCTTTTTTCCCATTATCGTATGACACTAGAATGTAATTTTTGTCCAATTGTGGTGGGAATTGTATAGTTGCGGAAAACCTTTTTTGACATAGCCCAACCGCATTAGAAGAGAAAATAAACACGCACAATAGTAAAAACTTTAGCCGCCTGTCCATGACAATTAAACTTTAAAAAAATAAAAAGATGTCAACTTCATGTTCTCTGTTTACTCAATTTCATCTCACTTGTACTCGGTAGAAATAAGACTATATAGCATCTTTGGCATTCTCATTAAATCATTACCTATTTAACAACCCTTCATGTATGTACCATCACGATAACAAGTACTGAGCTTTATCAGTGTGACATAAGTTTGGGGCACAGAATATCTCCGTATTCCCTGCACAAAGCGATCGTTGCTTTTACATTAGGCACATATTGGTCATGCAGGATGTTCATTATATTTTTTACTTAGATTAAACGCGAAATAGTCATACGTTCACAATCCACACTTTTTTGGAGACGTAAAGTATTGAAACAAAATAGGAATAGACTTAATTGGTCTACCATAATTATAAAAAACTACCTTTTTGGGTAGAGCCACTATCCTAAAATTGTTTTCTTTTTATTTTATTATTTACCTCAAAAGTTAATTGACAGGGCTTGGTGTGAAATTGTAACAATGTCCGAATGTTTAATTATACTATGTATTGAAGGCCTTATGTTAGATGATACCGATATTAATGGCAGATAAAATTGCTTCTGATATACTGCGTGCCTTAAGCTTTTTAAAAAGGTTCTTCTTATGGAATTTAATTGTGTCAGTAGAAAGATAAAGTTCCTGTGCAATTCTTTCTACTGTAAATCCCTGGCATGATAACATCAAAATTTCTTTTTCCTGATTATTCAGTCTGACGATTTTTTGTTCATTCCATTTTTTTAAAGCAACATCATAATCAAACATCAATCGTTCTTTCTTATTTTTAATCACAATATTCCCCGGCTTATTATTTGATGAGAGGGAAACGAGACATAGGGCAATCCAAATATTTCCATTTGGATCCAGGATTAATGGAGCCAGTTTATGATTAATTAACATCAGATGCCCGTTAGGTTGTTTTAATCGAAAATCATACGATATTGAATAATCTGTTCTTTCATCAAGGGGTATTTTATTGTAAAAGTGAAATCCAGCCTCGTTTATTTCCAAAAGCATTTTAAGATCCTCGTAGGGAACGTTTTTTAAGTAAAATGAATAACCGGCCTCCATCACCTGTTGTGCAGATTTCCCACAAAGGAATAATGGATTTTCTGAAACAAATAAAAATCCTCTTTTATTATAATCGATAAGGTATATACTGTGATAAGCAAGTTGAGACAACGCTTCTGCTACCCGTGTATAATATTTTACTATTCCATAATCATAAGAAGAAGGAATATTATCCAGGTGGATAGGTTTGAAAAAGTCTTCAATAGAAATATCCATTTTATTTTTATTCACTAGTCTACGCAGGTTTAGACAGCTTTATAAATATCCGAATCCAGTACAAGTGATCCGCTGTGCCATTTGCGTTCATCATATATAATCCAATCCAGGAATCTCTTTCTATTCAATGCACAGTAGCTATCCTTAGTTATGCGCATTTTCAAGTTACTACTTTTCTAAAGACTTTCTTATTTCATTCTGAATATCATTTATTTCTTCTGATATGCTTTTTAAAGTATCCAAATAATAAGTCAACTTACCGGAAGAAACAGAAAAACTTTCGCTATTTTGATTAATCCATGTCCCTGTTGTAAATGATGAGCTGGTATCTTTTAGGTTCAGATAGAAAGGCCTGGTATAGTTTACAAACTCTGATTCTGAAGCCACCTTATATGAATTGGAATTTGAAGAATTGCTGAATGTTATTTCAAAAGGTTTGTAATTTTCTTTGGAAATAATTAAGTGCGCATCCATACAACCAGAGGCTGCTAATTTGAAAAATCCATTCTTATCAGTTTTTACAGCTATTTTTCGATTCATTAATTGCACTGTTGCTCCTTCAATAGGTTCTTTGGTTGAATTAGAAAGGACTGTTCCGCTAAATTCCGGAAAGCATTCAACCATCCACTTACATGAAAGTGAAGAAATAGCTAAAAAGACAAAAATTAAACTAATTATAAATTTCATTAAGTTATTTATAGTTTTTTAATTTGAAAGTTCTCTTGTCCAAAGGATGGCCGGGCATTGAATGAATTTTCAGGCGGAACAAAAGTACTGTAACGAACAAAAACTTGAGCTTTTGGTTGATAGCTCAATAGATAATTTTTAGTTCGGAAACTACTGCCCAATAATGAGCAAAAAGCTGATAGCTTGCAGTTTAGTGCAGATAACGCGAATGCGATGCAAGCTGCATTGTTCAGTTTTGTTCCCAATCAGTGTCGTTTTGTAATATCCAGCCTTTGATTTCTGTTGGCTGTTTTAAAAATGATGGATAATCACAATTTTCGATTTTGCTGTCAGAATTCATCAAAACATAAAGCCATTCAATGCCTTTTTCTTTTTTTGTTCCAAGAACTTTTCCTTTTGCACCTTTTGTATAGGAAGCGATAAGATTTCCGTATCTACCATAATCAAATGCTGAAGAGTCAATAATGTCAAAAATGTAACAAGTCCTTCTAAGATTCGCTTTTGAAGAAACAACAGAAAACCCGTCGCCAATTGAAAGAATTTTCTGTGGCTTCTGTGTTCCAAAAACTTCACCAACTGTTTTAGTAAGTATAAATGAAATTTTGTCCTGCGAATACTTTACAGTATAATAATATTCCAGAAATTGCGGGTCTGCACAACATCCTGGGTTTAGTAAGGTAAAAGAATCTAATCTATTATCAGAAAAATCAATTTTGTCAATGAACTGGTCTCCAGAAAAAACTTTTTCGTAATGGTCACCTCTGTGTAGAAAAAGCTCTGTAATGGTACCATTAACCATTGGACCGACAAAAATAATATCAAGTAATCCATCACCATTAAAATCAATCGCATATGTTGATTCTAGGACATCTTTCGGCTGATATGGATAATCCGGGTAAGGTTTTACTATTTCAAAATTTTGATTAAGGAACTGTAAAAGCAAAATAGTATCCCGGTGCTTCTTTAAACCCGACAGAACAGGGGGATGATTGCTAAATATATCGACATACTCTATTTTCTTACTCCAACGAAAGTATTGTTCAACTTTTCTAATTGAGTCGTTATTATTCGCTAAGCTATCGGTGGATGAATTTAAGTGTCTGTGTACGCCACATCCTGTTAATGTCAGTAGAAAAACCGGTACTATAAACTTAATGAATGTTGTCATAGGTTGCAGCTTACGTTTACGCATTGGCGTATTGACGGGGCATTCGGTGAATTTCCAGCCAAAACAAAAGTATAGCAAACGAACAAATAGCTCAAATTTTGATTCATAGCTCAATAGAAAAATTTTAGTTTTGCGTGCAGTTATCGTCTTGTCACAACTGCCCGAAAGTAGCCCTCTCCAGAGTGGTTAATCTTGCTTCCGTCGTGGTCAGTTTCAATTGATTTAAAGCTAACCTTGCCATATAGGCTGTCTCCGACATTATATACCGGCTTGTCTAATGTCAGGTTTTGATACACCAAGTTAAATACAGGTTTCGGTTCATCCGGAATAATAACGTCGGTGGAATAATACGGTTCTGCATAAAATTTCTTATCTCTGTAGTTGACGATAAAGCCCCAACCACCAAAGCCATTTCCAATTCCAATGTTAATAGATAACATGTCGTCATTAAGAAAATATATTCTGCAGTTATTAAGCCTGGCGGAGTTACTATCCAAAAGATTTACGTGGCCTTTAGTAAAATATAAAACTCCGCTTGACCTTTTTGCCGTGGAGTCTTGCTTTTCAAACACTGAAAAAACTTCTTTCTCTTTGTCAAGTCGTTTATAAACACCATTTATAGCAATCATTGGGTCAACGACTGCGCTGTTCCATTGACGATGTTGGATTGTATTATGACAACTACCCCGGAGGGCCAACACAAAAAGCAGGGATGAGTAAATAATGATCTTGTCATGCCTGGTTAGGTAGAAAAGAACAGTCAACATTTTTATCTTTGCTTAATAAGATGCAGTCACTCAAAAACAGCACACGATGTTCGCATTGAATGGCTGAGCATTCAAGAATTTTAGCCGAAACAAAAGTACAGTAATACGAATAATTAATCGGAATTTCTATTTAAGATTTTGATCTTCTAACTGCTGTTTAATTCTTTCATTTTTAAACCAATCGATGATAGATTGGTGACTGTACTAATCATTAAAATATGCTCACCCAAAAGAAATTTACCAGGAAACTGTTCACTACTTCAAGACCAAGGGCTCCGGCTCTTTCAAATAATGAAATACCCTATGTAATGAAATTGATATCACTGTATAAGCAAGGATCATTAAAAGCCAGCTTGCCAGCAAGTTGATAACTTTTCTGTTCTTTACATACTGTGGAAGGATAAAAATAAGACAAAATGTGAGGGTGTCAAAGTGTAGCGCTGGAAACATTTACAGGAAATAAAAGCTTTAGATGAAGATTGTCAGCAAAAGCAGGGCTAATTGAGCTTAGTGAAAAACTAAATTCTTTAAGTGGAGAAAATTATATACCGCTTGTTTCAAGATGTAATCCAGCCCTTCTCTGTTCTCATGTCTATGATTTCATTAAGCAGCAACCAGTGACGAAATGAATTTGCATCATCAGGTGTAAAATGGATAATTCTTCCATCTTTCAGCATAATTGTAAAAAAGTCAGAGGCAGCTAAAAATTTAGACAATTCTGAGGCTGGATAGTCAAATCCGGAATAACGGCTGTTTGAGCTCATAACGCTTGATTTTAGGATTACACATTAACCGTTGCCGCCCGTAAAAAAATAAGCGCAGGCAACAACTTACCGCACTGAGGTCTTAGGAACCGGTAACGAATAAGTGCGCCCACGCCGTAGCATGAGCGTCTTCCACTTATGTCCCGTTACCTTCGAAAGTTCCTAAGTTTCAGTGCAGGACTTAAAGCAAAAACGCTTCAAGAATATTTTGTGCAAAAGTAGTATTTCGGATTAAAATAAGGCAATAAAACGCACGGTTTTACTTTCCAATCATAAATCGCGTAGCCTGGCTTTGTTTCCTTAACATGACATAGTTAAATTATCGCCAGTGAAGGATAAGCAGCACGAAAAGCAATTGAGCAAACGTCGGTATAAAGTATGACGGAGACCTTAAAAAAAGTACACTTTTCCCGAGAAGCTGAGGAGAACTTAACAATTACCTGGCTTGTTTCTTTTCCAGTCGCCAGCCATCGTCATATAAAGCAAAGTAAGCCTGGTGCGTATCTTCTTTTGAAAAATCGGTATTGACTAATGAGGAAAAAGGAGTAGTATTCTTATAAGTGGTTGTATATTCTGCAACTGCACTTTTGCCATTATCCGTCATTTTTATGCCAGTAACTTCTTTTAGTTGTTCTTCAGCTAATTTTACCTTTTGTACGTTTATCGATTTATCCTTTTCCGGAGTTGGTAATAAGTAAGGCTGTGCTTTGCCAGTGAACTGAATAATAGGCTTTCCTACATCACCTAATTTTTGGGTACGCTGCACCGTTAAAAGTCCCTGTGTTTCCAGCCCTGCATCCAGCACTTTTCTTGCAAATGCAGGGTCGCCACAAAACAAATCATAATCAACAACTTTAGGATATTCGGTTTGCTGCTTAAGGAGATTCAAGGCTTCCTCTCTGCTTAAATCTTTATTATCGTTGGAGCAAGCTGTCAATAGCGTACATACAGTTAAAAGAGCAAATAGTACATTCTTCATTGCTATACAAATTAAGGGGATATAAAATTACAAATTTTACCGTTTTTGAAGAACGATTGATAAAAAAGGGCGTTGTATCCTCCCTTCATCTGCAAACACGTACAACGCCATGGAAAAAGAATCAATTCATCATCCGGTATTCATTCGGCGATTGCCCTACCCGTTGCTTAATCAACCGTGTAAAATGTTGTGGATATTTAAATCCAAGTTCATAAGCTATTTGGCTGACTGATTTGCTTTGGTCAAATATCCTTTCTTTCGCGACATCAATCACTTTCGTTTGTATGTGCTCCTGCGGCGATTTTCCAGTTTCCTTTTTTACAAGGTCGCCAAAATAACTTGCAGATAAATTCAATTCCCCTGCACAATAAGCTACAGAAGGCAAGCCAATCGTTTGTGGTTTGTCTGAGTGGAAGTACTCGTTCAACAAAGTCTCAAACTTTTCTATGATTCCCTTGTGAATGTTATCGCGGGTAATAAACTGGCGATCATAAAAACGAATACAATAGTTCAGGAAAAGCTCAATATTATCTACGATAAGCGTTTTGCTGTGCTTATCAATGGCATGTTCCAATTCATATTCAATTTTTGAAAAACAATCCAATACAATTTTCCGTTCACGTTGCGATACATGAAGCGCTTCATTAGATTGATAACTGAAGAATGAATAGTCCTGAATATGCTTCCCAAGCGGTGTGCCGTGAATCAAATCGGGATGAAAAATCAGCGCGTGACCTTTAGGCTGATAGGTTTCGCCGTTACTGTTGACACCGGCAATTTGTCCGGGTGCAAGGAAAACCAATGTGCCTTCCTGGTAATCATACGTGTGGCGGCCATATACTAAATCACCACATTTCACATCCTTTAAAAAAATAGTATAAAAACCAAAATACATTTTGGAACCTTGTCGCGGACTGGCTTTTGACAAATCAACTACACTTACCTGCGGATGCAGTGTTTCATTGTTGTTGAATACATTGTAATCGCTGATAGTCTCAAAACGTCGCATATTTTCCATATCAAACGGTTTTATCTACACAAAGTTATCACCTTAATTCTTACTTCATTGATGAACACCTCCTAATCAGCAATATTGGTAGATAAAACAGGAATCTGTATAACGTTCAGGCGGCAAAACGTAAAGACCTTTACCACATCAGGTAACGAAAAAATTTGCATTTCAAAAAATAATAACAGATAAAGCTCGCATTATGAAAAAATTAGTATTCGGATTTACGTTGTTCATTTCTTGTGGTCTGCAAGCTCAGCAGAAAAGTTCCACCGGAGAACCAATAGTTCATACTATCTCTGGCGACGTTCGTGGAGTAACTGAAGGAGCTATTACGAGCTTCGAAGGAATTCCCTATGCTGCTCCGCCAGTGGGTGAATATCGTTGGCGGCCACCTCAGCCTGTAAAAGCATGGACCGGCGTTCGCGATGCAACTAAGTTCTGCGCAGAGTGTGCACAGGCAAACTTTAGACAAAGAGATTCGATTGCAAAAGGTTCTTCCGAAGATTGTTTGTTCCTCAATTTATGGCAACCTGCGAATGCTTCGGCTAATGCAAAGCTGCCGGTTATGGTATGGATTCATGGGGGTGCTTTTGTGTTTGGAAGTGGCTCGCAGCCTGATTTTTCGGGTGTGCAGTTTGCTAAACAAGGCGTCATCCTCGTAACTTTTAATTATCGGCTTGGACGGCTCGGTTTCTTCGCATTTCCCGCTTTAAGTAAAGAACACCCGGAAGAGCCAAAAGGTAACTATGCTTACATGGACCAAATTGCCGCTCTTCATTGGGTGCAAAAGAATATTAGTGCATTTGGAGGCGACCCTAATAACATTACTATTTTCGGAGAATCTGCGGGTGGCGTTTCGGTGCAGTCACTCATTACAATTCCATCAGCTAAAGGTTTGTTTCAAAAGGCAATAGTTGAATCTGGTGGTGGCCGTGATGGAGTTTTAACTGGTCGCCCAATCAATAAAGAAAATGCCGATTCGTATTATCCTGTCTCCGCGGAAACAATTGGGGTAAACTTCGCAAAAAAGCATGGCATTGAAGGAACGGATGCAGCCGCATTGGCAAAGCTTCGTGCTTTAAGCGTAGTGCAAATTGTTGATGGAGGCCAGGAAACTGATGGTCAGGGCGGTGCACCCATTTATTCCGGCCCTATTTTAGACGGAAAGCTCGTTGTAGAAACCGCACAAAGCGCATATAATGCCGGAAGAGAAAACAAAGTTTCAATCATCATTGGCAATAACAGTGCAGAAGTTCCGGCGGGCTTTGTAAATGCCCGTTCAAAGGATGAACTATTCAATCTTTTTGGGAGCATAAAAGACGAAGCAAAAAAAGTATATGATGCAGGCGATAGCGTTGCGTTTGCTAAAATATTAACACTGGTTAATACAGATAAAGTGTGGGCAGAACCGGCTCGCTTTACGGCCAGAGCCATTACAGCAAAAGGTAAAACTGCCTACGTTTATCTTTTCTCGTATGTTTCTCCTTCAATGCAACAAATGATGCGATATGGTGCAGCGCATGCCTCTGAAATTGGTTATGTATTTAATAATTTAAGAAGCTGGAACGGTTCTGTAATAACTTCCCACGATTCAGCAGTGGCTAAAATGATGAACACTTATTGGACAAACTTTGCAAAGACCGGTAATCCAAACGGCAGCGGTTTGCCAAACTGGTCTGTTTATGATTCAACAAAGAATGAGATTCTTGAGATTCGACCTGATGGAAAGGCAGTAAGTGAACCCGACCCAAGGAAGGCGAGGCTTGACTTAATAGAAAAAGCAGTTACCTCAGGAAATCTGCATTAATTAACCGCATCAACACATCAGCAATATTGGTAGATAAATCCACAATCCATATACCATCCAGGCGGAAAAATGCCAAGACCTTTGTAGTCAAAAGAATAAGCTATGAAAAAAGTAAAATTGAATAACGGAATAGAAATGCCCATCCTTGGATTTGGCGTTTTCCAGGTAAAAGATTTAGATGAATGCGAAAGAAGTGTAGTTGATGCTATCGAAACGGGCTATCGCCTGATTGATACGGCTCAGTCTTATGGAAATGAAGAAGCAGTTGGTAAGGCGATAAAAAGAAGCGGCGTTCCAAGAGAAGATTTGTTCATCACCACCAAACTTTGGATACAATCCAGCGGTTATGAAGGAACAAAAAAAGCGATTGAAAATTCTTTAAAAAAATTACAATTAGATTATTTGGATTTGTATCTAATTCATCAGCCTTTCGGCGATGTGTATGGCGAATGGCGGGCTATGCAGGATTTGTATAAAGAAGGAAAAATAAGGGCGATTGGGGTAAGCAATTTTCATCCTGACAGGTTGATAGATTTGATTATTCACAATGAAATTGTTCCGGCAGTTAACCAGGTTGAAACGCATCCGTTTCATCAGCAAATTGAAACACAAAAATTTTTACAGGATAACAATGTACAGATAGAAAGCTGGGGGCCATTTGCCGAAGGCAAAAACAATCTTTTTCAAAATGAGTTGCTCACTTCCATAGGAAAGAAATACAACAAATCAATTGCACAGGTTGTCATTCGCTGGTTAACACAAAGAGGTGTGGTTGCGATTCCAAAATCAACTCACAAGGAAAGAATGGAAGAAAACTTCAAAATTTTTGATTTTGAACTAAGTACAGAAGATATGGAAGCCATCAAAACATTAGACACAAATGCAAGCCTGTTTTTCGACCATCGTGACCCTTCAATGGTAAAATGGCTGGGAGAAAGAAAATTATGATTTCAATCCAGACGAAGGGCGTTTAAATTAATTCTCATGAAAAGATAAGTCGCATGGCATCAATAAAATTTTTTTTATCACTGGCGCTTTTTATTTGCTGTTTCACAAACTTACATGCACAACAAGCTATGAATACAAATCAGGCATTAAATAGCAAACAGCAATGCATCATTAGCATTGCTGCCGTTACAGCAAAAGGTGACCTCCCGAAGTTGAAGACTGAACTGAACACAGGACTTGATGCAGGATTGACCGTTAACCAAATCAAAGAAGCCTTGATTCACTTATACGCTTATTGCGGCTTTCCCCGAAGTATTCGTGGATTGCAAACCTTTATGGAAGTCCTTGATGAACGGACAGCCAAAGGCATCAATGATAAAATGGG
>Ga0157369_10010325_pt1 | contig 10648 bp, 13 predicted proteins | sample C25metaG_FD_113461 | JGI IMG/M metagenome (GOLD analysis project Ga0157369, IMG submission 113461) | Corn rhizosphere microbial communities from Kellogg Biological Station, Michigan, USA - C2-5 metaG | ecosystem: Host-associated > Plants > Roots > Rhizosphere > Soil | place: USA: Michigan...
CGGAGGTGAGGATGAGATCGACCTCGCCGTGGAGGTCGTCGAGCAGCGCGAGCAGGACGTCGGCGTCGTCGACGACGCGCGCACGAGCGGCGACCTCGGCCCCGGCTGCGACGACGGCGGCCGCCAGCGCGGTCCCGTTGGAGTCGAAGGTCTGGCCGAGCGTCGGCGTCTCGCCGGGTTCGACGAGTTCGGCACCGGTCGTGACGATCGCGACCCGCACCCGCTGACGCACCTCGACGGTCGTGATGCCGGCCGCAGCCAACACGGCGAGGTGTCGTGAAGCGAGGCGGAGGCCGGCCGGCAGCAGCTCCTCACCGGCGCGGACGTCGCTCCCGCGCTCCCGGACGAACAGTCCCACCGGGCGCTCGCCGCCGTTGCGCGGACGACCGAGGACGACGGTCTCGACACCGTGGGAATCCGTCTCGACCTCGCTCTCCTCGACGGGCACGACGACGTCCGCACCCGGCGGAACGACCGCGCCCGTCATGATGCGCACCGAGGTTCCCGGCTCGAGCGGCGCCGGGTCGATCGGGCGCGCGGCGATCTCGCCCACCACTCGCAGTCGCGTCTCATCACCCGAGAGGTCTGCCGCCCGAACCGCGAAACCGTCCATCTGCGAGTTGCGGAACAGCGGCAGGTCGACCGGTGATGGCACCGCCACGGCCGTCACCCGAGCTGCGGCCTCGTCGATCGGCACGTGCTCGGCGCTGGTGTCGGTCACGTCGTCGAGGAGGGCTGCGACGTCGGAGGCGTGCTGCTCGACGGTCTTCCGACTCGTGGGCGGTGGCGTCGTCATGGTGGTTCCCGTCGGAGAGGTCGGTCGGTGGGGCTGCACGGGGTGTTCGGAGCCGCGGTCAGTAGCGGGGGACGGTCGGATCCACGAGGCGCGACCACGCGTCGATGCCGCCCTCGAGATGGACTGCGGAGTAGCCGCGCTCGAGGAGCAGACGGAGCGCTGACTCGGACCGGATGCCGTGGTGGCAGTAGACGACCACGGGCGTCCCGGGGTCGAGCCCGTGGAGTGTCTCGGGGAGCGAGCCGAGTGGCATCAGCGTCGAACCGGGCAACCGGGCGATCTCCGCCTCCCACGGCTCCCGGACGTCGAGCAGGACGGCCTCGTCGTCGCTCGCCGCCAGCTGTGGTGCGGTGATCGTGCGTCCGGCGTGTCGCGGCTCATGGGGTGCTGCCGCTGCGGCGCTCGCCGCATCCCCTCCCGGCGTCCGGTGCAGGTGCTCGTCCAGCGACACCTGCCGGGCGCCCGCGGGGTCTCGCTCGTACCGGAGTTCGCGGAACCCGCCGCTCAGTCCGTCGAACATCGTCACACGGCCGAGCGAGAGGGTCCCGACCCCGGTGAGCACCTTGATCGCCTCGGTCGCCATGATGGACCCGATGACCCCGACCGTGGTGGGCAGGACGCCGCCGGCCTCGCAGGAGAGCACCGAACCGTCCGTCGGCGGGTGGGGGAAGAGGTCGCGGTAGCGCGGGCCGCGAGACGACCAGCTGAGTCCAGCCTGCCCGCCGTACTGCGAGACCGCACCCCAGACGAGTGGGACGTCGGCGAGCGTCGCGGCGTCGTCGACCAGGTAACGGGTCTCGAAGTTGTCGCTGCCGTCGATGACGAGGTCGATCTCCGCGTCGGCCAGGAGGCCCATGATCTCGCCGGGTCCGAGGCGGAGGCGGTGTCTGAGGATCGTCGCGTCGGTGTTGACGGCGAGGGCGCGGTCGGCGGCGGAGTCGACCTTCGGACGGCCGACGTCCGCGGTGCGATGGACGGTCTGGCGATGGAGATTGCTGAGCTCGACCGTGTCGTCGTCCACCAGGTGGATCGCGCCTTCGCCGGAACCGACACCGGCAGCGGCCAGCGCCGGGATGACGATGCTGCCGAGGCCACCTGCGCCGACGATCAGTACCCGTGCGTCTGCGAGGCGCTGCTGCGCCGCTGGTCCGAACCCGGGGAGGGCGAGCTGCCTGGCGTACCGCGCGGTCGAGGACATGCGCCGATTATCCCACCGGCACCGTGCCCGACGACCCTCAGACCGGCTTGACCGGCGTGCGCAGGAGGCAGAAGGCGTTGCCCTCGGGATCGGCGAGCACGTGCCACGACTCGTCGCCCGTCTGCCCGATGTCCGTCGGGCGTGCACCGAGGGCCAGCAGTCGCTCGAGCTCGGCGTCCTGGTCGCCGTCGGTCGGGCTGACGTCGATGTGGAGCTTCGACTTCGGCTGCGGCGGGTCGTCGCTGCGGCTGAGGATGATCGTCGGCTGCGATCCACCGAAGCCGTCCCGGGCTCCGATCTCCACCCCGTCCTCGTCTCGGTCGAGCACGACGAAGTCGAGGACCTCGCACCAGAAGCGGGCGAGCGCTTCCGGATCGCGGCAGTCCAGGACGAGTTCACTGATGCGACATGACATGACCGCAATGTACCGGCGCGTTCCTCGTGGCGGAAGCCGTTGCGGAGCTATCGACCGTCGGACACGCCACGGTCCGTCTCGGCCCAGTCGGTCAGTGTGATCACGAAGCCACGGACGAGGCGGTCGAAGCTGCGGTCGAGGTCTCGATCGAGGCCGAAGGAGCCGGCCGCCTCGAGCGAGACGAAGCCGTGCAGGGTGGACCGGAACGCGCGGATCGCGTCGATGGCGTCGTCGCCGCGGAGTTCATAGGCTGTGAGGACGTCGCTGATGACCTGGATGGCGCCGAGCGATGCCGCCGTGTCCTCCTCGTCCTCCGGCCCGGCGATCCACTGCGCGGCCGTATAGCGTGCCGGGTGCTTCAGGGCCCACTCCCGGTAGGCCCCGGCCATCACCGTGATCGCGTCCGCGCCCGAACGGCCGACGGCCGCGCGCCGTAGGACGTCGCCGAGTTCGCCCTTCGCCTGGAGGGAGATGCTCCGGCGGAGTCCGGCGAGCGAGTCGAGGTGTTTGTAGAGCGAGGGCTGCCGGACGCCGAGCCGTTCGGCGAGGGCGGCGAGGGTCAGCCCCTCGAGCCCCACTTCGTCGGCGAGTTCAGCCGCTTCGTCCACCACGCGCGTGCGGCTGAGTCCCGCCCTAGGCACGGTGCAGCGCCGACTGGAGGAAGCCGAGGACGGCCTGTGAGGTGACCTCGGGCTGTTGGGCCTGCGGGTAGTGGCCGGCGTCCTCGACGAGGACGACCTCCGCCTGCAGGGTGTCGCCGATCCAGCGGGCCTCTGCCGCGGGGTCGGGGAAGTCGGGGTCCTCGGTGCCCATGATCACGAGCGTCGGAGCGCTCACGCCGGGGAGCGCAGCCTCGGCCGGGGCGTGGTCGGTCTGTCTCGTCGTCTGCGAGAAGGCCTTGCCGTAGGCGGGGCGACGCAGGCTCGCGAAGACGGCGGCGAGGTGGTCGTCGAAGTCGACCGGCTTCCGGCCCGCGTTCAACGTGGGGAGGTAGGCCTTCCAGACCCGTGCGACCCACAGCGGAGCCATCATGGCGCGGAACAAGGCGAGCATGAACCCGCTCGCCTTCGGGTTGCGGACGAAGGGCCCGACGAGCACGAGACCGGACACATCGTCGGGGTGCTCGGCGGCGACGATCACGCCCGCGCCGGCAGCGAGGGAGTTGCCGACGATGACGGCCGGGGTGCCCAGTTCGCGGATGAGGGCGTGGACGTCCGAGGCGGTCGCGACGTCGCCGTAGGACGAGAACGTCGTGTCGCTGTCGCCGTGACCACGGAGGTCGGTGGAGGCGACGCGGTAGCCGGCCTGGACGAGTGCGGGGGCGAGGAAGCGGTAGGAGGAGCGGAGCTCGCCCATTCCCGGGACGAGGACGACGAGCGGGCCGTCGCCCTGGAGCTCGTAGGCGATCTTGCCCTCGGGGCGGTCGAGGTGGCGGGTGGCGGGCCCTGTCGATGCCGGGTTCGTGTTCATGAAGCTAGTGTGCATTGCCTTTTGGCTAATGTCAATAGCTTTTACGGACCGCCTGTCAGAGCAGCCTCATCGACTCGGCACCGGCCCCGAACACTTGCGCCGATACTCGGCGACCGTGTCGACCTTCGGCAGGATGAGGAGGAGTGCCAGGTAGACGAGACCGGCGGTCCCGCCTGTGAAGAGGAGGAGGAAGAGGGCGACGGTGCGGACCCAGTCCACGCGGAAGTCGCCGTACGCGGCGATGCCGGCGCACAGGCCGCCGAACCAGCTCCCTTCCCCGATGCGACAGAAGAATCGACCGCGAGCGGGATAGGCGAGGATTCGGGTCGGCGGTGCTTCCTGCTCGACGGAGCCCGTCTCTGCGAGGATCCTCGCGAGCTGTTCGTCGTCGATCGCGGCGCCAGGGGTCGTCGCCATCGATCGCAGGCGGTCTCCGAGCGCCGTCTCGAGGTCGCGTACGGTCTCGTCCGCATCGGGGTCGGTGCCGAGTGCGGCGCGGGTGTTCGACAGATAGCGGACCAGGTGGGCGTGTGCGGCGGCCGTCAGCGGGATCGTCTCCGCATGCCCACTCAGGCTCATGTGGTGGATCTGTTCCATGTCAGTGTCCGATCGTCGTGATCATGTCGGTGAGGGAGGACCAATAGGTGCGGAAGTTCCGGAGCTGCACTCGTCCGGCTTCGGTCAGGGAGAGGTACTTGCGAGGCGGGCCGGACGTGGACTCCTGCCAGTCGTGCGCCAGGAGCTCTTCGCGTCGGAGCTTGTTCAGGAGCGGATACAGTGTGGCTTCCTGGACGGGGAAGCCGGCTTCGCGGAGCGCCGTCGCTATCTCGCCCGCATAGCGTCGCTGATGCTCGACCGAAGCGAGCACGAGGGGTTCGAGCATGCCTCGGCGGAGTGCCGCGAGCTTGCTATCTGGTTCCATGCCGGTACTGTAACACGAATCGGTACCGGGCGGGATGTCGTCAGGCGAGGTCTGTCCACCAGCGGACGCCGTCGAGGGTGACGCGCGTGGTCTCCTCGTGATGGAGGACGACGAGCAGGACGTCGTCGCAGTGTCGACAGCGCACCACCCACGCGTCCGGGGTGCCGAACACCAGCTCCGCGGCGAGGGGCGAGACGTCGCGGCATCCGAGGCACTGTGACATCGTGTCGCTCGGGTCGGTGCCGGTCAGTTCCGACAGGGTGCCGGCGAGGACGTTCCCGTCGAGATGCGAGGTCATCACGCGCCTCCGAACCGCTCGGTCTTGATGCGGGCGGGATCATGGCCGATCGCGACCAGGGTGTCGGCGACGGACTCGACGAAGCCGGTCGGTCCGCAGACGAACACCGACGGGGCCTCGTCGCCGGCGGCCTCGAGTGCCTGGAGGTCGGCCGCGACGAGGCGGCCGGCGGGACGAGCCCAGCCGTCGGGCGCTCGCCGGGTGTAGATCCAGGTGACCTCGACCCCGGTCGCAGTGGCGAGCTCGTCGGCGAAGAAGGCGTCCTGCGGTGAGCGGACGGAGTAGACGAGTCGGAACGGCGCCGTGCTCCCGGCCGCCTCGTGCGCTCGCACCATCGCCATGAGCGGCACGATGCCCGAACCGCCGCCGATCAGGAGGACCGGCTCCGTGTCCTCGGGCCGCCAGACGAACCAGCCGCCCAACGGCCCCCGCACCTCGACCTGGTCGCCGACCTCGATCGCGTCGACGAGGAACGGTGAGACCTCGCCGTCGGGGACCCGGTCGACGGCGATCTCCATGCGGTCACCGGCGTCCGCCGAGGCGATCGAATAGGAGCGGACCGCCTGGTAGCCGTCGGGTGCGGTGAGGCGGACGTCGGCGTGCTGCCCGGCGAGGTTCCCGCCCCAGCCGGGGGCGTCGAGGGTGAGGCTCCGCCCCGACGGGGTCAGCTGCGTCGCCGCGACCACGGTTGCCGCCTTCCAGACGTCGACATGGCCTGTGCGCCTCACGAGTACCGCTGTTCGAGCCAGGGGTCACCGTAGGCGTGATAGCCGTTCTGCTCCCAGAACCCTGGTTCGTCGTCCTGTTGCATGACGAGGCCGCGGATCCACTTCGCGCTCTTCCAGAAGTAGAGGTGCGGGATGAGGAGCCTCGCCGGCCCGCCGTGCTCCGCGGCGAGCGGCTCGCCGTCGAAGCCGGTGGCGATCCAGGCCTTGCCGTCCAGGAGGTCGTCGAGTGGGACGTTGGTCGTGTAGCCGCCGTAGGAGTGGGCCATCACGAAGTCGTAGCCGCTCTCGACCTCGGCGAAGAGCGTGTCGAGGGAGACGCCCTGCCAGCTCGTGCCGAGCTTCGTCCAGCGGGTCACGCAGTGGATGTCGCGGGTGATGTCGTCCTGCTGGAGCGCCTGCATGGCCGTCCAGTCCCAGCGGTGGATCTCGCCCGTCTCCGTGCGGATCTGGAACTCCCACTCATCGGTGTCGATCCGCGGCGTGGGCCCGGCGGACAGGACGGGGAAGTCCTCGGTGAGGAACTGCCCGGGCGGGAGTCGATCATCCTGCTCCCGTGCCCGTCCTCCGAAACCGCGTGTGAACACCGCCATGTCGACCTCCTCAGGATGGTCATCACCCTAGTGAGCGGGTGTCGGTGAAGCCAGACCCTCCTGGGGTCACCAAGTCGTTCCGGCCTGGCTCAGCCGGTGATGAGGTTCGACAGCGCGTCGATCGAGTGGACGACGGCGAGGGCGCCGGTGGCCTCCGCCGGCGAGCCGTAGCCCCACTCGACGAGGATCGTCGGAATCCCGTGCGCCGCTGCGCCCTCGATGTCGTGGAGGCGGTCGCCGACGAGCACGGTGCGGGACGTGTCGACGCCGGCGGCCGTGAGACGCCGGAGGGCCTCGCCGACGACGTCGGCCTTGCTGCTGCGCACCTCGTCCTCTGAGGCGCCGGTGACGACGGTGAAGTACTGGCTCAGACCGAAGTGGTCGAGGATCGTGTTCGCCTGTGACTCGGGCTTCGAGGTCGCGAGCCCGATCGGGATCCCGGCCTCGGAGATGCGCGCGAGCAACCCGGCGACGCCTGGGAACACCGCGGTGCCGACTTCGGCGCCCTCGATGGCGACCTGGCGGCGGTACTCGGTGAGGGCGAGCTGCGACTGCAGCGGGTCCATGCCCGCGAAGTCGCGGAAGGAGTCGAGTAGCGGCGGCCCGACCCAGCGCAGTAGGGATTCGTCGGACGGGACGGGGGCACCGACGTTCGCCAGGGTCGCCTTCATGCGGGAGATGATGCCGGGAGCCGAGTCCACGATCGTGCCGTCGAGGTCGAACAGCACGCAGGACCAGCTGCGGTGGAAGGACACGGTCGTACTGGCGAGGTAGAGATCGGTCACACGCTCCATCCTAGGGCGACCCCTCCCATCAGGCAGGGTTGTCAACCGGTTGCCAGAGCCGTAGGCTGGCAGGACCGGCAGCCCGACTGCCTGGTTCCCGATGACGAGAACGAACGCGAAGGCGGAAGCGCACGTGAATGCACAACACCCGGTGAGCTGGACCCTGTCGGGTTTCGGCGACGAGATCGACGCCGACCCGACGACGCAGATCGCCGTGCTCGAGGCGCTCGGTGCATCGCACATCGAGGTCCGGAGCGCATGGGGCGTCAACATCATCGACCTCGACGCCGACCAGCTCGCGCGACTCGGTGCGCAGCTGGAGCGGTCGGGCATGGGTGTGTCCGCCATCGGCTCACCGATCGGCAAGGTCGACGTGGCCCTCGACGCCGAGCTGGAGGTCGCCCGCCTCGCGCGAGCGATCGCCGCTGCACACGCCCTCGGGACCCCGAACATCCGCATCTTCTCCTTCTTCCGCGGCGAGGGCGTCCCGGTGGAGGCCACCCGCGACGACGTCCTGGTCCGCATGCGCCTGCTCGCCGACCTCGCCGAGCGTGAGGGGGTCTCGCTCCTGCACGAGAACGAGAAGGACATCTACGGCGACGTCCCGGAGCGCATCCTCGACCTCGTCGAATCGGTCGGATCACCGGCACTCCGTCTCGCCTGGGACAACGCGAACTTCGTCCAGGTGGGTGTCGCTCCGTTCGACGACGGCTACGCGATGCTGCGCCCCTACCTCGACTACCTGCAGGTCAAGGACGCGGTCGCCGCGAGCGGCCAGGTCGTGCCGTCCGGCGATGGTGACGGGCAACTGCGTGAGACGCTCACGGCGTTGCGCGACGACGGCTACACCGGGTTCGCCTCGCTCGAGCCGCACCTCGCCGACACCCACGCGCTCGGCGGCTTCTCCGGTCCCGCCTCGTTCGGCGTCGCCGCCCGGGCCTTCCGGAGGCTCACCGACGAGCTGGGGATCGAGCTGCGATGAGCCGCGGGCCAGCCCCCGTCCTCCGCCGCGTCGCCGTGATCGGGTGCGGTGACATCGCTGCCCTCCACCTCGCGGCGATCGGAACGGTCTCCGGCGCGCAGCTCGTGGCGGTGTGCGACGTCGACACCGGCCGGCTCGATGCGGCGATGGCCACGACGGGTGTCCCGGGCTTCACCGACCTCGATCGGCTGTTCGACGAGGCGCGACCCGACGTCGTGCACATCTGCACCCCGCACCACTTGCACGCCGACCAGGCGATCCGAGCGCTCGAGCGCGGGATCAGCGTCATCCTCGAGAAGCCCCTTGCCCACACGCGCGAGGAGGCCGAACGGCTCCTGGCGGCGGCGGAGCACAGTCGCGCGAAGATCGCGGTGTGCTTCCAGAACCGCTACAACCAGCCGGCGGAACGCGCCAAGGAACTCCTCGACTCGGGTGAGCTCGGCGCAGTGCTCGGCGCCTCGGCGGTCGTGCCGTGGCATCGGACGGCGGCCTACTACGAGGATCGCCCGTGGCGTGGTCGCTGGGCGACCGGCGGCGGCGGACTCCTCATGAACCAGGCGATCCACACGATCGACCTCGTGCAGTGGTTGGTCGGCGATCCGGTCGAGGCGACGGGATCGATCGCCACCCGCGCGCTCGCCGAGGTGATCGAGGTCGAGGACACGGCCGAGCTCCGCATCGTGCACGCGGGAGGCGCGACGAGCACGGTCTACGCGACGGTCGCCGGGGTCGCGAACCTGCCCGTGACGATCGACGTCGTCTGCGAGCGGGGCACGCTGAGCCTCGGCGCCGAACTCACCGCCCGCTTCGCCGACGGGCGCGTCGAGACCACGGTCGAGCGCGTGACGGCCAGCGGAGCGCGTGCCTACTGGGGCGTCTCCCATGAACGGCTGATCCAGGACTTCTACGCGGGGCTCGACGAGCCGGGCGCCTTCTGGCTCCACCCCGCAGAAGCGCGGAAGGCGTTCGATGTGATCCAGGACGTCTACGACGCGGCGATCCCCGAGCGACGGTCGCCGGTCCTCGCCGCGCAGTCCGGCGGTCGCTGAGCCACGATCGGTCGTGGATCAGCGACGGCTCAGGACGCTGCGTCCCGCTTGACGAGCAGCTGCGCTCCCGCCGGGTCGGGGAACCGCTCCACGTCTCGGACGGCCGTCTGCAGGACGGTGTCGAGGTGCTGGGACGCCAGGCTGACGCCACCCATCGCCACCGCCTCCGAACCGAGCGAGGAGACGACCACGTCCGGTGGCAGCGGGCAGATACCGCCGAGGGTGCGGATGAAGCGCGGCAGGAAGACGTCCGCGCCCGGAGCGCTGCCGCCTCCGACCACGAGGAGTTCCGGATCGAGTGCGAGGACCATGGCCGCTGCGCCGGTGGCCAAGTCGTCCGCGAACTCCTCCATCGCCGTCAGGGCGATCCGATCACCGGCGCGAGCAGCCTCGAAGATCGCTTCGCGGGACGGCCGTGGAGAGCCGAGGACCGACTCGCCGTACCGCTCGTTCAAGCGGGACCACCGGAGTTCGGGCATCTCGCCGACGATCCCTGCCGCACCGTGCACGCCGCGATGCACCTTCCCGTCGACGATGGAGGCCGCGCTGGTGCGCACGCCGCAGAGCAGGTAGACGACGTCGCGGTGGCCCTGTGCTGCGCCGACGGTCAGTTCCGCGCGGGCGCCGAGCGCGACGTCGCCCTCCACCAGGACGGCTCCGTCGAACTCCTGCTCGAACCGCTCGCGCAGGTTCAGTCCGACCCAGTCCGGCAGCCCCGTTCCGCCGAAGTGCAGCACCTCGCCGTCCCGGCCGATCGCGCCCGGGGAGCCCACGGCGACGATCCACACCGACCCGCGGGTGAGGCCGAGAGTGCTGAGCACCGCATCGCCGGTCGCCAGCGCCAGGGTGATGCGCTCGGTCGCGCCCGTGTCCTCGGGCAGGCGAGCCGTGCGCTGGCCCAGGACGGCACCGGCGAGGTCCGTCACGACGGCGTGGATGTGGTTCGCGCCGATGTCGAGCGACAGGAGGTGGCCGAGTCCGGCCCGCACGCTGAAGGCGGTGGCCGGTCTGCCGATCCGGGACGCCGAGGCGCGTTGGACGGATTCGAGCCAGCCCATCTCGACGAGGTCCGTCACGATCGCGTCGATGGCCGTCCGAGACAGCCCGGACGCATTCGCCAACTCCCGCAGGGTGAGTGGCTCCGGGAGCAGGGCGCGCAGTACACCGAGCGAGTTCATCCTCCGGAGCAACGATCGACTGCCCATCGATCCGCCGGAGGGCTCCACCATCGCCTCTCGAGGCATCCGCCATTCCCCCCTTGCGACTTTTCACGGCACGTTGCAGTATTAACCCCGCCTCCTCGACTCTACCCGCGGCAGCCCCGCGGTGGCAGGAGGGAATCCCGCGTCGATCCCGAGAGCGCCCATCCAGACAGAAAGCCGGCCATGCTGCACACCTTCACCTTCGGTGACCTC
>Ga0157369_10010328_pt1 | contig 10647 bp, 11 predicted proteins | sample C25metaG_FD_113461 | JGI IMG/M metagenome (GOLD analysis project Ga0157369, IMG submission 113461) | Corn rhizosphere microbial communities from Kellogg Biological Station, Michigan, USA - C2-5 metaG | ecosystem: Host-associated > Plants > Roots > Rhizosphere > Soil | place: USA: Michigan...
GCCCAACTGGAAACCACTCAAAACCGGATCAACACCGGCCAGAAGGTGTCCTCGGCCAAGGACAATGGCGCGATCTTCGCCATCGCCACCAGCCAACGGGCCAGCATGGGCGCCCAGGACGCGGTCAAGAACTCGCTGCAACGGGGTCAGTCGATCATCGACGTCGCCCTGGCGGCGGGCGACACGGCGACCTCGGCCCTGGAAGAGATGAAGGCCCTGGCGGTCAACATCGCCTCCTCGACCGGCGACGCCCAGGCGGCCTATCTGGCCGACTGGAACGCTCTGGGCAAGGAAGTCGACAAGGCGCTGAAGGGCGCCAGCTTCGACGGCGTGAACCTGTGGAACACCACAACGGCGACCAATGTCACCACGTCGACGGCTGCGACCGGCAACACCTATCAGGTCGGTTTCGGAACGGTGGACAAGGCGGCCGCTACGGCGATCACCGACATCACCGCCACCGCCACCGCGCCTGCGGACGCCACGGCCGCCGCCGCCTTCGCCACCAAGGTCGATGCGGCCATCAAGGCCATGACCACGGACCTGGCGACGCTGGGGACCCAGTCGAAGTCGGTGGGGCGCACCATCACCTTCGTCGGCAAGCTCCAGGACGCCCTGGAATCCGGCATCGGCAATCTGGTGGACGCCGACCTGGCCAAGGAAAGCGCCCGCCTGACCGCCCTGCAAACCAAGCAGCAGCTTGGCGTGCAGGCGCTGTCGATCGCCAACTCGTCCAGCTCGATCCTGCTGGGCCTGTTCCGCTAAGGCGAACGGGCGGGGCGGCCTCGGCCGTTCCGCCCGAACGTCCTCATCCTCGTTTTAGAGCGCGCCTCGAGCCGCGGAGGGAGCCATGACAAGCAATGTTGCGAGTGTAACCAGCGTACCCCAGCCCATCGCGCCGACGATCTCACCAATCGTTCAGCCCGAACCCCGTAACGACAACGTCGACCCCGGCCACTATCGGCTGACCATCGAGGCGGCTGGCAATAACCGTTTCATCTACAAGGTCCTGGACCGCGTGACCGGCGAGGTGATCCGCCAGTTGCCGCGCGAAGAGGTCGAGAAACTGGCGTCGGACCCGACCTATCGGGGGGGCAAGATCGTCGCTACCACGGTCTGAGACCCTCGTAGCGACGCCGATTTCGTTCACGCCGCCGGCTCGCCGGACGGCGCAATCATGGTTTCCGCGTCGTTAACCATGTGATTACGACTCATGGTTAATCCTGTACGGAACAGAACGTCCGGGGGCTTGAAGCCATGACCACCAGCATTCACACCAACACCTCGGCGATGATCGCCCTGCAGAATCTGAACCGGACCAGCGATCAGTTGGCGTCGACGCAGAGCCGCGTGAACACGGGACTGAAAGTGCAGGGCGCGCGGGACAACGCGGCGGTTTGGGCGGTCGCCCAGGGCCAACGCGCCGACCGAGGATCGCTGGAGGCGGTCACCACCAGCTTGAACCGCGCGACCTCGATCGCCGACGTCTCGCTGGCGGCGGGCGAGCAGATTTCCGACATTCTGCTTGAACTGAAACAGAAGGCGACGGCGGCGGCGGACCCCAGCGCCAGCGCCGCCACGCGCACATCCTACAATGACGAATTCCAGGCGCTGCTGAGCTCGATCGACTCATTCGCCAACAACGCCATCTTCGACGGCGCCAACATCCTGGACGGTTCGGCGACGACGACCCTGAATTTCCTGGCCAGCGCCGACGGCGCCGAGACCATCGCGCTGGATCGCCAGAACTTGACGGTCGCCGGTCTGTCGCTGACCGGCACGACCCTGACCAGCCAGGCCAACGCCACGACGGCCCTGGCCGCCGTCAACGCCGCCATCACCACCAGCAGCGCGCATCTGGCCGAACTGGGCGCCCAGTCCAAGCAGATCGAACGCCACACCACCTATGTCGGCAAGCTGTCGGACGCGCTGGAAGCCGGCATCGGCAATCTGGTGGATGCGGATCTGGCTAAGGAAAGCGCGCGCCTACAGGCCCTTCAGGTTCAGCAGCAGTTGGGCGTCCAGGCCCTGTCGATCGCCAACCAGGCGCCGCAGATCATCCTGTCGCTGTTCAAGGGCTGATCCGACAGCTTAACGGTTCCTTATCGACGCCCGCCGCACGATAGGGTCGGAGCCGTCTGAATGATCAACAACAGCTATCTGCTGGGTCTTTTCGGAACGACGACGGGAACGTCGTCGTCAGGCGCGACCACGACCGCCAGCTCGGCTGCCAAAACCAAGAAGACGCAACCGACAGCCCCCTGGTCGTCCACGGCGACACCGGCGAAGGCCAGTGATCTGGTTCGTGCGGCCCTGGGCGGCCGCCGGCTGATCGACGAGGGCAATGTCAGCCTGGATCTGGCCGGCGCCTCCACCGACTACCGCAAGATGTTCGCCCTGTATCAGGGCCTGAACACGCTGGGCGCTCTGGCTGACCGTGCTGGCGTCAAGGGGCTGAGTGCGTCGGAAGCCGCCCTGGTGTCCAAGCGGTTCGGCGAAGGCTTGGCTGAACTGTCGACCTATCTGAGCACCGCCAGTTTCGAAGACATGCGGCTGGTGCAGGGCGTGGCCCAGACCTCGGTCAAGAGCACCTATGCGCTGGAACGGGCGCCGACCAGTTTCGTCACCGCCCCCATCCACGACGGCGACCCCACCGCCTCGGCCAAGGCGTTCGAGGGCGACGTGAAGTTCTCCGTGACCGTAAAGACGGCGGCCGGGGAGCAGGCGATCTCAATGGACCTGTCTGAAATGGGTGCGACCGATCGGTCGTTGGCCAATGTCACCGCCTATATGAACGGCAAGCTGGAAGACGCCGGCGTCGCCACGCGCATGACGTCTCAGCTGATCCTGGCCGAGCCAAAGACGATCAAGAGCGGGACCAAGACCATCACCCTGCCGGCCGGACCGGATCAGTGGGCGTTGAAGGTCAATGGCGGGACCGGCGAGGCCATCAGCTTCCAGGCCGTAAACACCTCGGACGCCGTCTATGTGACGCAAGGGGTCGGCAAGACCGGCACGGCAGGTCAACTGCTGAAGTTCCAGGCCGACGGCGGCGCGGCGCCGACCGCCCAGCAGGGCGTGGACGATCCGTTCTGGGTCGAGGGCAGGGTGGGGCACACCGACCTGCCCGACGGGGTCGCCGCGGTTAAGGCCAGCGCCGTGGCGCCGGATGGCTCCGTCTGGGTCGTCGCCGAACTGACGGCGGGCGACGCCAGTCAACCGATCAAGGGTGCGCGCGATGTCGCCCTGATGAAATACGATTCCGCCGGCAATCTGATGCAGACCAAGCTGCTCGGCGCCGCCTCCAGCGCCAACGGCTTCTCGATCGCCATCGACGATGACGGCCGGGTCGCCCTGGCCGGATCCGTGACCGGGGCGCTGGAACCCGGCAAGAGCGGCGACAACGCGTCCGTGGCCGACAGTTTCGTCTCTGTGTTCGACAGTTCGGGCCAGGAGTTGTGGACCCAGCGGCGCGGCGCCAAGGCGGCCGATGAAGCGACCGAGGTCCGCTTCGGCGCCGACGGCATGGTCTATGTCGCCGGCCGGTCGAAATCGGCCATGCCGGGCAATGCGGCCCTGGGCGGCTGGGATTCCTATCTTCAGGCCTTCCAGGAAAAGCCGATCAAGATCAACGGCCCCGACGTGGGCGTGAACGTCTCGACCGTGCAGTTCGGCACCAGCGGCGACGACTCCGTTCAGGCCATGACGGTGTCAGGAAACGACCTCTACACGGCTGGCGTCGAGAACGGTAAGGCGGTCGTGCGCCGCTTCACCCTGGACGCCGAGGGCGTGCCGAGCCTGGCTTCGACGCGTGACCTTGGCTACGCCAGCGGCGGGATCGCCGGCATATCGGTCGAGAACGGCAAGGTCGTGGTGACCGGCCATACCGAAAACACCGCGCTCGATATCGCCACGGTGACCAACGCCCATGCCGGCGGCAGCGATGTCTTCATCGCCACCTTGTCGGCCGACCTTCAGGCCTCTGGAAGCGACCAATTGACCTATTTCGGCGGAGCGGGCGCGGACACCGCCGCCGACGTCGCCATCAAGGACGGCAAGGTCTGGATAACCGGCACGAACCGGGCGGAAGGCGCCGGCAAGGACGACCCCACGTCCGGCTATCTCGCCCAGATCGATCTCGCCACGGGCCAGGTTCAATCGAACCGAACCTGGCGCGCGGACGGCGATCAGGCCAGGCCGACCAGTCTGAGCATCGCAGCAAACGGCGCCAGCGTGCTGGATCGACTGGGTCTGCCCCAGGGCCAGATCATGCAGGCGGATTCCAAGTTGCTGACCGTCGCCACCTCGGCCCGCGTCGGGGATCAGTTTTCGATCAGCCCCGCCGCCGGCGGTCGCGCCGTGACCGTGACCATCGACGCCAAGGACACGCTGGAAAGCCTGGCCAAGAAGATCAACGCGGCCTCGGGCCGCCAGTTGGAAGCCAAGGTCATCACCGACCTGAAGGCCAGGCCCATCGTCCAGCGTCTGGAAATCAAGACGGCGGCCAACAAGGACGGCGCCGTCATCTCGGCCGGGGCGATCGGCAAGGACGCCTTGGGCGCGCTGGGCCTTACGCCTGGCTTCGTCGGTCCGGTGAAGCCGGACAAGGATGCGATCAAGACCTATGGGCTGAACCTGTCGAACAAGCTGAACCTGAACGATCCCGCCTCGATCAAGGCGGCGATTGATTCGCTGGCCCAAGCGATGACGGCGGTCCGGTCATCCTATCGCGCCCTGGCGCCGTCGACCGGCGGCATCAACAACACCCAGACCGGCAACGGCTCCTCGACCGCCTATCAGCAGACCCAGCTGGCCAACTATCAGGCTGCGCTGAGCCGCCTGACGGCCTGATCGGAGTCGTGACCGGTCAAGGCGGTTGACGCCCGAGGCCGGGTCGGAGTTATTGACCTCCTCATCCGCGAAAGCCCGTTCATGGCCCTTCCGAAAGACAACCGCGTCATCCTGTTGGTCGGCGCCGGCGTGGCGATCGTCATCGCCGTCGTGCTCGCCCTGATCTTCACGGGCGGAGGCGACAAGACGACGGAAGCGCCGCCGGCGTCCAAGGGCGGTCTCGTGGTCAATCTGGCCGAGGCGCCCACGCTGGAGCCGACGCGGGAACTGCGCTGCTTCGTCGATGGCCAGTTCGTCGGCATGGCGACCCTGGCGGTCTGCGCCCAGCGCAATGGCCTGGCGACGGACGCTCTGGACGTCGGGCTGGACGCCACGGGCGCTCTGGCAGCCGCCCCGACCGCCGCCTTCGCCCCGCCGCCCGAGCTGCCTGCGGTGGAGATGGCCCAGACACCGTCGCCGGCCTCGGTCGAACAGACGCCTGCGCCGCGCCCCACGCCCGTGGCCAGCGGCAGCCCCTGCCTGCGTCATACCGGCTCGGACTGGCGGACCCTGTCGCCGAACATGAGCTTGAACGCCTGCGTTCAGGCGCTTTACGCCGGAACCTGCGTCGGGCCGGGCGACGCCCAATACGGCCGCTGGGGCGATACGACCCTGCGTCTGGTGCCGCGCCGGGTGGAACAGTCGAACGACAACAGCCGTTTCAGGACCCTGGCCGAGCAGGATCGCAACTGCCAATTTCCTGGAATGAACTGATGCGTCTCGTCACTCTCGCCGTCGTCGCCGGAACTGCTCTGCTCGGCGCCTGCTCAAACGAACCCAAATATGAGTTCGCCGAAGGGGCCTGCTACTTCGTGGCGACGCCGGACAATGCGCCGCCTCGTCTGCAGAAGATCGCTGACGACCAGCCCCAGCTCGAACAATGCGCCGCGCGGCTTGAGGAGATGCGTCTTCGCTTCCTGCGCATGGGCGGGTCGAACCAGGAAATCGCCGGCGCCTACCAAGGCCGGTTCATCTTCGTGGACCGCGAGGGGGTCAAGATCGGCAAGAGCCTGAACGGCAGCCGATTCTTCGCCATGGCCCGCACGGGAGACGGCCGTCTTGCCATCCCCGGCGCCATCCAGCGCGACGAGACGGGCCGCCCGATCGCCATCGCGGCGGACCCCGCCGCCAAGTAGGGCTTGCGCGGAAAGAACAAAGGTGGAACATTTCGTTAATGATCCACCGTTTTGGCGGGTCGGATGTCGAAAGCGGCTGGCGGTGACGTGCTGCTCCGGTCAGACATCGGACTGAATTGACGGGGCGGGCGAAGTCGTCGCCGCCTCACACGAGAAGGAAGTTTCCATGGCGGGCAGCGTCAACAAGGTCATTCTGGTCGGCAACCTGGGGCGCGACCCCGAGATCCGCTCCATGCCCAACGGCGACCGTATCGCCAACCTGTCCATCGCCACCTCGGAAACCTGGCGCGACAAGTCCTCGGGCGAGCGCAAGGAAAAGACCGAGTGGCACCGGGTCGTTATCTTCAACGACAACATCGTCAAGGTGGTCGAGAACTATGTGAAGAAGGGCTCGACCGTCTACATTGAGGGCGCGCTTCAGACTCGCAAATGGACCGACCAGCAGGGCGTCGAGAAATATTCGACCGAGATCGTGGTCAGCCGCTTCAAGGGCGAACTGACCATGCTGGGCGGCCGTTCGGAAGGCGGCTCGTCAGGCGGCGGTTACGGCGGCGGCGGTGGTCGCGGCGATGACGACTATTCCTCGGGCTTCTCCACCGGCGGCGCCAACAAGCCGAGCGGACCCAAGGAAAGCTACGACCTGAACGACGACATCCCGTTCTGAGGTCAGACCGTTGGGGCGGGGGCCTTACAGCTATCGTCAGGATCCCGCCGTTCCGGCCTTTCCGGACGATCGGCCCCTGGTCCTGTTCGACGGCGACTGCGCGCTATGCTCCGGCTCGGCGCGCAAGATCCTGAAGCATGACAGGGCAGGGAGAATCCGGCTCGCGCCGACGCAGTCGCGGCTGGGGCGGGCGCTTTTGATCCACTACGGCGTCGATCCCGACGATCCCTATACGATGCTGTTGATCCAGGACGGCGTCGCGCGCGAGCGCTCCGACGGCGTTCTGGGCATCGCCGCCCTGCTGCCGCCGCCCTATCGACTGGCGGTCGTCGGGCGGATCGTGCCGCGGATTGTCCGCGACACCCTCTATGACTTCATCGCGCGTCGCCGCCGCCGGTTTCCCGGCGCGACCTGGTGCGCCATGCCTCCGCAAGGAGTCGATCTGACGGGCCGGGTGCTCGGATGAGTGGACGCGTGCTGGTGCTGGGGGCCAACGGCTTCATCGGCTCGCATGTCGCGGCGGCCCTGTCGTCGGCCGGCTGGTCCGTTCGCGCCGGGGCGCGTCGCATCGCCGAACCCGCCCGTCGCGCGCCGACGTTCGACTGGGTCGTCGCCGATTTCACCAAGCTGACGACCGCCCAGGCCTGGACGCCGCTTCTGAGCGGCGTGGATGCAGTGGTGAACTGCGTCGGCGTGCTTCAGAATGGGGCTGGCGACAGCACGCGCGCCGCCCATGTCGACGGCCCGCGCGCCTTGATCGCGGCGTGCGAGGCGGAGGGCGTGCGGCGGCTGGTGCATATCTCCGCCGTCGGCGCGGACGATGGGGCCGGCACAGACTACGCCCGCACGAAGACCGAGACCGAACGGATGATCGCGGCCAGCGGCCTGGATTGGCTGATCCTTCGGCCGTCGTTGGTGGTGGACCGCGCGGCCTTCGGGGGCACCGGCCTGATCCGGGCGCTGGCGGCGTTTCCGCTGTTCAGCCTGGTCGTGGGCGGCGACCAGATTTTCCGCCCGATCCCGCTGGGCGACCTGTCCGCCGCCGTCGTCGCGGCGCTGAAGCCCGGCGCGCCGTCGCGCCGAACGCTCGACATGCCGGGGCCGGAGCCGGTGACGATGGTCGAGACGGTGCGTCTTTATCGCGGCTGGATGGGGTTGAGTCCGGCGCCGGTGATCCGCGTTCCGCGTGTCCTCGCCGCGCCCGCCTTGGCGATTGGCGACCTTCTGGGTCGGCTGGGCTGGTCCTCGCCGATCCGCACGACCGCGATCAAACAGATGGACCATGACGTGTCCGGCCGCGACAGCGGCTGGGCGCAGGCGCTGGGCGTCCCGTCGCGCGGCTTCACCCGCTTCCTGGCCGAGACCCCGGCGTCGGTTCAGGACGTCTGGCATGCACGCCTCTGGTTCGTGCGGCCGATCTCGATCCTGACCCTGGGTCTTTTCTGGCTGATCACCGGCCTGATCAGCTTCGGTCCGGGTTGGGACCGGGCCGTCGCCATCCTGCATGAGGGCGGTTATGGCCGCCTGGCCGGCCCCATCGCCTGGTGGGGCGCGCTGCTGGACGTGGTGCTGGGGCTGATGCTGTTCGTGCGGCCATGGACGGCGCGTGTGGCGGTCTTCATGTGCCTGGCGACCGTCGGCTATCTGACGGCCGCGACGCTCAGCCTGCCGCAATTCTGGATCGATCCGCTGGGACCATGGCTCAAGGTCCTGCCGATGATGGCCCTTTGCCTGTTCGTGGCGGCGACGGACGCGCGCCGATGACCGCCTATGTGCTGCTCAAAATCGTCCACATCCTGTCGGGCGCGGTGCTGTTCGGCACAGGCGCCGGCATCGCCTTCTTCATGCTGCGTGCCCACGCGACCAAGGACGCCAGGACGGTCGCCGAAGTCGGCCGCATCGTCGTCCTGGCCGATTTCGTCTTCACGGCGACCGCCGTGGTGATTCAGCCGATCAGCGGCCTAGGCCTGATCCACCTGCAGGGCTGGTCCCTGACCAGTCCGTGGCTTCTGGCCGCCTATGGGCTTTATGTCCTGATCGGCGTCTGCTGGTTGCCGGTCGTGTGGATCCAGTACCGGATGATGAAGCTGGCCGAACAAGCGGCAGAGGAGGGCGCCGCTCTGCCTTCCGCCTATCATCGGCTGTTCCGCTGGTGGTTCGCCCTGGGCTGGCCGGCCTTCGCCGGAGTCCTGGCCATCTACTGGCTGATGGTCGCCAAGCCGGACTTTTGAGCGGAAACCTGAGGTCATCCAAAGTGAGCCGACGCGGCCGCCGCGCCGTGCCATAGGGCGGTCATGACCGACGTCCGTCCCGAAGTTGCGCCTGCGCCCGCGCCTCTGCCCAAGAGGCCTCACGCCCTGACAGGGCTGGAGATCGCCGCCATCGTGGCCATCATCGTGGTGTGGGGCGTCAACAACGCCGGGGCCAAGCTGGCGACGCAGGAATTATCGCCCCTGCTGGTCGGCGCCATCCGGTTCGGCATCGCCACCGCCTGTCTGATCGCCTTCGTGCGGCCGCCGTTCCCGGACTGGAAGAGCCTGATGCTGATCGTCATCATCGGCGGGCCGATCCAGTACGGCCTGGCCTACACGGCCTACTGGCTGGCGACGGACGTCAGCCCGGTGACCGTGGCCAACCAACTGTGGATCCCCTTCACCACCCTGTTCGCCTTTCTGATCCTGGGCGAGCGGCTGTCCAAAGCGGCGCTGGTCGGCATGGGCGTGGCCTTCGTCGGCGTGGCCTGGATGACGCTGGACGCCCATGCGCTGCAGGACTGGAAGGCCATTCTGGTCGCCATCGCGGCCGGCGCGGCCTGGGGGCTCACGACGGTGGTGGCCCGGCGGACGACCTCCATCCCGCCGTTGAAGATGCAGGGTCTGCTGGCGCTGGGGGCCTTTCCCGTCATGGCCTTCGGTTCGGCCGTGTTCGAGCATGGCCAGTGGGAGGCGGTGAAGAGCGCCACGCCCATGGTCTGGGCCTCGTTGCTGTGGGCGGGGATCGTGTCGTCGGTGCTTGCGACCACCCTGCTATTCTGGCTGGTCCAGCGGCGCGAAGCGGGGCGGGTGACGCCCTATCTGCTGGTGACGCCGGTGGTGTCGATGCTGATCGGCTGGGGCTTCATGGGCGACATCCTGACGCCGCAGATCCTGACGGGTTCGGCGATCGCCATGGGCGGGGTCGCATTGGTGGCCCTGGCCGAACGGGGCTTGCGCGCCGGGGCAGCCAAGGCTTGATCTGTTCCTGAACGCGATTCAGGAGACCGCCATGCCCCATGCCCCCCTCGACGCCGACCACGTCTCCCGCCGCTGGCTGGGCAAGGCGACGCACGATCTGCCCGCGAACGAGGCCAGTGTGGTCCGCAGCGCCGCCGAACGCCGCCCGATCTCCGAAGACATCAACGAGACGTTCGACGACCATCAGACATTCGGCGAGCGGCTGGCCGACCGGGTGGCGACGTTTGGCGGGTCCTGGACCTTCCTGATCGCGTTCGGCCTGTTCCTGCTGGCCTGGACGGTGCTGAACCTGGTGCTGCGGCGCGACGCCTTCGACCCCTACCCCTTCATCTTCCTGAACCTGATGCTGTCGATGATCGCCGCCGCCCAGGCGCCGATCATCATGATGAGCCAGAACCGTCAGGCGCAAAAGGACCGACTGGACGCCGGCAACGACTATCAGGTCAATCTGAAGGCCGAGATCGAGATCATGGCCCTGCTGGAGAAGGTGGAGCATCTGACCGCGCGCCAGGAAGAGCAGACCGAACTGATCCGCCATCTGCTGGCGCAAAAAGAAGCCCGCTGAACGGCGTTCAGCAGGTCCTCTTCGACGTCCAAGGAAAGGCTCAGCTGGCGCTGAGCGCCGCGCAGGCCACCCGGTCGCCCGCGCCGCCGATGGGCTGGGTCGAATGGTCGTCGGGGTTGGCGTGGATGATGATGGCCGAGCCGTCTGCGTCCCACAGCC
>Ga0157369_10010332_pt1 | contig 10645 bp, 6 predicted proteins | sample C25metaG_FD_113461 | JGI IMG/M metagenome (GOLD analysis project Ga0157369, IMG submission 113461) | Corn rhizosphere microbial communities from Kellogg Biological Station, Michigan, USA - C2-5 metaG | ecosystem: Host-associated > Plants > Roots > Rhizosphere > Soil | place: USA: Michigan...
AACGGGATATCGCCAATCTCCAGCAACTCCGGCGTAGTGAAAAAAATCATGTTAGCCGGGTAGTTAAAAAGCGAATTCACCAGGCAGCCTTTATCGATGCAGATCACCTTGAATCCTGCCTTTTGCGCCTCGATGGTGCAGGCAAGCCCCGTGGGGCCGCTTCCAATAACGATTACGTCCGCACGCATGTCGCCGCTGGCGAGGAGCTGAGCTTTCGGCAGAGTGTCGGGAACCTGCTTAGTTGAGGGCAATTGGGGGCTTCCTGATGCGAATTCGCCGCTGGGAGAGATAGATTTTAGCACGCGAGCCGCACTCGCTATCATGGTGACATGACACTGCAGATTCACGAGATGAGTGGCATTCGAGTGCTGGAAATCGCCCCTTCTGGACCGCCGATTGGAAGTGACCGGGACGCAATTGACCTGATCGGCAAAGCCGCTGAAAACAAGGCAGAGATCGTCGTGGTGCCATCAGAGCGTTTAGCCGCAGCTTTCTTCGATCTCAAGACGCGAGTGGCTGGCGAGATGATCCAGAAATTCAGCATCTACGGAGTTCGCCTTGCGATCTTGGGCGATATCGCCGCTGCGGTGGAAAACAGTTCAGCGTTCCGTGACTTTGTTCGCGAATCTAAACGCGGTAACACGATCTGGTTTGTGGAGGATTTTGAATCGCTGAGACAACGACTTCTCCCAGCCAAGTAGCCTGACTCTAATTCGTGAACGGGTCCTTACCGCCATTTATAATTTTCAGTTCCCTCAGGAGAAATGAATGTCTTCGGATAATCACGGCGCGACTGGCGCCACCCGCTCTGAAAAAGACTCGCTCGGCACCAAGGAAATTCCGGCTCATGTGTATTACGGGATTCAGACTGCGCGGGCCGTCGAGAACTACCCCATTTCTGGAATGCGTGCCCATCCAACTCTGATTCGCGCCATCGGCATGGTGAAAGAAGCCGCGGCTGAGGCGAATCGTGAACTCGGACTTGTCGCCGAACAAGTCGCGAACGCGATTATTCAATCCGCGCAAGAAGTGCAGCAAGGGAAATGGAACAACGAATTTGTTGTAGATGTATTCCAGGCCGGCGCTGGCGTCAGCTTTCACATGAACAGCAATGAGGTGATCGCGAACCGAGCGGTCGAAATCCTCGGGGGCAAGCTCGGTGACTACAGCAAAGTCCATCCCAACGATCACGTTAACTATGGTCAGAGCACGAATGACGTCTTCCCGACCAGCATGCGGTTGGCAAGTTTGCTGGAACTGGAAAAGCTGTATCCAGTGCTCGATTCGCTAATTTCTGCGCTGGAGCAAAAAGGCAAAGAATTCCACGACATCCTGAAGTCCGGCCGCACTCACATGCAAGATGCGGTCCCGATGCGTCTGGGCCAGGAGTTCACGGCCTATGCCGGCGCGGTCCGCCGATGCAAAGATGCGATCCGGACCAGCGCGGACCTGCTGCGGGAACTCGGACTCGGCGGATCAGCGGTGGGCACAGGTATCAATACACACCCAGACTATCGCGAGAAGGCCATTGCCAATCTGTCACGCATTTCTGGACAAAAGCTAACTGCCGTTGACGACATGCGCTACGCCATGCAGTCGAATCTTCCGATGGCGGCGGTATCGTCCGCTCTGCGAAACCTGGCGCTGGAAGTGATTCGCATTTCGAACGATCTGCGCATGCTCTCGTCCGGCCCGAACACCGGATTCGCGGAAATCAATTTGCCCGCGCTGCAGCCCGGGTCTTCGATCATGCCGGGGAAAATCAATCCCGTGATTCCGGAACTCGCGGCGATGGTCTCCTTCCAGGTTGTGGGCAACGACGTCGCGGTGGCGATGGCAGTCCAGGGCGGCCAACTCGAACTGAACGTCATGATGCCAACCATGGCATACAGCGTTCTGCAATCGATCACGATTTCAACCAACATGCTGCGGCAGTTCACGGAGAAGTGCGTGGCAGGCATCACCGCCAACAATAATCGCTGCAATTTCTACGTGCAGGCCACGGTGTCGCTGGCGACTGCCCTCAATCCCTATATCGGGTACGCGAAAGCGGCGGAGATCGCGAAAGAAGCCGTCGCGACAGGGCGCTCCATCATCGAAATCGCGCGTGAGAAGAAACTGCTGAGCGAAAAAGAAATCAGCGAAATTCTTGACCCGGTGCGCATGACCGAACCGGTCCGGCCGCTGGAGGCTGCGAAAAAACGAGAAGAGATTAAGGCCAAGTAGGCAAACAACTTCGATGCCTTCTGGTTATCGAGGCTTCTCTTTGCGCGCTTTGCGTTCTTTGCGGTTCAATTACCGCAAAAGTGGCCCCCTGCCGCCGGGGAGACAGCAGAGGGCTTGTTCCGGCGAGAGGTCTCATTTTCCCTTTCCGGACACTCTGTAATACGCAATCTTCAGCTCCGAAGTTCCGCGGCGGCGATTCGCGACGCCCCGGTTTTCCGGCATTTCTTGAGGGGTTAGCGACTCGCGCTTTTTATTAAAGAGGGATCGAACCGGAACGGCACTGGCTCTCCGAAACTGAGTCGACGAAAATCAGGGTGTTCGGTATTCAGCAGAAAATTGCGTTCATCGGGCAGCAAAGCGCTCGGAACACGAAGCACCGGGCACTCTGCCATTTTGATCCACTCGTCTCCTATTCGTTTTAATTCCGGCGGAGAAGGATCAGCGCACCAATTCTGCGGCAAGGATGATGGTTCAATCGTTCGTACCAGCGTCGCATCCATCTGGATCTCAATCAGAACATACGGTTCCACCAGTTCCCTGCCTTCCAGATGACAGAGCATCTCGAGCACTGCCAGCGCCCGGCTTTCAGCGGCATAGATGACGGGTGTGCCGGGGCTATTCCAGCGGTGCGCACCTGTGCCGTTCGGAGCAGCTGTTCCGTGCCCGGTTTTCGAAATGCGCCAGACCGTCAGATTCAACACAGGCTCCAGTGGGCCAAACCTATGCCCTGCCGGAATATGGATGAGGAAAAATCAGCTTTGTGCTGCCTGGGCAGGCTTCTCCGGATACTCGTAAACACCGCGGCCACTCTTGCGACCGAGCCGTCCAGCTTTGACGTATTGCACCAGCAGCGGCGCAGGACGGTACTTCTCGCCCAGAGTTCTATGTAGGTATTCGAGGATATGCAGGCGGGTATCGAGGCCCACCAGGTCCACCAATTCAAAAGGACCCATCGGGTGGTTGAGCCCGAGCTTTAGCGCCTTGTCGATGTCGGCAGCGGAAGCAATCCCCTCCTGTAACATATAGAACGCTTCGTTGCCGATCATCGCGTTGATGCGGCTGGTGATGAAACCGGGTGACTCGCGGATCACGACCACTTCTTTGCCCATCCGCCTGCCGACCTCAGCCGCGGCCGAGAGCGTCTCCTCGTCCGTCTCCAATGCGCGCACAATTTCCAGCAGCTTCATCTTGTGGACGGGATTGAAGAAATGCATTCCCACGCACTTTTTCGGGCGGTAGGTCACGCTGGCAATTTCTGTGATGCTGAGCGACGAGGTATTCGAGGCGAGAATGGTGCCTGGGCGGCAGACCTTATCTAAAAGAGTAAATATTTCGATCTTCGACTCCATCTCTTCTGGAACCGCCTCGATCACGAGGTCGGCTTCGCGCGCCGCCTCTTCCGGACTGCTCGCGTACTCGATGCGGGCCAAAGCGGCGGTGGCATCCGAAGCAGAGACCTTCTTCAACTCAACTGCTTTGTCGAGATTGCCGCGGATTTCATCCTGCGCCCTGCGCAGAGCGGCGGGCAAGACATCTTCCAGCACCGTACGATAGCCGCCCAGCGCGGCCACGTGGGCGATTCCTCTCCCCATGGTTCCCGCGCCGATGACGGCAATCGTCCGAATCTCCGGCACTATTTTTCAACCTCCGCGAGCAGTTCGCGAAGTTTTCCGTCAGCGGCGCGCAGGCTTTCTGCCAGGCGTTTGCGTTCTTCCGCGTCCATGCCATAGAGCGAGGCGTGAATGCGGCGCAGGGTTGTGTTGATGTCGTCGACGTAATTGATGAGGCGAATGAGTTCACCAGTGGCTGCCATAAAATCGTTCGTTCTCCTGATCACGGAACCCGAAGTCAGCCCCGCAAACCTTTTATTTTCGACTGCCGCGCGAATTAAGTAAAGGCGCTGCGCTGAAGTGAGCAATGGCACGCCCGCGGCAATAGAAACGAATGCCCCGCTCAACCAGAGGCTGAACGGGGCAAACGTGCGAACTCACGACTACCTGAAGATCAGGTTGCCTCCCAATTGGAAAACGCGCAAATCTTAGGTACCCGTGAAGCCTAAAATCTTTGAATGCCCCGTTCAGCCAGGTTCGGCTGAACGGGGCAAGGTCAAAGGAAGCAAGTTAGAAGATCAGCTTGCCTCCCAACTGGAACGTGCGAGGATCGGCAGCGGAGGTAATCTGGCCTGCCTGACCACCGTCGAACCCAGTGTGGAAACCGCCGTTCTGTCCGGAGCCACCGAACTGCGTGTGGTTCCAGGCGTTGAACGCGTCGGCACGGAACTCGAAAGCAGATCCGCGCGACTCGCTGAAGACGAACTTCTTGAACAGCGACAGGTTCCAGTTCTGGCGCCCCGGTCCACGCAGAGCATCGAAGGGCAAATTGCCCCAAGTCCCTGCCGCCGGTGTGGCGAACGCCGAAACGTCCACCCACTGAATCCCGGTCACCTGAGTCCCGGCCCCATTAAGGACCTTCGTCTTCGGGTACGTGATTGCGCCTACCTTGTCCGGACGGTTGCCGACGCCTCCGGCAAAGAGGCTGGCGACGTTGTGGCCACTCACCGTCACGTTGTAAGGAATACCGCTCACCATGCTGACGATGCCAGACAACGACCATCCGCCCAGCATCGTTTTGATGGCACGGTTTGAACTGTTTCTCAGGAGCGGAATGTCGTACATGAAGTTGACGAAAGCGACGTGGGTGCGGTCATAAGCTGAGGGCCCGACGTCGTATTGCCAACCCCTATACGGATTCTGTACCGAGTTCAGGTCGAAGCCGTTACCCGTGCTACCGTTGGCCGGATCAATAGAACGGGCCAGCGTGTAGGCCGCTTGCAGCTGTAAGTCACGAGTAATCTGTCCACGTAACTCCATCTGTAACGAGTTGTAATGCGAATTGGCGCCGTTGGCCGCCATTCTTAATTGATGGAAGCCCGTGTAGGGTACCAGTTCGTTAAAGCTGAGGCCCGTCGTTCCCACGCCGGTGTTGGTCAGGCTGGCGAGTTGACTCGGGTCTGGCCGATTGAGTTCCTGCCAATAACTGAGGTGCCTGGCTACGCTTCCGACGTAGGAAGCCGATAGCACAGCCCTTCGCCCAACTTGTTGTTGTACGCCCGCGCTGTATTGGGAGACACGCGGCGTGGGGTAGTACTTGTCGAGTCCGGTTACATCGGCGGGCACGATAGGGACTGTGATAGTTCCGCCCTGCCACGTCGTGTGCGGATTGGAAAGCAGAACGTTGTTGGCGTTCAGGCTGTATCCGTACGGAGGGTTGGTGGCACCGTTGTACATGTCGTTCCCTTGAACGCGCTCGTACATGATGCCGAATCCACCGCGAACGATGGTCTTGCCATTGCCCATCAGGTCATACGCAAAACCCAAGCGTGGTCCGAAATCGAACCAGTTGGCTTTCGCAAGACCCTTGGGGATGCCATTCTTCCCGTCGATACCCACCCCGTTCAGGTACAACTGATAACCCTGCAGGGCGGAAAGCGGGCTCGGTCCAAGGCCCGGGCTGTTGCTGGCGATCTGCCCGCCGCTCGTGCCCGGAACGAACACCGCGGCCTTGGCCGGATCGTACAGGCTGGGGTAGAAGTTCGCCATCGCACCATTGACTTCATAGGTGTGCGGCATTCCATCCCAACGCAGTCCGAGGTTCAGAGTCAGTCGATTGTTTACACGCCAGTTGTCCTGGATGTAGCCCGCCGGATTGACGGCATTCCAGTGACCTGTGCCCTTGTAACCGTTCTCGCCGTATCCCTGCGCGGCCCCAAGAATGAAATCGGCATAATCAAACCCGCAGGTTGTCGTCGAAGTGCTGGTGCAGCCGGCCGGCGTAGTGGCGGATGCATCGAACGTAAACTGTCCTTGAGTCCTCGCAAAGTAGTCTTGCACCTTCTTGTAGAGGGCCCAACTAAATCCGAATTTGAACTGGTGCGATCCTTTCACCCAAGAGAGATCATCGCGAACTTGATAATCATCCGCGGTGTTGTTCCAGGGAACCCAGTTCGCATCGTAGTTGTCGCCCATCTGCTTGGCGAGGTTGATGGCGGGAGCTCGAGTCAAGTCATTGGTCCCACCAAAGATTCGGTTGAAGGTGAATCCAGGCGCCGTATAGACGCCGACCGGCAGAATATGAATGCGGTTTCCGTTGCTGTTGAACGCCACTTCATTCAGCAGGTTCGGGTGGATCATGTACGTAGCATGGACTACGTAATGGTAGGAGGGGTTGCCGAAAGTGTTGCCAATGCTCGGCATGTTATCGCCGCTCCACATCGTGGTTCCGTAAGTTTGTATGGCGTGATCGAGGATCAGGTGGCCGAACACGGAGAACTTATCGGTAAACGTGTGATCTAGGCGGACAGTTTCCTCTCGAGCGACAGTGGGTTGATTGCCGCCTCCGATGAACGTGTAGCCGCTGGTAGCTTTGGGGAAGATCCCGGCTGCCAGCAGCGCCGCAGCGTTCGCATCCACGGCGCAAGCCGGAATGGTGTTGTTCGGGAACGGCTGTCCGGCTGTGAGCGTGCCAGCCGGGCAATTCGGGGCCAAGATCGCGATGTTAGAAGGTACCACCGCGTTTATGGTTTTGCCATTGGGATCGGTGGTCGGCAATAAGACATTGCCGCTGGCATCAGGATACATGGTGGCCGAAGGCACGTTGACGTTGAACAGGCCTCCGTGAATGTAACGGCGCCAATCCATGTTGTAGAAGAAGAACGTTTTCACGTTTGCGGTGCTCGGATGGAAAGATACCGGGCCACCCACGTTGAAGCCCCAAATGTTGAGCCGCAACTCAGCGACTTTGTTTGGAGCTGGGTTGAAATAGTTGCGGGCATCGAACGCGTCATTGCGCCCGTTGTAGAACGCAGACGCATGGAGCTTTCTCGTTCCCGACTTAATAGCCATTGTGATTGTGCCCGCGGAAGAGGTACCGTATTCCGCACTGTAGTTGGAAGTCAGAGCGCGAAATTCCGCGATGGATTCCATGGACGGTGCTACATCGGAACCGCCGCCACCCCCACGATCGGCAGCTTCGCCACCATCAATAATCCAGAGGTTATGAGAAAGCCGCTGACCATTAAAGCTCACGTTAAAGTCACTGCCAGCAGACGTGGGAACCATGAAGTCCGCCTGCGCGCTGGACGCGCCGGGCGTCATAGCCTCAAGTGCGAAGACGCTGCGGCCATTCGCGGCCAATTGGCTGATCTGTCCGCCGGTGATCATGCTGCTGACTTCGCCCGAGTCGGCCTGCACCGCAACAGCATTGGCCTCAACAGTGACCAACTCCGTCGCTACACCGACCTTCATAGCGAAATCAACGCGTAGTCGATCGCCGACCGCCAGCACGAGTCCAGTCTTCTCAGAGCTGCTGAACCCAGTTCCTTCAGCTTTCACTGTATAGCGGCCGATGTGCAAGTCCGGCACGACATACTCACCGGAATCATTGGTCTTGATGGTGCGGGTGATCCCGGTGTCCAGATTAGTTAATGCAATCGTGACGTTCGGTAGAACAGCACCTGTGGTGTCTGAGACAGTACCGACGATCGTTGCTTCTTGCGAAAACAACGTCAAGGAAGTAAGAAAAATGAAAGCAACAGCCAGCCCGAGGAGCCGCATACGAGAGGTCCTCGACACCGTCCGTTTGCCAATCAGGAAATGCTTCATAGGCATTCTCCAAACGTAAAATTAGCTGCACAACTGCGATTCAGTTGTGAGTTTCTTATGGGGCCAGACTCTTCCGTAGCGATGAGGGTTGTCAAGCAAAAATCGTTATTTCATGCTTATCTATAACGATTTAGACACAACTGTTACTGTGATTCAAATCACAATATTGCGAACACAACAACGTAAGTTCTATGCAATCACTTCGGTGTAGCGATTGTGATCAGGATCACACTCTCCCTGCGAGCTGTTCAGGGGAAGAGGAGAAGTGCGCTTGTGAACAATTAATGACGGCGCCCCCAACGCCCCTGCACGTGAGGCACGACGATCCTCTTTGCGCGTGGTCGAAGCGAGAAAATACAGCAAGGGCTGGGCAGGATAATCGAGCGAGTTATTGGTCCCAATTGTCTCCGAACAACTCCGCCGGATGCGGAGTGCGGATGGTGCCGTTGCCGCAACGCATGTCATCGATTGGGCAATACTTGTCGCATCCCCAGCAGCTTCGCTCCGGATGTTTGGGGTGAAGCGGAAGTTTCAGCGTGTTTTGTTCTTCACGGCACATCGTTCATTCCAGCCCGAGCGTCATTGCAAACCTTCGGATCGCAAGGCGTGCGACGCACGGCATGTGACGTGCGACGTCCTGCTAGTCAGCCCTGCACAGCCTCCAACACCGGTTGATACGGGCAGAATGGATCGCTCCCCAGAGGGTCGCCAGTATGAGCAAACGCACGCGCGCGCGATCCGCCGCAAATGTGGCTGTACTCGCACAGTCCGCACTTGCCGTGGAACTCATCCGGAGAATGCAATCCGCGGAAGGTGTCGGAATTGCGGTAGACGTCGACCAGATTGTCTCTTCGTACATTGCCGCAACGCAGCGGCAGGAAGCCCGATGGATAGATGTCGCCCAGATTCGACACGAACAGGATTCCGTGCCCATCGCGAATTTGGAACCCCCTGTACACTGCGGTTTCTTTCATCGCGGGTGCTGCCATTCCCGCGGCCTTCATCTTCTTAATAGCGATCCGGCGGTACGAAGGCGCTTCGGTAGTCTTCACCGCAAATGGCGCATCAGGAACAAGATCGAGCACCCAATCCATGATGCGCTCACCCTCTTGGGGCGAGACTTCGTTCAAAGCTTTGCCGCGGCCGACGGATATCAGGAAAAACAGGCTCCAGCGCATGACTGGAAAACTGGTCCGCAGCAGCTCATAAATCGCGGGAAGGTCCTCGACCGTCTCTTCCGAAACGAGCGTGTTTACCTGAATTGGTAATCCGATTTTTCCCGCATGCCGGGCCGCCTGAATGGTGCGAGCAAAGGTTCCGGGTATTCCGCGGATAGCGTCATGCTTGGCCGCACACGAACCGTCGAGACTCAGCCCCAGGCTCTGAATGCCGTGATTTTTCAGCTTCGAAATTGCCTCGTTGGTCAGTTCAGGAGTAGCGCTGGGCGTGATAGAAACTTCCAGGCCAATCGCCCCAGCGTAATCAATAAGGTCGTAGATATCCCGGCGGCGCAGAGGGTCGCCACCAGTCAAAATGACATGCGGTAGCGGTTCGCCAAAACCTACTAGTTGATCCAAGAACGCCTTGCTCTCGGCAGTTGTCAGTTCGAAGGGGTGCGCGCTGGGCATGGCCTCCGCACGGCAGTGTTTGCAGGCCAGTCCGCAGGCCTGGGTCATTTCCCAGTAAACCAACATTGGCGTGCGGGAGAAATCCCGCGGGGCCATCTTCATTTGCATTTGCTGCATTGCACTTGTGGTTGCCAAGGTGCGTCCTCCAGAGCGAGTTCAGTGAAGCCCACGTAAACCCAAGCCTATGCTGGAGCATGGTTTATGGCTGTGACCTAAATCACACCTCGTGGTGATGAACCTCTCAGGAAGCGAGCGCCTATTCGGCACCGAGGAACACGTAACGCAGCAGAAACAGGACAGTTAACACCCAGATCAGCGGGCTGATTTCCCGCCTCCGGCCTGCAAACAGCTTTAAGAACGTAAACGAGAGCAAACCCAAGCTGAGTCCCGTGGCGATGCTGAACGTCAGCGGTGTCGCGATCAGGGTCAAGAAAGCGGGAATGGAATCGGTGAAATCGGACCACTTCACTTTGGCGACAGCTCCACACATGAGCGCCCCCACAAGGATCAGAGCGGGAGCGGTAGCGTAGGCGGGAATGGCGGTCACGATCGGGGCGCAAAACATGGCCACGATAAAGCCAGCTGCAACCACGAAATTTCCTAAGCCGGTGCGCGCTCCCGCGGCGACTCCAGCCGCACTTTCGATATAGCTGGTCACCGTCGAAGTTCCGGTCACGGCGCCAACGATAGAGCCGAATGCATCCGCCATGAGCGCGCGGTTGGCACGCGGCAGCTTGCCGTCACGCAGAAACCCTCCCTGTTCACAGACGGCGACCAGGGTTCCAACGTTGTCGAAAAGGTCCACGAAGAAAAACACGAAAACCAGTTCCGCCAAGCCCAGTCTGAATGCGCCACGGAGATCGAACTGGAACAATGTTCCGGACGGGGCTGGCCAGGAGAACAGGTGCGAAGGCCAGTGAGCTGCACCAAACGGAATGCCTAGAACGGCGATGACTGCAATTCCGATCAGGATCGCGCTATCGACTTTGCGCGCCAGAAGAATCGCGGTCAACAACACGCCGACTGCGGCAAGAATTGCCGGCGCATTCGAGAACTTGCCCAATCCCACAAAGGTGGCTTGATTCGCCACGATGATTCCTGCATTGCGAAATCCGATGAACGCAATGAACA
>Ga0157369_10010333_pt1 | contig 10645 bp, 5 predicted proteins | sample C25metaG_FD_113461 | JGI IMG/M metagenome (GOLD analysis project Ga0157369, IMG submission 113461) | Corn rhizosphere microbial communities from Kellogg Biological Station, Michigan, USA - C2-5 metaG | ecosystem: Host-associated > Plants > Roots > Rhizosphere > Soil | place: USA: Michigan...
AGGTCTATGCGCGTCGTGCATTGCAGACAGCCGCCTCCCGCGCAAAGTAGGATCAACCACAAAGGCACAAAAGAAGCACTGATCAGAAATCAAAGGTGATGGCCGACTGGAGGGCAGATAATGCAAAGTGGACACGGGGTGCTCTGATCCGCTTTGCCAGGTATACTCTCAGCCGAGGCCAGATTGGGACCACGATCATTGTGAAGGATGCTGGGCCAAGTTCACGGAGGACGGCCCTCCTGATTCCCTAAAGGAAGGATACGTAACCGAAGACAATTATCGGTGGATCTGTCCAGAGTGCTTCCGCGATTTGAAGGACGAGATGGGATGGAAACTAGTCTGACGACGACTTGAACTTCTTTGTGATACTTCGTGTCCTTTGTGGTTAATAGGTTTTATGTCGCCAGAATTACCGGTTCCTGCTTTGCACAACGCTCTCGGATTTGCGCCACTGTTTGCGTTTTGAGCACTTCGCCATCGCGGAACACCGGTTCCAGCCGGTCGTCGGCATCTACTTCTCCCTTTGCGATTCGATGAGTAGACCATGCGCCATTTGAAAAGTGCAGTGCAAGTCTGCCTCTCTTCGACATTTTGTCATGTCCTTCCACCGGATCTTTGAACACCTCACGGTCTTTGCCGTTGACAGTCACATTTGAGGTCTTGAATGCAAATTTCTGAGTATCACGGTTAAGCTGCTGCAGAAGAGCGCCGCCCATGCCGAAAGTGATATTGTCGGCCGACCAGCCAGCACGATTTATGGCCATGAGCATGTCCTGAATCGTCCAGAAATTCACTCCGTCGCCCTGAATCACTCGCACCTTCGGGTTTAGCACGCGATACCCTTTTCCGTTCATCTCATATCCAAACTTGTCTCCCAGAATTTGCAGCACTTTAAGAACGGTTTCTCTCGGAATACCGGAGTCGGGCCTCACTACCAGTGTTCCTTCGCGGGCAAGCACCTGCTCGCGCAGCAGTTCGCCCCAGATTTTTTCGGAAGCGTTGTAGACGTTATAAGAGTCGCTGACCACCGCGACGAGGCCGCCAGGAAATTGCGTGAGCATGTTGCGGTAAGCCTCGGCTTCATGCTCGCGGCCCCATGATGTGATGGTGGAATGCTCCGCCGCCGGAACGCTGAAGCCTTCCATTTCATGCGATCCGTAAAACTGCTGCAACACACGAATGCCAGCCACCGTATCTGTGCCTTTAAAGTTGATGAGGTGAGCTGCGGCTCCAATCCCGGCGGTTTCTTCGCTGGAGACACCGCGGTAGCCAAAATCATGCAGTTTGAAGTCAATCAGTGATGGATCGCCGGATCGTTCCAGCGCGGAAAGGATCACGCGTCGAATCGCCCGTGAGAGCGTACCCACTGTAATGGGATACCAAACCTTCAGCAACAGAGTTTCAAGATAGTTGGGCAGCCAGTAGCAGACTGGATCAGTGTTTTCAATGGTCATCAGCACGTTGCTCACATCCACAACGCTGCCTTCCGCCACAGCCTTGATCATGACCGGCAGTCTGCCACCGTGCCGGCGCACGATATGCATCCAGCCTTCATAATTGAACATGCCCGGGCCAAGGTGCTGATCAACAAACCGCCGGGCTTCACGAACGTCCTCTTCCGTAACCACCACGCCGCTGAGATACCGCTCAAGATAATATTGCAGCCCGAAAAATACGACCTGGCCAAACATACCGCCGCGTGATTCAAGGTAGCTGTAAACAAATTCCGTACCCGGCGGATATTGCTTCCAGTGAGTGAATTTATAACTATCAGTTGCAAGGACGAGGTTGCGTGACTCTGAACGGAGCATCGCCGCATGGTCTCATGCAACAAAGTGTGAGGGCAAGCGCGGCTCACACAGCACATCCAGTCGCCTGGCAGTGGCAGGTCTCAGAAGTCCTTCTTGTAATGGACGTCTCCGCCGAATCCGCCGTTCTGATCGCGTACTCCGCTCAACGACCATTTGGGGTTAAGCTGGTACTGCATTTCAACAGCCTGCCGTTGCGTCGAAGTAACATCCGAAGCAAACGTCACATACAGATTGCTCGTCACGCGCTGCTGAATGGCTATACGAGCACCAGGATCCTGACCGTTTCCGCCGAGCGCAGGATCAATGGAGAGATGCGAGAGCCCCACCGCCTTGGCAACCCGGCTGCTTACCTGGCTGCTGACTCCCTGCGCCAGCAGAGATTGCGCGCCCATGCTCCCTCCGGGCGAAGGATTGGCTGCTGCCGACTCGGTGGTTTTTCCAAATGCGATGAGATTGATGATGTCAACCGGCGGCAAAGCAGGATCTGAACTGTAATCGGTATGTAACCGCTCAGTGGGCCCCTGGATATTCAGCGCGATGTTGTACTGATCAATAACGGTTTGCGCACGGATATTTACCACGGCCTCGGTGCGAACGGGATTGAGAAAATCGATCGTGCCGTTCTGCAGCACATAGCGATTCCCGGCAAGAAACATCTCGCCGGACGTCAGGTTCGCTCTTCCCAGAATCACCGGCATTGCGGCTGTCCCGGCGATACGCAGATTAGCATTCCCACTCAGGCTCACCTGGCTGCTCTGTAGTTGCATCTGTGATGTGGACTGCACTGCAACGTTGAGCTTGACGCTTTGCATGAAACCACTGGACGATGGAGCTGCCGTCCCACTGTCCGCGAATTGGCCGACAAAAGTCGAAAGTTCAAAATCCGGAGTGAACGAAATATGCTGAATCAGCACCTGCCCGCTCACCAGCGCTGCCTGCGTGCTGCCGGTCACAGAGAGGTTGGAGTTCACGATAGTCCGCAGGCCCTCTGGGTATCGGATGCGTATCTCTTTTGCCGCTAACGCAAGGTTGAAGGCCACGTTCGGACTGTAAGCCACTCCCCCGCGTGCCGTAATCGTCCCGCCTCCCATCGCGCCCTCAAAATTTGTGATTTCAATGCGATTTTTCGTGATTGAAATCACTCCATTGGCGTGATCCAGGCCAATGGGAGACTCCGTAGTGTGGACCGTCGCATTCACAATCCGGACCTGGCCATTTATATTGCCCGCCGTGTAGCGGCGGGAATCAATGTCAAATTGAATCTGCCCTGTGCTCTGCAACGTCGGCTCAATGGCCTGCGCGATGCGAAGATCAACCGTGCCCTGCACCAGAAAAAAAGCAGCCTTCAAATTCTTCACTGGAACGTTGGCTTGCAAGCGAACGTTGGTATCTGTGCCTTCGAGTGACGTTGGCTGCAACACCGCCACTCCATTCTGATAGTCAAGCTGGATCGGACGGGCCGCTGCAAGCTGTACTTGCTGTTTGTAATTTGCGCTCAGCATCGGAATTTGCAAATGAGCTTCCACGCGGTCCTTGTGTTGCAAGGGACCTCGCAACCAGGCGTGCAGCTCGGTTTCGCCCGTAAGATCATTTACCTGGGCCGGTGCATAAATCGCGAGGATGGGCGCAAAGGTTACCCGTCCAGTATCCAGATGCACGTTGGCCATATAAGGCGCCTGAATGCCCACCGACCCTCGCGCTTTGACGTAGGTTTGGGCTACGTTCGAATCGAGCGCAATGTCCGCGACGTGATTCTGCACGTGAGTCTGAAATTTGATCCCTTGAATTGTCTGTTTCTGTATCTGCAACTTTGGAACATCAATGGTCGCCAGCAGTTCAGGATTTTTAAGAGTGCCGCGTCCGCTGGCGTTGAATGTCACCGCACCATTCAACGGTATGTTGCGGTCTTTGACTGTTTGCAGGCGATTGAGCTGCAGGCCATTTGCCTTTACCTCTGCCTGATAGGAATTGGTTTTGGGGAAGTACGTTCCTTGCGCTTCCGTGGTTCCCGCTGGCATGTGGACCACGAGATTTGCATTCAATGCTTTGCCATCTCCCTGGAAATTCAAGTTGATGTTCTTGATGGGCTCATTGGAGACTTTCGCGTTCGCCAGCGTGATGCGGCCTTTGCCCACCGGATTTTGCTGCGTTCCATGAATTGACACATTCAGAGACAGTGTTCCGGCCACCGGATAATCTTTGTTGGCAAGATGCTGCAGATCGGCAATGGAAATGGCAGAACCGGAGAGGTTGACCACAATTGGATTTGAGGGTGAATAAGCCCAGTGGTTGAGCCGGCTTTGCACGTTGAAGTTGAACCTGCCCTGTGTGGCGGATTGCAATTGACCGTTGCTGAGCGTCACCTGTGAGGGATTGGCGGAAATATTCGTCTGCAGCAGCTTCCATGAACTTCCCTTTACCTCAAGGTTGTTGGCAGTGAGCTGGCCCTTGATGTTGGGAGTTTTGAGCGAGCCGCTCACCGTGGCATTCAAGGTCGCGGTGCCGTGCAGATTCATCGGCTGAGCAGGTCCATTCGATGCAGATGCCGTCTTGAAATTCGCGGCCAGTGATTCCACTTCGTGCAGGTCGTTGGAGTGCATCCGGATCTGCAATTGCGAGAGCTGGCTGATTTTGCCATCCAGGGTAATGGAACTTTGTGGAGTACGGATGTAGCTCTGGTGCAAAGCAATCTGCTGCCCTTCAGCAAGATAGTCGGCGTGGATCACACCATTGAGCGGCGTTGAAGGATTTTGTCCCAGGCTTGCGTCGATTTTGACGTCGCTATGGGCAACCAGATTCTTCAGGCTTTTGGCCCAGGACGCCTGGGCATCTGCGCTGACGTTCCCCACAAGGTGAGCTTCACGCAATGAGGTCGTGTTGGCCACTTTTTGCAGAAGATCAAGCGACACATCCTTGAGAGAAGCCTGTAATCGCCCTCGTCCCGCGCCTGTCAAGTCCCGAACGGTAAATGTTCCATCCAGGCGTCCGTCCAGGACCTCAGCATGCAGGTTCTGCACCTCTGCGTTGCCGTTTTCCAGCTTGTATTTCGCGCTCAGATTCCGTACTGATGTTTGCAGGCTGGATGTTTTCACATACAAATCCGAGCTGCTTAGCATTCCATATAGAGAGGCGGTTTCCAGAAAAGGATGATTCGGCTGCTGCTGATAATTGAGAAAGCCAGTCAGATGTACCGTGCCGGACGGGACTGACGGATTCGCAAGGATCTTGGCGAACTCTGAGGTGACCAGAGACGCATCGTAATTAGCCTGGAGCTTTGCTTCCCTGCTGTAGTTCTCCACAGTCGCGTTCAGCAAAGCGTGCGATTCGCCAATCGAGAGTGCCAGCCGGTCAAGTGTAAAGCGGTCCGGCGTCAGGTTGAACGCGGCATCCAGATTATGTGGAAGGGGTGCATACGAGCCGTATTGCACATGACCATCGGCGTAGCTCATGTGACCGATGTAGCGCTGCTGCGTCGGATCATATCCTGCGGTCAGTTCCAGATCGTGCAGGTCGGCATTGAGTGGAGTCTTGCGATCGTTGTAGTAAACCGCGCCCTGGTCCAGGACCAAACGGCGAATGCCAAGATCAAACAGATTGGTATTGCTGCTGCCCGATTTTTTTGATTTGGGCAAATTGTTTTCACCCGCCTTGTTCACTGCCAGGTGTGCCACCGGGTGGTCCAGAGTAATGTTCCGGAAATGCCATTTGCGCCCGAACAGCGAATCTACGTTAATATCAGCGTTCAGATGGTCCGCTGTGAGGAGCGGCGGCGCTCCCTGCGGCTCTGTTCCGTGGACGATAATTCCGTAGATGTCCAGGGAAAGTCCGGTGAGACTGACTTTGAAATCGCGTACCTCCAGTCGCGCGCCGGTTGAGCTATACACAGACTCTTCGACTCTCGTCAACAAAGAGTGACGAAATCCGTGATTATATTTGAGGAGCAGAATACCAGTGGTGATTACTGCTGCTACCAGCACAACCACTGCCACAGCGATCCAGAGAATAATTTTTTTCCAGTTCACAGTTGCACCAATCAAAATGCCTGTCCCAGCGTGATGAAGTACTGCCAGGGGCTGATTCCATTCACAGGGTTCAAATTGCGGCCAATATCAAAACGCACAGGACCTACCGGCGTCGCGTAACGCACTCCCACCCCCACAGTATTGGTGTAGCTGCCAATGTCACCGAAACCAACGCTGGTAAAAACATTTCCACCGTCATAAAAGGCAACGCCGCCCAGCTTGCTGAGGAGAGAGGTTGGAAACCTGAGCTCACTGTTGATGATTAAAAGTTGTGGCCCTCCCACCGGAACCGTAATCTGCGTACACGTTGTGGGATCCGCCGGATTGCCACAGGCCGGAACCGTGCGTTGCGGGCCTGCGCCGTCCAGCGGAAACCCGCGCAGGGTGCTGCCGCCGCCGGAGAAGAAGCTTTCGCTCAGCGGAATATGCGCTCCTGCGAATGCCTCTTCCACTCCCAGCCGCACACTGTTCGCCCACACCACGGACTGGGTAAAGATGGATTTGTAATACGCGGTCTGGCCTAGGAACCGTACGAAGTTGGTATTGGAGCCGAGTGCGCTCGGGTTCAGGTCAACCTGAAAGCTCTCATATATTCCTACATGCGCATCGAGAGGATTATCGCGGGTATCTCGGACAAAAGATCCCGTAACCGTGGACAAACGAACGTTTTGATCTTCAGGCAGCACCAGTTCCGGTACCAGAAGGTTCGTCAAATTTGTGCGGCTGAAGTTGTACCGAATGTACACAGATTTGGTCTTCTTGGCATCGAGATATCGTTGAAACTGGGTTCCGCCTCGTGCCAGCCGGGAGGTAAAGAGAGGGTTTTGGCTCGATCTTTCCAGTGAAGCACTCACCGTCGAATTCCAGGAACTATTCCAGAACCTGGGATTCACCCACCCTGCATTGGCGCGTTGCTCAAGACGCGCAGCATATACACCCATTTTGATGGTCTCGGCGCGTCCGCGGAAGTTCCGCCGTGTGTACTCGATGGAACCTCTCGGTCCCCAGAACGTCTGCTCGCTCGTTGTGAAGTTGCCTGACACTCCAACCACAGGCAATCCCGGAACAGCAACTGTTCCACCCGGAAGGCTGCCGCCGCGTTTGGCTGCTTCAAATCCCAGTCCGTAACTGATGGAGTTGCGTTTGGATTCGTGGACCTTCACCAGAACCTCGGCCCTGGTCTGGTCCGTAATCGGCTGTCGCGAATCAACGCTGGTCCAATCAAAAATGTCCCCCAGTGTGTAGAGCTGGCTTTCACTTTGCAGCAAAGCTGTTTCACTCAGTGGTTGACCAACTTTAATGTTGGCTGTGCGAGCAATAACGTCAGACTTCGTATGCTGCTGCCCCATGGGATACAAAGACGCCGTGTACACTTGGGGGCCTTCATCGATACTGTAGATGACGCGAACGCGTTGTGGGTTCTGTTTGTCGACTTGCGTGCTGGCGCGAAACGTCATTCGCAAAAAGCCTTTGCTCAGATAGGTAGCCATGATCTGGTCGCGGTCTTTGTTCAGCAGCTGTTGTGAATAGGGCTTCCCCGGCTGCAGGTTGAGTCCGCCTGGCGTAAGCTGGTCCTGGGGAATCGATCTGTTGCCTTGGAGCTGCAGCGATCCAACCACATCACGAGGCCCTTCTTCGATCTGGAATGCCACCCGGACGTTCCCGCCGTGCCTGGTAACGCTGGGCGTGACTGCTACCTTGCTGTATCCTGCATTCTGATAAACGGCTTGCAGCGTCTTCACGCTTTTTCCGATTAACTTGTCACTGTAGGTGCCGTGCGACCACAAAAAGAGTTTTCGTGCCTTCTTGATTGGGATCTTTCCCTGCAGGTCATCATCGTCAAACTGCTGGTTACCGTGGAATTCAATTGCTTCCACTTTGCCGCGCTTTCCTTTGTTGATCTGATACAGCACTGTTACGTCGGGTCCGTGATGTTCAATCTGGCTTTTCACCTGGGCGTCAAAGTAGCCCTTGGATTGAAAATACGATCTCATGTCCTGCTGGCCTTCATGAACCAGGTCCGGATCCACCGTGTTTTCCTGGTAAATCGGGATCACCTTCTTCTGCGTTCTTCCCCAGATATGTGCTCCGGCGATCTTGACCTGAATCTTTGGCCCCTGTCTCACATGGATGACAAGGTCAGCCCGATTGCTCTGACGGTTGTACTTCACTGACTCAAGCTCGATGCGAGCTGCCAGATAGTGCTGCTTGGCCATCTCTCGCTGCATGTACTTGATCCCATTGTCCAGCGCCCTTTTGGAGTAGTTTTTCCCCGGTTTCACGTAGGCGCCGCGGATCCGCGCTCGCCAGGAGCGTACGCTGGCGCTCAGCTTTCGCGCCTGAGGGGCTGAGAGGCCATCAATCTTCATCTCACCGAACTTCGCTCGGCGTCCTGGCTTCACCAGGAACTCCACATTCACCACTCCGTGAGCGGGATCTTCGTGCAATGCCGGCTCAACCGTCGCGCTGAAATAGCCAATCTGGTGAAAGAAATCGAGCAGATTTGATTCAGCTTCTTCCACTCGGCCCGCCGTATACGGCTGCTGATTGGGATAGTCGGCCGCTTGCAGCAACCGCGTATACGGAAACCGCGATGCCTCTTTGGAGAATTGAAAGACGCCGAAGTAGTACGCGGGCTGGAGCACAAACAGGACGCGCAACCCGTTGGCTTCCGGAGTGACAGTTACTTGCACATCCTGAAACTCACCGCTTTTTTTCAAAGCCGCCACGGTGGCATCCACCTGGGCCTGCTTGTACGGCGCGTTTTTTGGCTGCGCAATCAGCGCATTCATGGTCCTTAGATTCAGGTTCGGTCTTCCAGCAATTTCCACTGACGCCACATGTTGGCCTTCATAGGAAATGGAAGCAGTGGGAGGAGGCGTGGCTTCCTGGGCAAGCGCGGTTGCAAGAAAGGCAAGGCTGAGCACTGCGACAAGTACGGACGTAGCTGGATGACGCCAGAGGATATTCATTTACGCCTGGGCCTGGAATGATTCTCGATTGCTGAGCAAAGAAGTCGAGAACTACTAAAGTTAGAGAGACGGGTGTGCTTTGATGTTGCTCAATATGCCTTGGGCATTGCGTGACTCTGGTGTGAGCTGCTCAATGGCACATCCCTGGGGCGACCTTCGAGAGTGTAGTCAACTTGGACCATCCATGCGGCATCCAAAGATTAAATAGGCTGGAGTTCCCCCCGGCGGAGTAAGGCATGCTTTGGACAATTTTTGCGATTCTGCTGCTTCTTTGGGTTTTGGGGTGGGGGTTCCATGTGGCCGGCAGCCTGATCCATCTGCTGCTGGTAGTGGCCCTGGTTGTGCTTTTGATTGAGCTTATCACCGGCCGAAGAGCGGCGATCTGATCTGTGAAACGGACAGTGGACGCTGGAATTTTGAGCGAACAATCAGCCCTTGCTGGAGAAACCTGCAAGCTTGCGCTCGATTTCTTCCAGGGCTTTGTTCAGCGATTCCGTGTAACGGTTGTTACTGCTGGATTCAATCTGGTGTTGTATGTAGGAGCGGGAGAGCAGCAGGTTCTGTTTCTCCCGTTCTGCCTCTTTATCATCGGCAGATTTTTCGTCTCCGGTCACAGGCTGTTTTTCCCGCCCGTCTTCCATCTGTGATTCCACTTGCTTGCTTTCCCAACCACGTGCCATAAATGCGGGACCTCTTTCTATTTCTCATGATAATTTGTTTGCGCGGTCTGCAGGAAATCAGAACCGCTTGAGGGGGGCTCAGCACGTGATCAACGCTGCCTGTTGAGAGAAGCCGATATCGAAGAAGTATGGATACCGGTTGCTTACGAAAGGAATTCGAGAAGGGAGAAACTACGCTGCTTCGCGTGCCGTCTGTTGGAAGCCGCGAATGGAAAACTCCAACTCTTCCTGCAGGCCTTCGCCTGCCTCCATCATGTCCGCAATCACGGTGCTCAGGTCCATGCGGATGAGGTTTCTCTGCAGGACAAATGAAATCACCCTTTGCAGCAGGCGCATTTCAATCACAACCAATGGAATGGAGTAACCCTGGCGCGCGCGAGCTTTACCGTGTTTCTGGCCGAGTTCCGCCGTTGCCTTTGACGTACTTGACTGCCCGGACTCAATACGCATAGCCAGTTGTTCGATTAGCGGAGGGATATGGTCAATCCGGTCGTCTTTGTGCAGCCGCAAACCTGTCAATTCATGGTGGGACTCCACTTCCTTCAGCCACTCTTGTGTAATGTTTTGAACATTTTCGCGCAGCAGCTCTGAAACCCTCTTTACCGGCGCTTCCGGAGTACGCGGCCGCTTGTTTTCCAGCTTGCGTTGAATCGCGTGAATAAGGGTGGGAACATCCGTGGGCTTCAGCAGGTAATCATCCACCTGGCTGCGAATGGCCTGCAGCGCAGTTTCAAAATCAGGATAGCCTGTCAGAATGAAAGTGCACGCGTTCGGTTGAACGCGGCGCATGGCGCTGACCACTGTAAATCCGTCACCAGGCTGGCCGATATTGAGGTCTGACAGCAGCACATCGAAGGGTTCGTGATTGATTTTTTCCAGGGCTTCAGTAACACTAGCCGAGGTGGTCACCTGAAAATCGTGGCGCTCCAGGATCGGCGCCAGCGTCATCCTGATCCCCGCCTCATCATCCACGAACAGAATCCGTATTCCCATAATCAACGCTCTGAGCTTTCTTAGATGGCGGTTGAGCCACTCTCCGTTGGAAAGGCCCTTGCTGGAAAAGACCTTAGAACGAGCAAAAGCGCAATTTGACGCTTCAACCGCTTTCGATTTTGGGCATCTGCGCAACAAAAAACCCCGCAAGAGCACGGGGTGTTTAT
>Ga0157369_10010336_pt1 | contig 10644 bp, 7 predicted proteins | sample C25metaG_FD_113461 | JGI IMG/M metagenome (GOLD analysis project Ga0157369, IMG submission 113461) | Corn rhizosphere microbial communities from Kellogg Biological Station, Michigan, USA - C2-5 metaG | ecosystem: Host-associated > Plants > Roots > Rhizosphere > Soil | place: USA: Michigan...
CTGCATTAACGCATACACCTTCTCCAATGAATTTTCTCGCAAGAATTTTAAAAAGACCTGTGAATGAAAAACCATTTTTATTAATTCCCGTTGGCTATCCTGCGGATGAATTATGGGTTCCATATAAAAAGAAAAAAGCAGGAAGAAGTTTGCGTGTGGTACAATCAGCAATTGTAACTCTTGAGGCAAGAACGCAGAGGTGCCCGAAATTCACAAAGAGAATGTTGTTGTATTGAAGCAACCATTCAGCCGGTAAAAAATTAATAAAACGGCATAAAGATTGCTTTTATTTTCTTAAAGTTCTTATGAAAAGCATGGAAACGGAACAGACGAATTGCCCTGAATTTACACCACAACAGGAATTAGCCAATATTATCATTCATTTTTTAGGAATTGTTTTTGGTGTTGTAGCCATTCCTTTTTTAATTACAGAAGCTGCAAATGAAAGCACAAGTCATTTTATCAGCATTAGTGTTTACGCGCTTTGTTTTCTCATGCTTTTTTGTTTTTCCACTTTGTATCACTCAATAAAAAATTATAAACGAAAATGCCTGTATGAGAAACTTGACCGCATCAGCATTTATTTTTTAATTGCCGGCACATATACACCTATCATCAGGTTTTACTTGTATGATAATATAGGTATTATGCTTTTGTGTGTACTATGGATTCTTGTTGCAGCGGGCATTGCATTCGAGATTTTCTTTCCCAATAAGTTCAATACTTTCTCGGTTATTTTTTATCTCATCATGGGATTGATCTTCATTTTTGTGCCTGGTCATTTTTTTGCTGCAATGCCTTCCGCGATTGTTGCACTTGTTCTTGCCGGTGTTATTTTGTATTGTGTCGGAATAATTTTTTATCTCTGGCAAAAGTGGAATTTTCATCACGCAATATGGCATTTTTTTGTATTGATAGCAGGTATTTGTCATTTCATTGCAATGTTGCAAACAGTGGCATGAGGTAGTTTTTTATTATTATGAACCAGGCAGCAGAATAAATATTAAGCTTCTGTTGCGTCGCACTCCTCAACATTCATATCGCTTATCAGCATGCGAAATATTTTTGCTACTTGTAATTCTTTGCGTTTTTTTCAAATTCATCGAAGTTAATTCTACGCTTGTCGAAATCTTTTATTCATTCCTGCTCTTCTTTTTAGTTTTAGTATATAAAAATTTTCTGCAATGGAATTCGATAATGACAGGCTCATCAAACCTACTTATAAAATAGAAATATTTTATTGGATATTTATTTTTCTATTTTATCCGCTTGTTAATTTTTTTTCTTTTTTTTCTGCTGATATCATATTTCTGCCGTTACTGCTTGTAATAAACCTTTTTATCTTTCCTTTTTATTTTTTATATGCCAAAGTAATCATACCCGAATTTCTTTTTGCTAAAAGATATGTATGGTTTGGTATTATTAGCCTGGCACTTTATATTATTATTCATCTTTTGTTGGTGCTTATTTATTCTTTTTTTAAACCTGATGGTGATCCCGATCCCTTTTTTCAAACTTTACAGCCCTATTGTACTTATTCATCAACCACTTTCATGCGGGAAAGCTTATGGATTTTAGTGAATACAATATTTGCTACCAATATTGCTTTCTTAAAAAAATCGTTTGATGAAGAAGATGTGATTGAAGCTCTCGAAAAAGATAATACCGCTTTTAAAATAAAATATCTTCGCTCACAACTAAACCCGCATTTTCTTTTTAACACGCTCAACAGTATATATTCTCTCAGTTTGCAGAAATCCGATCAGGCGCCGGAAGTCGTTATAAAACTTGCAGACCTTATGCGCTATATCATCTATGACGGAAATGAAGAAAAAGTTTCGTTGAATAAAGAAATTGATTTCATCAGAAATTATATAGAGATAGAAAAAATAAGACACAAAGCGGATATACGATTTAATGTTGAAGGTGAAACGGATAATATAATGATAGAACCTTTATTGTTTATCTCGTTTATTGAAAATGGTTTTAAGCACGCTTTTAATAATTCATATAATAATGCGTTTATTTATATCACACTAAAAGTGGGGCAGGAACAAATAATATTAACTGTTGTGAACAACACCAACGTTGATCTTGAAACACAAGCTAAAAGAATTTATGGTACAGGTATATCGAACAGCAAAAGTGTTCTCGAAATGTTATACCCGCAATCTCATGCTCTTGATATTATTCAAACCGATAAAGAGGAACAAAGAAAAAGCGAGCTAAGATTGAAACATGCCAAACAACGTCTCGAAAACCTCTACCCCGATTCTCACACACTTGATGTAATTTTAAGCAACAATGCTTTTACCGTATCGTTAATTCTAAAAACAAAGCGGCTTGATAAAATGCATTATAGTTGAGGATGAAGTGCTTGCCCAACAGGTAATACAAAATCACCTGGAAAAAATAAGCAATTTCGAATTGGTGGGCATTTGCAATAATGCGATTGAAGCAAAAACAGTTTTAAATAAACAGGAGGTCGATCTTATTTTTCTTGACATACAATTGCCCGGTATGACAGGCTTAAATTTTTTGCGCTCTCTTGAAAATCCTCCGCTTATTGTGCTTACCACAGCTTACGCAGAATATGCATTGGAGAGTTATGAATTCAATGTTATAGATTATTTGCTGAAACCAATTTCTTTTGAACGCTTTTCCAAAATGGTAAATAAAATTACAGAGGGCAGATTATTTACTCCTCCTGAAAAAGACAAGGAACTTTTGCATGATCATATTTTTATCAAAAGCAATAATAAATTTTTCAAGGTAAATTTTTCGGAGATCGTTTATATCGAGAGCATGAAAGATTATCTTAAAATCCATACAAAAGAATATAAACTCATCACTCATCAAACAATGAGCGAGATGGAAAAAATTTTACCCTCCAAACAATTTATAAGAATACACAAATCTTATATTATCGCCCTCGCTTACATAAAAAGTATTTTTGGGAACAGTGTTGAAATGACGACCGCAACGCTTCCTATCGGAATTAATTACAAAGAAAAAGTGATGAACTCTATTGTAAGAAAATCATAGACTTCAATCGCGTAATCCTCGTTATAATTACTGTTCCTTAACACCGAAGCGACAATCTCTATTTAACTTTCTGTAACTTTATGTTCCTTCTTTTTAGAAAACGATTGCAAACATAAAGTCGCTTGTCATGAAAACTCCAACCAAAATAGCACGAAGAAAATTCTTACAACTTACTGCAATGTCCGGTGCCGGTGTTGCCTTGGGTTATATGTTGGTTTCAGGTAAGGATCCGAAAATTGTGCACGTTGATATTGGCGATGACAGTCTTGAAGCAGAAGTGAACCCATATATTTTTATCGACAGCAAAGGAAAGATCACTTTATTCAATCATCGACCTGAAATGGGGCAAGGCACATACGAAGCAATACCAATGATCATCGCAGAAGAACTTGAAGTAAACATTGATGATGTGAACATCATGCCATCTCCTGCTAACCGCGATAAGTACGGAGATCAAATGGTAGTGGGTAGCAGAAGTATAGGAGGCAATTATGATCTTATGAGAAAGATTGGCGCATCTGCAAAAGAAATGTTTGTTGCTACAGCCGCTGCAAAATGGAAAGTTTCGCCTGAACAATGTTATGCAGAAAATGGTTTTGTCATCAATAAAAATTCTTCCACGAAATTTAGTTATGGACAACTTGTGATCGACGCAAAAAAAATTACGCCATCCAATAATCCCAAATTAAAAGATCCGAAAGATTTTAAGATCATCGGTAAATCATTTCCACGAAGAGATATACCGATGAAAACAAATGGTGCGGCAAAATTTGGTATCGATATACAAGTGCCCGGAATGTTGTATGCATCAATTGAACGTTCTCCTCTTCTGCTTGCAAAACTTGTAAGCTTTGATGATACAAAAGCAAAAACGGTTGTTGGTGTAAAATATATTTTGAAAACGCAGCGTGAAGTTTTCGGGCAAGTGCGAGAAGGTGTTGCTGTGATAGCAGATAATTATTGGTCTGCACTGCAAGGAAGAAAGCTGCTCGAAATAAAATGGGACAACGGTGATCTTGAGAAATGGACAACTGAAAAAATAAAAGAAAATTATGTGCAAGTGAAAACTTTGGATGGAGAAGTATTTCAGCAGAAAGGCGACGTTCAGCAGGCAATACAAAACGGAGCAATAAAAGTTGATGCGTCTTATGAAACTCCTTATCAAACACACGCACCGATGGAGCCTATGAATGTTGTTGTTAGTGTTGAAAAAGATAAGATTCAGTTTTGGGGTTCCACGCAAAATCCAAATGGTGTAAAATCTTTTTTAGCAAAAAAATATGGTATGGATGAAAATAATGTTATCATCAATTACACTTTCATGGGTGGAGCTTTTGGAAGAAGATCATTAACAGATGTTCCCGAAGAAGCTGCCGATCTTTCAAAAAAGGCCGGAGTACCAATTAAAGTAATCTGGAGTCGTGAAGATGATCTCACACAAGGACCATTCCGTGCATGTCAACTGAATGTTTGCAGCGGCGCAATTGATAACAACGGAAATGTAATTGCACTTGAACATAAAGTGATCAGCCAGGAAATTCATAAGCAATACAGCAACGAAACCAAACCATCCGAACAAATTGCAGGAGGTATCAACACAGAATACGCTATTCCGAATTTTATTATTTCCGGGATATTGCGGCAATTGTATATTCCCATTTCTTACTGGCGCAGTGTATATCATTCCACCAATTGTTTTGCGCATGAATCTTTTATTGATGAATTAGCCCACGCTGCAAAAAAGGATCCGCTTGATCTGCGGTTGTCATTACTAAAAGATCATAAGCAGTACACACAAGTGTTGCAAAAGGTAAAAGAAAAATCAAACTGGCAACAGCGTGAAAACGGTACGGGCAAAGGTGTTGCAATTGTTGAGCGTTCAGGTTCGTTTGTTGCGACGGTTGCCGAAGTAAAAAATATTGATGGCAAAATAAAGCCTGTAAAATTTACTGTAGCTATTCACAGCGGTATTCCTATTCATCCCGATAATCTCAAATCGCAAACGGAAGGCTGTGTTGTTATGGGACTCACCGCCGCTTATCAGGGGTTAACTATTCAAAACGGAAAAGTCGAAGAAACAAATTTTGATACTTTCAAACTTTTGCGCCTCAACGAATGCCCTGAAATCGACGTGCATATTATTGAAACCACTGAACATCCGCAAGGCGTTGGGGAAGCTGCTTTGCCAACAGTTGCGCCGGCATTGACCAATGCAATTTTTGATCTCACAAAAAACCGCATTCGTTCTTTGCCATTCAATTTAGATGAAGTGTAAGAAAATAATTTTTTTGTAACCGGCTATAGCTTTCATGGCATCACCTGTTGTGTCACTCACTTTAACGTTCCGATCTTGATTGAACTTTAGCGCTTAAAAATTTAAAGTTGCTTTTTTTCAACCCATCTGAATGCTCCATAAAAAAATAAAGGAGAAGCTCTCCTTTATAATTGCAGATCCATCAGCTTTTGTTAACATGGGTCTATTTACAAACTATCGAGACATTATCAAGAAACGAGGTCATTACACCATTAGCATTTACTGTATAATGAAAAGTTTCATGAACAAGATAATTATTGCCGGCGCCTTGACTTATTATCCTGAAGTTGTTTACAAATGTTCCTTCATATTGTCCATTAATAAGGGTTTGATCAACCTCCTCTTGTGTTGCTCCTGTTCCATGATATTTAATGCCGGTAACAGCACCAATGCCGGAAACTCCTTGTGGATTATCAATGATCTTCATGTGAAATTTATTTTTATTAACAGTTGTATGATAAGTTTCGTGAACAGTGCCTGTCAGTATTACATCTTCTCCTTTACCATTGTTTGCGCAAGGAACAAAGACTTCAATTGAAACATTAAATTTGGCACTGGAGGTAAAACTGTTCGCCGCGTTTGATTGTTCCTGCGAGCTTACTTGTTTTTGATTGGCAATCATGGTTTCTGTTTCTTTTGTACAACCTGTAATACTTAAAATATATATGCTCGTAAAAAAAATGGTAAGCATGTTTCGGGTAAGTTTAGTTGTGTCTTTCATAATTTTCTTTTTAAGATAAGCGAAGTGGTTTGGGATATTAACTGAAGGATAGCTTAAGTAAATTAAAAAATTTTCATGGCTTTTCATAATAATGAGGGGTAATTATTTTTCTGCGTTTTCAAGCTATTTTGCGCATTAAAAAACGGAAGAAAAAACATGGAAAATAGAGCGGTGAAAAGATATTCTATAGTTTGCGGTGAAAAGATTTCCTTGATTTTATTTTACTAAAAAGTTTAAAACTTATGAATAGATCACAATTAAAAATTGGTTTGTTTGGAATTGGTCTTGAAGCATATTGGAAACAATTTGATGGATTGAAAGAAAGATTGGAAGGTTATCTTTCAGAGGTGCATAAAAGGTTATGCGATATTCATGAAGGTATTGTCAATCCCGGATTAATCGATACTGTTGAAAAAGCATTTGAAGCAGGAAAAAAATTTCGAACTGAAGATGTTGATCTTATCTTTTTATATGTTACTACGTATGCTTTATCATCAACAGTTTTACCTGTGGTGCAAAGAGCAAAAGTCCCGGTGATCATTTTAAATCTTTCTCCCGAAGCAGCGATCGATTATGATTCTTTCAATGCAATATCAGACAGAACAACAATGACAGGTGAATGGCTTGCTCATTGCTCAGCGTGTCCCGTACCTGAAATTGCAAATGTGTTTAACAGAACGGGAATAAAATTTCACCAGGTTACAGGAATGCTTTACAACGATAATGAATGCTGGAACGAAATTAAAGAGTGGATAGAAGCTACAAAAGTCGCACACATTATGCAATACAATCGTCTCGGATGCATGGGACATTACTACAACGGCATGCTCGATATTTACACCGACCTCACAAAACAATATGCATATTTTGGCGGGCACATTGAAATGATTGAAGTGGATGAGTTATCATCATTACGGAAAGATATTTCTGACAATGCGATTAAAGAGCGTGTAAAACTATTTCATCAAGTGTTCGATATTCAAAATGATTGCAGCGATGAAGAACTGCAACAAGCTGCCAAGACTTCTGTTGCATTAGATAAGCTTGTGCAACGATATCAACTCGGTTCACTCGCATATTATTACAAAGGAACAGGCATTGAAGAAAATGAAGACACAATGAGTTCAATTATTCTTGGCAATTCACTGCTTACAGCCAATCACGTTCCTGTGGCAGGTGAATATGAAATAAAAAATGCACAAGCAATGAAGATCATGGATAGTTTTGGTGCAGGTGGTTCTTTCACTGAATATTATTCGATGGATTATAAAGATGACGTTGTGTTGATGGGTCATGATGGTCCCGGGCACATTGGCATTGCTGAGGGAAAAATAAAAGTGCGTCCATTGAAAGTTTATCACGGGAAAGTTGGAAAAGGCTTGTCTGTTGAAATGTCTGTAAAAAACGGTCCGGTCACGTTATTATCAGTAGTTGAAAAATCTGACGGAAAGTTAATGCTGCTTATGGCAGAAGCTGAATCTGTTCCCGGACCCATTCTACAAATAGGTAATACAAACAGCCGCTATAAATTTTCAATCGGTGCAAGAAAATTTGTGAGTGAATGGAACAGTTATGGTCCGGCACATCATTGCGCCGTTGGCATCGGGCACTTTGCAGGCAAAATAAAAAAGCTTGGACAGTTGTTAAATATGGAAACGGTGCAGGTATGCTGATACATTAAATTGGGAGTTATAAAAGATCAAAAAGAATTACTATCAACCAAACTAAATTGTGAGCCTGTTCATAAAAGAACAAGTCGTTGAAGAATGCGACGCAACGGAAGCCTCATTTGTATTCTGCTGGCGGGCTTATAAAAAAATTAATTCAACAACAAAATAGAATTGAAACAATTTTCGATACACAAATAATCTTAGTTTGCATTAAAAAATTAACCCTGACACTGCGTATGCAAGAAATGAAGCGCTATATTTTAACTCTTACAATGCTTATAATTACTGCAACGGTGTGTGCGCAAAATATTTTTTGGCTGCAAGGTAACTGGAGAGGAAAAGCTTATCTGCCGGGCAGCGATGGTTCTCAATATTATTTGCTTGTAATGAGCATTTCCGAAATTAAGGGCAACAAATTTGAAGGTATTATTGCTACAATGCAACCCAACGATACTACTTACCGTTTTGATTCGAAAATTTCCGGTGTTGTTTATGACAAATATTTAATTATAAACCGTAGTCGTGTGTTGTATGTAAAAGATCAGCCGGGTATAAAATGGAAAGTGAGTTGCAATAATTGTAAACCTCCGCGAATGGTTTTTTCCGTTGAAAAAGGAAAAATATTTTTTCGCGGCGAAGAAAAAGATTGCTACAAAGAATGCAATGGTGTAAGTGAATTTTCAAAAGATATAAATGAATTTGATTCATTAAAAAAAGAAGCAGTGTTTGCGCTTGTAAATTATGTTGAGCCTTCTCAGCCGGATACTGCATTGCTGGCTAAAAATAATCCGCCCGTAAGTACAAATACAATTGTTGAAAAGAATACGCAAAGTATTTCAGAACAAAGAATTCCGGTGTTGCCTTCGGCAGATGTTGTGTCAACAAAACATTCTATGAGCTTATCGTCAAAAGAAGAAATTGTAGCGTTGCATAAAAATTTTTCTTTGACGATTAAAGAGAATCCGTTGCCAAGAATTGTATTGACATCGGCAGGTGATATCGCTGCAACAACTAATCACGCCAACATAAATTCATTATCGCAAAAGGAAACTGCTACGTTACATAAAAATTCTTCGTTGCCGATTAATGAAAATCCGCTACCACGAATTGTATTGACACCGGCAGGTGATATTGCTGCAACTAATCACACCAATATAAACTCATTATCACAAAAGGAAACGGTTGCTTTGCGTCAAAATCTTTCTTTGACGATTAAAGAAAATCCGCTGCCACGAATTGTATTGATGCCGGCAGGTGATGTTGTCGCAATAACTAATCACTCCAATATAAATTCATTATCACAAAAGGAAGCGGTTGCGTTGCATAAAAACTTTTCTTTGACGGTTAAAGAAAATCCTCCGCCAAGAATTGTATTAATACCGGCAGGTGATATTGTTGCAAGAACTGATCGCACCAACATAAATTCATTATCACAAAAGGAAGCGGTTGCATTGCATAAAAACTTTTCTTTGATGGTTAAAGAAAACCCCACTCCAAGAATTGTATTAGTACCGGCAGGCAATATCGCTGCAACAACTGATCTCTCCAACATAAATTCATTATCTCAAAAGCAAGCCGTTACGTTGCATAAAGATTTTTCTTTGACGATTAAAGAAAATCCGCAGGTAAGAATAGCGCCGTTGCCAGCGGGTGAAATCGTCTCAACAAAACATAAGACCGGTTTATTGGTTAGCGCCAAATTTTCTCAGCAATTACCACCAAAAAATGCTTCACTTACTATTTGGCAAAATAATTTGATTGTTGCCAGACAGTCTTCAACGAAAGACAGCATCACTTCAATTGCTAAAACAAAGGATACAACACAAACCAGGATCGTTGCTTTACCCGCCGGTTATACAGAAAGAAAGAAAAATGTTATCCGGACTTTAACTGTAAATACCGATACCGTAGTTTTAAGAGTATATGACAACGGTGTTGTTGATGGCGACATTGTTTCCGTTGTTTATAATGACAATGTGGTTATTGATAAACTTTCTCTCACAACACGTGCTGTGGAAGTAAAAATTCCGGTCAATACTTCACAGATAAACACGCTGGTTTTTCATGCACATAATCTTGGAGAGTTTCCGCCGAATACTGCAAAACTGGAGATCATTTACGGCAACAAAAAAGAAGAATTAACCGTGTCATCGGATCTTACTGTAAGCAGTACGATTGACATTGTTCGGCAATAAATGAAAATACGAAATGCGAAAATGTGAGAATGAGAACTTAAAACGCAACTTTAAACCAAAAAGATTTCTTTTCCACATTTTTTTCTGCTGCTTTTGATGATGCAGCCATCTCTCTATATTTGTTGCAATGTTGAAAACCGCTACAGATACACCTTTGATGCAACAGCATAAGGCTATTAAACAAAAATATCCTGATGCCATATTGTTGTTTCGCGTGGGAGATTTTTATGAAACGTTTGGCGAAGATGCGATCATTGCTTCGCAGGTGCTCGGTATTACTTTAACCAAACGTAACAATGGTTCTGCGGCATCAAATGAATTGGCGGGATTTCCGCATCATGCGCTTGATACTTATTTGCACAAATTGGTAAAAGCCGGTTACCGCGTGGCGATATGTGACCAATTGGAAGATCCGAAAGTTGCAAAAGGAATTGTGAAGCGCGGCGTTACTGAAATGGTTACTCCCGGTGTTGCAACAAATGAAAAATTACTCGAACACAACAGCAACAATTTTTTAGCAGGCATTCATTTTACGGAAAATTTATTTGGGATTGCGTTGCTTGATATTTCTACCGGAGAATTTTTTGTTGCCGAAGGTGATGCGGAATACATCGATAAATTACTGCAGAGCTTAAAACCTGCCGAAGTAATTTTTCAACGCAGCAATCAAAAACATTTCAAAGAAATTTTTGGTGCAAA
>Ga0157369_10010340_pt1 | contig 10641 bp, 9 predicted proteins | sample C25metaG_FD_113461 | JGI IMG/M metagenome (GOLD analysis project Ga0157369, IMG submission 113461) | Corn rhizosphere microbial communities from Kellogg Biological Station, Michigan, USA - C2-5 metaG | ecosystem: Host-associated > Plants > Roots > Rhizosphere > Soil | place: USA: Michigan...
CCAGGAGGTCCACCTCCCCGAGCTGACCGCCGGCGTGCGAGCGGCCATGACCAGTGACGCCCCTGCCGACGAGCGTCGCCGCTCGGCGATCGAGGTCTTCGGCGCGTGGCTGCTGGACAGGTTGGGCGCCCCGAGCGAGGACGGCCTGCTTGCCCACCGCATGGTCGAGCTCGCCGAGGCCGACACGACCCTGCTCACGGTGCCGAACCTCGCCGCGCGGCTCAGTGTCTCCACTCGGACGTTGCAGCGCCTGTCCGCCCGCTACGTCGGGCTGCCACCGGCGGCGCTGATCCGACGCCGACGGCTCCAGGAGGCGGCGGAACGACTCCGGGCCGATCCGGCCCTCGACCTCACCGCACTCGCGCACGAGCTGGGCTACGCCGACCACGCTCACCTGACGAACGACTTCCGCATCACCCTCGGCTTCACCCCGAGCAGCTATCGCCGTTTGCAGGCGACGTAGCCAGAGGCGGGGAGATCAGGGGGAGGAACGCGAAAACCCCCGGATGACCGGGGGTTTTCTGTGATGGTGACCCCAGCGGGATTTGAACCCGCGTTACCGCCGTGAGAGGGCGACGTCCTAGGCCGCTAGACGATGGGGCCGTCTTGCAACTCATCGATAATGCCACAGATGGCCCCCGACCTCCAAAACGAGCGAGTCAGCCCGGGAGTGTCGCACCGCCGTTCAGACGAGGACGCGGAGGGCGCCCGGCACCACGGTGACCTCGACCGGGAGCGGGCCGATCCGCTCCCCGTCGGCGTAGGCGATCACGCCTTCGGCCTCGATGCGCACCGTGCTCAGGGCGCGGAAGGAGACCTCCGGAAGCCCCGTGTGCTCGCCGCGGAACACCGTGGGGAACAGCCGCAGGAAGCGCGGACGCGACATCGCCGTCACGACGAAGAGGTCGAAGCGGCCGTCGTCGAGCGCGGCGTGCGGCGCGATGCGCATCCCGCCGCCGAGCGAGCGGTTGTTGGCGACGGACACCAGCATGGCGTCCGCAGCGATCTGCTCGCCGTCGGCCACGATCCGGTACGGGCGCGCGTGCAGCGTCGCCAGCTCCCGGAGGAGGGCGAAGACGTAGCGACTGCGGCCGCGCGGCCGCGTCATCAGGTTGGCGCGCTCGTTCACTGTCGCGTCGAAGCCGGCCGACAGCACGCAGCCGAACCACGTCGTGAGCTCGGCGTGCAGCTCGCCATGGCGGATGAGGCCCGCGTCGATCACGCGCGGCGGGCGCTGCAGAGCCTCCAGCAGCAGGTCGATGGCGGCGTCGCTGTCGTCGGTCGGGATAGCCAGGCCGTCGGCGAGGTCGTTGCCGGTACCGCTCGGCACGATCCCGAGCGGGATGTCCGTCTGGGCGACGATGTTGATGCCGAGGTTCACCATCCCGTCTCCCCCGACGACGACCAGAGCGTCCGCTCCGGCCTCCACAGCCCGCGCCGTCTCGCGGCGCAGCAACTCGATGTTGGCCTCGTCCACCGGGATCACGGTGTGGCCGGCGGCGCGCAGCCGGTCGACCACCCTGGGTCCGACGTCTCGCCGGCGGCCGAACGACGCCATCGGGTTGACCGCTACCACGACGGTGCGAGGGGTGACAGGCATAGACCACGACTATGACACAGCGGGAGGATGATGAAGCCATGAGACTCACCAAGTTCGAACACGCCGCCCTGCTCCTCGAGGAATCCGGTAAGAAGCTGTTCCTCGATCCCGGATCGTTCACGTCGCCCCTGACCGACACGGCGAACACCTCCGCCGTGGTGATCACGCACGAGCACGCGGACCACTGGACCCCCGAGCAGCTGAACCGCATCCTCGAGCTGAACCCCGACGTCCCGATCTTCGCGCCGGAGGGCGTCGCCGGAGCAGCGGCCGACTTCGACGTCACCGTCGTCCACGCCGGCGAGACGGTGGAGGCCGGCCCGTTCACCCTCCGCTTCTTCGGCGGCCGGCACGCCGTCATCCACGAGAGCATCCCGGTCGTCGACAACCTGGGCGTTCTCATCAACGACGAGCTGTACTACGCAGGAGACTCGTTCGTCATCCCGGAGGGAGTGGAAGTCGACGTGCTGGCCGTCCCGGCCGGCGCGCCGTGGCTGAAGATCGCCGAGACCATCGACTACGTGCTCGCGACCAAGCCCAAGCGCAGCTTCCCCACGCACGAGATGGTGCTCTCGCGGGCGGGCAAAGACATGTCGAACGCCCGGATCGGCTGGGCCACCGAGCAGGGCGGCGGCGAGTTCTTCGCCCTGGAGCCTGGCGACACCCTCGACCTGTGAGCACCGCCCGCGCAGCAACGGAGGCCCGGCGGCCTGCGGTCGTCTGGTTCCGCGACGACCTCCGGGTCGCCGACAACCCCGCGCTCGACGCCGCCGCGCGCAGCGGCAGGCCGGTGGTGTGCGTCTACCTTTGGGACGACGCCTCCCCCGGCCTGCGGCCGCCCGGCGGCGCCGCTCGCTGGTGGCTGCACCACAGTCTCGGCGCCCTGGACACCGAGCTCCGCGAGCGCGGGGCCAGCCTCCTGGTGCGACGGGGAGCGGCCGAGACCGAGCTGGCGGCCCTCACGTCCGAGCTCGACGCGGGCGCGCTGTTCTGGAACCGCCGCTACGGCGGCGCAGAACGACGCATCGATGCTGCGGTCAAGTCGGCCGCACGGGAAGCCGGGATCGACGCCCAGAGCTTCGGGGCGAACCTGCTCTTCGAGCCGTGGACGATCCGCACCGGATCGGGAACGGCGTTCTCGGTCTTCACACCGTTCTGGCGCGCGTGCCTGTCGGCGCCGACGCCCCGCAAGCCTCTCGCCGCTCCCACGGCGCTGCCGGCGGCGCGGGAGCCAGACGGCCTCCGTATCGACGACCTCGCACTGCTGCCGACACACCCCGACTGGGCGGGCGGCCTCCGCGATGCCTGGGCGCCCGGTGAGCGCGCCGCGCACGACGACCTCGCGAGCTTCGTCGCCGACGACCTCGAACGGTACCGGGAGGACCGCGACGCGCCGGGGATCGCAGCGACGTCGCGGCTGTCGCCGCGGCTGCGCTGGGGAGAGCTCAGCCCCCACCAGGTCTGGCACGCCGCCTCCGCCGCGCGCGACCGCCACCGCGGCCTCGCCGACAGCGCGGCCGTCTTCCTCTCCGAACTCGGCTGGCGCGAGTTCGCCTATCACACGCTCTTCGAGCACCCGGACATCGCGACCGTCAACATCCACCGCCAGTACGACGCCTTCCCGTGGCCCCGGCTGCACCCCGGCGCGCTGGAAGCCTGGCAGCAGGGTCGCACCGGCATCCCGCTCGTGGATGCAGGGATGCGCGAACTGTGGACGACGGGCACCATGCACAACCGGGTGCGGATGGTCACGGCGTCGTTCCTCACCAAGAATCTGCTCATCGACTGGCGGCACGGCGAGCAGTGGTTCTGGGACACCCTGGTCGACGCCGACCCGGCCAGCAACCCGTTCAACTGGCAATGGGTAGCGGGCTCCGGCGCGGACGCCGCACCGTACTTTCGCGTCTTCAACCCCGAACTGCAGCGCACGAAGTTCGATCCGCACGGCGACTACGTGCGACGCTGGGTGCCGGAGTGGGACGGCGACGACTACCCGGAGCCGGTGGTCGACCTCGCCGAGACGCGCCGCGCGGCGCTAGCTGCCTACGAGGCGGTGAAGGGGTCGGCTCAGCGCGCGTGATCGGCGAGGATCTGGTCCACGTCGATCTGCTGAAGGAGGGCAGGCCAGTCGAGCGAGCGCGCTACGTCCGCGAGCTCTTCGTCGGCCAGCACCTTGCCGCTGCGCTCAACGATGATGCCCGACGGCAGCATGCGGTTGAGTTCGGCCAGAATGGCGTCGTCGACCGCTTCGGTATCGAAGTCGGCCCCGACCTGGGCGTAGTAGTCCGACGAGAGGGTGTAGGAGACGATCCCGGCTTCGATGCGGCTCATGTCCGGCATCGTAGTCCCCTCACTCGGCCGCGACCTCGTGGTCGGCCTCCCACGCCGCGATCTCCGCGCGGCGAGACGCCCCCAGCTTCGCGAGGATGTGCTCCACGTGGGTCGCGACGGTGCGCGTCGTGATGTGGAGCTCCTCCGCGATCTGCCGGTTCGTGGCGCCGGTCGCGATCCGGCGGGCCACCTCCTCCTCCCTGGCGCTCAGCACGGTCGGCGCGACACCCTCTGCCAGGCGCGCCGCGAGCTCGTCCGCTGTGGCCTGGAGGACGGTGCCGGCGACGCGTTCGCGCGCGGCGGCGACGAGCTGCGCCGCCTCCAGCGGGCTGCGCGTGCGCCGGGCGCACTCGGCGCGGTCGAGCAGGGCCTGCGATCCCTCCCACCAGCGCCCGATGGCGTCCCACCCGGCGGAGGCCTCGGCCAGGAGGTCGCGCGCCTCCGTCAGCCGCCGTTCGCGGAGCGCGAGGAGGCCGGCTGCGTGCCTGATCGCGAACTCGGTTCCAGGAATACCGCGCCGCTCCACGAGTTCGGTCACCTCGTCGAGCCACGCTCGCGCCCCCGAGGTGTCGCCCAGGGCGAGGTGCGCCCGCACGCCGGTGACCGCGAACGGGAAGACGTACGCCGAGTCCTCCACGCGGCGCGACTCCTGCGCTCCGCGCTCGCTGAGCCGCACGGCCGTGAGTGGATCGCCCGAGCGCAGCGCCACCTCGGCGAGGCCCCAGAGCGCCGGTGAGAGCCGTTGCAGTTCGTGCATCCGCTCGCCGATCTCGCGGGCGCCCGTCAGCAGTTCCTGCGCGCGCGCCAGCTCCCCCGCCGACAGCGCCCGGTAGCCGAGCACGTGCAGCGCGGTCACCTCCGTGGTGATCCCGCCGCGGCCGTCGGCCAGGGTGCGGCCGGCGAGGCTCTCCGCTCCCGGGAGGTCGCCTGTCGCCCAGCGCACGTGCGCCAGGTGCGCGGCGAGGTAGTGCGCGTCGTTCCAGCGCTCGATGCGCTCGGCGTACGAGATCCCGTCCGCCAGCCACTCCGCGCCGCGCTCGTACTGCAGGAGCACGGACGCGCTCGAACCGAGCATCCGGTACGCACGGGCGGCGGCCTCCTCCTCACCGTGCGCCGCGCCGCCCTCCGCCGCGGAACGCAGGAGCTCCCAGGCCGGCTCGCCCGCTCCGGCGAAGACCAGCACCGAGCCGAGGGTCGCGTCGATCGCGATGCGGTCGCTCTCGGCCGTGAGGAGGGCGCGCGCCTCCTCGGCGACGCGTCGCGAGTCGTCGAGCCGCCGTTCGAGCATCGCGGCAGCGGCGTGCGCCGCCAGCAAGCGGCCGCGCGCCTGACGCGCGTCCGCACTGTCGTTGCCGTCGATCCAGCCGAGCGCCGCGCGGATGGCCGCGACCCGCGCCGCGTAGTCCGCGCCCAGCAGATGACGGGAGGCGACCAAGGCCGGGACCACGGCCGCGGCCTCCACCTCGGCGCCCGCCATGCGATAGAGCTCGACGGCGCGGGCCAGCTGCTTCTCGGCCTCCGCGTTCGCGTCAGCGGCCGCGAGCTCGGCTCCCAGCCTGCGCAGGAGGTCGGCGCGTTCCCGCACGTCCATGCCGAGCGGGAGGGTGCGCTGCGCCCGCCGGTAGAGATCGACCGCCTCGCGATGGGCGGAGAGCGCCGAGGCCCGGGCGGCAGCACGACGGGCCAGTGAATAGGCCTCGCGAGCGCGGCCCGCCCGCTCGCTGTGCAGCGATAGGAGGGCGTCGGAGAGGCCGGCGCCCGCGTCGACCACCCGCCCGTGCAGCACTCGCCGGCGACCCGACGGCAGCTCGGCGTACACCGCGTCGCGGATGAGCGCGTGCCGGAAGTCAAACGATCCGCCCTGCGTGTGGACGAGGAAGTGCAGGGCGATCAGCTCGTCGATGGAGGCCTCCCGGGCTCCGCGGTCCACCTCGTCGCCGATGACCACCGCGAGCATCCTGCTGTCGAAGTCGCGGCCGATCACGGCCGCCGCCTGCAGGACGACGACCGTCTGCGGAGGTAGACCACCCATCCGCGCCAGCACAGCGGCGGCGATGGTGTCGGGAGCGCCGTCGGCGTCGGCGGCGAGCAGCTCCTCCACGTGCAAAGGGATGCCGTCGCTCACAGCGACGAGGCGGGCGACCTCGTCGGCCGCAGCCGGGCTGCGGCGGATCGCAGCGATCATCTGCGCGACCCCGTCGGCGTCGAGGCGGACCGGTCGCACCTCCTCGGCCAGCCGGTGCGCCACCAGGTCGAGCCGCCAGGCCGTCGCCTCGGCCGACACCTGCGCGTCCTCGGTGCGGAACGTGGCGACGACGAGGCTCGGGCGCTCGCGCACGGCGACCGCCACCCGGCGCAGCACGTCGAGGCTGAGTTCGTCGGCCCAGTGCAGGTCTTCGAGCGTGAGCAGCGTCGGCGTCGCGAGCACTGCGGCGAGCGCCGACGCGAGCTGCGCGACAACCAGCCGTCGCGGCCGCTCGGTGCGCGGCGCCGACGTGCCGGTCGGCGTCCCGCCGAGGACGAGGTCGCGGATGTGCGCTGCGGCTGCGGCGTCGCCCGCGTCCTCCAGTGCCGTCGCGATGTCGAGGATGAGCATCCCGGGCGTCTCGCTGTCGTCGGCGTATGTGTCGGCGCGGAGGCGGCGGGCCGCGCCGCCGGCGACCGCCTCGTCCATCAGGCGGGACTTGCCGATGCCTGCCTCGCCCGAGATGAGGAGCACTCCCCCGTGGCCGTCGGCTGCTGCGGCCTCGCGGCGGGCCGCCAGGGCGAGGAGGTCCTCCCGGCCGACGAAGACGGGACACACCCGTTCGAGGCCGTGCGATGAGGGGGCGCCCGCATCCATGGCCGCAGCATAGCGCCGGGGGCGCGTGTGCAGCACCGGGATCGGTCGGATGACCGATGCACCGGCTGCTGGGCCGCCGTCACGCTGGGTGTCAGGAAAGGAGCCGATCATGGCGCGATTCATGGATGTGCACGACGGATTCGTCGGTGTCACGAAGGACCAGCTGGCGGAGGCGCACGACGCCGACCTGGCGATCGAGGGCGAGGAGGGCGTGCATTTCGAGAAGGCTTGGCTCGACCCGGAGAGCGGCAAGGTGTTCTGCCTCTCCACCGGTCCGTCGAAGGAGGCGGTGATGCGCGTGCACGAACGGGCCGGTCACCCGACCGAGCAGGTGTACGCGGTCGATATCGAGGTCTGACCGCCCTTCGGGTCATGGCCGTCGGCGTACAGTGCGGGGTATGACGGACAGACAGGATCAGCCGCGCGACGCTCACGACCTGGTCGACCGGGTGTCCGAGCTCGGCGACACCCCGGAGGACGCCCTCGAGGAGGTCGCCGGCCGGAACGAGTCGCTGGAGGAGCGGCTCCCTGGGGCGGACCAAGGTGGCGCCGACGCCGATGCCGGCGGTACGAAGGATCTACCCCGCGGCGAGGGGGCACCCGGCCAGGGGTAGGCCACGGATTTCGTCCCTCAGTGGGGACTTCAAGGGCCTGTTCGCCATCCATACGCTGTCAGGGATGGACGACGACGAACGGCGCACGACGCGCATGCGCGACCGCGCCCCCGGGGCTGCGGTGATGGAGCAGGTGGTGCGACTGCACACTCAGTCTCCGCCGCGTTCCCCCCTCGCGCGGGCGCTCGGGGCGCGACCGCTGGGCGCCGAGACGGAGTCCTGGTTCGCCGGCGCTCTCGGCGAGCGGGAGGTCGGCGCGCTGCTGGACCGCCTCCCCGACGGCTGGAGCGTATTCCACGCCGTGCCGGTCGGCACCCGGCCGGACGAGTCGGGCGCGGTCGCCGACGTCGACCACGTGGTGGTCGGCCCGGCAGGCGTCTTCGTCATCAACACCAAGCACCATCGCGGCCAGCGCGTCTGGGTCCATGAGCGCGCGGTCCTGGTCGCCGGTCAGAAGCAGCCGTATCTGCGCAACTCCGACCTGGAGGCCTCCCGCGTGCGCGGCGTTCTCGCCCAGGCTGGGCTGGTCGCCCCGGTGACGGCGCTCGTGGTCCTCGTCGGGACGAAGGAGGTGACGGTGCGCCAGCAGCCGCGACGCGTGCGCGTCCTCCGATCGGAGGCGCTGCTGCGTTGGCTGACCCGCCGTCCCGCGGTGATCGACGCGGCGACGACCGCCGCCGTCGCAGGGCTGTTCGACGACCCGGCCACCTGGCGGCCGGCGGAGTCGTCCGCGGACACCCTGGAGCGTTTCGCCCTCATCGAGCGGGAGGTGCGCTCCGCCCAGCTGGTGCGTGCCGGGTGGGCCTGCGCCGTCGGTCTCGCCGCGATCGCCGTGGCCCTGCCGTTCCTCCCGCACTAGGCGACGGCGTCAGGCGCGCTCCACGGTCGTGCGCATCGTGAGGGAGGCGGCGTCGGCGTCGTAGGCGAGGTCGACGCGGATCGCCTCGATACCGGCCAGCGACCGCAGGTGCGTGCCGCCGCACGGGATCTCGACGGTGCCGTCGGGAAGGTCGGCGCGCCAGCGGCGCCGCTCGCCCAGCCCGTCGCCCTCGCGCTCGATCGCGATGGCTACATCGGCGCTCACCCACTCGGCGAGCAATGCGTCGGCGGCGTCGGTCACCCCGGCGAGCGCCGCAGGCAGTTCGGCGGCGGCGAAGCCCTTCTTCCGCAGGCTCTTGCCGATGCGGTATTCGTCGACCGAGCCGTCGGGGAGGATGCGTGAGGACGCGATGGCGAGCTGATCGAACGCCGGCTTGCCGCGTCCGTCGAGCGGGACCTCCTTGGTCCACAGCGCGGCGAGCGCGTCGTCGAGTGCAAGGGAGGCGAGGTGGCACGCCGTGTGGCCCGTCGACAGCGCTCGCCGGAGCCCGGGGTCGGCCTCCACCTCGACCGTGGCGCCCGGCTCGATGCCCGTGGCGTCCTCCACGAGGTGGCAGACGACAAAGGCCCACCCGGGGGTGCCGGTGCGAACGGGGGCGTCTCCCACGTGCAGGATGGTCCCATCGGTCGCGCCGACCACCGCGCCGACGACGGGCACGCGGCGTCCGTCGACGACGAGCACGCCCACGTCGGCCGGCTGGTCGGGCCAGACCGGGTCGACGGGGTGGAACGCCGTGCGGTCGAGGATCACTGCAGTGCGTCCGTCGTCGAGCTGCTGGACGTGCAGCACGGTTCCGGTGGAGGCGAGGTCGCCGTCGGGATAGGTGACGACGGTGTCGCGGGCGGGAAGGCTCATGCTTTCAGACTACGGCTAGCGTCTGGGCGTGTCGGGCTCTACCGCGTGAGGCTGTCCACGTACGCGGCGTGCTCGTCCATCCACTTCGCGACGATGCGGTCGTACTGGGCGGAGTCTGCGCCGCCGTTGAACATCGCGTTCTCGAGTGAGTAGAGCAGGTCGGACTTCATCCGGAACTTCTTCACCCACTCCGCGATCTGGGGCTGCTGCTTGGGGAAGTCCGCGCTCGCGATGGAGTGGATGGACTCGGCGGCGCCCAGCGTGCCTTTCGGGTCCTTCAGGTCCTTCAGGTCGAACTGGTCGTAGGCCCAGTGCGGGCGCCAGAGCGTCACCGCGACGTCGTCGCCCTTCTTCATGGCGCTCGACAGCTCGGCGAGCATCGCGGGCGTCGAGGAGGTCACGAAGTCCAGCTTCTGGAGGCCGTACTGAGGGATGACCTTCTTCTGGACCGCCTCGGTCAGCCCGGCGCCCGGCTCGATCCCGACCAGCCGGTTGCCGAATGTCGACGCGTGCGACGCCAACTGGTCGAGCGAGTCGATCGGGGCGTCCTTGTTCACGGCGATGGTGAGCTTCGCCTCGTCGTTCCAGGCGCCGAGGTCGGTGAGGCTCTTGCCGTACGTCTTCAGGTACTGCGCGTGGGTGGTCGGCAGCCAGCCGTCGAAGGCGATGTCGTAGTCGCCCGTGCTCAGGCCGGCGAAGGCGGGGCCGGCGTCGGCGTACTCGAAGTCGACGGTGTAGCCCTCCTTCTCGAGCACGTGCTTCCACAGGTAGGAGGCCGCCTCGCCCTCCGGCCAGCCGTTGAAGACCGCGACCTTCACCGTGCCCTTGTCGCCGCCGGCGGTGGAGGCCGCGGTGACGGCCGTGCCGCCGATCACGACGAGCAGGGCCGCGCCGAGCACCGCCAGCGCACGCTTCGGCATCCGGAGGCGCGCCCGTCCGGCGGCCGCGGTCAGCCGGTCGAGGATGATCGCCAGGATCACCACGGCGACGCCCGCCTCGAAGCCGAGGCCGACATCCACGCGGCTCAGCGCCTGCACGATGTCGCGTCCGAGGCCTCCGCCGCCGACCATGCCCGCGATGACGACCATCGAGAGCGAGAGCATGATCACCTGGTTGACGCCCGCCAGGATCGACGGCATCGCCAGCGGCAGCTGGATCTGGCGCAGGATGCGCCCGGGCGGCGAGCCGAACGCCTTCCCGGCCTCCACCAGCTCGGAGTCGACGCCGCGGATGCCCAGCTCGGTGAGCCGGACTCCTGGGGCCATAGCGAAGACGATCGTCGCGACCATGCCCGGCACCACACCGACCCGGAACAGGATCAACGCGGGGATGAGGTACACGAACGCGGGCATCGTCTGCATGAAGTCGAGCACCGGCCGCACGATGGCCGACGCCGTCTTCGACCGCGCGGCCAGGATGCCGAGCGGGACGCTCAGCGCCACCGCGATGGCGGCGGAGACGAGCACCAGCGCCAGGGTGTCCATCGCGTTCGACCACTGGTCGATGCCGGCGATGAGCA
>Ga0157369_10010342_pt1 | contig 10640 bp, 11 predicted proteins | sample C25metaG_FD_113461 | JGI IMG/M metagenome (GOLD analysis project Ga0157369, IMG submission 113461) | Corn rhizosphere microbial communities from Kellogg Biological Station, Michigan, USA - C2-5 metaG | ecosystem: Host-associated > Plants > Roots > Rhizosphere > Soil | place: USA: Michigan...
TGGCACGGCATACGCGTCAATTAGCGCGCGATGACTCCACGGTTGCGGAAGAATCCCACAACGTCTCGTGGAGGGAATGCTGGCATCTCCGCTACCTCCTTCTTAGTTGGTGGTGAATAAGGGACCATAGTTCGGCGTACCCGTCAGTGGAGTCCAGTTGCTCCTCGCAGACAGGTCTCCGCGACAGTGTATCCGACGTAGAAAGGCTCGTCAACGGTGCGCGCGCGAGAGGTGCAGAAATCTGATAGGTGGCATGCGGTTTATGTGATGCGAGGAGAGTGGCGGAAGTGAGATCAGGAGGCATGGGAGCGGAGATGAGAGACACATCTAGATGGCGCGATGGCGCTCAGGAAGCGTTGCGTCGCCGCTTGCCTTCCGGCGTGGTGACGGTTGTCTTGCCACCATGTCGGGCCGCCTCAGCGATGCGCCAGCAGCAGGTGCGGCTGGAGAGGCAGCGCTCTTGCTCCTCGGCGGTTTCGGGCGGCGTATTCATCAGGCAGAAGACCTGATAGAGCGGCTCGCCCTCATCGGGATTGCTCAGCGCGAACCAGCGCTCGCGGTAATGCGGGCAGCCTTGCCGGTGACGACGCCAATTGATGTTCTCGCGCGGGTCTTCGGTCACGCCAAAACTCACGGCGACCCAACTCCTTCCTGATGCATCCCTGGTTCATCGCGCGTCAAAGAATGACGCATCTCCTCGTCATGCAGCAAGTATACGCGGCATCACAGGGTCCCGCAAGCACCTTGCCGCTGAAAGCCGCTGCACGGGCCGCGCCTCTTTCACCGCCACGGCATAGACACGTACAATTAGGAGAGCGCCCAACGCGCTGATGAGCCGGGTATTTCCGGCCCGCCGCACCTGCCTGTGAGGATGATGCCATGACCTACACGCCTGGTCCCGCCTATCAGACACAACCCCCCAATTCTCAGCCGCCAGCGGGCGATCCCGCGCGCTATGGGCAGGTGGGCCAGACACCCTGGACCTTCGCGCAGACCGTGCGGGGCGCGGTGGCGACCCTGGCGCCGTGGCTGATCTTCATCATTGGCACGCAACTGCTGAGCGCGCAGAGCACGACCGCTGGCCAGCGGCGCCTCTCGCCAGCGGAGGACATCATCGGCGCCGTCTTTGCCTTTTTCATCACTGGTGTCGTCGAGCTGGCCTTCGTGATTGCGCCCGCCTACTACGCGCTCATCCGTCGCGCGCCGGGAATCTCACCCCGTCAGGGCGTCGCCGCGCTGGGGCTGCGCTCGACGCGCCTTGGGCCAGCCATCGTCGCGACGGTTGTCGGCTTCGTGGTCATCATCGCCTGCAATGTGCTCTACAGCTTGCTGATACAGGTTTTCAACCTGCCGCTGCACACCAATTCGGATACCCTGTTGCAACAGGCGAAATATGCCCCCATCTCAAGTCTCGCGCTTATTGCTGGCGCGGTGCTGGTGGCGCCCATCTGTGAGGAGATATTTTTCCGCGGCTTTCTCTTTGGCGGACTCTTGCACCGCATGAACTTCTGGCCCGCCGCGCTCCTCTCAGCGTTCCTCTTTGGCCTGGCGCATGGCGACATTGGCTCGTTCGCGGTCTTGTTCGTCTTCGGGATTGTACTGGCGTATGTGCGCTGGCGCACCGGCTCAATTTGGCCGGGTATCGTCATTCACGCAGCCAACAACGCGACCGCTGGCCTCGCGATTATCCTCGCGCTGACTGGCCACTGATGCTGTTGCTGACGCTGTTGCGCGCCGCGGCGGGGTGCAAATGCGCATTGAGCAACATTGAGCAACATTGAGCAACATTGAGCAACATTGAGCATGGTGAAGTGGATAACGACGACGTGCGACGGTCGCGTGATCGAGGTAGGAGTGGCGCCCCTGGTCATCCGTGCCTGGGTTCGTGAGCCACTCACCGCCAGTGGAGAGCAGAGCGGATCTAGTAGATGAAGCTCACTCCCGATCCGGTGTGGGCATAACGGTAGCTGACACGGGCAAACCCGCCGCCATTCCAGTAGAACGCCATCTCGGAGACCAGGAACCAGCCGTTGGCATAGACCTTTTCGACATGGGCGACGTGTCCCGCGCCGCTTGCCCCCTGCACATGCGGCTGGAAGACAACCGTTGCGCCCACTGCGGGCCGCGTGCCGGTGCGCAGCCCATGGCGCGGCGCATTCCACGCCCAGGCGGCGGCGTTGCCCAGTTGCATCAGCGGCTCGCTCTGCCTGCGGTACGAGGCATACCACGTGCACCAGCCGAAGTAGCTGGGATACCAGCCATGGGACGACATGGCGTAGGAGTGGTAGCCCGCGGGCTTCACCCATGGCCCAATGCCAGCTGGCGTAGGCGATACACCGCCGCTCGTGACGCTGACAGGATGGCTTGCCGTGCTACCGCTGGTCGATCCGCTCGAAGACGCTGAGGCGCCATTCGGCACCCAGGCAGGATTGTCAGAAACGATCTGGCCATTCGAGGCGCGATGCCAACGGGCTGTGCAGTGGTAAGCGCCGCTGGCCCACCCGTAGCAGTACCAGCCATTGTCGAGGTAGTAGCCTCGCTGGTAATGCAGACTCGTCGAGGCGTGCGCCGCCGGAGCCATTTGCATCGAGGCAACAGCAAGCCCAAGCGCGCCAGCAAGCAGAAGAGCGCCGCGCCACATGCGGACCGACCGCGAGGCACGCGCTGCCGAAGTTATCAAAGAACCCAACACAGAGAACCTCCCTTGCACGACTCTGCACCTCCTGCAGAGCCTTCGCGGTTGCGTACCGCGCTCTCTACCCTCCTTGGGGACGCTTCTCCTGCCGCATCCCCGCACTATGCCCGCGCGCGCCCAGCGAAGAACGCATAAGGCGCGATGGCGGTCGCTTCAATCACGCAGACAGTCGCACATAGTCGCACATTGTCGCTTGCTTCCCTCTGGGAAGCACGGGAGAGACTGTACAAGAAACGTCGTTGCGTTGTCCAGCGCCTGTGTAGCACGTGACTTTAGTCCTGGTCAATTTGGCGCAAAGTACTATGTGTTATGTGAAATATATCGCGATTGAGCGGATATTTTTGAACAGATGAGCTAACATGGGCCGTGCCGCTGGGTGGCTGCCAGACGCCGATGCCAGGCACAGTATGTGCGTTTCCTTGCCGCGTATATCTGTTCAGCGACATCTGGCTATTCACGACGGCATGTCATACACTGGCGATGACGCGGCGGCGTGGCCGCAGCTCGCATCTCTGGGGAGCACACCCGGCCCCGCACAACGGGGTGATTCGAGGGGGTCTTCATGGGGGCCGACGAACAGGAAGCGCTGGAAGACAGCTTCGAGCTCGAGGTCAGTCAGCTTCCAGGCACTTCTCCGGGCCCCGCGTTGCCGTGGATGCCCCAGTGGCACGCGCGCCAGCCCGACGTGATATTCACCGCTGGCGAGCGGCTGCGGCGCTATAGTCGCGGCGCTGCCCTCGTGGCCATCGTCTGCCTCATACTCGCCAACAGCCTCAACCTCACGCAGCTGTTCAGCGCCGATCTCTCGCTCACGTCGGCGCCGATCTCCGCGCCACGGCTGACAGCGCACACGACTGGTACTGGCTGGTTTGCTCTGGGTAAGCAGCCGCTGCACCTGCCGATGTTGCTCAGCCAATCTTCCTGCCCGGTCACGCCGATGACGACGTTGACCGTGGGGTCGCGCACCGTCAGAGGCATCGGCGACTCCTCGATCTTCGCCTCGACACCCAACGCCGACGCAAACGGCGTGCAGCATCCCCAACGGAGCAATTTCTTTCGCGGAAGAACCACCTGGCAGGGCGAGATTGTAACGTGGTATCTAAACCTGCCGACAGTTGAGCCAATCTACATCCGCGGCGCGCAACTGGATGGCCCAAACATTCTTCTCTTCGATGGGGGTATTCAGCAACCCAATTTCGCCAATAACCTGATGAATGGGAGCATGCTGCCGCAGCTGCTCATCTCCAACACGTCAAACCGTGGCTCGCCCGTCTCGTCGTGGCTGACCATCACACGCATATCCCACTCAGGCTGCTACGCCTATCAGGTGGATACACCCACCACGAGTCTGGTGCTGGTCTTCAAGGCAGTCATTCAGCCATAGGCCAGGCAAAGACAGACGAATACAGGCAAAGGGATGGCCCAGCCGGTCGTTTGCGATTGCGCTGCCTCGCCCGTCCGCTCACCCAACTTCAGCCATGCGGACGTGCGCTCACGCGGGACGGCAGACCTTGCATGGCCGATAGCCACGGCCCTCCGCATCACGTACCGAGCTGAACGTGACGCGATGCGGAGGCGCGACACGGCGCGCGTGTCGGCAGGTGGGGAAGCAGAAGACGTCGGTCGTATCGCTGCCGAAGAAATGAATATTGTGCTCCGCCAGCGTCTCCAGCACGTCAGGCTCAGCGCCTTCTACCGTCAGCAGCGTTCGCTTGATGTTTGTGCCGCCCATAGCATACTGGCCGAGATGGCCATCGCTCAGCACGACACGGTGGCAGGGGATCAGCAGGGGGATGGGGTTATGCTTGAGCGCGCTGCCCACGGCCCGCATCGCGCGCGGGTGGCCGATTTCTCGGGCAATCCAGCCGTACGGGCGCACCTGCCCGCGGGGAATCTCTAGCGCCTTGCGCAGCACAGCCTGCTCGAAGTCGGTGAGGGTGTGCAGGTCAAAGGGCAGCGGCGCCTTGCGCTCGCCCCGGATGGTGGCCTCCAGCGCTGATCGGAGCGCGCTGTCGGTCTGCGCATCGCTTTCGATGACGCGGCGCTGGTACTGTGTGGTAAAGTCGAGCGCGAACGCGGCGGCATCCTCCCGGCGCATCACCGCCGTGATGCCACGGCTGCTCCACGCGACGAAGACATTGCCAACCGGCGTTTCGAGCGGCAGGAAGGTATCGGCCAGATCGGTCAGCCGCAGGACCGCGGGCAGCAGCGAGGCGGGTGGCTCTACCGCGCTCAAATTGCGCAACGCCCACACCAGCGCGCGCGGCGTCGGGTGATCTCTCTTCATGTTCATATCGCTACCTCAACTCGTTCTCTCTGCAACGCATCGCGCAACTGGCGCGTGCCACGATGCACGTGCGCCTTGACGGTGCCCTCCGGCTGTTCCAGCATCTCGGCAATCTCGCGATAGGTGAAGCCTTCGACGTAGCGGAGCACCACGGCGACGCGCATATGCGCCGGGAGCCCCGTCAGCGAGGCCGCCACCTGGCGCCCCAGCTCGGCGGATTCCGCGGCGATATCGGGCCGGAGGCGGCGGTCGTCGGCTGGCTCGAAGACGGGTCTGCCATCGGGCGAATCCAGTGGTATCACGCTCAGCGAACGGCGCGCCACCCGATTGCGAAAGACGTTGAGCGCGATTTGATAGAGCCACGCTTTCATGCGCATCGCGCGGATGCGTTCGGGTGGCCACTGACTGAGCGCACGCCATGCGCGCACAAACGTATCCTGAGCAATTTCCTCGGCGTCCTGCGGGCTGGCAGTCAATCGCAGCGCGAAGGCGTAGACGCGCTGTTGCCAGCACAGCACCATCGCCTCGAACGCCTGCCCTGGATTGGCGGCCAGCGCCAGCAGCAGTTCTTCTTCCGGCACGGTAGTGATCCTCTCGTGAACGCGTCTCACACAGAGGAGAACATGGGTTGCAGCGAGATCGTTGCAGCATGAGTTGCAGTGATTACGATGATTGCACTGTACAACACAAACCCCCTCCGCAATGTGGGAAGGGGGATAGTTTGAGGCAACGCGATCTCGGCCATTTATGGCCGAGATGTGTCACAACTAGTGCGCTCCGGCCATAGTACGCTGGGTGCGGCGCTCAGCGCGGCGCGAAATGAGCGCCAGCGGATAGCACATGAGAAAATAAATCCCCAACTCGACAAGATAGAGGCCCCAACGCACGAGTGGACTGCCGTTCGCCTGCACCGTCGTCTGAACAACCAATTCGAGGTCATATAAGCCGACGACGACCGTGGATACGATGGCTGTGTCTTGCACGAGCGTGATCAGGTTGTTGGTCAGCGGTGGGATCATAATGCGCAACGCCTGCGGCAATACGATAAAGCGTGACGCCTGGAAACGGCTCAAACCGAGCGAGAGGGCCGCCTCCGTCTGTCCCTGCTCCACCGAGAGCACACCAGCGCGGATGACCTCGGCCATGTACGCGCCATAATTGACGCTCAACCCAATGATCCCAAAGAAGAGGCCGCTGACGCCATTTGCTGGAAAGAGCGTGTTCGAGTCGAACGCTGTGAGAAGATTGTAGACGAACTGGTCGGCATTGAAGCCGAAGAGTGAGATTAATACCACCTGTATGCCAAAGAACCAGACCGAGAGCTGGAGGAAAAGCGGCGTGCCGCGAATTGTCTCGACATAGAACGTACAGAGCGACCGAATGATGCGAGAGCGCGAGGTACGTCCCAGGCCGACGGGGATCGCAATCGCCATAGATAAGATGGCGCTGAAGACGAAAACCACAATCGTTACCGCCACACCGCTCACCAGCCGGGGGAAGATGACGACCAGCGTATTCCATAGGGCATCCATCAATAGTGCTCCTTCTACTGCTAGTCCGCGCCGACAGCAACAGGCGGATTGGCCGTTTGATCTGGCTTACCTGGCCGTTTGAGCAGATTGACCACCCCGCCGGGAAGGCTGACGATGCCTCCCAGCACGATCAGCACGAAGAGCATGATGAACAGGATCAACCCAACCGCGCCGATCCACTGGCCTATCGCGCCAAATATCGCCCCGAAACTGAATCCAGCCGCCAGGACTCCCGCCAGTAGGCCGATCAGCGTCGAGGCGATCAACACCTGAACCGCCGCCACGATGGGGTCGGTGCGTGGAACATGGGTCACCGAGCGGAGTCGTGCCTCAATGCCACGCGCAAACCGGGCCAGCGGCAGGCTCAGCGCCAGATAGATCAGGCCGCCGATGAAGATAAATTGCCAGTAGTTCACAGGATAGCGCCGCCCCAGCCCCGTTGTTTGCGCGGTCAGCTCGATAATAGTGATGACACTCAGCAGCGAGGAGTCTTTGAACATGTAGATGAGGTCGTTGAGGACCGGTGGCAGGACGATGGAGATGGTCTGCGGCAGTACCACAAACCGCAGGCTCTGGAAAAAGCCCATCCCGAGCGATTCAGCCGCCTCGCCCTGGCCACGATCCACCGCCGCCAGCCCCGCGCCGATATTCTCACACTCATACGCCGCATAGTTCAGCACGAGCGTTGCCACACCAGCGGTAAACGGATTGAGGATTTGAGGCGGCAGGACGAGCAGGCCCCAATAGATCGCCAGCATCTGCACAAAAAGCGGCGTATTGCGGAAGAACTCGACGTAGGAGCGCGCAGGAATGCGCAGCCAGCGGCTCCGGGCGCGCGACATCAGCGCCAGCACCAGGCCAAGCACGATTGCCAATGGCATCGAGACGGCGCAGAATTCGATGGTCAGCGCCAGGCCCGAGAGAAAGTAGCTCCGTAGCGGAACGCCGTTGGGCGTCGTCGCCGTGGTGAGGATGCGTAGCGTTTCCTGCAGGAAATGCCAGACGTTTCCAATGAGTACCCCAGGATCGAGCAGACTCCCAGCAGACCCTGTCTTCACTTGATCCAGCGCACCCAGCGTCAGCGAGCCGCAGGCGCCGAAGACAATCACCAGCACGGCGACAATCGCCACAAAGCGCACGGGAGGGGGAATCTTCTGCATCACGTTGTTGCCTCATTCGCCTCTGGCTCCCCCTCTCCTGTGGGGGCTGGCGCGCGAGTCGTCAGACTCGGAGTGCCAGCGGCCCGTAGGGCGGGGGCTGGGGGGGTGAGGTCGCCCATGCCACCCCAAGCTGTTGTTTGCCACCGATGCAGCATCGGTCATCGTGACAAATATGACATGACCGGAGCGGCTTGCGAGAAACCGCCCCGGTCAGGCTTACTTGTGGAGCGATGCCGTGACTGGCAAGCCCCACAACTCAGCGCTCCTAGCTCGGCGGCAGCGTCGGGCAGCCCGCCATGTTGGTCGGGTTGGTCGGCAGGAAGTTGCCGATGCAGGCGTCGAACGAGTTCCACATATCGTACTTCACGAAGACAGGGCTGCCATCGGGCTTGGAATTATAGGCGCCACCATCCTGATAGATCTTCTGCAGCGTGCCATCGGTGTACATCTTCGCGATAGCCTGGTTGACCTCGGCCAGCAGCGTCGCGGTATTCGGGCCGTGTGGGTCGAACGCGATGCCATAGTAGCCGGGGTTCAGGTCGCCGCCAACGGTCTTGTACTTGCCGCTGGGGTCATTCGCGCCGTACCACTTCGCGATTGGCGTATCGAGGAACTCGGCGTCAACGCGGTGCGAGTCCAGGTCGGCGAATGGCGTCGGCGTGTCGGTGGTAATGATGTTGATCTTCTGGTCGGGGTGGGCGGCGTTCCAGTCCTCCATGATGAACTGGGCCTTGTAGTCGGTGCCGGTCTCAACCTTCTTGCCCGCCAGGTCGGCAAAGCTGTTGATGGTTGTATTGCTCGTCAGCACCACGATGGACTGTGTGTAGACATAGTAGGGAATGCTGAACTTGGCCGACTTCGCATTCTCCGGCGTGATCTCCAGGCCGTTCATGAAGAAATCGAACTGGTGGGTCGAGAGGCCCTGGGGCCAGTCCGACCACGTGATCTGCGTTGGCTGTTGAGTGACATTCATCAGCTTGGCCATCGCGGTGGCGATGTCTACCTCGAAGCCGTAGTCCGCCGCGTTAGGGTTGTTGGCGTCTTTCGGCGCGATGTAGGGCATGCCGCCGGTGGAGTCTTCGCCCCACTTGATGACGCCAGGAAGGAGTGTTCCCGCGTTCCCAATTGGTGTCGTGCCTGGTGTGGTCTTTGGCGTGCTGGCGTTGCCCGCGCCACACGCGCTCAGCACCAGAAGCGTCGCGCTCATCATGACCACTGAGGCGCGCGCCAACCATGAGCGTCTAGTTGTGCCTGTACCTGTACCTGTCATCTTCGATTCACCTCTCTACAAACAATATGAAGTCCTGATTCCCTCACCTCATATGAGGCAAATCGGCATCCGGCGCCATCAATGCCTTCGATGGCAGTGCAATGCTCCCAACTCGGCCTACGCTCTACACTGGATGAAGTACGCGATCGAGGAAGCTACGGGTACGCTCATGTTGCGGATGGGCAAATACCTGTTCAGGATCGCCCTGCTCCACAATGCGGCCCTGATCGATAAAGACGACACGATCTGCCACCGAGCGCGCGAACCCCATTTCATGGGTTACTACCACCATCGTGCGCCCTTCTTCGGCCAGCTCGCGCATGACGCGCAGCACCTCGCTCACCAGCTCCGGATCCAGCGCTGAGGTTGGCTCATCAAAGAGCAGCGCCTTCGGGTTCATCGCCAGCGCGCGCGCAATCGCCACACGCTGCTTCTGGCCGCCTGAAAGCTGCCCTGGATACGCGTCCTCTTTATCCGCCAGACCCACCTTCGCCAACAGCCCGCGGGCGGTCGCCTGCGCGTCGGCTTTGGAGGTCTTGCGAACCTGGATGGGGGCGAGCGTGATGTTGTCCATCACGGTTTTATGGGGAAAGAGGTTGAAGTTATAGAAGACCATACCCAGTTCGCGGCGGACTTCGCTGAGTTCGCGATGGGAGAGTTCGCCGTGAAGCGTTTTGCCATCGATGATGATCTCGCCTGTGGTGGGCGTTTCGAGGTAGTTGATACAGCGGATGAGCGTGCTCTTGCCAGAACCGCTTGGCCCAATGATAGCGACGCATTCGCCGCGCCGAACCGAAAAATCGATCTCCTTGAGGATATGGCGCTCACCAAAAAACTTGTTGAGCTTGCGCACATCGATCATCAGAGCGCCCTGGGATGGGTCGGGCGGCGCGCTGGATTGCGATGCGAGTGGGGGGGACTGCCATTCTGCGTTGGCCATGCGGTCCTCCAAAAACTGGAATGGGCCTGGTGCTCAGAGCACAACATCACAGCACAAAAGCGCGAAAGCCATGCGACCTCCGCGTTGTATCGGCGGATGTGTACGTATGATCGAGAACGCGCTGTACCTAATGTACGCTCGAAGCGCCTCTCCGCTCACAACCACCATGCGGCCAGTCGCATGCATCTGGTTGCACTAGTATACTCGCATCACCTGTATGCTGCGCTAGTATCCATTGGCCAGTCTGTATGAATTCCCTTAGCCATACTCATCTTATGGTGATATATTCCGTGCCGTCCGGTCGCCTCGCCAGCGAGCGCTACCCGTTGCGCCCATAGGGGTACCACCACGACTTCGCGCCACCCTCGAAGTCCCAATGAAGATGCTTGGTTTCGCGAAACTCGTCCAGGCCCTCCTCGCCCAGCTCGCGTCCGTTGCCGCTCAACTTCATGCCGCCAAACGGCCCCGCGTCGTTATCGGTGAGCGGATCGTTGACCCAGAGCGTGCCTGCCTGCACCTCCTCATAAAACTGCTTCACCTTGCGGGCGTCGTGGGTGTAGAGGTTCGCGCCCAGCCCGAAGGGGCTGTCGTTGGCCAATTGTATCGCCTCATCGAAGTGGCGATAGGTCATGATGGGAATGGTCGGGCCAAAGGTCTCCTCGCGCATAATCCGCATCGAGTGGTCAACGCCCGTCAGCACCGTCGGTTCGTAGAAGAAGCCACGCGGCTGCTCCGCTGGTCGCTGGCCGCCCGCCA
>Ga0157369_10010343_pt1 | contig 10640 bp, 12 predicted proteins | sample C25metaG_FD_113461 | JGI IMG/M metagenome (GOLD analysis project Ga0157369, IMG submission 113461) | Corn rhizosphere microbial communities from Kellogg Biological Station, Michigan, USA - C2-5 metaG | ecosystem: Host-associated > Plants > Roots > Rhizosphere > Soil | place: USA: Michigan...
AAGTCGAGGGCGTCCTCGCGCACGAGCTCTCGCATGTCGCGAACCGCGACGTCCTCGTCATGACCATCGCCAGCTTCTTCGCGATGCTCGCCGCCATGCTCACCCGCTTCGGTCTTTACGCCGGCATGTTCGGCGGCTTCGGCGGCGGCAACAACCGCGACAACAACAACGGTCCCCCCGTCTGGCTGATCATGCTGGCCGTCTCGATCGTCGTGTACGCGGTCAGCTTCGTCCTGATCCGGACGCTGTCGCGCTACCGCGAGTACGCCGCCGATCGCGGCTCCGCGCTCATCACCGGCGCGCCGGAGTATCTGATGAGCGCGCTGCAGAAGATCTCGTCGCAGATGACCCTGATCCCGAATCAGGACCTGCGCCAGGTCGAAGGCATGAGCGCCTACTTCATCATGCCCGCGAAGGTTCGCGCCGCGACCGCCGAGCTCTTCATGGATCACCCGCCGCTCGAGAAGCGGCTCGCCGCTCTCTCGCAGATCGCGCGCGAGATGGGCCGCCCCGTTTCGTAGCGTCTTGGGCCTGCGCGATGTGATGTTCGGCCGGAAGAAGCTGGCCGAGCCCAAGGAGGACAAGCTCTTCGCGCTTTCGACTGCGGCGGTGACGCTGCAGACCGAGCTCAACCTGAAGACGGCGGGTGTCGCGGCGGTGGCGTTCAAGCCGCAAAGCTCGGGCGAGTTCCGGAGCGCGTTCGACGACATCGACAAGCTGACGGACGCCATCGCGCAGCAGTGCGGCTCAGAGGTCGTGCGCAAGAGCGACGAGTTCGGATTCGACTGGATCATCGTCAAGGATCCCGATCTCGAGGATCTCGTCACGACCGTTCACATGCTCGCGAGCGAAATGACCGCCCAGGGGTTCGGTCCACAATTGCTCGCCGCAGATTTCAAGTTCGACGGCGGGGACCAGCCCGTCTACTGGATCTACGGCTTCAAGCGAGGGGCGTTCTGGCCGTTCGTGCCGAACGGCCAGAAGGAGCGCGACAATGCGCTCGAGCTCGAACTGAAAGCGAAGCTCGAAGGCGAGCTGCCGATCGAGCCCGACCTCACGCGCTGGCTCGCCTTGTTCGACGCGCCTGTGTAGACGCCGGCGTGTTCCTGGGGCGTCGCTCGCAAAGGAGCCAAGCCCGAGGGCTGCAGCGCAGTACAGCTGGTACGGGCCAAGCCCGAGGGCGACGGATCCTGCCGCGAGCGGCGTCAGCCCGTGACGGAGGGCGGCTCCGCCGCCCGGGAGTCGCAGGCGCCCAGGGACACGCGGACGAGCATCTTGCCGGTGTTGTCACCGGTGAACAGCCCGGCGAACGCTTTCGGTGCGTTCTCGAGACCGTCGACGATCGTCTCGCGGTATTGCAGCTCGCCGCTCGCGACCCACGGCCCGACTTCGGCGAGGAAGTCGCCGAAGCGAGCGAAGTGGTCGGTGACGATGAAACCCTGGATGCGCAGACGCTTGGTGACGACGAAGCCCATGTTGCGCGGTCCGGGCGGCCCGGCGGGGTCGTTGTAACGCGAGATCGCGCCGCACGCGACGACTCTGCCGTATGTGTCGAGCTTCGAGAGTGCGAGCTCGAGCTGGTCGCCGCCGACGTTGTCGAAGTACACGTCGATCTTCTTTTCGAGCTGCGCGGTCTTGTAGTTGAACGCCTCGACGCCGAGCGAGCGCAGCCACTCGACCTTTTCGTCGCTTCCGGCGCTGCCGATCGCGTGGCACCCCTTGAGCTTCGCGATCTGCACGGCCGCACTGCCAACGGCGCCTGCCGCGCCCGAGACATAGACCGTCTCACCCGGTTCGATGCGCGCGATGTCGACCAGGCCCACCCAGGCGGTGAGCCCCGGCATGCCGAGCACGCCGAGCGCCGTCGACACTGGTGCGACGTCGGGGTTCAGCTTGTTCGCGCTCGCCGCTGCAACAACGCCCACGTCACGCCAGCCGAGCATCGTCTGCACCCAGTCGCCTTCGGCGAAGCCGTCGGCGCGCGACGTGACGACCTGACCGACCGCACCGCCGTCGATCACGTCGCCCGGCGCGAACGGCGCGACGTACGTGCGTACGCCCGTCATGCGCCCGCGCATATACGGGTCGACCGAGACGAAGACGTTGCGCACCAGCAGCTCGCCGTCGCCGGGCTCGGCGCCGGCAGCTTCTCTCACCTCGAAGTCGCTCTCGCGCGGCATGCCCTGCGGCACCGCGGCGAGCACGACCTCGCGCGTCACGAGGTCTTCGCTGCGTCGTCCGAGCCGGCGATCTCCTTCGGAGCGTCGCCCTGCCCGAGCTCGGCCTTCAGCTTCGACAGCTCGTCGTCGACCTGCCCGCTCTGCTGAATCTGCGAGAGCTGACGGTCGATGTCGTCGCTGCTCGACGTGAAGTCCTCGAGCGAGCCGGCTGTGGTGAGCTCTTCGATCGCGCTCGCGCGCGCCTGCATCTCCTGCGTCTTGTCCTTCGCGCGCTCGACAGCGGCGCCGACGTCGGCCATGTGCTCGCCGATGCCCGTCGCGGCCTCGCCGATGCGCACCTGCGCCTCGGCAGCGGAGTACTGCGCCTTGATGACTTCCTTCTGCGTGCGGAACGACTCGACCTTCGCCGACAGCTGCTGTTGGCCCTCGACAAGCTTCGCCTGCTGCGCCTCGAGCTGCTGCCCCTGTTCCATGATTCCCTGGAGCTGCGCCTGCAGCGCCGCTTTGCGCGTCAGCGCTTCGCGCGCCAGATCCTCACGGTTCGCTTTGAGCGCGTCGCGTGCCTGCCCGTCGAGCTTCTCGGCCTGCTGCTGCATGGTCGTGTACTGCATCTCGAGGCGCTTCTTCGCGGTCGTGACATCGGCGATGCCGCGCTTCACGTTCTGCAGCTGCTGCAGCTGCTGCTCGTAGCTGTAGTCGAGCGTCTCGGCCGGGTTTTCGGCCCGGTTCAGCAGCTTCGAGTACTTCGCCTTGATGATGGTCGAGGTGCGGGACATCAAGCCGGCCATGGGACGCGTCTCCTCAGGTTGGGTGCGTTCATTAGCCTAGCGCCGTGCTGGTTGCGCGCTCCATGGACTCGAGATGGCTGTCGAACGCCTATCTGGTGGCCGAAGGCGACGCTGCGGTCTACGTGGACTCGGGCGCGCCGCTCGAGCCGCTGCGGGCGGCCGCGCGGGATTGGGGCGTCGAACCGTCCCATGTTCTGCGGACCCACGACCACCACGACCACGTCGCGAACGAGAGCGAGCTCGGGCTGCCGGTCGTGACCGGGCCGTTGTCGGTGGGCGGGTTGGAGGTCGAGGCGATCCCCACGCCCGGCCACTCCGACGACATGGTCTCCTTCGTGCTCAACGGCGAGCTCGTCTTCTCGGGCGACACGCTCTTCAAGGATGCGGTCGGCGGCGGCGACTTCGCGGCCATCAAGCATGCGGTGATGGACGTGTACATGGCGATGCCGCATGAGCGCCGCGTTCTGCCCGGGCATACGGACGAGACGACGGTCGGGCGCGAGTTCGAGCACAATCCATTCGTGCGCGTGTGGCGTGGTGTCGAGCCTGAGGGGACCGAGCGCGTCCGCGTTGCGGGTCGCGACGCGACGCTTGTCGTCTGGTCGCCTGATTACGACGGCAAGGGCAAGGCGTGGGTGCGCTTCGATGACGACACCGATGTGATCGTCGGCGGCTCGCGGGTGGAGCGATGACGGACATCGTCGATCCACAGCTCGAGGCGTACGTCGAGCGGCTGTCATCCGCGCATGACGGATTGCTCGTCGAGCTTTCGGAGGAGACGGCGCGCGAGCTTGGCAGCGAGCAGATGCTCACCGGCCCCGTTGCGGGACGGCTGCTCGAGATGCTCGTGTGGTTCGGGCAGCCGAAGCGCGTGCTCGAGATCGGGACGTTCAGCGGTCACTCCGCGCTTTCCATGGCAGCCGCGTTGCCGCCGGATGGAAGGCTCGACACGTGCGAGCTCGACCCGGAGCGCGCGAAGGTTGCGCAGAGCTACTTCGACCGCTCGCCGCACGGGTCGAAGATCACGATTCATCTCGGGCCGGCGCTCGAGTCGATTGCGGCACTCGCCGGCGAGTTCGACTTCGTGTTCATCGACGCCGACAAAGAGGGTTACGTCGACTACTACGAGGCTGTTCTCCCGCGCCTCGCGCCGCGCGGGTTGATCGCCGCCGACAACACGCTCTGGAGCGGCCGCGTGCTCGACGGCGAAGGCCCAATCGTGCGCTTCAACGACCACGTCGCCGCCGATCCCCGCACCGTGCAGGTGATCTTGAGCGTCCGCGACGGCGTGACGTTGATTCGCAGGGCCTAGTCGTCTTCAGCCATGTCAGGGGACAGTCCCTGACATGACCGCATTGGACAGTGGTGGCTTAATCGGACATGCCTGAGGGCCAGGCCCCCGGACATGTCCGAAAGTGGTGGCTTAATCGGACATGCCTGAGGGCCAGGCCCCCGGACATGTCCGAAAGCGGCAGTAGGGTGCCCGCGATGCGTCTGATCGTCGCCCGCTGCGAGGTCTCCTACACCGGCCGGCTGAGCGCCTACCTTCCGCCGTCGACGCGCTTGCTGATGCTGAAAGACGACGGGTCGGTGCTCGTCCACGCGGACGCGGGCGGTTACAAGCCGCTCAACTGGATGACGCCGCCGACCGTGATCGAGGACACCGGCGACACGCTCGTCATCCGCAAGCGCGCGGGGAAGGCCGAGGATCGCCTCGAGATCAAGCTGCTCGAGGTCCTCTCCGACGTGACGCATGAGATGGGCGAGGCCGCCGCGCTCGAAAAGGATGGCGTCGAACGCGACCTGCAACTTCTCCTCGCCGCGAATCCGGAAGCGATCGAGCCCGGCCTGCGGCTCGTGAAGCGCGAGTGGCCGACCGCAGTCGGCCCCGTCGATCTGATGTGCCGGGACGCGGGCGACGGCTGGGTTGCCGTCGAGATCAAGCGCATCGGCACGATCGAAGCCGTCGAACAGCTGACGCGCTATCTGGACTGCATCCGCGACGACGAACGCCCGGCGTGCCGCGGCATCCTCGTCGCGCAGACGATCAAGCCGCAGGCGGTCGCGCTTGCGGAGCAGCGCGGATTCGCCGCGGTCGAGGTCGACCTCGCAACGTTGCGTGGCGAACGCGAGCCCGAGCTGACGCTCTTCTCCGTCTAGGGAACGACAGCCGCCTTCAACAACCCGTCGGGCGGGTCGGCGAAGAGCTCAGGCAGGTCGGCGAGCAGCACGCGATGCGTGATCAGCCGCTCCCACGGATACGCGCCGCTCGCGAGGAACGCGAGCGCAGCACGCACCGTCGACGGCGTGTGATGGAACGAGCCGCGCAGCGTCAGTTCTTCATAGTGGACGCGATACGCGTCGATCGCCGGGCGCGCGTCACGCGGCAGCCCACCGAAGAACACGACCGTGCCGCCGGGACGCACGAGCGACACCGCATCCGACCATGCGTCTTCGGTTCCCGCCGCCTCGATGACGATGTCAGCGTTCGCGGCGTCCCCCACTTCCGCGCCAAAGACGCCGACCAGCTCGTGCTCGCGCACGAGCACCGGCCAGCCGCCGGCATCCGCGACGCACGCCGCGAGCATCAACCCGATGGGGCCAGAGCCCAGAATCGCAACGCGGTCGCCGGCGTGTACGCCGGCGCGCTCGACGCCACGCAGGCAGCACGCGAGCGGCTCCACCATCGCCGCGACCTCCGGCGCGAGCCCGTCGGGCACCGGATGCATGTTCACCGCCGCGACCGGCTCGGGCACCGCGATCCAGTCCGCGTACGCGCCGGAGAGAAACTCCAGCGCGTGACACTGCTCGCCGCGCGCGCAGCCGTCGCACTCACCGCATGGCGCGGAGTTCGCGGCGACGACGCGGCGCCCGTCGAGGATGCCGCAGAACTCATGACCGAAGCGCACGGGCGTCTCGCGCAACAGCACCGGATGCCCACGGCGGTACGTCTTCAAGTCGGTGCCGTCGGTAAGGGCGACCTCGACCTGCACCACGACGCCGCCTTCCGGCTTGGGCACGTCCTCGATGCGCAGATCTCCGGGCGCATAGAGCAGCGCCGCCTTCACGGGACGAAGACGACCTTCAGTGCATCGCCGCGGCGATACAACTCGACGCCTTCGTCGAATTGAGCGAGCGGCAGCCGCACGACCGGCGGCAACTGCAATGACGGCAGCAACTCGATCGCCGCCGCGAACGCTGCAGGCGTCGCGGAGCGCGAGCCGACGAGCGTCAGTTCGTTGCGATACACGCGGTCGAGATCGAGCTGAACGTCGCCCGACGCAGCGAACGCCAACAGCGTGCCGCCTGGCGCGAGCGCAGTCAGCGCATCGGCCAACGCCGGCGGCGCGGTAACAACAGCGGCGTCGACCTGACCAGCGAGCGGCGCTGCACCGAGCGCGGCCGCGGCATCGAGACGATCGCGACGCGGCTCGAGCACGTGCACGTCATCCCCACGCAAGACAAGCACCTGCACCCACAACTGCCCGATCGCCCCACAACCCGCAACAAGCACGCGCCCGCGCGGCACCCGGTCAGCCGCACGCAGCACGCACGCGAGCGGCTCCACCCAGATCCCGTCGCCCTCGCGAATGGAATCCGGCAATGCGAGAACATGCGTCGCCTCCAGCTTCTCCGCGAACCCGCCGGGCGAGATGCGCAGCTCCCGAAACTCCTCGCACGTCGACTCGTGACCGGCGCGGCAGCGTTCGCACTCGCCGCACGAAACGCGGTGCATCACCGTCACGCGCGCGCCGTCGTCGAGCACGCCCTCGATCTCGTGCCCCATCACGCCGTCGGTGCCGAGCTTCTCGAGGTCCGAGCCGCAGAGCCCGCAGGCGCGAACGTGAACGAGCACAGGGGTATGGTAGGCGCATGGCGATCAAACTCCACCGCTGCAGCACCCATTGGGTGAAAGGCGCGCACCCCTGCTGGCGTGTCGAGAGCGCGCTCCGCGACATGGGCATCGAGTACACGACCGTCGAAGGCTCGGGCATGCCGTGGCGCCGCGACTCGCGTGCCGCCCTCATCCAGAAGACCGGCCAGAACAAATTCCCCGCGATCGAGTACGAGGACGGGAGCGTCTACAAGGCCGAGTCGCAAGAGATCGCAGCGCGAATCCGGGCCGGCGAGCTCGGAACGAGCGCACCGGCCCGGTAAAACCGCGCCTACTGGTTCAGGTTGACGTTGAACGCCACGAGCCGGCGGGTCGAGATGCCGCCAAGCAGGTTCTCGCCCGACTTGCGCGCACGGAGGAACACCGTGAGCTGCTGCTCGTGCGACGACGCCGGATAGCGCGACGCCTGGTTCATCGTGAGCGTCGCCCAGCCGTCACTGCCGGTCGTTGCTTCCGGCGGGACGTTGAACTGCTCGAACGGGACGGCGGCCGCATAGACCGTCGCGCCGCTCACGTCACGACCACCACACGCCGAGACGTGCACGCGCAGTGTGATCGAGCCCGGGTTCCGCCCGATCGTCGACGGGTTCGAGGTGAAGCCGTCGAGATTGAGACGCGCCGGCGGCGACACCTGCGTCACCGCGATGCCACCGCTGCCGCTGCTCGGGCAGCCGGTTGCAGGCGGAGGTGCAGCAGCGGCGGTCACGACCGCAGTCGGGACCGACGTCGAGCTCGCCGAACCGTCACTGTTCTTCGCGGTCACGCGAACGCGCAGCGTGTTGCCGACGTCCTGGCCGACCACGTCGTACAGCTGCTTGTTCGCACCGCTGATGCCGGCGCACGAGCCGCCGTTCTTGTCGCACCGCTGCCACTGGTACGAGTATGTGATCGGCGTCGAACCGCTCCACTTACCAGGGTCGGCCTTCAAGCTCTGCCCCGCCTGTGCAGTACCGCTGATCGTGGGCGGCGACGTGTTCGACGGGGCGGCGGTCCCTGCCGCGTTACTGTTGCCGGCCACGCCGAAGATCGCTCCGATCGCGAGCGCGCTCAATGCGAGCGCGAGCGCCGTGAGCGTCCGCCGTGGCAGTTTGCTGGCTCTCATCTGTCTCGTCTCCCCCTTGGGTGTCTGGGTCGTTGCCGGAGGTCGTTCCCGGTTTCGAGGGGCAACGAGTAAATGGCCTGTGAGGGTGGAGTAAAAACCCCGCCGCTACACTGTTGGCCGCCCGGGGCTATAGCTCAGTTGGGAGAGCGCCTGGATCGCACCCAGGAGGTCGGCGGTTCGAGTCCGCCTAGCTCCATCAGACGCAGGGCCAAATGCGGCCTCCCTCCTGGAGGCCGTTTCTGCGTCTTGGCGAGTTTTTGGCGAGTTCGTCCGCCGGACTCGCACGCGCACCACGCTTTTGGGGGAACGCCTCTGCAAAGACCTCCCCCGACGCCGAGAGTGGTCTCTCGGACGCATCGGACGGGCCGGTTGTATTGCTCTCGGGGGCACGCCATCATCGGCCAGATGAAGAAGTGCCCTCACTGCGCCGAGGAGATCCGGGACGATGCGGTCGTCTGCCGGTTCTGCGGTCGCCGCCTAGCGGCCCGTCGTCTACCTCTTCCCGGAGGTAGGCAATTCGGTCTCGTCGCGGGATTGGTGATCGCCTGCGTCGTGCTCGGAGTCGGCGCCTTCCTCGTGCTCCACAGACACGGCGGCCCGTCCTCTTACCTCTACACGGACGCTGACCACGCCTACTACATCGACTGGCACTCTCACGGCATCGGCACCTTGTGGGCCACGTACGTGAATCCGCAAGACGGCTTCCGGGTCGAGAGCGGAAATACAGCGGTCACCGTAACGCGCCAGGGATCGGCGGTGAGCATCGACGCACCGGGCGAGCCGTCCCCAACGCTCGGCCAACGCAGCGGCAGACATCTCGCGCTGACACTGAGCGGCGGCGGCGGGTTCGGGCCGTGGACGGGCGACTTCGACTTCGCGCCCGGCTCCTTGAAGGACTACGAGTCAGCCGTCTCCGCCGTCCAGCAGACCGGGGCGACGATCTCCGGCGATGCCTCGACGTATGCGAGCCAGGACGTGGCAGACGCCAACTCTGGGGCGACTACGTCCACGGACGGGAACTGCATCCTCTACCTGTCTGGCACAGACGTGAGCATTACCTTGCATGTCAGCGACTCGGCTGGCTCAGACTCGGCGGCGTGCGACAACGCAGCTTCGACGTACGGCGACCTTGGATCTGGCGGGACATGGTCGTCGAATCAGGTCGGCGCCAACTACCCAGGTAACGCCTCGCTCGTCTGTGAGTACGCGAACGCTCACGCAACCGAGTTCATCGTGGTCGCCGACGCTGGATTCCAGCAGTTCGGCGGCACGCTGTGCGGCGACATCGGAAACGGAGGCGACTGGTTCCCTCTACGGTCGAATAGCTGAGCCTCGCGTCCCCTCCCGCCGCACTCTCGCGAGGCACGCCGAAACTGGCCCCGCCGGTCAGGCGAGGCCCAAAGGTCGCCGGCACAAGGGTCTTGAGGCGATTGCGGTCCACGCCTACCATCACACTCGTGCTCAGAGTCTCTCTCGCGGTCGGCCTCGTCGCCGTTTGCCTCGCCGCTTCGGCGCCTGCAACGTCGCTGGGCATCACGGGCTTCGGAGCAACGAACGCCGCGTGGAACCGGACGCACGTCCAAGATCCCAACTCCGCGCCGGGCGCCGCGTACGACCCCGACCCCTCGCTCCCGAACGTCAACGGGCACACCGCAGCGCGCTACTACGCAGTCACACACAACAACGATCACGTCCTCGGCTACGAGTACCGCTTCCATCCGCTGTCGATCTCGCGCGCGAGGGCACTCGTGCTCCGAGAGTTTCCGTCGGACGTGCGCGTCGTTTGGTTCCGAGCTGCCGGTGGGAGCTGCGCTCAGATGCTCGTTCGCTCGGCGACCGTGGGTCGGGCGCTCGGCACGAAGAAGATCGGCGACCCGAAGGGCGTCGCCTTCATCGAGTTCAGTAGCGGCGCGCTGGAGGACAGCTACAACGCGCGCTCGGTCAACGACGCCCTGCTTATGCTCTACCCGCTTGTCTCGAAGAGCGGCGCGCCCGGCTGTTAAGTCGGCAACATGCCCGATGACCTAGCCGACGAGGAACGCGCGGCGAGTATCTACAACTCTTTGCGCGGGCTGCCACTGCTCGACGAGGTGTTCCTCGGGATGCAGGCCATGAACATCGATCTCGTCGATGGCTACATGGAGAGTTGGGAGGCCCAGCTCCTCGCTGAGTACATCGAGCTGGGACGCACGCCGCTGGAATCGGCCATGTTCGTCTCCGCGCTCAGTCAGATGTGGGTCTTTGCGGCTTACGAGCTGCTTCGTACGTGGCGACAGCGAGTGAGGGAGGTCGTGAAATGGTCCGAGGCCCTACGCGACGTGGACAACGGGCAAAGAGAAGCCGCCTTGGCGACTAAGCGCGCTGAGATTGCACGACGGGCGGCCGAGGTACTCGATGCAGACCTTCGCTGGCAGGTGTACGAGCGTGCGGCCAATGAACCTGCGTTCGTGGACGAACTGCGGTTGGCCCTCAACCGCACGGAGATCGCATACCGCGACATCGAGATGGTTCGCATGACGCTCGCGAAGCACGAGCGGCCGCGTCAGCAAGGCATGCCCGCGGGCGCGCCTGGATACGGGCGCATCGACATGGAGAACGGCTCGATCTACTGGCGGATTGAGCTGGGCGACCGGGAGATCACGATCAATTCGCGGCGTGACCTCGCACGCGGGTTG
>Ga0157369_10010346_pt1 | contig 10638 bp, 9 predicted proteins | sample C25metaG_FD_113461 | JGI IMG/M metagenome (GOLD analysis project Ga0157369, IMG submission 113461) | Corn rhizosphere microbial communities from Kellogg Biological Station, Michigan, USA - C2-5 metaG | ecosystem: Host-associated > Plants > Roots > Rhizosphere > Soil | place: USA: Michigan...
ACCGCCGAACATGTTCGCGTCGTCACCGGAGTTGTTCACCTTCACCACCAGCGTCCACGCGTCGGGCTGGCGTTCGAGCGCGGGCGTGTAGGCGGGCAGCACCTTCGATTGCGCGTAGATCGCGCCGACGCCTTTTGCCGGATTCTTGGCGATGCTGACCAGCGCCTCGATGGTGTCGTCCGGCTTGGTGCCGTTCGGATTGGTGGCGAGTTTCTCGAGAATGGCGTGAAACTCGGCGGGATCGTTCACCCATGCGGCGACCACGTTCGCCAGCGACAGCAGCGAGCGGCAGGCGTTCGTCTCGTCGGCGTTCGGCGAGGTGGTCATGACGCTGGACGGCATTCCGGTCGTGACGTCGACCAGGTTTGCGTTCATCGCCGCGACGATACTGAGCTGGAACGGACTTCCTTCGATGACGATGCCGGAGGTGATGAACTGCGCCGCCGAATAGCAGGCGGCGACCGTGGTCACTTCGTTGATCACGAACGTCTCCGGAACCGTGGCGCCGAGGATGACGGTGAGGATGATTTCGTCGGTGGGCGCAACGCTGACGTAGAAAAAGTGATCGCCCGACTCGGCTTCCGACACGGAGAATGCGCCGCTGTCGTCGGTGGTCATTTCCGTCGACTGCCCGCTCAGGGCGTCGTGCAGCGTCACCTTCAGGTTTGCCGGCGACAGCTTCGCCGAGGTCTTTACGATTCCATTCATTGCGATACCCTCTCACTCTGCGCTGAATTTGCGGGGAAAGACGGAATGTATCGCAAGACGGACAAAAGGAGGATGCGTCGATGCGTAAATTGATGTCGGCGATATTCGTTTCTCTCGTCACAGCGACCGCATGGGCGGGCGCGCCGCTGAAGGGCATCGACGTGAAGCTGGGAAAGAGTCCCGGTGGATCGCCTGCCGCGCGGACTACGAATGCCGAGGGGAAGATCGATTTCGGCGTGCTGCCGGCGGGCTCGTACTTCATCGTCGTCGGCGACGCGAAGGATCTTCACGAACAGTACGTCGAGCTCGAGATTCGCGGTCCGAAAGAGGGCACGCTGAAGAAGCGCTGGAACTTTGCGCAGAAGAAGGCGTTCGGGCTCGATCCAGTCGTGCGCGAGGCGGGAGTCGATACGATCGTCTTTACGTCGGACGGCAAGCATCCGATCGAGATCGCCGCGACGACCGTTCGGTCGAAGTCGAACATTCGGAACAACTGAAGCCGCGGGCACGGAGCAGGCATTCACGCGAGGGATGTCGCGCGCAGTCCCTCTCGCTCTTCTGCTGTGCTTCTCCGCGCCGCTGATTGCACAGAATCGCAACGCAGCGCCGCCGGCGTTGCCGAACGGCGCGCAGCTCCTCGGCTTTCTGAATCAGACCGTCGGCTGGTACGGGCGGCTGGATGCCGAGGGGCAGTTGGCCGATCAGCCGACGGACGTGCTGTATGTGAATGATGACCGCCAACTCGCGGCGCAGATCGTGGCGCGATCGTTCGAGTTTGCGAAGGCGTATGCGCCGTTGCTGGCGGCGCAGGAAGTGAGCGCGCCGGCGGCGACGGCATCCGAGCGGTATCAGCGGCTGGCGAAGAATGCCGCCTCGGCTGCCGACCGGATGCGCCGCGATCAGGCGGCGCTCGAGGCATTGCGCCAGCAGCTTCCGGCAACGAGCGGACACGATCGCGAGTTGCTCGCGGCGCGGATCGCAGAAGCGGAGAGCCGCGTCGCGCTGGCGCAGACGCGCAACGAGACGCTCAGCGGCATGCTCGCCTTCGTCAACGGAACCGCTACCTCGGGCACGAACTCCGATCTCAGCTCGCAGATCGCGGCGCTCGAACAGACCGTTCCTGCTGCGTCGGCGTCGAGTGCCGCGGCAATCGCGGCGGCCGCGCACAAGCCGCCGCCGGCCGGAATCGTCGGACTGATCACCGATCTCTTTTCACTCAATCAAAAGGACTATGCGCTGCAGCGTTCGATCCGCACTGCCGACGAGCTGTCGAAGGCGGGCCGCGCGTTTACGTCGCCGATGGTGGCGGTGCTGCGGCAACTCACGCAGCGCGGCGATGAGCTGGCGGCTTTGCCGGAGTCGAACGACGTCGCCGTGATCGGCCAGCGGAAGGCGGAGCTCGATTCGCTCGCCGTGCGCATGCGGCAACTTTCCGCGGCCATGCTGCCGCTGACGAAACGGCGCATCCTCCTCGATACCTACAAACAGAACCTGACCCGCTGGCGCTCCTCGGTGATCGAACAGTATCGCGGCGAGCTGCGGCGCGTCATCTTCCGCGCCGTCACGCTCGCAGTCATGCTGCTGCTCGTCTTCGCGTTCTCGGCGCTGTGGCGGCGCGTGACGTTTCGCTACATCCAGGACGTTCGCCGCCGCCATCAGTTTCTGCTGCTGCGGCGCATCGTGACTCTGATCGTCGTGGCCGGCGTGATCGCGGCGGGTTTCGCCACCGACGTCGGATCGCTGACGACGTTCGCCGGATTTCTCACCGCCGGCATCGCCATCGCGCTGCAGGACGTCATCCTCTCGGTGGCCGGCTACTTCGTGATCATCGGCAAATACGGAATCCGCGTCGGCGATCGCGTGCAGATCGCGCACGTCAGCGGCGAGGTGCTCGAAGTGGGATTGGTGTGGATGTACCTGATGGAGTTCGAAGCGCGCGGACGCGACCAGCTTCCGACCGGCCGCATCGTCGAGTTCCCGAACGCGGTCGTCTTCGATCACAGCGCCGGGATTTTCAAGCAGCTTCCTGGGACGCGATACCTCTGGCACGAGGTGTCGGTGACCGTCCCGGCAAACGTCGACTATCGCGCGGTACAGCAGCGGATGCTCGATGCAGTCAACAGCGTCTTCGCCGATTACGGCGACGTAGTGCAGCAACAACATCGCGAAATGGAGCGGATGCTGCGCCTGACGATGCCGCCGCCGCACCCCCGTAGCCGCCTGCGCGTAGCCGCGAACGGCGTCGAGGTGACGATCCGCTATCCGGTCGAGCTGGAACGCGCGCCAGAGATCGACGACCGCATCACCGCCGCGGTGACGCAAGCCTCGGGCGCTGCGACCACCGAGACGGAGTGATCACGCGCTGATCATCAGTGCGGCACGGGGATGTTCCAGAAGAAGTTCGCGATCCTCACTAGCAGCGGATCGGGCACCTCGGCGCCCGCTTCGTTCAGGCGTTTCACTTCGTCGTTGATGCGCACCAGTTCGTTCGCATCGAGCCAGAAACCGTGGCACGTCGGGCAATAGTCGAGAATGATGTTGCTGTCGATGTTGAAGTCGACCTTGCGCATCGTTGTAGCGTCGCGCGGACACGAAATCGGTCCGTGATCGTCGTCGTGCTGGTAGGAGTCGAGATCGACGGTCGAGAATTCGAGATCGCCCGGCGTCGGAGCCGCGATCGCGTTCAGCTGACCGTGCTCCAGAAACATCCCGCTGCACTGCGGGCAGGTCTGAACGCTGGCCTGGCCAACGGTTTTCAACTCGAGTATTGCGGCATCACGCGGACAGTTCACGGCTCCTCCTGACTTCGACCGGCAGTATGCCATCGCCGGACGCATAGACAGGAAGGCAGGGCAGAATTATATTGCGTTTATATATGTGACCCCATATACTTCCGCCACCGGCCGGTTCGGAACCAAAAAACATCCCAAGCTATCCAGGAGACCTCATTCGATGTCGAGAAAGCTCTCGATTCATCTCAAACTCGTTGTGTCCATCGCCGCGCTTACCGGGTGGCTGATGGCGTGCAACATCGATCTCAGTCCCCCTACCCAGACCATCTCCAATCAGATCCCTTATGTCGCGCAGGAGACAGGAGACTATTGCGTCCCCGCCTCGATTCAGATGTCGGCGAAGTTTTATAACCTCTATCCGCCGACTCAGGCTGACCTCTTCGCCGATATGGGCGGTCAACCGAGCGGATTCGGACCCGGCGGCGTAGAGATCGGTCAGATCGCGCCCGCCATGGCCTTGTACGGAGGCGTCGGCGACGCGGTCATGGACCACATGTTCTTCACCGACAATACCTTCCTGGCCCGGCAGATCAGTGCCGCCACGCAGCCGTCTCCCGTCATCGCCCTCATCAACCAGGGCTATCACGCGGGTGTCATCAACGGCGGCCAGTGGCACAAGGAAACCGATCCCAATACCGGCGGCACGATGTATGTGTGGGACCAGCTCCATTTTCATGACCCGAGCGGCGGTCCGAATATCGCGTATACCGCCGCGGCATGGGCGGGGACCAACTGCGGCGACGCCAATCCCGTTTGCTATGACGCCCTCAGCAACAGCGCTGCGCAAGCGGGCCCGCAAGTCATGAACAACTATGACGTCGTCATGTACGGCGGAGACGGCGGCATCGACCGCGGTCCGAAAGAATATTAGGAAAAAGGCCACCGACCCATGAAAACCCCATTGATTTTCACCGCCGTCGCGGCGGCATTCTTCGCGACAACCTCCGCTCAGGCGTGGAACCTGTCGCAGTGCAGCGAGACAGGCCTGGCCAGGCATGCCAATTACTCCAACGTGTTGCGCCGGGCGAAACCGACCGATCGGATGTACGTCCCGAAACCGTTTCCGCAGAACGACGCTCAGATCATCGAGGACTTCAACTTCCAGTTCCGGTATCTGCGCAGCGTGCAGGCACCCGAACAGATGCGGCCGCAGGAAAAGCAGCTCCTGGCGCTGCTCAATGGCGGCCGTCTGGATACGAAAGTCATCCCCGTCGAAAACTGGACGGGACGCCGCTGCCTCGGCGCCCGCGACGGTGATCGCATGTACCTGCTCCGTTTTTACGATGGCCGGACGCACTCCGAAGTCGCCCGCGCCACGCTGCAGGACAGCGGTTTGATGGACGCGACCGCCTATCGCGAGCCGGGCGTCGATCCGGCCTGGTGGACCATTGCCATCCCGGCGCCCGACGATGCGGCGAAGACGGTAGGCGCGCTGGTCGGGCAGCACCTGATCGACGCGCAGTACGTCACCACGTACGGCACCTTTGAATGCAATGCTCTTCTTCCCTGCGTGTCGATGCGCTCCCCGTCGACGAACACGACCTACATCGCCGATCAATCCGGCCATGTCGTCGCGCTTCCCACGAACGCGAAGCGTTTCTCGCGAGCCCATGACCTTGCGCAGGTCGAAGACATCGAACGCGTGAAGAAAACGCTCGCACCCGGACAGAAGCTGATGTCGCTGGGCGGCGACGTTTATGCCGTGGTCGAGAAAGTGAAGTAGTCCCTGCAACGAAAAACGCCCGAGGCGCGATGCCTCGGGCGCTGTCGTACTGCGTGCGATGCGATTACCGGCGGCCGCGGACGTTGTCGATGCGGGCGACGTCGAAGACTCCGCCGCGAATCCACTGTCCGCTCAGTTCCACATACTCGCCGCGGCGAAGGCTGCGGATGGCCGAGCGGCCATCGACGTCGGCGGTGATCAGGCGGCCAGAGTTGGCGTCGCGCAGCCAGACGGTTCCGGTGCGGTAGTCGACGCGGTCGACCACGCCACGGACGAAGCCTTCGTGATAGCCGTATCCGTAGCCCTGATCCGGCCAGCTCACTGCGTCGGCGTAAATCGAGCCGCCGCGGAAGATGCCACCGAGGGTGATGGAAACGCCGACGCGAAGATCGCGGGCGCGGTTGCCGAACTTCGCCTGGGGAACCCAGAACGACTGGCCATGATCGAGCTGCACGCGATAGCCGTCGCGCTCGTGGCTGAAGGACGTCACCTTGCCGGTGGCGTTGATGCGCTGATTCTCGCGATAGCTGTTGTTGTCGTTCGAGCGGTTGCCGTTATCGCGCTGATAGCTTTGCTGCCCATTGCGATCGTTGTTCGTGTCGTTGTTGCGGTTCCAGTCGCCGCGCGACTGCGCGAAGGCCGGCGTTGCCAGAAGAAGGGCGATCGCGCTCGCTCCCGCTGCTTTCGTTGCCCACTGCGTCACTGTCGTTTTCATGTCGTTCTCCTTGCGTTGCGCACGGAGAGACAAGATGAGGGCGACGCTTCTTTCGCGGAAACGCCGAACTGCACGTGGGTGTCACGAAGTGCGAATTTGGAGGGACGAAGTGCGTTCGTCGGGACGGAACGCTGGCGTCCTCGCCGGCTGGACCGGCGGCGTCTCGCCGCCGAATGGGAGGGAAGGTCGCGGTTAACAGCGAATGTGGAGGGTTTGCCGGTTCGGCAGCGAGGACGCAGCCGAGCCAGCCGGCGGGACGCCAGCGCTCCGACGTGAACGGCGTATTACGCTATCGAAATGATCGTCAACGCCATCCGGCGCTTTCTCGCGGAGCACGGCATCCGCGGACCGATTGTGGCCGCGGTTTCGGGCGGCGTCGATTCGACGACTCTGCTCGTTGCGTTCGTGGAGATGGGGAGCGTCCAATTCACGGCGGCGCACGTCAATCATCATCTTCGCGGGGCGGAATCCGACGATGACGAGGCATACGTGCGCAAGCTCTGCGCGCGATACGACATCCCGCTGCGCGTTGCGGATGGCACGCTCGATCCCGAGGCGGTGAAGCATCGCGGGATCGAAGCGGCGGCACGCGACGTGCGGCATGCGCGGTTGCGCGAGATCGCCGGCGAGGCGCTCATCGCTACCGCGCATCAGAAGAACGACCAGGCGGAGACAGTGATGATGCGGTTGATGACCGGCGGCGGCATCGCGGCGTTGCGCGGCATTCATCCGGCTCGCGCGGACGGCGTCATCCGGCCGATGCTCGACGTCACCCGGGCCGAGATCGAGCAGTTTCTGAAAGAGCGCAACATCACCCCGCGATTCGATCGATCCAACGCCGATCCGCGATTTCTTCGCAATCGCGTCCGCGCCATGCTGCGCGAGTTCGATCCGAGCGTCATCGACAACCTCGCCGCCGTCGCCGATCAGTCCCGGCAGCAGTGGCCGGTGCTGGAACGCGCTATCGATGCCGGTGAGGATGTGATCGCGACAGACGCCGAAACGCGATTCCGTTCGATGCCGGATGATCCGTGGATCCGGCAGGCGCTGCTGCTGCGGCACATCCGTAGGCTTGACCCCGAGGCGCGCGATGTTTCCGCTGCCGACCTGGAACGGTTGGGGAGAGCAACAGAGCGAACCTCGGTCACGAAGTCACTCGAGTTGCTGCGCGAGAACGAACAGATCGTCCTTCGACGCCGCGAAAAGACGACACCACAGTTTGAAATCGAGATCGATGCCGATACCGAGGTCTACATCCCCGAAATCGAAACGATCGTGCGTATCGACCGCGCGACAAACAAAGGCAACAACCAGCGCATCCAACTGCCAAACGGCGCCAACCCGCACTTCACAATCCGCAACCGCCGCGACGGCGACCGCTTCCGCCCCCTCGGCATGGCGCACGACAAAAAGCTGAAGGATTTCCTCATTGATCGTAAGATTGCCGCAACGTCCCGCGACCGCATCCCGCTTCTCCTCTGGAACGACACGATCGTCTGGGTGGCCGGCGTCGAGGTCTCCGAGCTGTTCAAAGTGACGGGCCAGACCGCCGATCTTTACGAGGTGGCGATTGAACAAACTGACGAAGGTGTTCGGCGCTCACGAGATTGAACGGCGCGTGGCCGCGCTCGCCGCCGAAATTCGCGACGATGCCGGCGAGTCTCCCCTCTTCCTCCTCGGCATTCTCAACGGCGCGTCGTGCTTCGTCAGCGATCTGCTGCGGCGCATCCACGGCGAGGCCGGCTACGGTTTCATCGACGTCGTCCGCGACGTTTCGCACACGCAGATCGACTCGACGATGGAGATCGACTTCCTGAGCTGGATCGACATCAGCGGCCGCAACGTCTATGTGGTCAAGGACGTAGTCAGCACCGGCGTGATCGAGACCTATCTGCTGGCCCAGCTCCGCCAGAAGAACCCCGCCAGCCTCAAGCTCGTAGCGCTGATCGACCGTCCCGACACGCGCACCGTCGACCTAACCGTCGACTTTGTCGCATTCGAAGGCGCCGAGGGAACGTACGCCGGCTACGGACTGGAGTTCGAAGGGCGCCACGGAAACCTTCCCCACCTCGCACTCGTAACGTAGTGTCCGGCCTGTCATCCTGAGCCGTGGCAGGCGCGGAGCAAGGCGACGACGCCGGAGGACGGTCGAAGGATCTCAAGCTTCCCTAGCTGCGTTGAATCCCCTTGGTTTTCAGCCGGAGTTGCGCAACTTGAGACCTTCGCCGTCCTTCGCGCTTCCGCGCTTCGCGCTCCACGGCTTCGGCGGCTCAGGATGACATTTAGAATTTTCGGCCGCATCGCTGCCGTTGTTGACCCCGTTATGCATGGCACGCACGAAGCATCCGCGTGCACCCTTGGAGGCAATCATTGAATTCGACGGTTAAAACGGCGCTCCTCTGGGTCGTCATCATCGTTCTGGTGTTCCTGCTGTGGAGCCTTTTCCAGACGACGAAAGGGACGAGCGAGACGATCGCCTTCAGCCAGTTTCTCGACCGGGTCAATCAAGGCTCCGTCGAGAGCGTCGTCATCCGCGGCGACGACGTCCGCGGCGAGACGAAGGCAACCCTTCCCGGCGGCAAGAAAGAATTTCACACCACGGCGCCGACCAACTATCCCGCCATGATCGACCAGCTTCGCGCCCGCAACGTGAAGGTGGAGGTCGAGCATGCCGCCGACGCCCCATTCATCACCGCCCTCATCACGTGGGCTCCGATCCTCTTCCTGGTCGGCCTCTGGATCTTCTTCATGCGCCAGATGCAGGCCGGCGGCAACAAGGCTCTTTCCTTCGGCAAGTCGAAGGCCAAGCTCCTCTCCGGCAACGCCAAGAAGGTCACGTTCAAGGACGTGGCCGGCGTCGACGAGGCCAAGATCGAGCTGCACGAGATCATCGAGTTCCTCAAAGAGCCACAGAAGTTCACGAAACTCGGCGGCAAGATCCCGAAAGGTGTGCTGCTGATGGGACCGCCGGGAACCGGCAAGACCCTGCTGGCCCGCGCCATCGCCGGCGAAGCCAACGCGCCGTTCTTCTCCATCTCCGGTTCCGACTTCGTGGAGATGTTCGTCGGCGTCGGCGCCTCCCGCGTGCGCGACCTCTTCGAACAGGGCAAGAAAAACGCTCCGTGCATCATCTTCATCGATGAAATCGACGCTGTCGGACGTCACCGCGGCGCCGGCCTCGGTGGCGGACACGACGAGCGCGAACAGACCCTGAACCAGCTCCTCGTCGAGATGGACGGCTTCGAATCGAACGACGGCGTCATCCTCGTCGCCGCCACCAACCGTCCGGACGTCCTCGATCCGGCCCTGCTCCGTCCCGGCCGTTTCGATCGCCGCGTCGTCGTCGATCTTCCCGACCTCAAAGGCCGCGAAGGCATCCTGCGCGTGCATACGCGCACGATTCCGCTGTCCGAGGACGTCGATCCGGTGGTCATCGCCCGCGGTTCACCCGGATTCAGCGGGGCCGATCTCGCCAACCTCGTCAACGAGGCGGCGCTCAACGCCGCGCGCTACGACAAGAAGAAAGTGCAGATGGTCGATTTCGAGTTCGCCAAGGATAAGGTCCTGATGGGCGTCGAGCGCAAGTCGATGGTGATGAGCGATCGCGAGAAGCGCGTCACGGCGTACCACGAGTCCGGCCACACGATCGTGGCCGCGGTCCTTCCCGCCGCCGATCCGCTGCACAAGGTCACGATCATCCCGCGTGGCCGCGCCCTCGGCCTCACACAACAGCTTCCGACCGAGGACAAGTACTCGTACTCGAAGCGCTATCTTGAGGCGATGCTGGCCGTGCTCATGGGCGGCCGACTGGCCGAAGAGATTTTCGTCAACGAGATCACCACAGGCGCCGGCAACGACATCGAACGCGCGTCCGGCATGGCCCGGCGCATGGTCTGCGAGTGGGGCATGTCCGAGCTCGGTCCCGTGACCTTCGGCAAGAAGGAAGAAGCGATCTTCCTCGGCCGCGAGTTCGCGCAGCATCAGGACTTCTCGGAAGCTACGGCCGTCGAGATCGACCGCGAGGTCAAGCGCATCCTCGACAAGGCGTACAACCAGGCGAAGGAAATCATCACCACACATAAGTCGTCCCTCGACCGCATCGCCCGCAAGCTGCTCGAACGCGAGACGCTGGAAGGATGGGAAGTGAACGACATCCTCCGCGACGAAACCGGCAACGACTACCTGAAGATGAAGGAGTACTACCCCGAACAAAGCCCCGGCGAAACGATGACCATCGCGCCAGGCTCGGGTCCATCCACCGACGTCTCGACGCCGGTCGTCGCCCCTCCGCCGGTCCCGACTCCCACGCCAGAGCGAAAGGCATAATCAATTACTCTCAAGGCCGCCGTAACTGGCGGCCTTTTTCATGCCCATCGCACTCTTCGACATCGACGGAACATTGACGGCGAGCAACAAGATTGACTCAGAGTGTCGCGCCCAGGCATTCCTTGACGTCTTTGGATTCCCGCTCAACACGAATTGGAATGACTACGAGCACGTCACCGATCGCGGCATCGCGATCCAGGCCCTGCTTGACGCAACCGGCCGCGAGCCGAGTGAGCACGAGCTTTCGATGGATCGCGCACGATGCGTTGAACTCCTCGAAGAGCGCATGACATCGCTCGACGAAATCGCGGGCGCCCGCGTATTCCTGCAGGAACTCCTCGCTCGCGGATGGCGCATCGCCCTTTGCACCGGCG
>Ga0157369_10010350_pt1 | contig 10635 bp, 11 predicted proteins | sample C25metaG_FD_113461 | JGI IMG/M metagenome (GOLD analysis project Ga0157369, IMG submission 113461) | Corn rhizosphere microbial communities from Kellogg Biological Station, Michigan, USA - C2-5 metaG | ecosystem: Host-associated > Plants > Roots > Rhizosphere > Soil | place: USA: Michigan...
GTGCAAGGATGTCGCGCCGGACATCGTTCGTTGAACGCAAAACCAAGGATTTTTCATGACTGCCATCCCCACCTCAGCGCCCGTGGTTCCCGGGCGGCTGGAGCAAATGTCGACCCGTATCGCTTTTTTCATTGCCGGGTTCGGCATCGCGGCTTGGGCGCCGTTGGTGCCCTATGCCAAGGCCCGTGCCGGGCTGAGTGAAGGCACGCTGGGCTTGTTGCTGCTGTGCCTTGGCGTCGGTTCGATCATCGCCATGCCCGCAGCAGGTGCATTGGCTTCGCGTTTCGGCTGCCGACGCGTATTGAGCGCCGGGACAATCATGATCTGCCTGGCATTGCCGATACTGGCGACGGTCAGTTCGATTCCCTTACTGATGGCCGGCTTGTTCCTGTTTGGCGCCGGCCTGGGAACGGTGGATTCCACAGTCAACCTGCAGGCAGTAATCGTTGAACGCGCCAGCGGTAAAACCATGATGTCGGGATTTCACGGGCTGTTCAGCCTCGGGGGGATTGTCGGGGCGGCGGGCGTCTCGGGCTTGCTGGGCCTGGGCTTGTCGCCGCTGCAGGCGACCCTGGTGGTGATCGTCATCACGCTGGCGGCGCTGCTCAAGGCTGCACCGCACCTGTTGCCGTATGGCAGTGAAAGCTCTGGCCCGGCGTTTGCCGTGCCCCACGGTGTGGTGCTGTTTATCGGTTGCCTGTGCTTTATCGTGTTTCTGGCCGAAGGGGCGGTGCTCGACTGGAGCGCCGTGTTCCTCAGTGCCGAGCGCGGCCTGGATGAAGCTTATGCAGGCCTGGGTTATGCAGCATTCGCCCTGACCATGACCGCGGGACGCTTGACCGGCGATGCCATTGTGCGGCGCCTGGGTGCCACGCGCGTCATCGTGATAGGTGGTGCGTTGGCCACCGCAGGCATGTTGCTGGCAACCTTGTTTCCTGCGTGGGAAACCGCGTTGCTCGGCTATGCGCTGGTCGGCGCCGGCTGTTCGAATATCGTACCGGTGCTGTACACCGCCGTCGGCAAGCAAACTGTCATGCCGGAACACATCGCGGTGCCAGCCATCACCACCTTGGGTTACGCCGGCATTCTTGCTGGCCCCGCCTTGATTGGCTTTATCGCCCATGGCAGCAGCCTGAGCACCGCCTTTGTGCTGATCGCTGTGCTGCTGGCGGCGGTGGCCATCAGCGGCAAAATCCTCAAGGTGTGAACGTCAGCGTGCTTTGCGAGCCCTGTACCGCTCCCGCCAGAGTTCAAGGCTCTTGTTACTGAGGTAGCCTTCGTAATGAGGCGGACCGAACAATCGCGGGCTGTTGACACGCTCCAATGAGGTCAGCAGTCCCGGCCGCTCGATGATGTTCTTCGCTGTGTAGACGCAGAGTTCGCTGTACTTGGGCTTGGGCATGCCGGTAGACAGTTCCAGTACAGGTGCGCCTTTGCGATCAACCTCGTAGGGGTCCTGCATGACCTTCATGAGCGTTTCAATGGCGAGGTACTGGTACGGTTCGAAAAGGAATGTGCGGTCCTTGGTCGGATCCCTCAGTTGCTCGAACAGCTTTTGCAAAGCTTGGACGACACAGTCGTTGTCTTGGGCATGGAAGGGGTCCTGGCTGAATTCGCTTGGCGAGCTGTTGCCCGTTAACGCAGCGGCGGCGGCCCTGAGGCTGTCTCGCGTGATATCACCGTCGCGGTTCATGATCGCGTCAATCAGTGCTGGACGCTTGAGCATTTCGCGGACGACGCTGACGACTCTATTCAGCTCTTCGCTTTTCCCCATCATTCAGCGGCCACCCGACACAATACCGAGTACGTCAATCGTCCCTCTTTCAGATACGCATGCAGCGAACCGTAGTCTCTTTTCAACGCATCCACCAACTCACCATCGGACCATGTTGCATCGGGTTCGCTAATGCTCGGGCGTGCCGTGGGCGCATTCTGCAGCTTCAAGTGACTCAGCCCGGGTTGCGCCATTCGCGACATCCGTGGCCTGTGCGTCACGTCTGCCTGCGCAGCATAGACCTCATTCCAGGTGTTAGGCTGGGCGGTTGGTTGTGGCGTAGTTGATCGCTCAGTTGCGAAATCCAGGGCCGGCGGGCCGAGTCTTGATACACCCTCGATAGTCATTCATTTTCTCCAACTTTTTCAAAACACACCGGTCCGGTGAACGCCACCGCAATCGCCGAAATCATCGAATGAATTCCAGGCAAACGGGTACCTGATGTGTGGCTGGATAAATAGGGCAGTTCCGTCAGATCGGTAATTACCCATGACAGCATGTAAATCGATGCCGCCATCCGGAATCAATTCCACCGCTGTCGACGCAACCAGGTCTTCAAGCCGTCGAAGACCCCGGCGCGCCCTAGCGCTTTGGAATCATCCACCGGGTACAGTCCAGACTCGACCAAGCTACGGGAAAAGTCATCGGCGACCGGTGTCTGGAATGTGCTCTGGCCAGCGAAGGCCTTCATTCGGCGGGTTTCGACGTCATGTGTATACGGATTCTCCTGCGAATCCTGCATAGCGACGCCCCGCCCTGCTGCCGGAGGAGCCGGCTCATGGCTATTGCTTTTGAACGCCTGGCCGCCAAGGTGCGGGCACTTGAAGGAGGTTGAAGTCATTGGTTAGCTCTCACGCTTTGTCTGAAGAGTGACCGTTGTGATCAAAGCTGCTGGCTGGGAGGAAAGTGGCACATTGACGCACACCGTTTGCATGCAATGGAGGTGGCGCCATAGCAGGTTACGGCGCCTGAACAGTGATCAGCGAGACGCCAGTAAAAGCGCCAGGAGACTGATTCGGCCATCACGGTCTTGACTCGCGAGGTTGTCCAATTTCGTTACTAAATCGCTGCGCTTGAGCATTTCCTGCGCCAACTGGATCAGATGGTCCTTCCCAGAATCCCCCGTCAGCGTGCTGGCAGCCAACTGTTTGAGGTCGTTGACCTGCAGGGACAGGTCCCACTGGCTGCCCCGCAATTCTTTGAAATGCTCGAGCAGCTCTTGGACCACGTCTTTGTCGCTGTGGTATTTGAAATAGTTGTCCCCGTTGATGACCAGGCGCAGATTTTCTCGGTCGATCAAACCATCCAGTGCACCGGTGGAGCTGTGACGGTCGATGGCATTCATCAGCTCCGGACGTCGCAGCATTTCCTTGGCCAGGCGAATGTTCTCGTTCATGACGGGATCACTGGAACACTTTTTATTCGCCATCTCATGAATACTGTCAGCGCTGATATAACCTGGGTTCTTGGGGTCCCGAAAGGCCCTGAAGTTGTCCAGCAACTGCTGCGCCAACTGTTCGTTGTTCTTCAAGGAGTACTGGGTGTCAACGCCGCCTGGCGGGGTCGGGAACGGCCTGCCGACCGTGGGAGTAGGTCGCGGCGGTGGGCTGCTCTCACTAGGATTCGGCCTGGGTGGCGGTTTACTACCACACCCTGGGTGCATCGGTGGCCGGAAACCACTAAACAAACTGGTTATCCAGTCTTTGAGACCATTCAGGAAACTGTGCAGCATGGACACCTTGTTCTGACCCGGCATTTGACGTTCCACGGGTGCATGAGGATCACTAAACACGGGCCCGGACTTTTTCTCATGGGAGTGAAAACTGACAGTTACGGTGGCATGGTCCTTGAAGGAAAGCCCAGCAGGCGCGGGGCCGTCGGGTTTGACCAAAGGCTTGTCGTCTGCCAACGCTCGGTTGGGCGTGGTTGAAGCAGGTACGGATGCATCGTGGGTCGATATCGACATGAGTTTCTCCAATACAGTGAGCGTGACCTTCAGACTGAGGCGCCAACGTAGCGTCGAAGCCCATCAGGTATGCCCCTGTGTGGGGCTTGCGTCGGAATCAGTTCCGGAGCAGACCGCCGAACGCGCTGTAGAGGTGTAGGAAACGGGCAAAAAAAATCGCAGCCCTGAAGGGGGCTGCGACTTTTCCTGACACCGTGGCGTGGATCAGAACCCGACGCTGGCCTGCACGAAGAACGTACGTGGCTCGCCGAGGTACAGCCCGGCATTGTTGTCGCTGGAACGGGTGTAGTGCTGTTGATCGAAAACGTTTTTCACGCCGACACCCAGTTTCAGGTTGGACAACTGCTCGCCAAAGTCATAGCCGCTGCGCACGTTGACCGAGACGTAGCCAGGGATATCGCCAAATTGGGCATCGGCGGTGCCTTGGGTGATGTAGGTACTCGTGGTGCCGGGCGCACGCTGGCCGGACTGGGCGTACACATCCAGGTTATGGGTCCAGCGGTTAACGTCGTAACGCAGCCCGAGGGTGGCGACTTCACGGGAATACAGCGGCAGGTCGCGGCCCTTGAACGGCACGTCGCCTTCGGAGGTGGCCTTGGTGTAGGTGAAGCCGGCGTTGGCGGTCAGGCCATCCAGGCGTGGGTCCAGGTTCGACAGGTCGTAGTGGGCCGAGGCTTCGATACCGGTGTGCTTGGTCGCGCCGAGGTTGGTCCAGCCCACGTCATTGCTGACGTATTGCAGTTCATCCGAGAAGTCGATGTAGAAGAACGTCAGCTCACCGCCCCAGACATTGTCGTTGTAGCGCGTCCCCACCTCGTAGGTCTTGGCTTTTTCCGGGTTCAGGCCATTGGCGGTCTGGTCGCCTGTGCCGCCCTGGCCCAACTGGAAGTATTGCAGGCTGCCAAACGAGGTTTCGTAATTGGCGAACAGTTTCCAGGCATCAGAAACGTGATACATCACGCTCAGGGCCGGCAGCGGTTCGTTGTTGTGGATTTCGCGGCGTTTTTCCTGGGTGCGCGTGCCGTTCAAGGCAACCACCGGGCGGTCGTGCCATTCTGTACGAATGTCCTCGAAGCGGATACCGGGCGTAATGGTCCACTTGCCGATATCGACTTTGTTATCGATATAGAACGCGTTGGCCTCGGTCCCCCCGGTGCGGTCCTGGTAGACGTGACCATCGCTCTGCCCACCCGGGGTCGGCACATTGTTGACCAGGTTCAGGCTGGTGGCCTGCTCATGCATGCCTTCCTTGAGGTAGCGATAGCCCAGGCTGACTTCCTGGGTACTAGGGCCCACGTCGAACACATGGGACACCCGCGGCTCGATGCCAAAGGTGTAGTAGGTGCGCGGGTAAGAGCCGATCGTCTTGAGGTCACGGTTGGCGATGTTACTGCCACGGAAACTGTCGGAGTAGTAGGTCAGCACTTCGGCCTGTGTGCGGTCGTCGATCTGGCGGATGTACTTGAAGGACACGTCCTTGCGGCGCCCGCTGAAGTTGTCCCAGTCACGCACCGATTGGTACGGGTTGGCGTCGAACTGCTTCTGGGTCAGGCCACCGGGCATGTCGGCGCTGGCGTCGTAGTAGTGGAAGTTCAGCGAGAAGTCGTCTTGGTCGGTCGGTGCCCAGTGGGTCTTGAAGATCACGTCGTCGATGTCGTTGGAGTTGTTGCTGTTGCGGTAACCGTTGCCATTGACGCCGGAGTACAGCAAGGCAGCGCCTATGCCGTTGTCGGCGGTGCCGCCGATAAAGGCGTTATCGACGTGCTTCCAGCCACCGTGGGCGGAGGTTTGCAGGGTCGTGCCGACTTCGCCGGAGAATTTCTCGGGGATGGCGCGGGTCACGAAGTTGATCACACCACCGACGTTTTGTGGCCCATAACGCACGGAACCGGCACCGCGTACCACGTCGATGCTGTCCAGGTTACCGGCGGAAATCGGTGCCATCGACAATTGTGGTTGGCCGTAGGGCGCAAACGCCGCCGGTACGCCATCGATCAGCACGGTGGAGCGTGGCGACAAGCGCGACGTCAGGCCACGTACGCCGACGTTGAGGGAAATATCGCTGCCGCCCGTACCGTTGGATTCCTGCACTTGCACACCCGGCACACGCCGGAGCACATCACCGACGTTCATTGCGCCCTGCTCCACCATGGCTTCGCGACGGATCACCGTGCGCGCGCCGGGGTGGTTCTGCACCACTTCAGCGTTGGCATCGCCGAGCCAGTCGCCGACCACCTTGATGTCGGTGGCGCCCAGTTCCAGGGGCGAGCCGGCTTCACCGGTGCCGCCGCTCAGCGGGCGCAGGGTCACGGAACCGGCATCGATCTGGTAGTCCAGGCCACTGCCTTGCAGCAACTGGCGCAGGGCTTGTTCTGGCGAAAGGTTGCCGTCTACCGCAGGGGCTTGCTTGCCGGCGACCATGTCAGGGCTGAAGAACACTTGCAGGGAAGTCTGCTGGCCCAATTGACTGAGGGCCGCGCCCAAAGGCTGGGCCTGGATGTGAATGGCCTCGGCGGCGTAGGCCACGGGCAGCGCGGCACTCACCGCAAGCGCCAGGGCGAGCGGCGCCCAGCGGGAGATTTTATTGTTGTTAACGGCAAGTTTTTTCACGTCGAACCTAGTCCTGTGATCGCAAAAGTATGCGGCTGTTAATGCAAACCAGTTGCAGTTGCAGGAGAAGACGAAGAACTCGAAAAAAACCTGAATGTCAGCGTGAAATTATTTCCTGGCTGCCGTCCGGCAAGGTGCGCACGGCGACCGGCAGGATGTGCGGCAACGCCTTGAGCAAGGCATCGGTATCGTTGGCCTTGAACACGCTGGTCAGGCGCAGGTTGCCCACCGCCGGCGTGCTGACCCGCAGCGGTTGCTCGCGATACCGCGAGACTTCCCGGGCCACTTCGCCCAACGATGCGTTGTTGAAGACCAGCTTGCCCGTACGCCAGGCGGTCAATTCTTCGGTGTTCACACCGTAGGCCGCCGCCACCAGGCCCTTGTTGTCGACATGGGTCCCAAGGCCTGCGGTGAGCGTCACCACTTTGTCCGGGGAACGGCCTTGCACCTTCACGGTACCGGCCTCGACCATGACGCGGGTCTGGTCGTCATCACGACGCACATCGAACCGCGTGCCGGTGACTGTCACCTGCCCTGCCCCGGCGGCCACGACAAAAGGCCGGCTGGTGTCGTGCTCAACACTGAACATCGCTTCGCCCTGCTTGAGCTCCACGCCGCGCCGGTCTTTTTCAAAGTGCACCGCGACAATGCTGCGGCTGTTGAGGTCCATCACCGAGCCATCGGGCAATGCCACCTGCCGATGCTCACCCAGGCGCGTGCTGAACTCGGCGCTGTAGGGCTTGGGATGATCAAGCCCGCTGAACAGGCCCAGCCCCAGGGCAATGGCCACCACGCTGGCAGCCACTGCATAACGCAACACAGCCCGACGTCTGGGGCGCTCTACCGGCGCTTCACACAGTGCCTGCAGGCGCGCCTTGGGCAGCAGGTCGGTGGCACTCCACAGGCCTTGCAGCACGTCGAACTCATATTGGTGGTCGGCATGCTCAAGGCGCCATGCGTCGAAGCGCTGGCGCTCGGCAACGCTCAACTCGGCGTCTTGCAGGCGCACAAACCATTGCGCGGCTTCGTCTCGGGCACGGTTATCCATCATGGAAGGTCCTGTTTCATGGCGGGCGGTCATGGCGCCATCGCGTCCAGGCGGTCGCGCAGATGCCGCAGGGTGCGGATCATATACTTTTCCACCATGTTTTTAGACAGCCCCAGGCGTGCGGCGATTTCCTGCTGGGTCAGGCCCTCGATTTTCTGCCAGATGAAAATCTTGCGGCAGTTAAGTGGCAGTTCGGCCAGGGCCCGCTCGATAGAGTCCGCCAACTGGATCGCGTGCATGAAGTGCTCCGGGTCGCCACTGTGGGGCGAACGCTGATCAAAGGCTTCCAGCGTGATCGCTTCCCGACGGTCTTCGCGTCGATAAGCGTCCACTGCGATATTGCGCGCCGTTTGATGCAGATAGGCACGCGGTTGCTCTACTTCAGAGGAGGTTGACTCCAGCACTCGCACAAAGGTGTCGTGAGCCAGGTCTTCGGCCTGCTGACGGTTTCTCAGGCGGCGCGTCCAAGTCCCGATCAACTCTTCGTAGTGTTCGAAAAAGCCTGTTCTGCGGGGCGGCTGAGGGATCATCGCGGGAGCACTGGGGAGGCGGGGCGTGAATAGTAATGCTTCCTATTAAGTGGAGCAATTGCTACCCGTCGTACGCGCACCGCGTTGAATCTATTGCGGGCTCGCCACCTGCTTGAGACGGCTGAGCTTCTCCCGGCTGCCACACACGCTCATCTGGCACCACTTGCGCTGTTTATTCTTGGAGATGTCGAGGAACACCCAATCGCAGTCCGTGGCGCCACAACTGCGCAACGCGTGCAGATCACCGGATACCAGTAATTGCGTGGCCTCTATCGCCAGGCGCCCCAGTACCATGGCCGTCAGCTCTTGCGTAGTGGTGCAGGGCATCCACCCCCAGGCAGGCTTGCCTTCGACAGAACGCAGCACCCGACGGGCAACGCCCTGCTGGAAAGTCTCGTTGACCTGTTGCAAGGCGCCATCGGGCGCAGCACCTTGCAACGACAACGGGTAGAAAACGGCGTACAGGCATTCCCTGAACGCGATGATCGCGTCAAGGTTCGGCTGGTACGCCATCGATGGCTCAAACACCATCGGCTTATAGTCTTCAAACTCCCGGGGGGAGATCAGCGCGGCATGCAACGCCCATTCAAAGAAGAACTGAAAACTGGTGAGCCGTTCTTCCATGACCTTGAGCGCCGTACCGGGACGACGGCCGTTGGTGGTATTGATAAAGTCCAATACCCGGGCCCCACCAATCAGACGGATCGATTTTGCAGTGCCCGTAAAATGTGTCATGCCTGCTCCTGAAAAAACGCGTTCTCCGTGCGATGGCGCAGATTACCTTGTTTTTTCGCGTTGCAAACACTGCCCCCACGACGCAAAGACAGACGGCTAGTTGCGATCGTCGTTATGCGCCACCCAGTCAAGAATCGTTGCGACCGACTCTTCCACTGAAAGCGCCTGGGTATTCAGGTGCACTTCCGGAAACACCGGCACGTCATAGCGGGAGTCGATACCAGTGAAGTTCTTGATCAACCCCGCGCGGGCTTTTTTATACAGGCCCTTGGGGTCGCGTTGTTCGGCGGTTGCCAAGGGTGCGTCCACGTGCACTTCGACAAAAAACTCATTGCCGATGATCGAGCGCGCGTAGTGGCGGCTGGCCGACGACGGTGAGATCAGCGCCACGATCACGATCAGCCCCGCCTCCAGCATCAATCGCGCGACCTCGGCGACCCGCCGGATATTCTCGTCACGGTCGCTGTCGGTAAAACCCAGGTCCCGGCACAGCCCGCCACGTACCGAGTCGCCATCAATAATCGCGGTGATCCGCCCCTGTTCCTGCAGGGCGAGGTCCAGCGCATCGGCGATGGTCGACTTGCCGGACGCGGAGATGCCGGTCATCCAGATCACCGCCGGCTTGTGCTGTATCCGCGCGTGTTCGCCACGCCGGTGGCTGAACGCAAACGCGTGCAGATTCTGGTTTGGACGCTCAGGAAAATAACTCATGGCCGCTCACCCTCCCTCACTGAAACAGGCTGTTTACCCAACATGAACACCATCACGCATTGCACGAACAGCAACAGCGCAACCACCCAGTAGACCGTCGAGAACGACCCGGTCAGGTCCTTGGAAAAACCGCCCAGGAAGTTGCCGCACACGCCACCCAGGCCGATCAACACGTTGGCAATGCCGAAGGCCTGGGTCAGCCGGCTCACCGGCACGATCTGCCCGATGTAACTGGGGACCAGCCCGAAGATGGGGTAGAACGCCAACGCAAACAAAAACGCGGCCAGGTAGAACAGCGCAAGGCTGTTGAAACTGAACACCAGCGTGGCAGCCAGCCCCGCGCTCAGGAAACACATCGCCAGCGACGCCCGCACGCCCACCTTGTCGGCAATCCATCCCACCAGGAATCCCGACGCCATGCCCACGGCGCCGATAGTGGTCCACACAAAACCGGCATCCCGTACCGACACGCCCAATTCATCGCGAAGGAACGGCGCCAGGTAAGTCTGGAACGGCAGCAGCGCCATGCCATTGAGAAAAGCGATGACCCAGGTCAGGTACAACGAGCGACTGAGCCACGGTTGGTGGCTGTCCGACGCACTGGCGCGCTCCCCGGCGAACCCGGTGTCCTGGCTTGCCGACAGGTTGCGCAACAGAAACCAGGCCACCACGCACAGGGCTACCGAGATCAGCCCGGCGGTGAGCCAGATCGAGCGCCAGCCGCCATTCAAGGTCAGGAACGACACCAGCAAGCCATTGATGAACACGCCATAGCTGGTGCCGCTGGAGATCAGCCCCATGACCCGCGAGCGATTGCCCGGGCTGAAACCCTTGGTGACGATCTCCGCCAATGGGATATACACCGACGCGGAGCAGCCGCCGAGCAGGATCAACAAGGCGCCCGACAACCAGATACTGTGACTGATGCTCAGGCCCAGCAGCGCCAGGGAGGTCATCACGGTAGAGACCAGGCTGATTTTCCAGCCCTCGAAATATCGGCTGATGACACTGGTGACCGATGAAAACAGCAGGAAGCCGATCTGCGCGCCGCCGGTGATCAGGCCCACCGTGGTGTAGTCGAAGCCGATGTCGCGGCGCATGTCCACCACCAGGTTGGCGAACAGGTAAACCCCGAAGCCATAGGTACTGGCCACGAACCCGGTGAGGACGATCGCCAGCACGACGCTGTCCAGTGGGCGGGCATTGCTCTGTACGAGTGTGCTCATCTAGCCTCCTTATTCGGCGCGCGCAGTGTGGATGA
>Ga0157369_10010353_pt1 | contig 10634 bp, 8 predicted proteins | sample C25metaG_FD_113461 | JGI IMG/M metagenome (GOLD analysis project Ga0157369, IMG submission 113461) | Corn rhizosphere microbial communities from Kellogg Biological Station, Michigan, USA - C2-5 metaG | ecosystem: Host-associated > Plants > Roots > Rhizosphere > Soil | place: USA: Michigan...
AAGGCCGTGCCAATGGAGAAGTTGTCGGACAGTTTTCTGGCATAAGCCGCATCTACAGCAAGTTGAGCAGGCTTGTAGCTCCCAAGATCCTCACGCTCTGCTCCGGCATACTGAATACTCCCCATAGAAAAATACCGCATGGAGACAGAGATGGCATCATTCCGAGCCGGCTTTACATATGCAGATAGGTATCCCATATACATATCCGGGACAAGGCTTTTTAACCACGGACTGTACGATAGCGCCAGGCCATAGGGAGCGGTTATAAAAGCCAGTTTAGCCGGATTGTGAGCCATTGAATTTGCATCCGGTCGGGTTGCGACACCGACCTCGCCCATGGCGCCCGAGCGTGCATCCGGCATCAGGTTTAAAAATGGTACGACAGTTGTTGTGCTTTGCGCGTTTGCATTCAGCTGAAACCAGCAAAGGAATATTAACGTATATAGAAGCCGTGGTAAGTGCATCAATCAATATACGCTGACACTAGTTAACCTGAAAGAGAATTAACCATTAATAGAGAAAATATTTTACCACATTAAATTTTGTGGCGTCAATCGTTTTTATGTAATTTTAAAAGTTAAGTTTATTGAGTTCGTCTATGAAAAAAACATACTACTATCCTATAGTTGCCTTACTGATCACCGCCTTATTTTCCTGTAAATCGTCAAAGGTCACCAAGTCGGAAAAAACAGGCTGGAACTACAACGACAAAGCTTATGGCGGCTTTCAGGTCCCTAAAGATTTTAAACGGGGAGAGCCTGGCCCGGGATTGGTTGAGATTGAAGGTGGGGTATTTACAATGGGCGGAAGTGCACAAGACGTACCTGGCCAGGAACTTGGAAATTACAACCATAAGCGGGAAGTGACGGTTTCTTCATTTTACATGGACGAAACTGAGGTATCAAATACCCAGTGGCTGGAGTACCTGGACTGGATCAGACAGGCTTATCCCAGCGATTACGAATATTACTACAATGAGTTGCCGGACACGTTGGTGTGGCGCAGACCATTATCCTATAATGAGCCTTACGTAGACAATTATCTGAGACATCCGGCATACGGAGATTATCCTGTTGTTGGCGTAAGCTGGGAACAGGCACAACGCTATTGCACATGGAGAACTTCCCGTGTGAATGAGTTGTTGTTGCGATCACAAGGATATATGACTTCGTTTGAAGATCTTAATGGAAACAATAAAGGCAAAAAAGGATCAATTACAACTACTGCTCCTGCAGAAGGTCCTTTCAATACCGATATTTATCTTAACGGTCAGTATAATGATAAAGGCAAGAACGCCATGCGCGATCTGGATCCGAAATCTACTGCAGCTGCAACGACCACTAAAAAAGGTGCAGGCCCAACAAGGACCGTGCGTTTGGAAGATGGTATCATTATGCAACCTTACCGTTTACCGACGGAAGCGGAATGGGAATATGCCGCATTGGGTCTGATTGGAAATACAGAAAGTGAAAACATTACATCAAACAAAATCTACCCTTGGCAAGGATTGGGCGTAAGCTCACCTAAGAAGAAAACGCGCGGTATGATCCTGGCTAACTTCAAGCGTAGCAAAGGTGATTATATGGGTGTTGGTGGATCTTTGAATGATAAAGGTGGTATAACTGTGTCGGTTAAAGCGTATGCGCCAAACGACTTTGGTTTGTATAACATGGCGGGTAACGTGAATGAATGGGTTTCTGACGTATACAGACCGGGCACATTTGAAGCAGCGGATGCATTTAACCCTTACCGCGGTAACTTGTTCCAGGACAAGCAGACTGTTGCCCCAGGGTCGGCTACAATTGCGAAAGACAAATACAACAACCCGATCATGATTCCGGCTACAAATGGCAGAAAGCAAACCTGGGCAGAGAAAATGGCGGCTACAGCTGCGGCAGATTCCGCTGCAACCGCTCAGCAAGCGACCAGTTACGTTGCTGACCAAAGAGGCTACAGAGACCGTGAGAATGGCCTGTACGGCGAAATCACCTTGGTGACCAATAAATCACGTGTATATAAAGGTGGTTCATGGGATGACCAGGCGATCTGGTTAAACCCGGCTTCCAGAAGATTTATGGATCAGGATCAATCCAGTGCAGATCTGGGATTCCGTTGCGCCATGACCATGTTGGGTGCTCCAGAGATCAGCCGCAGTGGTAAACCAGAATTTAAAAGCAAAACGTCTAAGAAGTTCAATCCAAAAAGGATGTAATATACTGAACAACGATAACCTGTTAGCGAGCCTGTTTCGCTAAGCAGTGATCAAAACAAAAAAGGAGCCTTATGGGCTCCTTTTTTGTTTTGATATGCGGAAAGATAATGTGTATTTATAAACGCTTTGAGTTACGCTGGTGTACTGATTATTTGAATTGGATGAGTACGGCGTTCTTTTCTGTTTTATCACCTTGTGTAACCAGAACCTTATTCACCACACCATCACTAGGAGACTTAAGTATGTTTTCCATCTTCATGGCTTCCAGAACAAGCAGGTTGTCGCCTTTTTTGACGTTCATTCCCTCTTCTACCATGACTTTAAGCACCAAACCGGGCATAGGCGCTTTGATCTCCTGAATCTTGTTGGCGGCTCCCATTTCCAGTCCCAATTGTTTCAGCAGGATGTCGAACTGGTCTTCAATAGCAACCGTGTACAAGTTGCCATTCACTTTGATCACCTGGGTTTTCTCTTCCGAGTTCACCTCGACAACCTCGACGGAGTAAGATCTATTTTCGTAAAGCACGTGGGCAGACTTGCCGGGAATGCCTGTTTGGACATCCAACTGGACGTCCTGGTCATTCACCTGAAGAACCGTTCCAGTTTCTTTCACTTCAAAGTTATAGCGCTCGTTTACCTTTACTTTGTACATAAGATATATTTGGTTGGTTGCTATTTCTAGCGGTTGATGTAATTCAATTCAAAGCAAGCCGCCAAACCTGCAGTTTCCGTTCTTAGACGGGTGTTACCTAAGGTTATAGGGGTAAATCCCGCATCAAGGGCCATTTGGATCTCCTGCGGGCTAAAATCGCCCTCGGGGCCAATAAGAATTAAGTAACGACCATTCAATTGAACAACCTCCTTCATGAAAACACGTTTTTGATCGTCAATGCAATGCGCAATCATCTTTTGCGAATCGTTTTCCTGTTTCAGGAATTGCGTAAATGAAATGGCAGGATTAAGTTTCGGGTGGTAAGCCTGCAGACTCTGTTTAACGGCTGAAGTAATCACCTTCTCAAGTCGTTCTTCCTTGATTATCTTTCGTTCAGATCGCTCCGCTATGATCGGGGTAATTTCATCGATGCCCATTTCAGTCGCCTTCTCCAGGAACCACTCGATCCGATCGATATTTTTTGTTGGTGCAATAGCAATGTGAATGTGGTAATTGCGCTGCTGATGGTTGCGGGTAACTTTAATAATGGAAAGCGTGACATTCCGCTTGCTCTCAGCGCTGATTTCGGCCTCATACAAGCCACCTCGTCCATCGACAAGATAAACCTGATCTCCAGTGCTCAGTCGTAATACCTTGCTGCAATGCCGGCTTTCTTCTTCGCTTAGAACGTAAACCGGGGAGTCGGTAATATCGGGTGTATAAAATACATGCATTAGCCTGGGTTTAATGCGTATCGACGGCGTCTTCTGTATTGATGACCAGTTCTAGTTTGATCGTTTCGACATTCTGTTCTGTTTTCTTTAGAACAGTAAACAGGTAGCCATAACATTCCTCACTATCGCCAACTTCAGGAATCCGGCCGAAGGCATGAGAAACTAAACCACCAATGGTATCGTAGTCTTCATCTTCTGGTAGATCATGCGGCAAATGCTCGTTCACGTCGTAAACTGTTGCAAAGGCATTGATCACGAATTCATTGTCGGAGATCTTTTCGACAATTGGTTTTTCCTCATCGTACTCATCCTGAATTTCGCCTACGATCTCCTCAACGATATCTTCCAGGGTTACCATACCGGCCGTCCCACCAAATTCATCGATAACAATGGCAATCTGAATCCGCTTTTGCTGCAGCTCGCTCAGTAAGTCATTGATCTTTTTTGTTTCCGGCACGAAATAAGGCTTTCTGATGATATCCTTTAAGCTCCACTCCTTATGACTGGCTAATAAAGGCAAAACGTCCTTAGCATGGATGATCCCGATGATCTTATCGATAATATCATCATAAACCGGGAACCTCGAGTAGCCTTCACTGATGATCATTTGAATCACTTCTTCCTTAGGCGTTGCAAGTTCAATTCCCGAGATTTTAGTCCGGGGAACCAGGATGTTCTTTACGATTCGCTCGTTGAAATCAAATACATTCTTGATCAGCTCATGCTCATTGGTATCAAGGGCACCGCTTTCTTTCCCCTGATCCAGCAGGTAATACAACTCTTCGGTACTGTGTACAGCTTCATGCCCGCCGGTACTTGAAATACCAAAAAGCTTAAGAATGATGTTCGCGAAGCTGTTCAACAACCAAATGAATGGGCGAAAAACAATGTAGAAGACCTGAAGTGGAAGGGAAATAAAGAGCGTGGTTGCTACCGGTCGCTGAATGGCCAGCGATTTAGGAGCAAGCTCCCCAAACACAATATGCATCACGGTGATCAGTGAAAATGCAATGATTGGGGAAGCTGTCTTTGAAAAAGATTCTACAAATTCCGGTGATGAACCAAAGGAGGCCAGTACATTGTGCAGTACATGCTCCATAACAGACTCTCCAACCCAGCCTAATCCCAGAGATGCAAGGGTAACACCCAACTGTGTTGCAGCCAGGTATGCATCTAAGTGAAGGGTAATGTGTTTAGCTATATTGGCTACCCGATTACCTGATTTAGCTTTAATTTCTATCTGTGATGCCCGGACTTTAACAATTGCAAACTCTGCTGCAACGAAAAAGCCGTTCAGGATCACCAAGAAAAAGGTTAAAAATATCTGAAAAGCCATTAAGAATTGATTCTATATGTTTTGTCGTAAAGCTCTATGCTTTCCTGAATCACTTTATGTGCGTATTCTCTACCAACTAATTGTTCGATGTTAACAGACTTGCCTTCAAGCGCTTTGTAGTCCTGAAAGAAACGTACAATTTCCTTCATGGTATGCGGAGGAAGCTCGCTGATATCATTTATGTAATTTACAGACATATCGTTTTTCGCTACCGCGATGATCTTGTCGTCCTGCTCTCCATTGTCAACCATATGCATCACACCAATAACCTTGGCTTCAACGATGGATAATGGATAAACATCTACAGAACACAATACCAATATGTCTAAGGGGTCATTGTCATCGCAGTAGGTCTGCGGAATAAAACCGTAATTTGCAGGATACATGACAGAAGAGAATAACACGCGATCCAGTTTAATCAGGTTAGACTCTTTATCTATTTCATACTTTGCTTTAGATCCTTTCGGGATTTCGATTATTGCGTTTACACATTCAGGTAAATTGCTTCCTGGAGATACGTTGTGCCACGGGTGATGTTCGTCTTTACTCATTTTTATTATTCAGTATTTTGTTTTTTTCAGTTTGATCCAGTCCGGTTCGTTTTTTAAGAAAGGCATATAGCACCGGAATGGTCGTTATCGCTATAAAGCCCAAAATTATATACAACAGATATTGATTGATTTCCTTCTCAAATTTCTTGCCCAAAAAGTAACCCAGCAAAGTTAAAGAGGCGATCCATAGAACGGCGCCCAAAATGTTGTACAAGGCGAACTTTTTGAAATCCAGTTTCACCACCCCGGCAATAATCGGCGCAAAGGTTCTAACAATCGGTACAAATCTACCCATAATTAAAGCAAACGCACCTTGCTTGTTGTAATATGCTTCAGCTGCCTTCAGGAATCGCTTTTTGAAGAAGAAAGTGTCATTACGTTGATATAGAACGGGTCCGGTCTTGCGACCAAACCAATATCCGGTAAAGTTACCCAGGATCGCGGCCGCCATAAGGCCACCAAGCAACACGAAAACATTGACGTCCAGCCTGCCCGTTGCAACGAACATCCCGGCTAGGAAAAGAAGATAATCACCTGGTAGGAAGAAACCGAAGAATAGTCCTGTCTCTGCAAAAATCACGAACAAGACAACATAGAATCCACCTTCTTTAAGTAGCTTTTCAGGATCAATAAAATGTTGAATCGAGTTCCAGAAGTCGTGCATAGTTCTATTATTCGTAAAACTACAAATAATTATCTAGAGAACAGGTTATATCAGGTTTAAAATCAGGGACGGGTAAATGCCGAGAAATACCGTTACAACCACTGATAAAGCCATGACTACCTTGTACTGTAATGGCATGTTTAATACCACTTCAGCGCCATCTTTGAAGTACATGGCCGCAATAACCCGGAAGTAGTAGTAAAAGCCAACCAGCGCGTTTAATATCGCAAAAGCAACCAGATAGATCCGGTACCCATCCATCGCGTTCAGGAACATCACATACTTACCAATGAAACCAGCCGTAAGCGGGATACCAGCCAAGGACAGCATCGCCACCGTAACCACAAAGGCTACGAATGGATTCTTTTTCGCCAGTCCATTGAAGCTCATAAACGTATCGCCTCCGGTTTTTTGCTTCACCAGAATCAATGCGCCAAAGGCGATAATATTGGCAAAGGTGTAAGCAGCCGCGTAAAACAGTACATCGTTTGATGATCTTGAAGTCAGATTTACCAAGGCAAACAGGATATAACCCACATGAGAGATACTGGAATACGCAAGCATCCGTTTAAAGCTCTTTTGGAACAAGGCCGTCACGTTTCCAATAAATAAGGTCAGGCAAACGATAACCATTAGCGGTGGAAGCCAGAAATCATGCAATGGCGCAAAGCTGCCGGCAAACAGACGTACAAACGCAGCGAAACCTGCAGTTTTGACTACGGTCGACATAAATGCCATGATCAGGCTTGGTGAGCCTTCGTACACATCCGGCACCCAGAAATGGAAAGGTGCAGCACCCACTTTAAAGCTTAAACCAACAAACATCAGGATTAAGCCGGTGTAGAACAACGGAGAGACTGCCTTGAAGTTGCCGATCAGATATTGGTTGATCACATCCAAGTCGAAAGAACCGGTTGCACCATAGATCAGCGTGATTCCGAATAAAAGAAAGCCTGTAGAAAACGCACCCATCAAAAAGTATTTCAACGAAGCTTCATTAGAGGCAAAGTTGTTCTTTCGGATACCCGCCAGAATGTATAAACTCACCGACATGATCTCGATACCGATGAACAGCATCGCCATGTTCTTGTAAGAAACCATCATGATCATCCCCGCCAGGGCAAACAGGATGAGTGTAAAGTATTCAGCAACATTGTCGCTTCCGGCAGCGAAGTAATTTTCAGTTAATAAAAAGATGAGGATGGTACCGACGATACACAGGGCAGAAAAAGCCAGTGCAAAGTTATCCATCTGAAGCATGTTGTAGTGGGTCTGGTTGGTGTTCCAGGAAGAAACAGCAAAGCCCAATCCGGTAAGTAAACCAATTATTGAAAGTGGCAATAACGCTTTTTTAGCCTTAAACACGCCCGCATAAAGAACTGCCAGAGCTGTAACCGTAATTGTTATGATGATATTCATTGTCTATTTTACCGAAATAAGTTTTTGATTGACCTGTTCTAATACATGTTGAATGGAAGCCTCTGAAAGTCCGAGTATAGGTTTTGGATATACCCCTAAAGCTATGACCAGTGCGCAGATGATGTAGAGGGTCAATTTCTCTGTCCCATCAATGTCTTTAAATCCAATCGTAAGATCATTCGTTTTGCCCAGCATGATCCCCTGATACATCCGGAGCATATAAACCGCCCCGAAAATAATCGTTAGACCTGCAATTACAGCAGCCCAGATGTTGTACTGGTACACGCCCATGAGCAACAGGAACTCTCCGATAAAGCCGTTTGTACCAGGTAGCGCGATGGTTCCGAAAACGATGATAAGAAATACAATAGCCAGCTTGGGCGCAACCTTAGCCAATCCGCCTAGCTCTTCAATGGTGTTCGTTTTAAGTTGTTTGGAGATGATATCCAACACAAAGAATAAACCGATCACGTTAATACCGTGACTTAACATCTGAACCATCGTTCCTTGAAGTCCCTGTGTGTTCAAGGCGAAAATACCCGCAGAGATCAGTCCGACGTGGGCAATGGATGAATAAGCAACCAGTCTTTTTGCATTACGTTGTTTGAAGGCAATGATGGATGCATATACAATCCCAATGATCGATAAGATTAAAGCAGTTGTACCCCACTCCTGAACGCCCATCGGCACGACTGGAAGGATCCAGCGAATAACGCCATAAATACCCATCTTCAACATGATACCGGCCAACAGCATGGTACCAGGTGTTGGTGCCTCGGTGTAGGTATCCGGCTGCCAGGTATGGAAAGGAAATACCGGCATCTTGATTGCAAAGGCGATGAAGAAAGACCAGAAGATCCATCCTTGTTGCACCGGATCAAGCTCTAAGCTATAGAATGTCTGGATATCAAAGTTGTGTGCCGGATTTTGTAGGTATAAGTAGATAATGCCCAGCAACATAAAAAGAGATCCACCTACGGTATATACGAAGAACTTCATATTTACCCGGATCCGGTCTCTTCCACCCCAAACGGCGCAGATAAAATAAATCGGTATCAAGGCCGCTTCCCATCCAATATAAAAAAGGAATGCATCCATGGCTGTGAATACAAGCAGCAATCCGGATTGCATAAACAGGATTAAGGCAAAAAATGCATGCTGATTTTTATACTCGTGTTTTAAGGAAGCCAGTATGATGATCGGAATCAAAAGGTTGGTCAGCAATACGGTGATCATGCTAATCCCATCAATTCCAGCATGGAAGTTGATACCCAGATTCTCAATCCAAGGATAGTTAACCACAAATTGGCTGCTGGCGTCGGGTACGAAATTCGCGACAAGCACCAGCGCAATACCTAATGAAACTATGGATGATATGAGCGCCACCGCTTTAGCAGCCCGGCCGGATAAAGCCGTAATAATCGCACCTAATAGCGGAAAGAATAGAAGAAGTAGTAAAAGTTGTTCCATTATGTTTTCTTGAACGATCTTTTAGATGGATAAATAAGTATACAATAACATGGAGATGATGCCGACAACCATCATAAGAATATAGAAACCTACATTCCCAGATTGCACCAGCCGCAAGCCTTTACTGGCTTCATTCGTGCTCCAGCCGAGACCGTTGATGATACCATCGATCACTTTGGTATCTAAAACTTTATAAAAGAACGTAGAAAAAGCATCCAGGGGTTTCCTGATTACCGCATCATACAGTTCATCGATATAGAATTTGTTGTAAGATAAGTTGCTTAATGCAGGCCGCTGAGCCTCATCAGGTACAGGCACATGAGATTTACTCACATACTTGCTATAGGCCAGGAAGATGGAAACCAAAACACCAACGATGGTTATTCCCATCAGCATGTATTCGGTATTGTGATCCGCCGCATCTGCATGGTGGAGAATAACCGGCGAAAGCCATTGCGAAAGCCAATGGTGCCCGCCTAAGCTTTCCGGAATTCCGATGATACCTCCAATAGCAGATAATATAGACAATACGATCAATGGGATGGTCATAGACTTCGGCGACTCGTGGATCTTTTCTTCTGCATGATGTGATCCTCTGTAATTCCCGTAAAAAGTAAGGAACAACATTCGGAACATGTAAAATGCAGTTAAGAAAGCTGTGAATACACCGATAACCCACATGATCTTGTTGTACTCATAAACATGAGCCAGGATCTCATCTTTCGAAAAGAATCCGGAAAATGGTGGTAAGCCGGCGATAGCCAAAGTACCGATGAGCATCGTTATAAATGTAACGGGAAGCTTTTTCTTCAATCCGCCCATATGGCGCATATCCTGCTCGTGGTGCATGGCGTGGATTACCGAACCGGCACCAAGGAATAATAAGGCTTTAAAGAAGGCGTGCGTAATGACATGGAAAAATGCCCCGTCATATGCTCCAACACCTAAGCCAAGGAACATGTATCCCAACTGGGATACCGTTGAATAGGCCAATACTTTCTTGATGTCAGTCTGTGTAAGTGCTATTAAAGCACCAAGCAAGGCAGTTGCTAAACCAATAATGGCAATCAGTTGCTGGATAACAGGCGCAAGATCAAAAATGACGTTTGAACGGGCAATCATGTAGACACCAGCTGTCACCATCGTTGCTGCGTGGATCAAGGCCGATACAGGCGTTGGGCCCGCCATCGCATCCGGAAGCCACGTAAACAATGGAATTTGCGCTGATTTACCACATGCACCTATAAACAGGCACAACGCAATAAGAACCATGGAACTATGTCCAGGCATCAGGTTTGCGGCCTGAGGAAATACTTTTGAAAACTCAACACTACCGAACGTGGTAAAGATCAGGAACACGCCGATCAGGAATCCAAGATCACCGATCCGGTTCATAACGAAAGCTTTCTTTGCTGCAGAGGCATAGCTGCTGTTGGTGTACCAGAATCCGATAAGCAGGTAAGAACACAATCCAACGCCTTCCCAGCCAATAAACATGACAATGTAGTTGGATCCCAATACCAGCAGGAGCATAAAGAAGATGAACAGGTTCAGGTAACTGAAAAACTTGCCGAAACCATCATCATCGTGCATATA
>Ga0157369_10010354_pt1 | contig 10633 bp, 5 predicted proteins | sample C25metaG_FD_113461 | JGI IMG/M metagenome (GOLD analysis project Ga0157369, IMG submission 113461) | Corn rhizosphere microbial communities from Kellogg Biological Station, Michigan, USA - C2-5 metaG | ecosystem: Host-associated > Plants > Roots > Rhizosphere > Soil | place: USA: Michigan...
CTTCTACCAGATCCCCCACTGCAACGGGTTCGGCTCGGAACGGCCGTTGAGCCAGGCGTACTTCCGCGCGATGAAGGCCGAGGGCGGCTACGCCGCATGCTGCACGGAGTACTGCTCGATCTCGCCCGAGTCCGACGACACGCATCGCGTCTCGGCGCGCATCTGGGACGACGGCGACATCCGCAACCTCTCGATCATGTGCGACATGCTCCACGAGCACGGCGCGCTCGCGGCGTGCGAGCTCTGGTACGGCGGGCCGCACGCTCCCTGCATGGAGTCGCGCTGCGTTCCGCGCGGACCCAGCCAGATCCCGAGCGACTTCGAGTACCTGACGTACGCGAAGGAGATGGACAAGGACGACATTCGCGAGGTGCAGCAGCTCTACGTCGACGCCGCGAAGCGGTCGCGAACGGCCGGCTTCGACATCGTCTACGTGTACGGCTCGCACTCGTACCTGCCCCAGCAGTTCCTGACCCCGTACTACAACCACCGCACCGACGAGTACGGCGGCTCGCTCGAGAACCGCGCGCGCTTCTGGCGCGAGACGATCGAGCAGGTGAAGGAGGCCGTCGGCGACGACTGCGCGATCGCGGTGCGCGTCTCGGCCGACATGTTCATCGGCGAGGCCGGCACGCAGCTCGAGCGCGACGTGCTCCCCTTCGTCGAGCTCGTCGACCACCTCGTCGACGTGTGGGACGTCAACGTCTCCGGCATCTCCGAGTGGGGCGAGGACGCGACGCCGTCGCGCTTCTACCCGCAGGGCCGCCTGCTGCCGTGGCAGGCCGCGGTCAAGTCCGTCTCGAAGAAGCCGGTGCTCGGCGTCGGCCGCTGGACGAACCCGGACGCGATGGTCGACGCGATCAACTCCGGCAAGCTCGACATCATCGCCACCTGCAGGCCGTCGATCTCCGATCCCTTCCTGCCCAAGAAGATCGACGAGGGCCGGCTCGAGGACATCCGCGAGTGCATCGGCTGCAACATCTGCATCTCCCGCTGGGAGATCGGCGGGCCGCCGCTCATCTGCACGCAGAACGCGACCGCCGGCGAGGAGTACCGGCGCGGCTGGCACCCTGAGCGCTTCGAGCCCGCCGCGAACGCGGAGAACGACGTGCTCGTGGTCGGCGCGGGCCCGGCCGGCATGGAGTGCGCGATGATCCTCGGCAAGCGCGGCATGCGCCGCGTGCACCTCGTCGAGGCGCAGGACGACATGGGCGGCATCATGCGCTGGATCCCGCAGCTGCCGGGGCTCGGCGAGTGGGCGCGCGTCGTCAACTACCGCAAGATCCAGATCGACAAGCTCAAGAACGTCGAGTTCATTCCCGACACGAAGCTCGACGCGAACGGCGTGAAGGAGTACGGAGCCGAGATCGTCGTCGTCGCGACCGGCGGCTACTGGGCGACCGACGGCCTGAACGGCGCGACCCACGACACGATCCCGGGCGCCGACGCGGGCCTCGCCCACGTCCTGACGCCCGAGCAGATCATGGTCGAGGGCAAGCAGCCGCCCGGCGAGCGCGTGGTGATCGTCGACAACGACGGCTACTTCATGGGCGTCTCGCTCGCCGAGAAGCTCGCCCTCGACGGCAAGAAGGTGACGCTGATGACGCCGATGGGGCACATCGCGCCGTACATGCACTTCACGCTCGAGGCGCCGAACATGCACCGCAAGCTGCACAAGCTCGGCGTGGAGATCGTCACCTACCACATGCCGACGAAGATCGAGGCGGGCGGCGTGACCGCTGCGCACGTCTACGACGGCGACGGCCACGAGCGCACCTGGGAGGCCGACGCGACCGTGCTCGTCACGCAGCGCCGCTCGAACGAGGCGCTCTTCCGCGAGCTGAAGGACGTGGTCGGGCTCGAGGCGCTCTCGGCAGAGGGCGTCGGCGCGCTCTACCGGATCGGCGACTGCGAGGCGCCGCGGCTGATCGCCGACGCGGTCTTCTCCGGCCACCGGCTCGCCCGCGAGATCGACACCGACAACCCGGCCGTCCCGCTGCCGTTCAAACGGGAGCGGCGGGTGCCCGACTCGACCTCGCTCGAGCAGGACCTCGACGAGCTGCGCGCCCGGCGCGACCGGGAGGCGGTGCCCGCCTGAAGCTCGTCGTCGCTGTCAAGCAGACCAAAGTCGTCGGCGACGAGCTCGAGCTCACGGCGGACGGCCTCGACGTCGACCCGGACTTCCTCGATCGCGCGCTGAACGAGTGGGACGCGTGCGCAACCGAGGAGGCGATCCGGATCCGCGAGCGGCTCGGCGAGGGCGAGGTCGTCGTCGTGACGGTCGGTGACGCGGAGAGCGAGGGGGCGCTTCGGCGCTGCCTCGCGATGGGCGCCGACCGGGCGATCCGCGTCGACGCGGAGCCTCGCGACCCGGTGTCGACGGCGCGGGCCCTCGCGGGAGTCGTCGCGGCCGAGTCGCCCGACCTCGTCCTCACCGGCGTCCAGTCGGCCGACTCGGTGCAGGGCTCGACGGGCTCCGCGCTCGCCGAGCTTACCGGCCTGCCGTGCGTCGCCGTCGTCACGAAGCTCGACTGGAGCGGCTCAGGCCCGGCGACGGTCGACCGCGAGCTCGAGGGCGGTCTCGTCGACGTCGTCGAGGTCGACACGCCGGCGCTCCTGACGATCCAGACCGGGATCAACCAGCCGCGCTACGCGAACCTGCGCGCGATCAAGCAGGCCGAGCAGCACGAGATCGCAGTGACCGCGGCCGAGACGGGTGAGGCCGCCTACCGGGTGCGGCGCATGTTCACGCCGCCGCGCGGCGCCGGCGCCGAGCTGATCGAGGGCAACGCGGCCCAGGTGGCGCAGCGGATCGCCGAGCTCCTGAAGGAGCGGCTCACGTGAGCGTGCTCGTGATCGCGGAGCATCTGCAGGGGCGCGTCCGCGACGTCACGTACGAGCTCGTCACGGCGGCCCGCGAGCTCGGCGGCCCGGTGACGGTCGCCCTGATCTCGGCCGACCCGGCGGCGCTCGACCTGGATCGCGAGGGCGTCGACGAGGTGCTCCACGTGAAGGTCGCGCAGGCCGAGTTCGAGAACGACGTCTACCAGGCGGCGCTCGAGAGCCTCGTCGCGGAGCTTCAGCCGGACGTCGTGCTGCTCGGCTTCACCGTCAACAGCATGGGCTACGGCGGCGCGGTCGCCGCGAAGCTCGGGCTCGGCTTCGCGAGTGACGTCTTCGCCGTCGCCCGCGAGGGCGAGTCGGTGATCGCGACGCGGGCCTTCTACGGCTCGAAGGTGCACGCGGAGCTCGAGTTTCCGGCCGGCAAGCCGGTGCTCCTGCTCCTCCGCCCCACTGCCTGGCAGCCGGCTCCGGCCGGCGGATCGCCGGAGGTGTCGGAGCACGCGCTCGAGCCGGTCGCCTCCCGGGCGCGGCATCGCGAGCTCCGCGAGGCCGAGAAGAGCGACGTCGACATCACGACCGCCGAGTTCCTGCTCTCGATCGGCCGCGGCATCGGCGAGCAGGAGAACATCGCGATGTTCGAGGAGCTCGCGGAGAAGATCGGCGCGACGCTCGCCGTCTCGCGGCCGATCGTCGACGCGGGCTGGATGACGAACGCGCGCCAGGTCGGGCAGTCCGGCAAGACGGTGAAGCCGAAGGTCTACCTCGCGTTCGGCATCTCGGGGGCCGTTCAGCACCTCGCGGGCATGAAGACGAGTGAGACGATCATCGCCGTCAACACCGACCCGGAAGCGGCGATCTTCGACGTGGCGCACTACGGCGCGATCGCAGACCTCTTCGACGTCGCCGAAGAGCTCGCGAAGCTCGTCTGACGTGACCGAGACGCGCCAGACCTTCGCGGGCCTTGCGCACTGGGAGATCGTCTTCTGGTACGTGCTGATCGTCATCTCGACGGCGGTCTTCTTCGCCGGGGTCTGCCTCCTCGTGCTGAAGTACCGGCGCGGTCGCGCGGGCGCGCCGGCCGGCAACGTGGGGCGACGCATCTTGCAGGCAGCGACGATCGTCCTGACACACCGCTGGATCAAGCGGCGCGACCCGCTCGCGGGACTCGGCCACGTGCTGATCTTCTACGGCTTCCTCGTCCTCTTCGCGGGCACGGCGATCCTCGGCTTCCAGGACGACCTCGCGAAGCCGCTCTTCGGCTTCGACTTCTGGCGCGGCTCGTTCTACCTCGGCTACTCGCTCGTGCTCGACGTGTTCGGGATCGCGCTCGCGGTCGGGCTCGCGATCATGGCCGTCAAGCGAGGCCTGCGGCCGCGACGGCTCGACTACGCCCGCCCCGATCGCGCCGAGGACCGAAGCCGCTACGTGATCGGCGACTGGGTCTTCCTCGGCATCCTCTTCTTCCTCGCGCTCTCGGGGTTCCTGCTCGAGTCGTTCCGCATCGCGCAGACCAACCCGTCGTTCGAGACCTGGTCACCGGTCGGCTGGGTGGTGGGCCAGGGCTTCCGCTCGCTCGGGATGACGGCGCAGCAGGCCTCGAGCGCGCACTTCGCGACCTGGTGGACGCACGGCGTCGTCGCGCTCGCATTCGTCGCGTCGATCCCGTTCACGAAGGCCGTGCATATGCTTGCCGGGCCTGCGAACGTCGGCGTGCGCGACGGCCTGGCCGGCAAGCGGCTGCCCTTGCTGCCGCCGGACGCAACGCCCGAGCAGGTCGGCTACGGCCGGATCGGCGACCTCACCTGGCAGCATCTGGTCTCGCTCGACGCGTGCACGAAGTGCGGGAAGTGCCACGTCGCGTGTCCCGCGAATGCGGGCGGCTACCCGCTCTCGCCACGCGACGTGATCCTCGACCTGCGCGAGCTCGCCTGGCACTCGGGGCCTGACGCGGAGATCGGCGAGCGGATCCGCCCCGAGACGATCTGGTCGTGCACCCAATGCATGGCGTGCGTCGAGATCTGCCCGGTCGGGATCGAGCAGATGCCGATCATCACGCAGATCCGGCGTCGCCTCGTCGAGCGCGGCGAGCTCGAGCCGATGCTGCAGACGACGCTCGAGGCGATCTACGAAACCGGTAACTCGTTCGGCGAGCCGAAGCGAAAGCGGCCGCGCTGGTCGCGTGAGCTCGGCTTCGACGTGAAGGACATCCGGAAGGAGCCCGCCGAGCTCCTCTGGTTCGTCGGCGACTATGCGAGCTTCGACGCGCGGAACCAGCGTGCCACTCGCGCGCTCGCGCGCATCCTCGAGAGCGCCGGTGCCGACTTCGGGATCCTCTTCGACGCCGAGAAGACGGCCGGCTGCGACGTGCGCCGGACGGGCGAGGAGGGCCTCTGGGCCTCGCTCGCAGAGGAGAACGTGAAGACGATCTCGGGCTGCGAGTTCGAGCGCATCTTCTCGTCCGACCCGCACACCTTCCACACCCTCCGGAACGAGTACCCGCAACACGGCGGCGAGTGGACGGTGCTCCACCACACGCAGCTCCTGCTCGAGCTCCTCGAGAGCGGTGCGCTGGCGCCGAAGAAGGAGCTCGGCTACCGCGTCACCTACCACGACCCGTGCACGCTCGGCCGCTACAACGGCGTCTACGACGCGCCGCGTGCGGTGCTCGATGCGATCGGCTGCGAGCTCGTCGAGATGCCGCGGAACCGCGACAACTCGCTCTGCTGCGGCGCGGGCGGCGGGCGCATCTGGATGAAGGAGCTGAAGCAGGCGGGCGTCAAGCGCCCGAGCGAGCAGCGGATCGACGAGGCGGTCGCGCTCGGCGCGCTCGACTATTTCGTGGTCTGCTGCCCGAAGGACGTGACGATGTACGAGGACGCGATCAAGACGTCCGGCTACCAGGACGAGCTCGAGCTGCGCGAGCTGTCGGAGCTCGTGCTCGAGTCACTCGACCTGCCCGTCGACGAGCCGGTGCGCACCGCCGCCGGCGGAGAGGAGGACCAGTGAGCAAGGAGACCGGATTCCACCCGCGGCTCGCGACCCTGACCGACCAGTGGATGGACCTGTTCGGCTACTTCGCCCCGAGCGTCGTCACCGACACGGCGGACGAGTACCGCGCAGTGCGGGAGACCGCGGGCCTGATGGACTTCACGATGCTGCGCAAGGTCGACATCGAGGGCCCGGGCGCGCTCGAGCTCGTCAACTCGATCGTCGGCCGTGACGTCTCGAAGCTCGAGCAGGGCCGCATCGCCTATGGGCCGCTCGTCGACGAGGACGGGAAGATGGTCGACGACTGCACGGTGATGCTGCGCGCGCCCGACCGCGTTCGCTTCTGCGGCGCGAACGACCGCGACTACGAGATCTTCAGCGCCGCCGCCGAGGGCACGGGGATCGAGGTGCGCGAGTTCACGGACGCGATGCCGCACCTCTGCCTGCAGGGGCCGCGCAGCCGCGAGATCCTCCAGTCGGTAGCAGACCAGGATCTCTCGAACGCGGCCTTCCCGTACTACACGTTCCGCGAGGACGTCTCGATCGCAGGCGTCCCGATCTTCATGACGCGGCTCGGCTACACGGCCGAGCTCGGCTACGAGCTCTGGGTCGACCGCGAGCGCGCGCTCGATCTCTGGGACGCGCTCGTCGACGCCGGCGCTCCCGCCGGGATGCGCGTGATCGGGATGACCGCGCTCGACCTGTTCCGGATCGAGGGCGGCTTCATCATCGGCGGCGTCGAGTACGACCCGTCGGTGTCGCCGTACGAGTGCGGGCTCGGCTGGGCGGTCTCGCTCGACAAGGCGCGGGTGCGCGGCCGTGACGGCCTCGAGCGCGACCGGGCCGGGACGGCGCTCCGGCTCACGAGCGTCGTGCTCGAGTCGGGCGGCGACGACGCGAGCGGTGCGACGCTCTCGGTCGACGGTGCCGAGGTGGGCCTCGTGACGCAGGCGGTCGTCTCGCCCCATCTCGGCGGCAAGACGCTCGGGCTCGCGAAGGTGCCGAAGGAGCTCGCCAAGGCGCCCAGCACACGCGTCACGGCGCGCGTCGGCGACGCGGACGTTGCGGGCGAGATCGTCGAGCACCCCGTCTACGAGAAGGAGCGGAAGCGCGCGAAGGAGGGCTGAGGCTCGGCCAGTTGAAACGCGAGGGGACCAGCCGATTGAGAGGCGTTCAGGCGCGTGGCCGACCCGACCACGCCATCCGTGGTCATGCGTTCCGTCCGATCAGGTCGAACGGCTTGATCCATCAGGTGGCGGCTCGTAATCAATCGGGTCGATGCGTGCGTCCGGGTGCTCGCGCCGCCACGTAGCGATGGCACCGCCCAGCACAAGGCGTTCCTCGGTTGGGTCACCAGCAGTCGGGTGTGCCGCCCAAAGCCGCCGCCCTCTGCTCGATGCGTCATAGCCCAGCCCGCGCAGGTGTTCTGCAAGCTGCTGCGCGAGAACGGGCGAGCTCACTGCGTACTGGATCACCCCTGCGACGCTACTCCAACTCGACGAAGCGCGCGAGCCGGCAGATGCGCGATTCCGCGCTCCTTCTCGCTCATGCGGAGGACGGGCATCGAACCGCCAAGAGCGCCGGCTCCTCGGGGTCATTTGCGATCGCTCGCTCAGACGAACGAGCCGTCGTCGGGCTAGCTCAGCCGAGGTGGCCGATGCAGGTGCCGCCGTTCGCGTTCGCGCTCGTGCCGTCCGGGCAGGTGGCCTGCGTCCAGGCGACGCCCGTCAGCGTGGCGCCGGTCAGGCTCGCGCCGGTCAGGTTCGCGAAGTTGAGCTTCGCCTTCGCGAGGTTCGCGTTCGTCAGCACCGAGCGTTGCAGCTGCGCCTGGCTCAAGTTCGCCGAGCTGAGATTCGCGCCCGAGAGATAGGTCCCGACCAGGTTGGCGCTTGTCGCATTGGCGCCGCTCAGGCCCGCGCCGGGCAGGTAGCAGCCCGAGAGGTTCGCGCTTTTGAGATTCAGCGCTCCCTTGACGACGGGGTAGTCGGTGAGCGTGCAGTCCGCAGTCGGCGCGCTGAGGACGACGATGAAGCTCGCCGTCGTGGTGTTCCCCGCGGTGTCGGTCGCGGTGCAGCTCACCGTCGTCGTGCCGACCGGGAACGTGCTGCCCGAGGCGGGAGAACAACTCACGGTGGCGGCGTCGTCCGGATCGCTCGCCGTCACCGAGTAGGTCACCGCGGAACCGCCTGCCGAGGTGGCCTTAGCGACGATCGTGGCAGGGACGGTGACGGTGGGCGCGGTCGTGTCGAGGACGACAACGACCTGGAAGCTCGCTGAGGAGGTGTTCCCGGCGGTGTCGGTCGCCGTGCAGTTGACGGTCGTCGTGCCGACCGGGAAGGTGCTGCTCGAGGCGGGAGAGCAGCTCACGGTCGCAGCGTCGTCCGGATCGGTCGCCGTGACGGAGTAGGTGACCGGCGTACCCCCCGACGACCCGGTCCTGACCGTGATCGTTCCCGGCACGGTGATCGTCGGAGCGGTCGTGTCGCCCGCGACGTAGGCGGAGAGCGTGCTGCCGGCCGGCACGACCAGCAGTCCCTGACCGGCGCCGAGCCCCGTCAGCTGTGTCGCGTTCTGCTCGTCGGGAGCCGGAATCGCGGCGCCGACGCTCGTGCTCCACACCTGGTTGCCGGTCGCGGCATCGAGCGCGTAGAGCATCCCGGATGCGGATCCTTCGACCACGAACTCGCCGGCGGGCGTCGCGAGGACGATCGGAGCGGTGTCGAGCCGGCCGTCGCCCGTGAACGTCCAGCGCGTCGAGCCGTCGGCGAGGTTGCGCGCGCTGAGGGTCGGCGAGTTGCCCGGCGAGGTGAGGACGAACATGCTCGTCTGGTCGACCGCCGGGGCGAGCGCGGTCACGTTGGGGCCGGTGAAACTCCCGACCAGCGTGCCGGCCGCTGCGTCGAGAATCAGGTTCCCGTCGAAGTCGCGCGTGTAGACCTTGCCGTTGGCATACACGACGGTCTTGCCGCCGCCGCCCTCGCAGCCCGTGGAGTAGTGCCAGAGCGGAGCGAGGGTCGTCTTGGCGAAGCCGTACGCCTGGTTGCAGGCGTAGGAGGCGAACACGCTGCCGCCGGAGAGCGCCGGCGAGCTGTGGTCGCCGTTCTCGACGGGCTGCGTGGCGAGCAGCGCGCCGGTCAGCTCGTCGACCGCGTACACGGTCCCTCCCGAACCAGCCCCGCCGGTGTACACGACGCCGTTCCCGGCGACGGGCGGAGAGGTGAAGGCCCACTGCGTCGGAAGCTGCGTCGCCCATGCCTGCACGCCGGTGCCGGCGTCGAATGCGCGCAGCAGGCCGTCGTAGTTCACGACGAACACCCGTCCGGCGTCGTACGCGGCGCCCGAGAACGAGAAGGTGCCCGCGATCGACTGCGACCAGAGCACGTGGCCGTCGGCCCGGTCGAGGGCATAGAGCGTCGTCCCCGGGGATGGGGAGTTCGAGGAAGTGACGAACACCTTCCCCGCCGCGATCAGCGGGTACGAGGTCGGGTTCGCGAACGACACGACCCAGCTGCGGGTGAGCGGCGGCCTCAGTGCGGCGTCAGTCTGCACGCCGCTGTGGGCGACGTCGATCTGGTAGGCAACCGCGAGATCTGCGACCGCAGCGGTGACCGTGAAGCCGGTCGCGGACGTCGCCGTCCCGGCGGGGGTCGTGACGGCGATCGGACCGCTCGTCGCGCCGCTCGGAACGGTGGCCGTGAGCGAGGAGTCGGATGCGACCGAGAAGGTGGCGGGCGACCCGTTGAAGGTCACGGACGTCGCGCCGGTGAAGCTCGAGCCGCGGATCGCGACGGACGTGCCCGCGGAACCGCTCGCCGGCGCGAATGACGAGATCGTCGGCGGCACCGGTGCGACGCTGCCGCATGCGGGGAACCTGAAGGAGCCGATCCGGGTCTTCCAGTTGTCCTGCAGAAGCGAGACCGGGTGGACGTCGTAGTACTCGTTCGTGTACCAGAACGTGCAGCCGTCGGGGTCGATCGTCATCGCGCTGTAGTCGCCCCAGCGCGTGTTGGCCGACCCGTCCGAGAACGTGCAGCACTGGTAGCCGGTGCCTTCGATCAGCGACGTCTCGCCTTGCGCGAGCGTGTTCGGTGCATCGGACGCGAGCCGCCCCGCGTAGCGGATCGACGGATACATCGTCCCGTCGGAGACGCTGTAGCCGACCGCCATGTCGCCGCTCTGATCGACGGCGAGGCTGGGCATGAACCGGTTCTTCCCGTCCGGCGCCCAGGTCGACTGCTGTGCCACCGAGAATCCCGTATTGGCGACGCCGACCTGGTACCACCGGACCTGCGCGACATTCGGCAAACCGCCGCTTCCGACCGTGTGCGTCAGCCAGAGAGACTGGGCGCCGCCGAGATTCGTGTACTGGTTCTGCATCATCAGTCGGTACGAGAGCGTGTCGACGTTGTTGCCGCCGAGCTCCGGCACATCCGACGGGCCGCCGTTGAAGTTCGCAACCGCCAGGTTCGTCGGCCCGCCCAGCGTCGAGTTGACGGTGTTCGCCCAGTCGACGTGGAATTGCCACACCCGGACGGCCTCGCTGCCCCAGATCGACGCGAAGTAGTCGGGCGTCCCGCTTGGCGGAAGGCCTGTCGCGACGCGCGCGTTGCTCGGCAGAAGGCTGAAAGCCGTCACGCCCCCGACGACGGTCGGAAGAGCGAACGTCACCGAGTGGGCGGCGAGGCCCGCTTCCATCTCCTGCCGGTTGAACGCCCAGAGCTGCACGTTCCGGAACGACCCGGAGCCGGTCGTCGAGAACATGTTCGCCGACATGTAGATCCCGTCCGGCCACACGCCGAGC
>Ga0157369_10010355_pt1 | contig 10631 bp, 11 predicted proteins | sample C25metaG_FD_113461 | JGI IMG/M metagenome (GOLD analysis project Ga0157369, IMG submission 113461) | Corn rhizosphere microbial communities from Kellogg Biological Station, Michigan, USA - C2-5 metaG | ecosystem: Host-associated > Plants > Roots > Rhizosphere > Soil | place: USA: Michigan...
ACTTCAAAGGAGGGATTTTCTGTGGTTGCGCCGATCAGGGTTACCAGTCCGCGTTCAACTGCACCGAGTAGACTGTCCTGTTGAGATTTGCTAAAGCGGTGGATCTCATCAATAAACAGGATGGGTAGGCCTAATTGGCTGTCTTTTAACGCACTCGCCCGGTCAATTACATCCCGGATATCTTTTACACCCGAGTTGATTGCACTCAGGTTAAAGAAAGGCCGGTCCAGCGTTTTGGAGATGATGTAGGCCAGGGTGGTCTTACCAACGCCCGGCGGCCCCCAAAAGATCATCGAGGGCAGCTGGCCGCTTTCTATAGCCTTTCTAAGTACAGCCTCCGGGCCCACCAGGTGTTTCTGCCCAACATATTCGTCCAAATTCTGTGGGCGCATCCGCTCTGCTAAAGGGGGGAGGTTTTGCATGTATTCTTGCTTATTTCTGTACTTTCTTCTTGAAAAATTTACGTCTTGGCTTAGATGCTGCAGGTTTCGCGTCCCCAGCACCTTCTTCCGGCTGACTTGCTTTTAAGTGCTCCGGCAAAGGAATTCGATTGATCGGTTTATCGATCAACTTTTCGATATTGGCAAATTTACGTTTGTCCTTATCATTCACCAAAGTGATCGCTGTACCTGTTGTTGCCGCACGCGCTGTTCTTCCGATTCGGTGCACGTAGTCTTCGGGATCGTGAGGTACATCGAAATTGATCACCAATGAAATCCCTTCCACATCGATACCTCTGGACAATACGTCGGTTCCAATCAGTACGGGTACCCGCTTGTTCTTAAATTCAAGCAAGATGGCTTCACGTTCTTTTTGGTCCAGATCAGAATGGAATGCCTGTGCTTTAAAGCCCAGTCCGCGCAACACCTTTCCCAGGTTCTTTACTTTCTCTTTTGTGGAAGCAAAGATAAGGGTGGTCGGGTACTCAGCCGGTTTCATCACCTCCGTCAGGAGTTTTACCTTTTGCGAATCGTGAATGAAATAAGCTTGTTGGTTGATGCCCGCAGCGGGTTGTGAAATCGCTATGCTGATCTGCTCCGGGTTCTGCAAAAGCTTCGAAGCCAGTGTTCTGATCTTTGGTGGCATGGTAGCCGAAAACAATACCGTTTGTCTTTTTTCCGGCAGGAAGCTGATGATCTTCATGATGTCATCATAAAATCCCATATCCAGCATACGGTCCGCTTCATCAAGCACCAGGTGTTGCAGTTGATCCAGCTTAAGTAGTCCGGAGGACAGGTGCGAGATCAGACGTCCAGGTGTTGCAATGATAATGTCCACACCTTCTCGCATGGAGCGTTTTTGCTGTTCATAAGCAATGCCGTCACCTCCTCCAAAGACAGTTAGAGAACTGATGTTGGTGAAATAAGACAGCGCTTCTACTTGTAAGTCGATCTGCTGAGCAAGTTCCCGTGTCGGGGCCAGAATCAATGTATTATTATGGCGTTCTTCGATCAGGCTGATCTTGTTCATGATCGGAAGCAAGTAAGCGCCAGTTTTACCGGTTCCGGTCTGGGCACAAGCGATAAGGTCTTTGTCGGCCAAAATTAAAGGAATGGCTTGTTCCTGTATGGGCGTGGCCTTGCGGAAACCCATCGCCAATAACCCTTCTAAGAGAGCAGGGTTGAAATTAAAATCTTGAAAATCCAATTACTTCTATATTATGTACTTCTATAAAAGTAACTCTTTTTGATTGAATTCCAGCTTTTTTATGCGGATGTAGCCGTCATAAGCCCCTTTATATTTCAAAATTATAGGCTTATGACGCTTACATTGGATAAAGGCCCAGCCGATGATTATCAGCTAAATAGCTTTAGGCCTATTGTTTTTTCTTGTCTGCGTACCCGAAAACTTTCTGCAGTAGTGTCGTGGAACGGGCATTGATATTTTCGCGGATCTGCAGTTCTTCCTGCGCCACCTGGACAAACATACCTTCAATTGCTTTCTGGGTCACGTAGTCCGAGAGGTCTGTATTTACCGGTTTTACCAGGGGTATTTTGTTGTATGATGAGGCTGCTTGTGTCCAGTATTTGGTTGCGCCAACCTTGTTTAGGCTGTTCGTAATAACTGGGTTGAACTTAGCCATTAACTGTGAAGTAGTCACGCGTTTGAAGTACTGTGTCGCTGCATCTTTGTTTCCTAAAAGGATGTTCGTTGCATCCGTGATCGTCATTTGCTTAATCGCATTCATGAAGATAGGCTTAGCCTCCTTCGCCGCATCTTCAGCAGCACGGTTCAGGCTGGTTACCACATTATCTGCCAGACTGTTCAGGCCTATGCTTCTCAAGGTGCTTTCAACTTTCTGCGCCTCGGGCGGAAACAAGATCTTTACTGCCGCATTTCCCAAAAAGCCATTTGGCGCAGAAAGCTTGTCGGCTCCATTAGACGTTCCGATTTCCAAAGCCTGCTTTATTCCGGAAGCAATTTCCAATGTACTGGGTGTGCCTGTGGATCCGGGTACCCCTTTTAAAATATTGCCAATAGTCGCCTGGGATTGAACATCACAACCTGCGGATGCCAGTAGGCATGTTGCAAATACAATTAGAAATGATGTTTGTAAAATTTTTGTTCTCATACTTCGCTGCATGCAATTTTGTGGCCATTATTATTCAAGTCCTATCTACGGTGGGGTTATGGCCGAATTTACCAGCAGGAGATAAGCAGGTTTCACAAGCAGGCACGCCCGGCCTTGTAGGTGGAATTTTCAATTTATATTAATATACTTGAATATAATTCAATGAAACGCCCTTGAAATTCCTTAAGAACACATCCAGGCTCAAGCAACTTGACGATGCCGCGCTGATCACCCAATATAAAACAACAGGGGATCTTGACGTATTGGGTGTGTTATACAACCGGTATATGCACCTGGTATTTGGTGTTTGCCTGAACTACCTGAAAGACGAAGAACAAAGCAAGGATGCCGTAATGCAGATCTTTGAAGAGCTGATCGTAAAGGTGAAGGCACACGAAATCCAAAACTTCAAAAGCTGGCTGCATGTGTTGTCCAGAAATCATTGTCTGATGGTTCTACGAAAGGCATCCAAAAACAACACGGTGCCGCTTGACGAAAGTTTTGTGGAAAACACGGACTTTGTGCATCTGGATATGGAGGATACGAAGGAACAGCAGCTATCGGTGATGGAGGCCTGTATGAAGGGGCTTACAGATGAACAGCGTATATGCGTGGATCTGTTTTACCTGCAAGAGAAGTGTTATAAAGAGGTCGCCGAAATTACCGGATATGATATGCTTAAGGTAAAAAGCTATATTCAGAATGGTAAAAGGAATTTAAAGATTTGTATAGAAAAAAATAGTGGTAAATAGCGATTGGTTAGATATTGATGTGCTTGAAGATTACCTGGACGGTAAGCTTGATGCCAAAATGATGAATAAAGTGGAGCGGGTTGCACTCGAAGACCCCTTCGTTGCGCAAGCGCTGGCTGGTTTAAGCCAGTCGCCCAAACGATCCATCCAGTCCCTTTCCCTGCTACAAAAGCAACTCGAGAGCCGCATTGCCGGGCAGCAGGAAGCCAAGACTAAGTCGGTCGTTACCTGGCAGCGCCTAAGTATCGCCGCTACAGCGGCAGTTATTTTTGTTGCCGTCAGCATCATGTTCTGGATGCGGGAAAATAACAATTATAAACAGGCCGCAAAACAATCCAAGACCGTTGAAGTAAACCTCGACCCCGCGCACACGATGGATAACGTACAGCCTGTCTCCGGCTGGCCATCTTTTTTCACGTATTTGCGTAAAAACAACCGGTTAATTGTGCAGGGTAAGGTTGGCCAGGCGGTCGAGCTATCGTTTATTGTCGATAGCCAGGGCAAGCCACAAAACATTCAGGTGCTGAAAAGCCCAGGGAAGAGATATTCGGACGAGTCGATCCGTTTACTACAAGCAGGGCCGGCCTGGAAAATCCCGACCGGCCCCGCTAAGACAATTCGTTTGAATATTGAATTCTAAGGTTCTCCTTAGATAATTACGTAGTAAATGAAAGCGTAAACCAGCGCAGCCAAGGTTGCCGAAACCGGGATGGTTAGCACCCAGGCCCAAAGCAAGTTGATGGTTACACCCCAGCGTACAGCAGACACGCGTTTCAGCAAGCCGACACCCACGATAGATCCTGTGATGGTATGGGTTGTCGAAACCGGGATTCCGAAGTGTTCGGTAATACCCAGGGTAATGGCACCTGCACTTTCTGCAGCCACACCTTCAAAAGCATTTACTTTCGTAATCTTCGTTCCCATCGTTTTAACGATCTTCCAACCACCGCTCATGGTACCTAGCGCGATTGCTGAATAGCAGGAGATCGGTATCCATTCTGGCATTGCATCGCCAGGAGTTAAGGCCTTTGCAGCGATCATGGCGACATAAATAATCCCCATTACTTTTTGGGCATCTTTACCACCGTGGGTAAAGCTTAATGCAGCAGAAGAAATCAACTGCAGGCGTTTAAACCATTTTTCAGCGGTAGAAGGTCTTGCATTTTTTGAGATATGCAGGATGATGATGGAAATAATTACCGAAACCAACATCCCGATGATCGGGGCTAGCACGATAAAGGCAATAACTTTTAATATCGGTGCAAAGTTCACTGCGGCCATGGCACTGCTGCCAACGCTTACCGCTTTTGCCATTCCGGCTCCGGCAAATCCACCGATCAGGGTGTGGGAGGAGCTGGAGGGAATTCCAAACCACCAGGTAAACAAGTTCCAGGTAACGGCGGCGATCAGTCCGGCAAATATTACATGCAGGGTGATAAATTGTTCGAAAACAGTTGCAGCAATGGTATTTGCAACCTTGTGTTCCGTAAATACAAAATAAGCAACCAGATTAAAAATCGCGGCCCAGACAACAGCCAGAAATGGAGAGAGTACTTTTGTGGAAACGATCGTTGCGATGGAGTTAGCGGCATCGTGGAAACCGTTGATGTAATCAAAGCCTATTGCCAATATTATTACAACAACCAGTAAGGGAGTAATCATTCTATATAGATTAGGCGTTTTTAACCAAAATGGACTCCAGCACATTGGCTGCATCTTCACACTTATCAGTAGCCAATTCCAGTGTTTGCAACACTTCTTTTTGTTTGATCAGCTCGATGGCGTTTGTTTCGAATTCAAACAGGCGTGCGATAGCCAGATTACATACGTAATCCGCCTGGTTTTCTCCGCTGTTAATGCGTACACATGCATCTGCAATCACACGGATATTTTTAAAGCTTCTTAATTCTTTGATCGCTTTTTCCAAATCCGTACACATTTCAACAAGCAATTCTGCCAGTTTGATCATGGCATCCCCGATGTTGGTGATGTTGTACAGCTCAATGTTGCTGGACGATGCGTGAATGTAATCTGCAATATCATCAATCGCGCTGGCCAGGGCATGGATATCTTCCCGGTCAAATGGAGTGATGAAGTTTTTACTTAGTTCAAGAAAAATGGAGTGGGTAATGTCGTCACCTACATGCTCTAATCTTTCGACTTCTTTAATGTAAATTTTACGTGTTTCGAGGTCCTTTGCACTTAATGCCTGCAATAGTGCTTCAGATATCTTAAGGACATTGCTTCCTGCTTGCTCAAATAACGGCTGAAATTTCTTGTCTTTGGGCGTAAAGAACTTAAAAATGTTGTTCATCTGTGTGATTTTAAATCTTACCAGTTTAACAGGGCAACCATTCTATATTACAATTTCGAACTGAAATTGTTCAGGTTACCTGTTCAACTTAGAATTATCCTACAAATGTATACAGTCAATGTTAAGTTAATGTTAACTTATCTGTTTTGCTTATTTTCCTAACAACGCCTAGCTATACTTTTGCAATGTAAAAGCGAAGGTCGTGCCGATCTGAAGCGTACTGCGAACAGATATGATCTGTTGATGGGCTTCCAGTATATGTTTTACAATAGCCAGTCCAAGTCCTGTTCCGCCAACTTCCCGGGAGCGATGGGAATCTACGCGGTAAAACCGCTCAAACAGACGAGGAAGCTGTTTTTCTTCAATGCCAATTCCATCATCCGTCACTTCGATCAGGTATTGATCGTGCAATTCAAAGATCTTGATGGCTGTTGACCCATTCTCGCGGCCGTATTTAATGGAATTCTGTAGCAGGTTAAATAAGACCTGGGAGATCTTCTCGCGGTCTGCGCTCACAAATGCCGGGTTCATGTATTTTTCCTTAAAGAAAAGCTTGATGTTGCGTTTCTTCGCTTTATCTTCCAGACTTTCCATCACATCCTTGGCAAGCAGCACGATATCGAACTTCTCATAGTTGATCGGGATCTCTCCACTTTCCAATCGAGAGATAGAGTCCAGGTCGTCAATTAAGTAGCTCAAACGTTCTACATTTTTGCTTGCCTTGTCCAGGAAGGATTTCGCTCTTGCAGGGTCGTCCTCCAGGCAGTCTTTCAAGGTTTCTACATATCCCTGGATGGCAAAAAGGGGAGTTTTGAATTCATGAGAGACATTAGACAAGAATTCCCGTCTGAATTGCTCCTGCTTTTTCAGCATTTCAATCTCTTTTTTCTTTTCTCCAGCCCAGGCCTTTACTTCCTGTTCCACATCATTGATCGGATCAGAACTCACATATTCGCCAATAGCTTCCTTAAGATCTTTACCCAGCTTTAAGTTGTGGATAAGCTTATAGATCAGTTTGATTTTTGTATAAATATAACGTTCCAGCAAATAGTAGAATACAATAAAACTGGTCACGAAGGAAATACCAAAGGAAACCAGCATGTAATACCAGCTACCCTGAAAATGAAAATTTACCAGGCCAATTGAGAGCGCCACTGCAGAAGCAGTAATTAGTACCAAAACATTTAATTTCATGCTAGCAATCTACGAAGTATATTTTTATCTGAATATTAATTTATTAGTTCATCTTGATAATAAAACATCGTTTAATGGTGAATGTTGCTCGTTATGGCTGTTTTTCGGTTAAATACTTCCAGTAGCGTTTCGGCACATGCTGGACATGCAACTTGGTATTCTTCCTTGCGGGGATGTTGGTGCTATTGAAATAATCCTTCCAAAGTAGCGCATAAAGTTCTTCCTTGCCCGACAAAATGCCTGCACCGACATTGGGTTTTAAGGCTTCCGGGCTAAGTTCCATTTCAATTTCCTCAACCGTACTCAGGTCATAGTATAGGCCGTATTTCCGCTTGAGATCATAGATGATCCATTGCTGATCGGCGTACCTTTTTCTAAAATGATTGGAGATCAACGGCAGGACATTAAAATCGGGATCTATCCCGCAATAGAACATGCCCTCTGCAGTTTCCTGAAATCGGATAAAAGCTTCCATCCGGTGCTTTTCACGTTCCACTTTCTTCGCGGATTGGGAGACAGCCAGGACATGCTCGTTGCCAAAGTTGTTTTCTGCCCCTTTTTCATTTTGAAAAAGATAACAAACTAAGTCAAAAAGGTGCTGCTGTACATCGGGCTGCTCGGACAGAAAGGCACAGTAGATCCTGCGCATCCAGCCTCTATCCAGTTTCTTTTGTAAGGCAGACCATACCCTGTCTGCCTTCGCCCGGTCTGCAACCACGGTAAACTCCTCCAGAAAAGCATCTGGCTGATGAAGGTTGGAGTTCCGGAGCTGAACCGGTCCCGGCTTTCGCTCAAACCACTCGAATACCCCGGTAAGCAGTGCTTCCAGGCTGCCATCATAAATGTAAGTTATCCGCATTAAAACAGGATCAGCTGGTTGTTTGTGCTCTTTTTGTATTTGCTTTCACTTTCAGCCAGGATGAAGGACTTGATCTGCGTGCTTTGGTAATCCCGAAGCTGCGGAGGTGTATCTGCACACTGCATAAAGTGTCTGGCACGGTTGAAGGATACACCGATCTTGCGGAGCTGATCGATGCGTAGCCGTCCGAACTTCCTCGCTTGAACGATCTTCTTGGCCGAGCTGACACCGACGCCGGGAATGCGCAGGATCATTTTATAACTGGCAACATTAACATCCACAGGAAAGTATTGCAGGTTCCTCAATGCCCAGCTTAGTTTCGGATCGATGTCGACGTCCAGGTGTGGATTTGCATCATTCAATAGCTCGTTGACGTTAAATCCATAGAATCGCATCAGCCAATCGGTTTGATAAAGGCGGTTTTCCCGGATCAGCGGTGGCTGTGTTCCAATCACAGGCAGGCGGCTGTCGTTGCTGATCGGAATATATCCGGAGTAGTAAACCCGCTTTAAGCCGAGGTTTTTATAGAAAGCCGCTGCGGTATGCATGATGTCCTTGTCGCTTTCTGGCGTTGCGCCAATCACCATTTGGGTGCTTTGGCCAGCCGGAACGAACTTGGGTACGCTTTTGATCAATTTTTTCTCTTCCTTGAACTGGACGATCTGATTTTGAACCAGGGTTAACGGGTCGATGACTTCCTGGTGCGACTTATCCGGGGCAAGGAGCTTCAATCCGCTTTCCGTTGGCATTTCCAGATTGATGCTCATCCGGTCTGCATACATTCCTGCCTCGGTGATCAGCTCTTCACTGGCACCCGGGATGGTTTTGAGGTGGATGTATCCGTTAAAATTTTCTTCCAGTCTGAGTTTCTTAACGACCTTTAACAGGCGTTCCATGGTAAAGTCGGCATTCTTAAAGATGCCCGAGCTCAGAAACAAACCCTCAATATAGTTTCGCCGGTAAAAGTTCATGGTTAGGGAAACGACCTCCTCTACGGTGAAAGCAGCCCTCTCGATATCATTGCTTTTGCGGGATACACAATAGGCGCAATCGAAGATACAATGATTGGTGAGAAGGATCTTCAATAAGGATACACAGCGGCCATCGGCTGTGTAAGTATGGCAGATACCTGAAGAACTGGCATCACCCAGTCCTTTGTTGGTGTTCTTCCGGTTGCTTCCGCTTGAAGAGCAGGAAACATCGTATTTTGCTGCATCAGCGAGAATATTCAGTTTTTCTCTAATCCGTTCAGACATAGCTACTTTATTTGCTAACAAAGATAGTAAATAAAGCTAATGAAATTAGTTATTATTTTATTGTTAGGCTTTTCCTTCCCATTCCTCATAGAATTGATCCAGGTAGTTCAGCATGAAGTCATGCCGCTTTTGCGCCACTGCCTTTCCGGCATCTGTTTTCATCAGGTCTTTCAGCAGCAACAGCTTCTCGTAAAAGTGATTGATCGTTGGTGCTTCTGAACTTTTATAAGCTTCTTTGCTCATATTCAGAACGGGAGCGATAGCCGGATCGTAAAGCACCCGGTTTTTATATCCACCGTAGGTGAAAGCCCGGGCAATTCCGATGGCGCCGATCGCATCCAGGCGGTCTGCATCCTGAACAATATCTAACTCTTTGGAACGATAGTCGATTTTTCCCAGGCTTGCTTTATAGCTCAGGTTTTTAATGATCAACTGAACCTGGGTGATGGTCCCGGTGGGTAAATGCAGGCTGGTCAGAAATTCTCCGGCGATCCTTGGTCCGATTTCTTCGTCCCCTCCGTTAAACTTACTGTCTGCAATATCATGAAGGAGTGCTGCCAGACAAACGATCAGTTCATCACCGCCTTCTATGGCATGGATTGTCCGGGCTGTTTTAAATACCCGTTCAATATGAAACCAGTCGTGTCCCGCTTCTGCGCCGGCTAAGGTTTCTTTAACAAATTGGATGGTCTTTTCGATAAGGATTTCCTGTTCTTGCTGCATGTCGCAAAGATACCGGAATTAATGATTGTTTTGGACCGCTGAAGGCGCCGCGATCTCGTGAGCGAAATCGTCATTGTCCAGATTGATCAGTTGTACTGCATCAACTTCCAGGATGGAAGCAATTTCAAATAAGCGGTTGAGGGTTAATTTGCTATAACCCAATTCAATTTTACTATAGGCATTCTGCGAGATGGAGAGCTTTGCAGCAAGATAATCCTGTGTATAGTTCTTCTGGGCCCTGATCTTTCGAATATTCGCAGCGGTGACCCTGGTCTTTAAATCAATATTGTCTTTCATATTTCAGGTATAAACTTCTCTCCTAAGCTTCCATGTAACAAAAAAATCGCACAAGGGGTAAACTCGTACGTTCAACAAAATTTCTTAGGGAATTGTTCTTTGTCGACCTGAAAATTCTTAAGACAGTAGTTTAAATCGGAACTTTAATAAGACCAGCCGGTCTGATACAGCGCACGCCATCGGGTCCGATTTTCCCGGACTAATGATCCATATCTGTTCGGAAAACGAACTTCACGCTATCAAACTGGAGGGGTGTATCCGGTTTAAAATAAGGTATGCCGAAGTAGAAGCCCTGGTCGCCTTCACCCATGATCAGTGTGTTGTTCCTTTTTAAAAGCGCGAATGAAACTCTTTTCCATTCCAGGCCATAATGCAGGTAATGAAAGTCGCCGAGTAAGGTGTCGCCGTAAAACCGGCCTCTTACCCGGCCAGAGTCTAGATAGTTATTGCTGAAATTTATGGCGCACTTTCCCTTGAAACTTGTGCCGGTGACCGTAAGATCAAGCCAGGCAGTATCTGTTCCACTGATCGCGATATAGGCGGATCTATGGGGTTTGGGCATCTGGACATCGGACGGGTTACAGCTGAAGAACAGGATTAATAAGCCTGCCAGACCAAGTAACTGGTGGATGTATTTTCTCAAGGTTATTTATCGCTTTGCACC
>Ga0157369_10010356_pt1 | contig 10631 bp, 10 predicted proteins | sample C25metaG_FD_113461 | JGI IMG/M metagenome (GOLD analysis project Ga0157369, IMG submission 113461) | Corn rhizosphere microbial communities from Kellogg Biological Station, Michigan, USA - C2-5 metaG | ecosystem: Host-associated > Plants > Roots > Rhizosphere > Soil | place: USA: Michigan...
CTGCCCGTGGAGAAGTGGTACCGCGACGCCAAGCTCTACACGATCTTCGAGGGCACGAGCGAGATCCAGCGCCTCGTGATCGGGCGCACGCTGGGCGACGCCGCGGACACGCCGCCGCTCCACCACCAGTCCCCCACGCCCAGGTTCGCGCCAAGCCGCAGCGTTGGGCGCGGCACGCCCTTCCGCGCGCGCATGGGGATGGCGGGGCTGCGCGTGGGCCAGAAGATCCCGAAAGCGGTGATGCGCCCGACGATGGCGATTCTCTCGCCGCCGTCGGGGCCGAAGCGCAAGAAGGGCTAGTCCTTCCGCGAGACTGTTGCGAATGGAAAGCAGTTCCGGGCACGGAGCCGCTTGCCAGAGCCAAGTGGAGCAGCTAACTGCTTTCCATTTGGAACGATCCCGAAAAGGGGATCGGGGTTCGGGGGATCGGGGGATCGGGGCTTACTGCTTGCCGAGCTCGAATTCGGCGCGGACGCGCGTACCGTGGCCGGGCGGGCTGTCCAGCTGGAACGTTCCCGCCAGCGCTTCCACGCGATCGGCCAGGCCGCTGAGGCCGGACCCGCGGCTCGTGTCGGCGCCGCCGTTGCCATCGTCTGAGATCTCGACCGAGACCCGGTCGCCATCATGCGCGACGGTCACGCCCGCGCGCTCGGCGCCTGAGTAGCGCACGATGTTGGTCAGCGCCTCGGCGATCAGGTAGTAGGCGGCGGCCTCGATGGCCGGCGGCAGGCGCTCGCGAGCCACGTCCACGTCGACGGGAAGGGTCGACCGCGAACACAGCAGCTCCACCGCGGCGGCCAGGCCGCGCTCCGTCAGCACGGCAGGGTGGATGCCGCGCGCGAGCTCGCGCAGCTCCTCGATCGCCTGGTCGAGCTCCGTGCGCGCGTGGTCCAGCAGCTTGCGGCCGCGCTCGGGATCGGCGTCGAGTGCGTCGGACGCCACGCGCAGGGAGAGCGCAAGCGACACGAGCCGCTGCTGCGCGCCGTCGTGCAGGTCGCGCTCGAGCTTGCGGCGCGCCTCGTCGCCGGCGTGCACGATGCGCGCGCGCGACTCGATCAACGCCTGCTTGGCGGACGCCGCGTCGAGCGCGAGGGCGACGAGGTCGGCGAATTCGCTCAGGCGCGTCTCGGTCTCGGGCGGCAGTGGATCCTCGGTCGCGGTCGCGACGATCACGGAGCCCCAGATCCGGCCGTCCACCGTGATTGGCGCGCTCACGGTGCCCTTGAAGCCGAGCCGGTCCATCTGCTCGGCGATCCAGCCCTCGCGTCCCTTGAAGCTCTCGACCCGCACCGGGCGACCCGTGCGGAGCACATGCGCGACACCGGTATCGCCGGACACCGGCACCGTCGTGCCCACCTCCATCCCGCCGGGCGCGTCGCCCTCGCGCCAGCGGCCGACGACGATCGCGCTCTCGCCACTCGCCTCGTAGCGGATCATTCCGGCGGAGCTGGCGCGCAGGAGGCGGCCGGCCTCCGCGGTCACGAGCTCGAACACTTCCTCGGGCGCGACGCCGCCCGCCACGGCGGTGGCCACCCGGCGCAGCGCGGCCTGTTCCTCGGCAAGCAGAGCCAGCCGCTCGCGAGTCTCCGCCTCTACGTCGTGGGAGCGAGTTTCGATGCCCACACAAGGAGCCTAAGGCACGTAGTAGAACCCCGGCGTGCAAAACGTGCCTTTTTGGCTCGACTACGACTACGAGCCGCGGCCCGCGCTCGACGGTCAGATCGAGGCCGACGTGTGCGTGATCGGCGCGGGCGTGAGCGGCCTGTCGTGCGCGCGGGAGCTGGCGCTGCGCGGCGCGGACGTGGCGCTGCTGGAGGCGCGCACGGTGGCGTCAGGGGCGAGCGGGCGCAACGGCGGCTTCCTGCTGGCGGGCGGCGCGCCGTTCCACCTGGACGCGATCGAGCGCTGGGGACATGAGCCCGCGCGGCGCCTCTACGCGCGCACGGTGGAGGTGCAGCCGGAGGTGGCGGAGCTGGGCGGCGAGTTCGTGCGCACCATTGGCTCGCTGCGGCTGGCGGCGTCGGAGGAGGAGGCGGCCCACGTGCGCCGGCACGTGGAGGCGCTGCGCGCGGACGGCTTCGCCGGGGAGCTCGTGGAGCGGGAGTCGCTCGAGCCGGTGCTGCAGGGGATCGGCTACGCCGGCTGCCTGGTGGACCATGACGCGGCGCTGCAGCCGGCGCGCTGGATCCGGCGGCTGGCCGAGCACGCCGAGAGCGCGGGCGCGCGGATCTACGAGAACACGCGCGGCGAGCCGGGCAAGCCGGTGCGCGCACGGCACACGGTGATCGCGGGCGACGCCGCCTCAGCGGCGCTCGTGCCGGCGGTGAAGTCGCGGCGGCTCCACATGGTCGCCACGGCGCCGCTCCGCGAGCGCGTGGTGTCGAACCTGATCTACGCGCGCTACGGCTTCGAGTACTTCCAGCAGACCGTCGATGGCCGGATCGCCCTCGGCGGCTTCAGCGACCTGGACGGCCCGCTCTCCTACACGGGCGCCGAGGAGGGCAACCCGGAGGTGTGGGCGCGGCTCGAGCGCTACGTCCACGAGGACCTGGGCCTGGCGGAAGCGGAGATCACGCACCGCTGGGTGGGCATCGTCGGGTTCAGTGACGACCAGCGCCCGTTCGCCGGGCAGGTGGAGGAGGGCCTTTACGCGCTAGGCGGCTACTCGGGCCATGGCAACCTGATCGGCTTCATCGCCGGCCGCGCGGTGGCCGAGCTGATCGCGACCGGCGCGAGCTCAGACCTCGGCGTCCTCGCCCTTTAGCCAGGCTGCGCCGCGCGCGTACAGCGCCTCGACCTCGGGACCGTCGATCCCGGGCATGTCGCGCTTCACGTCGTAGCCGATCCCCGTCTGCAGGTAGGCGAGGTGCCGGTAGCCGATCGGGAACTGCCCGAGCAGCTCGCGATCGAGCTCCAGTCGCGCGGCCGGGTCGATCGGGTCCATGCGGTCCTTCTCGTAGATGGGCTGGCGATGCACGAGGCCGAAGCGGCCGTCGCGGCGCTCGATGAAATCGTAGAAGCGGCCGGTGCACACCACGTCGACCTCCACGTCGTGCACGAGCGCGCGCTGCGAGATCGTCATCTTGGTCTGCGCGATGGCGCGGTCGCCCTCCACGTCGATCGACATGCCGCCGAGGAAGTGCAGGATGCGCACGCCGCGCTCCCAGCCCTGCTTGCTCACGTCGATGAACTCGTCGGCGGTGCCCTGGAACCAGGTGGCCATCATCTTGCCGGGCAGGTGCCAGACGGTGCGGAAGCGCTCCCAGTCGCCGGCGTCGCGCCACACGACCCAGTTCTCAACCAGCTCGCGAATCTCTGTTTTGTCACCCATAGCGGCCGTATCCTGCCTCATTCGAGCGGCGCTGCGCCATCCCGCGCGTCCGGTTGGCGCACTGATATACGCTTTCCGCACGCCCGCCGTCGCCGATCCCGGAGTTCCGCGGACGTCTAACGCATGCCGCATCGTTCGCACAACTCCCGCATTTCCTCCCTTCTGTCGGGGAAGACCAAGCGCCGCCCGCGGGACTACATGCTGCAGGTCTGCCCGTCATGCGGTGAGCCGCTGGCGGCGACCGATCACGCGGTGTTCATGAGCGGCAGCGCGTACCACGCCGGGTGCGTGCTGTACCAGCGGCGCGTGCGCGCCGGCACCTAGTTCAGCGGCCCTTCCACTCCGGCTTGCGCTTTTCCGCGAAGGCGGTGGCGCCTTCCTTGGCGTCCTCGGACACCATCACGGGGGCGGAGATCCGGTCCGAGTTCTCCCAAGCGGTCTGCTGGTCCCAGGCGCTGGCCTGGGACACGATCTGCTTCGAGGCGATGAGGGCGAGCGGCGCGTTGTCCGCGATCGTGTTCGCCAGCTCCAGTGCGGTGTTGAGTGCCTCGCCTGGCTCGGTTGCCCGGTTGACCAGGCCCAGCTCGTAGGCGCGCTGGCCGTCGATGAAGTCGCCCGTTAGCGCCAGCTCCATCGCTGCCGTGTACGGGATGCGCTGCGGGAGCCGGAAGAGCGCGCCGGCCGAGGCCACCAGCCCGCGCTTGACCTCGGCGATGCCGAGCCGCGCGTCCTTGGCGGCGACGATCAGGTCGCACGACAGCGCGATCTCGAGCCCGCCCGCGACGGCAAAGCCCTCGATCGCGGCGATCAGCGGCTTCTCGGCCGCCTTGCGCGTGATGCCGGCGAAGCCGCGGCCCTCCGTGCGCGGGTTCTCGCCCTTAACGAACGCCTTGAGGTCCATGCCGGCGGAGAAGCCCTTGCCGTTGCCGGCGAGGATGCCGACGCTGAGCTCGTCGTCGCTGTCGAGGGTGTCCATCGCCGCGGCCATCTGGGTGGCAACCGCGGCATTGACAGCGTTACGAGCGTCGGGCCTGTTCAGCGTTATGAGAAGGACACGCCCGCGCCGCTCAGTGAGGACCTCGTCACTCATGAGCGGCGCAGGCTACCGGCACGGCGGCGCAACCGGCTCCCGGCTAGGGCTTCACCACCCCGTTGTCGCCCGGCTGCGCCGGCTTCATGTTCGACGCGGTGATCGGGCCCGTCCCCGGATCGGTGGTCATCGGCTGGCCCTGCACCACGATCTTGCCGTTCTTGATCGTGGCGATCTGGCCGCCGCCGAAGCCGCCGTGCTCGTCCTTGGAATAGCGGAACGGCACGAGGCCCGGCCCGGTGAAGCCGCCCTTCTCGACGGCGTCGACCAGCCCCTGGCGCGTCGGGTCCTTGCCGGCGTTCTTGAGCGCCTGGGCGAACGTGTACGCGCTCGCCATCCCGTACTCCACGTTGCCGTCGAACGGCGCCTTGGCGTCGTACTTGTCGTGGATCTTCTGGAACAGCTGGATCCACTGGTTCGACGTGTCGGTGGGCGACGGCAGGTACGCGTCGGTGATCGCGCCCTCGATCAGCGCGGTATCGGCCTTGCCCTTGGAGAACGACTTCAGGAGCCCGCCGACCGTGGTCGGGTCGATGCCCACGTTCGACACCACGAGCTGCGGCTTGTAGCCGAGCTTGAACGAGGTGAGCCGCTCGAGCGCGGTGAACGCCGGGATCGAGAAGTCCACGAGCACCTCGGCGCCCGACTTCTGGATCGCGGTGATCTGCGGCGCCACGTTGGTGACCGTGGGCTGGTACGGCTTGGCCGCCACGATCTGGCTGCCGAGCTGCTCCTTCAATCCGGCGAGGCCGCCCTGGCCGAAGTCGTCGTCCTGGTAGAAGACGCCGACCTTCTTTCCGGCGAAGTTCTGCTTGATGTACTGGCCGAGGATCTTGCCCTCGATCGTGTAGTTGGGCTGCCAGCCGAACGTGTATGGATGCTTGGCGCCGTCATCCCAGCAGGGGCAACCCGAGGAGACGAACAGGTCGGGCACGCGCGAGGAATTGAGGAAGTCGACGACCTTGGTGTGGGTCGGCGTGCCGAGCCCGCCCCAGATCGCGAACACCTTGTTCTGGAGGACGAGCTGCTTGACCACGTCCACGGTCTTGGTGGGGTTGTAGCCGTCGTCCTTGTAGATCAGGTTGATCTTGCGCCCGTTCACTCCGCCCTGGGCGTTCACGTACTCGAAGAACGCCTTAGCGGCGGGCGCGATCTCGCTGTAGCCGGGCGCCGCCGGGCCGGTGAGCGGCTGGTGGCTGCCGATCAGCACGGTCGTCTTCGTCACGCCTGGCGCGGACGAGCCGCCGCTGCTGCTCGAGCCGCAGCCGCTGGCCACGAGCGCCGCCGCCGTCAGGCAGCCCGCCAGTGCCAGCAAGGCACGAGTCCTTGTGTTGTTCATGCTTCCTCCTCTGTTGCGGGCTTCTTCCGCAGGGCCGCGTGCGCGATCCGCGCAAGTCCCCGAAGCGCCCCTTGAATCCCCTGCGGAGCAGCCACGATCACGACCATCAGGACGATGCCGTAGAGCGCCAGGGGCAGGTTGGACTGGACGTCGTTGGATAGGGAGAAGGAGTGGGCGAGGTCGTCTGACCACTGCGGCAGGTACACGAGCGCGATCGCTCCCCAGAGCGCGCCGGTGAGGCTGCCGAGGCCGCCGAGCACGATGCCCGTGAGCAGCGCGAGCGACAGCGCGAGCTGGAACGCGCCGGGCGCCGCGAGCTGCGTGACCACCACGAGCGCGCCGCCCGCGAGACCCGCGCACGCGGCGCTGACCACGAACGCGAGCACCTGGGTGCGCGCGACGTTGAGCCCGGCGAGCTGCGCCGCCACCTCGTCGTCGCGCACGGCGCGGAAGGCTCGGCCCACGCGGCTGCGCAGCAGGTTGGCCAGCACCACGAACACGAGCAGCGCGCACAGGCACGCGATCCACGCCTCCCAGCGCTCGAGCGGGAAGTCGAGCCCCAGCGAGGCGGGCGGCGTGGGCGGCGCGACGCTCAATCCGTTCTCGCCCCCGAAGGCCTTCGGATACCGGTCGGCGAGGCCCGGCAGGCCGATCGCGAACGCGAGCGTCGCGCCCGCCAGGTACGGGCCGCGCAGCCGCGACGCCGCCGCTCCCACCGCCACGCCCGTGAGCGCCGTGATGGCCGTGGCGGCGGCCAGCGCGGCGCCGAGCGGGAAGCCCGTGCGGCCCACCAGGATCGCGGTGGAGTACGCGCCCACCGCCATGAGCGCGCCGTGCCCCAGCGAGATCTGCCCGTTCAGCCCGGTCAGCACCGTGAGCCCGGCCAGCGCCGTGAAGTAGTACGCCACGGTGGCCAGGCGCAGGTTGGTGAACGAGTCGAAGTTCTCGCTGAGGATCCAGAGGATCACCCCGAAGAAGACCGCCAGCAGCAGGTTGCGCAGGAGCGTCTGGTCCGGGAGCCGCAGCCAGGAGGGAAGGCCGCCCCTGCGAGGGCCGACCGGAGGCCCCGCCGTCTCGACGGCCGACGGCTGCGCGGGCGTCTCCGTGCCCATGCTCATATCCGCCGTGCCTTGGCGCTGCTGAAGATGCCGCTCGGCCGCACCATCAGCACCGCAACGAGGATCGCGAGCGCGGCGAGCGTGACGAGCGACGCCCCGGCGTAGCCGGACACGTAGCTGAGCGCGAGGCCCAGGATGAGCCCGCCCACGAGCGCGCCGATCGGGCTGTCGAGACCGCCCAGCACGGCGGCCGCGAAGCCGAAAATGGCCACGGCATCGAAGTTGTTCGGGCCGACGAACACCTGTGGCCCGATGAGCAGTCCGGCCAGCGAGCCGGCGAGCGACGCCAGCGCCCAGCCGAGGGTGAACATGTTGCCCACGCGCACGCCCTGCAGCCGCGCCACCACCGGCTCGAACGCGGCGGCGCGCATCTTCAGCCCGAGGTCCGTGAAGCGGAACAGGAGGAACAGCGCCGCGGCCACGCCCAGCACGGCCAGCACCGTGAACACGTCGAACGGCCCGAACAGATACGTGTGCGAGCCGACGTGGTAGCCGCGGATCGAGAAGGCCGGCGGGAACGAGCGCGGCGTCGCGCTCCAGATCATTCCGGCGATCGCCTGGAGCAGGATCAGCAGCCCGATCGTGACGATCACCGAGTTGAGCGGCGGGCCGCCCTCCACGCGGCGGATGATCAGGCGCTCGACCACCCCGCCGAGCACGAAGCCCATCGCCAGCGCCACGAAGAAGCCGAGCCAGTAGGAACCGCTCGAGCTGATCACGCTCGAGGCGACGAACGTGGTGATCATCAGCATCCCGCCGGCCGCGAAGTTGACGATGCGGGTGGCGCGCCAGATCAGCACGAAGGCCAGCGCCACCGCCGCGTAGATCGCGCCATTGGAGATCCCGTTCAGCGTGAGGTCGATGAAGCGCGTCACGCTCAGAACCCCAGGTACGCGTGCCGGAGCTGGTCGTCGGCGGCGAGCGTCTTCGAGTCGTCCTCGGCCACCACGCGGCCCACGCCGAGCACCACCCCGCGGTCCGCAACGCTCAGCGCGGACTTGGCGTTCTGCTCCACGAGCAGGACGGTGAGCTTGGTCTTCTCCCGCAGCTCGGCGATCAGATCCATGATCCGCGAGGCGATGATCGGCGCGAGCCCCAGCGACGGCTCGTCCAGCAGCAGCATCCGCGGCCGCCCCATCAGCGCGCGGCCGATCGACAGCATCTGGCGCTCGCCGCCGGACAGCGAGCTGGCCTGCAGGCGTCGGTGCTCCTCCAGCCGCGGGAAGAGATCGAAGACCTCCCGCAGCACCTTGGGCCGGTCGCGCCGGTCGCGCCGGAACAGGCAGCCGAGCCGCAGGTTCTCCTCCACGCTCAGCTCGGCGATCACGCCGCCGCCCTCGGGCACGTGCGCGAGCCCGCGCCGCACAATGTCCTCGGCCTTCGCCGCCGTGATGTCCTCGTCGCAGAAGCGCACCCGACCCGAGCGTGGGCGCACGATCCCGGACACCGCGCGCAGCAGCGAGCTCTTGCCCGCGCCGTTCGCCCCCAGCACCGCGGTGATGCTCCCGGCCGGCACGCTCAGCGACACGCCGTCCACGGCGAATACCGGCCCGTAGGTGGCCACCAGGTCCTCGACCTCAAGCACTGCCGCGCTCCTCGCTGCCCAGGTAGGCCTCGAGCACGCGCGCGTCCGACTGCACCTGCTGCGGAGGCCCGCCCGCGATCACCCGGCCCGAGTCGAGCACGGTCACGTGGTCGCATACCGACATCACGAGATCCATGCGGTGCTCGACGAGCATCACCGTCATCGACTTGTCGAGGCCGCGGAGCAGCTCCCCCAGCTCCGCGACGTCGTCGGCACCGAGCCCGCCCGCGGGCTCGTCGAGCAGGAGCAGGTCGGGCTTGGCCGCAAGCGAGCGCGCCAGCGACACGCGCTTCTGCACCGGGTACGGCAGCGTGCTGGCCAGCCGGTCGGCCACGCCCGCCACGCCGAGCCGCTCGAGCGCCTCCCCGGCCGCCTCCCTCAGCGCGCGCTCGGAGCGGTCAGAGCGCGGTAGGCCGAGGAAGGCGGACGCGAGGCCAGGTCGGTGCAGGTGGTCGGCGCCCACCATCACGTTCTCGAGCACTGTCAGGTGCGGGAACAGCCGCACGCCCTGCACCGTGCGCGCGATGCCGCGCTTGACGAGCTCGTGCGGCTTGATCCTCCGGAGCGCCTCTCCCCGCCACGAGATCGTGCCGTTCTGCGGGCGAACGAAGCCGCAGATCACGTTGAAGAGCGTGGTCTTGCCCGCTCCGTTCGGCCCGATCACGCCCAGGAGCTGGCCCGGCGAGGCGGTCAGCGACACGCCGTCGAGCGCCGTCAGGCCCGCGAAGCGGACCGACACATCCTCGACTTTCAACCCGGGTGCCGTAGCCGTCACTGGCCGGTCTCCCCCAGCACGCACTCCTCCCTCAGGAGCATGCGAGGCACCGTAGGCCAGAGTTGTGCGGCCCTCATTGTCAGCGCGGGCCGAACTTCGATTCAGGCGGTTTGTTGCCTGACCACAATTCCCCGTGCAAACGGGGGGTTGTCGTTTGACAGCCGCGGGCAACATCGGGACGATTTGATGCATGCCGGGCTCGGCTGCTGTGAGGGGGAAGGAGACGGACGGGGTGAGAGACGCCCGCGTTCGCATATTGGGAGAGCTGCTTGACCAGGTGGACAACCTGGCCTCGTCGGCCGTCGGCGCGATGCGCGAGGAGATCCCCTCCTACAGCGCGCAGGACGACGAGCGCTTCTTCGACGACGTGCTCGATCAGGTCACGCGCAACTACCAGACCAAGCTGTCCGCGTTCCTCGAGAACAGGGCCGTGACGCTCGAGGACATCGCGTTCGTGCGCGGCGCCGCCACGCGGCGGGCGCGCGCGGGCTTTGCCCTGGAGGACTACCTGAACGCCTTTCGCGTCGGCCAGCAGGTGCTGTGGGACGCCACCGTGGCCTGCGCCGGCGACCGGCCGCTGGGGCGCGAGGCGGCGCTGCAGCTTGCCGGCCCGCAGATGCGCTACGTGGACTTCGCCTCCACCCACGCGGCGCACGCGTATGTGGAGTTCGCCCAGCACGTGGTGGCGGACGCGGACCGCGAGCGGCGCGACCTGCTCGAGCACCTGCTGGCCGGGCAGATGCCCGCGAACGGCCCGCTGGCGGGTGCCGCGAAGCACTACGGCCTGGGGCCGGACACGCGCATGATGGTGGCGGTGGCGGTGGTGGCCGGCCAGCAGGACACCGACGCTCCGGACGCCGCCAGCGCCGCCCTCGCCCGCGCCGGCCTGCACGAGGCCACCACGCTCGTGGTGGTGCGGCAGTCGGAGATCGTGGCAGTGCCGTCGCTCGGACCGGGCATCGATCCGCTGAAGATGTGCGAGGGCCTCGAGCGGCTGCAGCGGCGGCTGCGCACGGAGGGACTGCCGCTGGCGGTGGGAATCAGCACCGTCGCAGCCGGAGTGGCGGAGCTGCCGCGCGCCTACCTCGAGGCCCGCGCCGCGCTGGAGTGCGTGGTCGACCCCGATGGCGGCGTGGCGGCGCTGCCGCGGCTGTCCGCATTCGAGTATCTGGCGCGGCACGCCGACGACACCGCGCAGCGGCTCGTCGACCCTCGCCTCAAGGGCTTCCTCGACGACGACCGCGGACGCGGCGGTGTCCTGACCGCCACCATCCGCGTGTTCGCGGAATCGGACCTGAACCTGCGGCTCGCGGCCGAGCGCCTGCAGATCCACCCCAACACCGCGCAGTACCGGATGGGGCGCATCGAGGAGCGCACCGGCCGCAACCCGCGC
>Ga0157369_10010357_pt1 | contig 10631 bp, 8 predicted proteins | sample C25metaG_FD_113461 | JGI IMG/M metagenome (GOLD analysis project Ga0157369, IMG submission 113461) | Corn rhizosphere microbial communities from Kellogg Biological Station, Michigan, USA - C2-5 metaG | ecosystem: Host-associated > Plants > Roots > Rhizosphere > Soil | place: USA: Michigan...
ACGGTGCCGGCGCCATATTGGCCACGTACCGCCCGCGTCGGCTTGACGGCTGGCATCGCGGCGAACACTTCGGCCTTCTTCGTGCGGATCGCGGCGGCACCGAAGCCCGTTGGCGGCTCCATGGCCACCATCGAAAGCAATGTGAACACGTGGTTCGGGACCATGTCGCGCAGTGCCCCCGTCGCCTCGTAGAATTTTCCGCGCTGCTCTACGCCCACCGTCTCCGCGACGGTGATCTGCACGTGGTCGATCCGATCGCGGTTCCAGATCGGCTCGAACAGCCCATTGGCGAAACGAAACGCCAGGATGTTCTGAACCGTATTCTTACCCAGAAAGTGGTCGATCCTGAAGATCTGGTCCTCATGCAGTGTTTGCAGGATGCGCGCATTCAACGCGCGTGCCGAATCCAGGCTATGACCGAACGGCTTTTCGATCACCACGCGGCGCCAGAAACGGTGCTTCCCGTCCTTGTCCTCGTCCTGATGGGTCAGCTTCGCGTTGCCGAGTTGCTCCACCACGGCACCAAAGAACCGGTCGGCGACGGCGAGGTAGAAGATGGCGTTGCCCTGCGTGCCGTGGATTTTATCCGCCTGGTCCAACGCGGCGCGAATCCTCCCGTAGAGCTCTGACTTGGTAAGGTCGCCCTGCACGTAGGACATTTTCTCTGCGAGACGTTTCCACGCCGCCTCGTCGATCCGTTCGACGTCAAACTCCGCGGCGGCATTGCCGACGAAACTTTTCAGCATGTCATAAAGATGCTCGCGCCAGCTCTCCGCGGTTCCCTCCGCCAGGTCCACGCCAATCAACGCGAATTTCTCCGGCAATGCTTTGGTGCGCGAGAGGTTATAGAGTGCGGGCACCACCAGGCGTTTGGTCAGGTCTCCGCCGGCGCCGAAGATCACCATGACGCAGGGATCGGCCGGACTCGGCTGGCGCCGCGGCGGCGACTCGACCACTTGGGCGGCCGGAGGGATCCGGGGTGATTGGTTGTCGTGCATCGCGCTACTCTGCGGCGTCCTGTGTCATCGAGCGACCTCCTTCCGGTTTGGTTCGGGATCAATAGGCTCGTTACCCTCTATGTGGCCACCGAAGCCGAAGCGCATGGCCGAGAGCACCTTCTCTCCAAAGGAGTGCTCCTGCCGTGAGCGGAATCGGACATACAGCGCCGAGGAAATTACGTCTGCCGGGACCGCCTCCTCGATTGCAGCTTCCACCGTCCAGCGACCTTCGCCGGAATCCTGGACAAAGCCGGTGAAATCCTTCAACTGCGGATCCTTCACCAGCGCCGCGGCGCTCAGATCAAGCAGCCAGCTCGAGATGACGCTGCCGCGCCGCCAAACCTCCGCGATGTCCGGCATATTCAGCGTGAAACGCTCGTCTTCGGGCAGATCCTTCGAGTCCTTGTTGCGCAGGATATCGAAGCCTTCGGCATAAGCCTGCATCAGCCCGTACTCGATGCCGTTATGCACCATCTTCACGAAGTGCCCCGCGCCGGAGGGGCCGGCGTGAATGTAGCCGCGCTCGGCGCGCGAGTCGCCTTTCTCGCGGCCCGGCGTGCGCGGGATCACGCCCAGACCGGGGGCGAGTGCCGCGAAGACCGGATCGAGGTAATCCACGGCCTCCTTCGGGCCGCCGATCATCAAGCAATAGCCGCGCTCGATACCCCAGACGCCGCCGGAGGTGCCGCAATCGACGTAGCGGATGCGCTTTGCTGCCAACTTCTTCGCGCGTCGGATGTCGTCCTTGTAGAAGGAATTGCCGCCGTCGATGATAATGTCATTCGGCTCCAGCAAGCCGCCGAGACGCTCGACTGTTTCTTCGGTAACCTTTCCGGCAGGCAACATGACCCAAACGGCGCGCGGCTTTTCCACAAGCGCCTTCACTATGTCTGCAAGCGATCCGACCGCTGTGGCACCCTCCTTCGCCAACGCGTCGCGCGGTTTGGCGTTGGCGTCGAACACAACGCAATGGTGTCCCGCTTTCATCAGGCGGCGAGAGATGTTGCCGCCCATGCGACCAAGTCCGATTACGCCGATCTGCATTTGTTTCACTCCTTGCAACACTGCCGCTACCGGAGCGCTGCATCCATAGCGCGAGCCAACTCTGCTAGTCCCGCGTCGACATCCCTTAGGTGGACGCGCAGGGCGCGCCGGCCGCGTTCCACCAACACATCGAGATCGCCTTGTGCTTGCGCCGCCTTCACCACGCCGAAACTGTAGGAATGGCCGGGCACGTCGATGTCGACCAGATCGTCGCAGGTGACCTGCAGGAACACGCCGGAATTCGCCCCGCCCTTGTAGGCTTGCCCGGTTGAATGCTGAAAGCGCGGTCCGAACCCGAGGCAGGTAGCGGCGTGGGTCTTGTCGCGGATAAGCGTGCGCATCCCGGTCAGCAGCTGGGTGTTTGCCTCGTTGCGCTGTATGTATGCCAGCAGTGCCACATAGTCGCCTGACTTTCTGCCAGCGTGCACGCGGCCGAAATGGCTCTTCAAATAGCCGGACAACGTGTTGTGTCGACCCAACTGGGCTGCGTTGCGCCGATCGGCGTAGAGGGCTACACCGTTCTCGCGAAACACCGGCTCCTGCTTTGGCAGGCTGCGCGACTTTTCGTATCCCTCGGTCAGCGCGCGGGTCTTGTCCTTGCTCGCCTCTACATCCGGCTGGTCGAACGGGTTGATGCCGATAATCGCGCCGGCCACGGCCGTGGCGATTTCCCAACAGAAGAATTCCTGGGCGATATGCCCGATATCTTTGACGCGGATCTGCGCAACTGGATGGCCGGCTCGCTCCAGTGCTGCCACTGCCTCGCGCTGCGATGGATCGACCTGCCCGTCCAACTCCAGGTAGGCGAAGAACCGGTCGCCCCCGTAGCGCTCGGGTGCGGCGAGCGGCTCCCCGGCCAGCGGAATCAACCCGCGGCCGTGCTTGCCTGTGCTTTCCGCCAGAAGCTGCTCCAGCCAGGCACCGAGATCGGCGATCCCCGGCGAGGCAACGATCGTCACCTTGTCGCGGCCGAAGCGGGTTGCCGCAATGCCCATGGCGACGCCGAGCTGTACGCCCGGGTTCTCAGCCGGCGGCACGTCAGAGCCGCAGGCTCGTTCCATCGTCTGCACCGTCTCGAGGAGGCGTTTGACGTCGAGACCGAGCGCAGCCGCCGGTACCAGGCCGAACTTCGACAGCACAGAGTAACGTCCGCCGATCGAACGCACGCCATGGAAGATATGGGCAAGGCTTAGTTGCTTGGCGCGTCGCTCCAACGAGGAGCCGGCATCGGTCACCGCGACGAAGTGCTCGCCAGCCTTGTCCTTGCCTCGCACCGCGCCGACGCGCTCGAGGAAATAGTCCATGAAAACGTTGGGTTCCAGTGTGCTGCCGGATTTCGAGGAGACGATGAACAGCGACTTGCCGAGATCGATTGCGCTTTCGATCGCCTTGATCTGCGCGGGATCGGTGCTGTCCAAGACGTGAAGCCGCGGCCAGCCGGATTGCCGCCCGAAGGTCTCGCCCAATACTTCAGGCCCCAGACTCGACCCGCCCATACCGAGAAGAACGACGTCGGTGAAACCGCGCTTCTTCACGTCTGCCGCGAAGCTCTGCAACTGATTAATATCGGCAAGCTCTTGATCCGCGACGTTCAGCCAGCCGAGCCATTTGTCTTCATCCGTTCCGGACCAGAGCGACTTGTCGCCGGCCCAAAGTCTCCGAATGCGCCCTTCTTTCCGCCAGACCTCCATTTCCTCTTTGAAGGCGGCCGCCATTTCTGGCGAGCCCGGCCTGATCTCCAGGTGGGCGCGATCGCCCTCGAGCAGCGTCCGGCGGCGGCGCGCGATGGTACCAAACAGCTTGTCGAACGCATCCGCGAATTGCCGTACCCCTTCCTTGATCAGTTCTTCCTCCGTAACCTCCTTCAGTGAAACGCCGTAGTTCTCTAGCTCGGCGAGTACCCGGCGCGCGCCCGCTACGTCCCGCTCTATCGCATCGGGCGCTACCTGACCGCGGTCGCGAAATGCGTCCATCGTTGCGGGCGGAACGGTGTCCACAGTGTCGCGACCTATGAGCGCCTCGACATACATCGTGTCCTTGTAGGCCGGGTCTTTGACGCCTGTGGAAGCCCAGAGCAAGCGCTGCGCCTTTGCTCCTGATGCAGCCAAAAGCTGCCAACGCGGCGCGGCGAACAGCGCCTTGTAGCGCGCGTAGGCGACTTGCGCGTTGGCGATTCCCACCTTGCCACGCAATGGACCGGCCGCCCGTTTGTCACCGAGTTTGTCGAGTCGCTTGTCAATGGCGGTATCGATGCGGCTGACGAAAATGCTGGCGACGCTGGCGATCCTGGAGATGTCGCCGCCGGCCCGCGCCAGGTCCTCTAGCCCCGAGATATAGGCTTCGACAACCTGCTCGTAGACGTCCACCGAAAAGAGCAATGTGATATTAATGTTCAACCCACGGCCAGTCAGCCGGCGAATGGCAGGAATGCCGGCCGGTGTCGCCGGCACCTTCACCATCAGATTTGGACGCGCAACTGCTTTCCACAGCCGCAACGCCTCGCCCACTGTACCTTCGGTATCGTTGGCAAGGTATGGCGAACACTCCAGGCTAATGTAGCCGTCTCGACCCTCTGTCTGCTCGTAGACCTGATGCAGCACATCGGCTGCGGCACGGATGTCGTCGATCGCTAGGTGCTCATAGATCTCGGAGATGCTGTGGTCACCCAGTGCCTGGAATTGTTTCAGCGCATCTGCGTACTCATTGGTCTCGCCGATCGCCTTTTCGAATATAGAAGGGTTCGAGGTGACGCCTTTCAGCCCATCGCGCTCGACGAGCACGCGCAACTCGCCCTTCTCGATCAAACTGCGTTTTAGATAATCCAGCCAAAGCGACTGGCCACATGTCTCGAGCTGCCTGAGTGGGTTCATGTTCGCATTTTCTTGACTTGAGCAAGCTGTTGCTTCGCCGCTTCAAATACTTTTTCCGGGGTAAAGCCGAATTTCTTCAGCAGATCCTCGAGCGGCGCCGAAGACCCGAATGTGTGCATGCCGATCTTGGCGCCGCTCATGCCGACATAACGGTCCCAACCAAGCACCGATCCCTCTTCGACCGAAACCCTTGCCTTTATCTCCGGCGGCAGGACTTCATCGCGATATGTTTCGTCCTGCAGCTCGAACAGCTCCCATGAAGGCATGCTGATGACGCGCGCGGCGATGCCATCGGCCTTAAGCTCCTCGTAGGCCTTTAGGCAGAGCGCGACCTCACTTCCGGTGCCGATGAGCAGCACCTCTGGCTTCTTGTCCTCAGCGTCCGCCAACACGTAAGCGCCCCGCGAGAGGCCGCTTGCCGGCGCGTAGCGCGAGCGGTCGAGTGTTGGTACCGCCTCGCGCGTCAACACGAGACAGGCGGGTTGGTGCCGCAGGCCGATAATGACTCGCCAGGCTTCGGTCACCTCGTTGGCATCGGCGGGCCGGAGCGTAATCAGGCCGGGGATGCCACGCAGGGCGATCAACTGCTCGACCGGCTGGTGGGTCGGCCCGTCCTCGCCGAGACCGATGCTATCATGAGTGAAGATGTAAATGGCCGGGATCTCCATGAGCGCGCTCAACCGAATCGCAGGCTTCATGTAGTCGCTGAAAATCAAGTATCCCGAGCCGTAGGCACGAACCTTGGAGAGAGCGAGACCATTGACGGTCGCGGCCATGACGTGTTCGCGGATTCCAAAGTGAAGGTTTCGACCCTCGAACTTTTCCGGCTCGATATCGCCAGCCCCTTCAAAGGTGAGGCGTGTCTTGGTCGACGGAGCGAGGTCGGCCGAGCCACCGATCAACCATGGGTAACGTTGCGCGACGGTGTTCAGCACCTCGCCCGACGACGTGCGGGTCGGAAGGCCCTTCAGGTCAGTCGGAAAGATTGGGAGATCAACGTCCCAACCCTCGGGAAGCTCCCGACGCTGCATTCTGTCGAGCTGATCGGCGAGGTCGGGATATTTGCTCCGGTACGCTTCGAGGCGCGCCTGCCATCCGCTTCGGAGTTGCTCGCCCCGCTGGCAGATGCCGGAGCGGAAATGCTCCCGCACCCCATCGGGTACCAGAAAATGGGCGTCCTCGGGCCAGCCGTAGTTGCGCTTGGCAAGGCGCACTTCTTCTTCGCCGAGTGGTTCCCCGTGAGCGGCGTTGGTGTCGTGCTTGTGCGGGGCGCCGTAGCCGATATGGCTGTCGACGATGATCAGTGTCGGCACGCCGTGCTCGCCACGAAACTTCGCGATCGCTTCGGTAAGTCGCCCGGCATCATTCGCGTCTCCCACGTGCTGCACATTCCAGCCATAGGCCCGAAACCGTGCCGCAACGTCGTCGCTGAAGGCGAGAGCAGTGGCACCCTCGATGGTCACCCGGTTGTTGTCATAGATCCAGCACAGGTTCCCAAGCATGAGGTGGCCCGCGAGCGAGGCGGCTTCGCTCGACACTCCCTCCATCATGTCGCCGTCGCTGCACAACACGTAGACGTCGTAGTCGAACATGGTGAAATCCGCCCTGTTGAAGTGGTTCCCCATCCACTCCCCCGCAATCGCCATGCCAATGCTGGTTGCGCAGCCTTGGCCCAGCGGACCGGTCGTCGTCTCGACTCCCGAGGTCAGGTGATACTCGGGATGGCCCGTACACTTGCTGCCGAGTTGACGAAACCGTTTGATGTCGTCGAGCGTAACCGAGAGCTCGCCAAGACGTTCGTATTTTACATCGACCGCCTTTACGCCGATCAGGTGCAGCATCGAATAAAGCAACATCGAGGCATGTCCAGCGGAAAGCACAAAGCGGTCTCGATTCGGCCAGATCGGATCCTCCGGGTCGAAGCGAAGAAAGCTCTGCCACAGCGTATAGATCACGGGCGCCATCGCCATCGGTGTCCCGGGATGGCCGGAATTGGCCCGCTGCACGGCATCCATCGACAGGGTACGGATCGTGTTGATGCAGAGCTCGTCCATCGCGCTCTGGCTCGGTGTTGCAGCCTCTTGCTGAGTTAAGTCAGAGCTATTGGGAGATGTTTGGGTGGAAGCAACTGCGCGTCGCCGTGTCGGCCATGTCTGCATTTCTTCGACACCACATGTTGCAGTGGCGCTCTCGGAGTGATCTCGATCCGTCATTGCTCTCCTCCGTGAGGCCGCAATGTTCTACGAGCAACCCTGGTCGAGCATCAGCACCGACATTATCAACGACAAAAGACTCAATAGCACGCGGCCTAAGAAGTTCCGCATCATAATCGTTCTATCTGTTGCTCACCGCTAATGGTTAGGCGCTTCGACAGTGATAACTGTTCAAAATTGCACACTTGCGAAAAGTTTAAGAATAATCGGATAGCTGGAAGTTTCTTGAAGGCGTCGACAGCCGTCACCGATGAGATAATCGGAGAAAATCCACCGATGACGCCGCCACCAACCGGTTTCCGCACACATGATTGCGCCCGGCGTGACATCACCTCGCTCGCGCAATTTGCCCAGTCCGGAAGTCGGCGCTCAAGGCCTATTCGCCGTAGTTGTGGAATCTCTGGTTCTGCCACCTACGGGATCACCCTGCCACGCTGACGTGAATGAGGTGAGAATTGTGAAAGAGACGGTCCCTCGTCCATCTTGATGTGGCTCAAAGCATCAATCCCAATTATTCAATAGAAAAGCGAGGTCGCCGGCATGGAGCGGGAGTCATATGACCATCAAGGACGCGCTTTTGTATATTTCGCCGGTGCCTGGGGGCCAGATGACTGCTGGCTTTGCGGCCGGTTTGGCCCAACATTTCGGGACCGAGGTCACCGGCCTGACCTTTGCATTCGACGTGGCGTACCCGGCCGGCCTTTACACGCGCGTACCCGAGGAATCGTTTCAGAAGCTACGAGAGAAAAATCGCGAAGACGCTATTGTTGCCATGACGCATGCAAAAGGCATCTTTGACCAAGGGACATCAAAATTCGTCGGCGTCATGGAGACGTGCTTAGCTGCCGAGGCAATCGATTCGTTCGTCGAGTATGCGCGACTTCGGGATATCGCGATTCTTCCAAACCGCCGCGAGAAGCTGCCGATCGAGCGGCCTCTCATTGAGGCGGTGTTGTTCGGCTCCGGTCTGCCGGCAATGCTGATTCCTGAGGACGGGAAAACGACCTTTGCGATCGACCGGATTTTGATAGCTTGGGACTACAGCCGGGTGGCGGCGCGTGCTGTCGGTGACGCAATGCCGCTGCTGGCCAAGGCGAAGAGGGTCCACATCGTTACCGTGACCGACGATAAGGAGTTGCGTCCGCGTATGGACGCCCATGAAATCGCTCGTCACCTTGCACGCCATGGCGTGGCGGTGGTGGTCGATCAAGCCTTGCGAGGAAACATGAGCATTGGCGATGCGCTTTTTCGCCAAGCAGCCGCCATCAACGCCGACCTGCTGGTCATGGGCGGGTTTGGTCATTCCCGATTGCGAGATTTCATTTTGGGAGGAGCAACGCAACAGATCCTGACTTGGGCGCCACTCCCGATCCTGATGTCACACTAAAATCGGATTATATTCGGACTTCGCCTGACGATTGCCCGGCTCGCAGGGGCAGGAGCACGAGAAGCAAATATTTTTGGTGCTTCAAAAGCGAACTCCTTCCGAATGTCCTCTATGGACGAGGGCACGTGAGCGGCGCGCGACCCAGCGAGCCAGCGTGTTGGTCTTGCTGGATCTGGCACCCGCAACGCTTCGATTGCACGACGAGGCAGGCCAGCCGCGCAGACTGACCCTTGTTGCCATCCTCCCGTCAGCAGCCGAACCACAAGAAAGATGCTTACGGGTGATCACCGCGCTCCTTATATCACGCCTAATTGCTAGGTCGCGCGGCTGACCTTGAGCACGGTCAGCTTGCGACGTTCGCCTGTTCTGGTATGGAATGAAATAGTTTGATTGACGGATAGCCCCAAAAGCGCGGCGCCCACCGGCGTCAAGACAGACACGCGCCGGCGCGCAATATCAGCATCAAACGGATAAACCAGGGTGATTTCCTGAACCTTGCCGGTTTGCTCGTCGCGAAATTCGACCTGGCTGCCCAGATTGACGATGTCAGGACGCAGTTTTTCCGCTGGAAGGATATGCGCGCGATCGAGCTCCTCGCGAAGATATTCGCACACATCCACCATTGGCCCGCTCGTCAGCGACGAAAGCGCGGATAGTCTGGCAAAGTGATTCGCGTCGATCGCAATTGGCGGTCTCATTTCGGTTATGTTATCGCTATGCATGTCATACTCCTGACAATCAATCCGAGTCGCGCTGCTCCGGTCTGTCGCAGCCGACGCTAGGCAGCCCTGGGACCTTCGTCATCGGGCCCACCGGGCTCAGTGGAAACCTCAATAATCGCGCGGCGCGCTTTGAGCGGAAACAGCAGGGGCGCTCCCGCCGGAGCGACGACGCTCTCGATAATCACGAAGTGGAGTCCGCCATCGGCGCTGAGGAATTTCATGCAACTCCCCACGCGCATTCCGAGAACGGCGGCACCCAATGGCGAAAGCACTGATAGATTTATCTCAGCGCTTCGGAACTCCTCGGGGCAGACCAGGATCTTGCTTTCCGTCTGTTTGTTGCCATCAATTCTATACGTCACCCACTCGTTGAGGCGTGCAACGTCGCGCGGCATCCTGTATGCGTCGCACACGACGGCCCGACGGACCTCCGATATCAGAAACCTGCTCACCGGATGGCGTTCTCTCATCGCATTGGCGGCTAGTCGTTCGAGACGTGCATGGTCTCGCCGAGCGATGATGATGGGGGGTAGTATTCCGGTCATGTCAGTCGTCTCCCAATGATGGTCCATCGGCGTTGCACTTTTCCTCACAGAATAACGCAGGTCGGTACAACCGCCCGCGACCTGAACGGCCCTGCTGCATCCGTCGTCATTTTGCAGACAAGATCAAGGCGATTGCCAAAGCTGCAGCGCAGTACGTTCAGCTGATTTAGACAATGCGCGCTCGACAACTCCATCACTTCCGCTCCGGTCTTCGCGCCGGCAAGCTGTGCAGCGTATTCAAACGACCTCAGTGTGTTGGCGACCGATAATTTCATGCTCTTGAGATTATGATCAGCAATGGTACCGACTACCTTGCTTGCGGCGTGCATACACAGTCGACCCATCTCCATTGTCGCCATCATCGTTCATTCCCTTCAGACACAATGATCTCTATTCCACAGCCGAGGCACGGGCTCACTATCACCATTTGCAGGTGACATGCTTCCTAGTCTCAGCTTTTTTGATTGCGCTTGCTGCGGTCGTGTGGTGGCGAGTCCGCGTCTAGGACCTAAGCGCACGAATGATCGCGGAGCAAGTGCTCCGGAACATCGCAATCAAGCAGTGCTTCATTTGTATGAAAAAACCTCGGCCCGGACAGCCACAAGCGGCAGCCCGGGCTACTTGCCGATTTGCAAGAGGCCCGCGCGACAAAAACACTTCTGATCAAGCGCGAAAATAATCATGTCTCATAGTTGGCGAGATAATCCACAAAATCAAGTATTCGATCCAGGCCGTGCCGATTTGTCGCTGTTTAGCTACGCGATTCATCTTCCTCGACATCCGTAGCGCACTACTTCGGAATCGGAAGGTATCTAGGTGATCATTAAGAGGGCCGCGCGTCTGAGATGGAAA
>Ga0157369_10010359_pt1 | contig 10629 bp, 8 predicted proteins | sample C25metaG_FD_113461 | JGI IMG/M metagenome (GOLD analysis project Ga0157369, IMG submission 113461) | Corn rhizosphere microbial communities from Kellogg Biological Station, Michigan, USA - C2-5 metaG | ecosystem: Host-associated > Plants > Roots > Rhizosphere > Soil | place: USA: Michigan...
CCCGCTTGCGCTACCTGCCACCCCCCGCTATTGGCCCACTCCACCGTGGGCGTGTAGCTCAGTGGTAGAGCACTGTGTTGACATCGCAGGGGTCGCAAGTTCAATCCTTGCCACGCCCACCATGATAAGGCCTTGGAAATCTTCGGGTTTCTGAGGCCTTATTTGTTTCTACCCGACCTGACCACGCCGTTTCGCCGCCCCTGACACAATTTCAACACAGGAGCCGCCACATGGCGACCATTACAAAGCGGAAATCGGGTTGGTCCGTTCAGATTCGCCGCAAGGGTTATCAGCCCGAATACCGCACCCTCCCCACCAAAGCTGCTGCGGAAAAATGGGTAAGAGAGCGCGAATCTGAAATCGATAGGGGGATGCTCCTGCGCGAGCCCAAGCAGGCCTGGGAGCATTTTCGCCGCGCCTATCTGACCGGCCATGACCCAGCGGCCCAGGATCGCTATCGCGCCGTGTTCCAGGCAGCGATCAATGTGCATCACGAGCTGCACGACCTCTCGCCCCTGCGGATCAAGGCGATCCCCTTCAACAATGAGCGGGTGCACTTCCTCAGCAAGGAAGACCGCGATCGGCTGATCAAGGCCTACTCACCGCATGTGCAGCCGATCATCACCATGCTTGCATTTCACGGCCCCCGCATCCAGACCGCTTTGCAGATGCCGTGGGGCGTTAATGGCGCTGATATAGTGCGGGAATCAATCCGGCTAAATCATACAAAAATTCGATGATTCGGTCGGTCCCAATGCATCGTCGCCTCACGGGAACATTGTTAGCAATCTGAGCGCGGACGCCCTACTAAAGGCCATGTCTTCCTCAACCGCTTCGGCAAACCCTATCAGGACACCCGGCTTTCCCTCATTTCTGGGGTAACGCCTTGAAGAACCAGAACAAGATGGCCTGTAGGCGGGCCGGGACCGACGATTTTACCATCCATCTCATCACAATCATGTACATGGGCGGTTGGCAGTCATTAAGGATAGTTCAGCGCTATGCTAGCGTGGACACCGACCACATGCACGAGTCGATCGATGGGCCGTACTAACAGCAGCGCCAGCTGGCGAGGAAAATGGGCGATCGCATAGGACTACATGAGTTGAAGTGCCGTCGGGTCTGCGTCGAATGTCCTTACCTCCCTCTCAACAAAGACTTTCACTGGCGATTTTTCCCAGAGGGTTGGCACTTCATCTTCATTCTTTCGTCATTACGACGAAGCTCCACGCCTCCCTGAATCACGACCTCAACACCATGCCATTGGCGCCAACGGAGAACACAACCCTGACTTTCCGCACAGAATCCAAACGAGGAAGAAGGCTTCAGATCATCGCCTTTTGACGCCACAGCTTGCGGAGCCGCCCGGCCTATTCTAGGCACAACACCGCGCAATGATGCGTCATCTCACAATGATAGATGAACTGGATGCTTTCGTGACCCTGAAAAACGCTGCGCCCGCTATTTTCTCGCGCTTTTCTAATGTTTCCGGATCGGGCCTTCTGGCGAGTACGGCCACAGCCATTTTCACCTTGTCGGCATGCACCAGCTTCAGCGGCGCAGATGGTCCATCCACACGCGCGATCAACAATGCCGGTAATACGACTCAGGCGCAGGCCGATCTTGGCATTCAGATGATCGACATGACCAGCGAGGTTGCGCGGCAAGTGGCCGCGGCTGGGGTGGGGACCACTTTCATGGCAACATTCGGCGATGGATCGCCTGTGGGTTCCGTAATCGGACGTGGCGATGTGGTGAATATTTCCATCTGGGAAGCGCCGCCCGCCGCGCTGTTCGGTTCCAGTCGGCCCACGATTGCAGCCTTGGCGTCTTCCTCACCTGATACGTCGCAATCTTTCGACCTTTCCGACCAGATGGTCGATCTTGACGGACGGATCGAAGTTCCGTTCGCTGGGTCAGTTATGGCGGCCGGACGCACGCCCAACAAGGTGGCAGCCGACATCGTATCCCGCTTGGCCGGCAAGGCACACAAGCCACAGGTCATCGTCCGTATTACGCATAATACCGCCGCGACCGCGACTATCGTAGGGGATGTAAATCAAAGCATGCGCGTGCCCCTTTCGGCTCATGGAGAACGGATACTTGACGCTCTAGCCTCTGCAGGCGGCACGAAGCAGCCGACAGGCAAAATCACCCTGCGGTTGTCGCGCGGTGATAGTAGTGGCTCCATGGCACTGGACGATATCATCCGCGACCCGCGTCAAAACATCATCCTTCAACCCGGTGATGTAATCACAGCCCTGTATCAGCCCTTCAGCTTCACGTCGCTGGGCGCAATCGGTCGCAATGAGGAAATCTCGATCGAGGCGCAAGGTATTACCCTATCGCAAGCTCTAGGCCGCATCGGCGGATTGCAAGACCAGCGTGCTAATCCGCAGGGCGTCTTCATATTTCGTTATGAAGATCGCAAGGCATTGATCCCTAATGCCGCCCAAAAAGCGCCGCAAACCGCAGACGGCAAAGTTCCTGTAATATATAAAGTTAATCTGCATGACCCAGCTTCATTTTTCATAGCGCAGAATTTCGTGATCAAGGATAAGGATCTTCTTTATGTCACGAATGCTCCTATTGCTGATCTACAGAAATTTACCAATCTATTATCCTCGATTGTCTTCCCTGCAGTCAGCGTCGGCACTTTAACGCGGTAAAGTGGTGAAAATCGCACTGCGCGTATCAAGACCACCAATTCCTCCATGACGAAGACCGTCAATTCAAGAGATTGAGCAGAATGAACCCTACCGCAACGGAAACCGTCTTATCCTCTTCTTGCTCTTCCCTTGCTTTGACTCCGTGCACATCGCAGCAACTTGTCATTCTGGTCGGGGGGAAAGGAACTCGGCTCGGTTCTCTATCACAGAGTACGCCCAAGCCTTTGATGCAGATCGACGAACGTCAGGTGTTCCTCGACTTTCTGCTAGACGGCGCGCTACGGCAGGGGTTCCGCCATGTCCTTATGATTGCGGGCCATTTAGGCGAACAAGTTGCCGAACGCTATGCGCACCGCCGCATTTGGGGCGCCGACATAGACGTGCTGATCGAGCCAGAGCCGATGGGCACAGCGGGTGCGCTGGCGTTCGCAAAACAGGCGCTGGCAGACCGCTTCATTCTGATGAACGGCGACACTATTTTCGATACGAATATTCGCGCGGTAGATGCCTTGTTGTCAAGCAAGCCTGATGCCGCCTGCTCGATCAGCTTGCGCGAAATAGATGATGTCAGCCGATACGGCGCTGTAGATGTCGATAACGACGGCCATGTGGTCCGCTTCCAGGAAAAAAATCCAAACACAGCTCAGAAAAATGGCGTCATCAACGCAGGAATCTACGCTTTGCGCCGGTCGGTGCTGGATTTGATCCCTGATCGGCCGACATCGCTGGAGCAGGATGTGCTGCCCGTGCTAGCCGATCGCCGCCAGATCGTGGGCATCGCTTCTAGTGGATATTTCCTCGACATCGGCCTGCCTGAAACATTGCAGCAGGCGCAGAAAGACCTGCCCAGCCGGACTCGTCCCGTCATCTTCTTCGACCGGGACGGCGTGCTCAACATCGATCATGGATACACCCACTCCCTCGACCAATGGGAATGGGTGCCCGGTGCAATGGCTGCGATCAAGGCCGCCAACGATGCGGGCATCGCCGTGGTCGTGGTAACCAATCAGGCTGGTGTGGCGCGCGGCTATTATGGTGAACCGGATATTTGGCGTCTGCACCATCATATTCAGCAGCAGCTCAACCTGCACGGCGCGTTCATCGATCAGTTCTATTATTGCCCGGATCATCCCGATGCGGTTGTGGATTCCTATCGCGCCCCCGCGCCTTTGGGCCGCAAACCTTCGCCGGCTATGCTCTCGCGCGCCATCCGCCAGCTTCGGTTGAACCGTGAGAAAGCTATATTCGTCGGCGATCAGCAGAGCGACATGGACGCTGCCGCAGCACTCGGCATTCCCGGCCTCTACTTCAAGGGTGGTCAGCTGGACGATTTCCTTTTTAACAGCCCCGCATGGGCCAGCCTTATTTCCTAACTCCAACCCGCCGCAACCAAGTTTGCTAGGAGGTGCCCGTTGCCAGCCTTCAATACGGAAGTTTCAGATATTCAGTCTATCGCGGATGCCCAACATCACGCCAAGAATTGGCTATTCAATCATGCCGCCCCACTTTGGGGAACGAGGGGCGTCTGTTCTGACGGGCAATTTGCCGAAAGATTGACCCTATCAGGCGAATTTGTCGATATCCCCCGCCGAATGATGGTGCAGGCACGCCAGATATACAGTTTCATCACCGCTGGCGAACTGGGCTGGGAAGGCCCATGGAAGGCTCTGGTCGAGAAGGCAATGACCGTTCTGCTCAGGCGCGGCCTTCAGGACGGCAATCTGTTTGTGCACCAGTTCGATGAGGCGGGTGAGGTTGTTGATCCGCGCCTAGATCTCTATGATCATGCCTTTGGCCTGTTCGCGCTTGCCCATGCCGGGCGCGCGCTAGGCCGTCCGGAATATTTCGACATTGCCAACAAGGTGATGGATCGGATGGACGCCGAATGGCGCCGCCCCGAAGGCGGATTCTGGGAAGGTCAGATCACCCCCTGCCCGCCCTATCGCCAGAACCCACATATGCATATGTTTGAGGCCGCCTATGCCCTCTATCAAGCGACCGGCGACGAACGTTGGCAGAGGCTGAAGCACGATCTGCTAACTTTATTTCAGGACAAATTCCAAAATGCGCAAACCGGCGCGGTTACCGAATACTTCGACATCAGCTGGACGGCACTTGAAGATGCATCCGGATCGATTGTCGAGCCAGGGCACTGCCTAGAATGGGCATGGTTGTTCGAAATCGCGTTCGGCGACTTGTCTGGCGTTCCGGTCGCGACGAGATTGGCGGATTTCGCGCGCTCGTACGGCATCTGTCCGGAACGGGGGGTCGCGATCAACGAAGTCTCGCTCGACGGGTCGATCATCGATGGCAATGCTCGCCTGTGGCCGCAGACCGAACGGCTTAAGGCCGCAGTTGCTCGCTATCGCCGTCTGAAGACGCAGGAAGAGGCGGACGAGGTGGTCGCCGCCTACCGCGGCTTGGTTCCTTATTTCCAAACGCCGTGCCCGGGCACCTGGTATGACCGGTGGATGGCCGACGGCAGTTGGATGCAGCAGGACGCACCCGCCAGTTCTTTTTACCACATTACCTGCGGACTGAAGGAACTCATGTCTTGCACGGCCGGCAAATAGGCAAAGAGAGACAAATCATGATCATCGTTCGCTCCCCCATGCGCGTCTCCTTCTTCGGAGGCGGCACCGATCATCCGACATGGTTTCGCACTGGCGAGCCGGCGTCAGTCCTGTCGACGACGATCGACAAATATCTCTACGTTACACTGCGCAAGCTACCCAAGGTGTTCGACTTCAACTATCGTGTATCCTGGCGGATCATCGAAGAAACCAAATCTATTTCCGAAATCCAGCATCCGATCGTTCAGGCAGTATTGAATAATTACGGCGAAGAACACAACTGGGGTTACGAAGTTCTGTACAATGCCGACCTTCCTGCTCAGTCGGGCCTCGGATCGAGCTCGGCCTTCACCGTTGCAATGCTGAAGGCCTATCTGGGCAACAACGGCAATATCGGTTCGAAGCATTTCTTCGCGCGCGAAGCAATCCGCATCGAGCAGGATCTGCTGAAGGAACCGGTCGGTTCGCAAGATCAGATCGCCGCAGCCTACGGCGGCATGAACCAGATTCGCTTCTTCGCCGACAACAGCTTTTCTGTCGAACCGGTGCTGATTTCGCCCGAACGGAAGCGCGCGCTAAACGAAAATCTGGTGATGTTCTTCACTGGATTCACACGCTCGGCAAGCAAGATCGAGGGTGAGAAGATCAAGGAAATCAAGAATAAGACCGACGAACTGCGCGCCATCCACGACATGGTGATCGAAGGTCGCGAAATACTGGAAGACAGCGGCCGAGACCTTAATGATTTCGGTCGCCTATTGCACGAAGCTTGGATGCGCAAGCGTGCACTGTCCAGCAGCGTGTCGAACGGCGGCCTTGATCAGGCCTATGACGCGGCGCTTCAGGCAGGAGCGATCGGCGGCAAGCTGCTCGGCGCGGGCGGCGGGGGCTTCCTGCTCTTCTATGTCGAACCGCATAATCGGCAGGCCGTTATTGACCGCCTGAAGCCCATGGTGAATATGTCCTTCGGATTTGAGAATAGTGGCGCCTCGGTTGTGCTATACAATCCCGAACTCGAAACCAACTATGATGCGTCATCGCGGCATGCTTAACGCATACCTTCAGCCTACAAGGGGAGCCAATGACTGTTATTGACAAGAAATCCAGAATTCTGGTGACCGGTGGCCGCGGGCTGGTCGGTCAGGCGCTACGCGCGCGCCTGCAACAAATGGATGTTGAAGTCTTTGCGCCGGGAAGCAACGAATATGACTTAACGTCGACCGAGCAGACCGATGCCATGTTCGAACGCTTTCGCCCCGATCTCGTGTTTCATATGGCCGCCCGCGTCTATGGCATCATGGGCAACATGAACAATAAGGGCCTGTCGATCTATGACAATGTCATGATCAACACCAATGTCATCGAAAGCAGCCGTAAGGTCGGCGTACGAAAGATCGTCGCCATGGGCTCAGGCTGCGTCTATCCTTATCCGCCGCCAGCTGAACATCTGACCGAAGACATGATCTTTCAGGGTGCGCCGCACCATTCAGAAGATTCCTACGCGCACTCCAAGCGCTTACTTTACTCCATGTTGGAAGCCTATAAGGCGCAATATGACATGGATTATGTCTTCGTGATCTCGGGCAATCTGTTCGGTCCGCACGATAGTTTCGATATCGAAAACGGCCATGTGACCCCCTCATTGGTCCACAAATTCTATATGGCGGCCAAGAATGGCACGAAGATCACGCCGTGGGGCACCGGGAAGGCACGCCGCGACTTCACCTTCAGTTCTGATGTCGCCGAAGCGCTGGTCACCATGATGGAAGGTGGTCAGGGCGCGATGAACATGGGTTCGGGCAATGTACATGCCATCCGGGAAATCATTGAGTCGCTGGCGGAAATTTCGGGCATCGGGATGGGTCGGGTCGAATTCGACACTAGCAAGCCGGACGGCCAAGAATATCGCTATTATGATGTAAGCAAGCTTTTCGCCCTGGGCTTCCGCCCTAAGGTGAGCCTGCATGAAGGGCTGAAGCAGACCTATGACTGGTTTGCCGAGAACTATGTAAGCGCTCGCAAGTAATTTTGACATAGATGATTACGGATCAGGAGATTTTCGTGTCCAATAAAAAGAATTGCCTCATCACCGGCATCACCGGTATGGTCGGCTCTCACCTACTCGACTTCCTTCTGGAAAATACCGATTGGGACATCTATGGTCTTAGTCGCTGGCGCAGTCCGATGGACAATCTTCAGCACCATATCTCACGGATCAACAACAAGGACCGCGTCCAACTGATCCACGGCGATCTGCGCGACAGCTTGTCACTAGATCATGCGGTGCGTCAGGCCAAACCGGATTATGTCTTCCATCTGGCCGCCCAGAGCTTCCCCAAGACCAGTTTCGATGCTCCGCTCGAAACCTATGACACGAATATCCAGGGCACCGAGCGCCTGCTGGCTGCGCTGCGCAAATACAGCCCCGAAGCAGTGATCCACGTCTGTGCATCGTCGGAAGTGTTTGGTCGCGTGCCGAAAGAAAAGCTGCCGATCAATGAAGAATGTACGTTCCACCCGGCTTCGCCCTATGCAATTTCGAAGGTCGGCACCGATCTAATCGGCCGTTACTACGCCGAAGCGTTTAACATGACTGTCATGACGACCCGCATGTTCACGCACACTGGTCCGCGTCGCGGCGACGTGTTCGCGGAATCGACTTTCGCCAAGCAGATCGCACTAATTGAACAGAATCGCATCCCGCCCGTGGTCAAGGTCGGCAATTTGGATTCGCTGCGTACGTGGGCGGACGTTCGTGACGCTGTCCGCGCTTATTATATGATGGTGACGATCAACCCGACCCCGGGCGCCTATTATAATATCGGCGGCACCCACATATGCTCGGTCAAGGACATGCTTGACACGCTGCTATCCTATTCGACCGTCAAGAACATTCATATTGAAATGGACCCCGAACGGCTGCGTCCAATCGACGCCGATCTTCAGGTGCCCGATACGACTAAGTTCGAAAAGCATACCGGCTGGAAACCCGAAATCTCGTTCGAAACGACCATGCGCGACCTGCTGGACTATTGGCGTCAGCGCGTTTCGACTCAAGGCGATTTCTTGACGCGCTAAGCCATTTCGCGCCATCGCCACATAGTGCGACGGCGCGAAATCATTCATGGTCACGAAGGCGGTCGTATGGCACTGCCATCCGATCTTTGAGTGGATCATGCAGAACCATTCCTATCAAGACGGCACCGCCATCCGCAATGAGCACAGCGCCGAAAAATGGCTTTCCGGTGGGCGACTGTGGATCGATTGCACCGATATTCTACGCTATGCGCATGCCGGAAACCGAACAGTTTCAGGTATTCAGCGCGTTATTGCCAATATGTTTTCAGCTCTGGATAATCTGGGTATAGCCTGCGGAGCCGTGGCGAGCGATTATACCGGCTTGAAGCTGGTCACTATCGAGACGGCCGGCTGCTTGTCGCTTTTCGCCGACCTACAGTCAGGCAAATGTGCAATTAGCGAGATCAAGGCAAAATGTGCCCGCATTCAGGCATCTGCCGCACAATGGACGCCCGAAGTCGACGACATTATCCTGATTGCCGGTGCCTTTTGGTTGCATGATCCGTCCCTGTTGCTGGAGTTGCGCCAGATTCCGCGACTCCGCATCGCGACATTCATTCATGATGTGCTAATCTGGCGTTATCCCATCTATTTTAAGTCGACAGACCGATCGATCTGGCTAAGCGCTTTTGCGCAGATGCTTGGCATAAGCGACGTGCTGACGACCAGTTCACGCTATGTGGCAGACGAGATTCGTTCCTGTGCAATGACGTTGAACTTGCCATGCCCGGACATTCTGCGGACCGGCATGGCCTCCACCTTTCCGAACATCATATCGGAACAGCCGAGCGAGATCGTCCGGCAACTCATGGGACAACGTTTTGTTCTGTGTGTAGGAACGCTCGAACCCCGAAAGAACCACGATTTTCTATTGGATATCTGGGATCAGCTCCATGTCGAGTATGGCGATGCCGCACCCCGACTGGTATTTGCCGGCAAGGTTGGCTGGAAAGTGACTTCCTTGCTGCACCGCATGAAGGGACTGAAATGGGGTCCAACTCATTTCCTCCACATCGACTCTGCGTCTGATAGCGACCTAACCTGGCTCTATGATCACTGCCTTTTTACCGTCTACCCCAGCCTAGCTGAAGGCTGGGGGCTGCCAATCAGCGAAAGTCTTGCGCGTGGAACGCCATGTTTGGCAGCCAATACCGCATCTCTTCCTGAAGCCGGAGGGGATTTGGCGCTCTATTGTCCGCCGAATGATGTGAACGCAGCGCTGATTCAAATCCGCCTGCTGTTGAAGGATGATTTCAGGCAACAGTTACGCAATCTTATCCATCAGCATTTCCGTCCAAGTAGTTGGCCGGATTTCACGGCAAGATTGGTCGAAGCTTTGTCGCGCTCCTTCGGATCGCGTCGTTATGCACCCCTGCCCATTGAACAGCCATGCCCAATCGGAACACCATTGCAGGAGGCAGGCATTGCCCGTCGGGCAGCTGCATTGTCGACATTGACATTCGGCTGGGATCAAATTCGGGACGACGCAGTATATGGAGGACCGAGCATGAAAATGGTCCTGCGTACGCAGGGCCTCAACGAGGAGTTATTGATCTTTTGTTGCCTCGCCTCCTTACCCGGTGGCGGCACTATCAAGGTTGAGAATGAAGAGACGGGCGAGACCTCGGAGTGGACCTTTTGTGATGATGACCCAAGCGTAAAGGAAATCGCCCTACCTATTCGTCCCGGCAAGGACGTAGAATTGCAACTGCATGTTGAAGCGGGCTGCTGCCGTGCGGCGATATACGGGATCGGCCTCTCGCGATCCGCTTCCGCATCGGCGTTGTTAGCTCAAGCGCTGAAGCAAATGATCGTCCAAAACAGAACGACCGGAGAACTGATTGTAGACAGCCGTCACATGGTCGGTGGACAGGCGCCTCGATTATTACGAGCCATACCTCACCTTGACCGCCTGCCTCTCAAGCGCGCCAGACTGGCCGCACGACGGCTAGATTGGGTAACTGCCCGTCTGCATTATTGCGCCATGCTGCGCCTGCGGCCAAAAGATGCCGCCGCCTGGAAGCAATTGGGCCATGCGTGCAAGGAGCTCAAGGATTATGCAGGCGCCTACACTGCCTATAGCATGGCCTTGCTCTATGCCGGCGACGCGGATTCGCGCTTCCACGCGAATGTAATGCGTGAACAACTCCGCTGGCAGGATAGCATCGAACAAATCTTGTAAGATTATACCAACGAGCATTAATCGGTACTCATGTGCCCATTGGCGCAAATCGATGGACATGATGCGCCAAGGTTGATTGACGAGGCTGTTCCAGGCGAAGCAGCAGTGGTCGACGATGTCATCGTAG
>Ga0157369_10010360_pt1 | contig 10628 bp, 7 predicted proteins | sample C25metaG_FD_113461 | JGI IMG/M metagenome (GOLD analysis project Ga0157369, IMG submission 113461) | Corn rhizosphere microbial communities from Kellogg Biological Station, Michigan, USA - C2-5 metaG | ecosystem: Host-associated > Plants > Roots > Rhizosphere > Soil | place: USA: Michigan...
CATGATGGCGTGGGTGTCGAGCGGCTCGACGAACGTGATGTTCAGGACCCGGGCCCCGATGCCCTCGTGCCGCAGCACCCCGGCCGCGGCCAGGGCGCGCGAGACCATCGTCCCCGCAGCGATGATGGTGACGTCGTTCCCGTCCGTCAGCTGGACAGCCTGGCCGGGCCGGAAGGGCGAGCCGGGCGGCGTGACGTCAGGCACCGGGAACCTGGGGATGCGGAGGTAGCTCGGACCTGGGTTGGCCGCGGCCCAGCGGACCGCGGCGACCGTCTGGACGGGGTCCGCCGGCATCGCCACCGGGAGGTCGGCGACGGCGCGCAGCCAGGACAGGTCTTCGATCGAGTGATGCGTCGGGCCGAGTTCTCCGTAGGCCATACCGGGGCTCTGCCCGCACAGCACCACGCGCGCCTGGCTGTAGGCGACGTCCACCTTGATCTGCTCGAGGGCCCGGCCGGTCAGGAAGGGCGCGGCCGCGCTGACGAAGGGGATCAGGCCGCCGTTAGCCAGCCCGGCGCCCACGCCGACCAGGTCCTGCTCGGCGATCCCGACATTGATCATCCGGTCCGGGAACTCGGCCTTGAACGCGGTGAGATTGCTGGAGCCTACCGAGTCGTTGCACACCGCGACGATGCGCTCGTCCTCCCGGGCCAGCGCGATGAGGGTATCCGCGAAGGCCCGGCGGCAGTCGTGCAGCGCGGTGGCCTGCGTCGCCTGGCTCATAGTGACAGCTCCTGGAGGGCGCCCTGGACTTGCTCCGCGGTCGGCACCTTGTGGTGCCACTGGACGCGATCTTCCATGAAGGAGACCCCCTTGCCCTTCACGGTGTGCGCGATCACGGCGACCGGGCGCGCTGTCCCGGGCCGCCGGAACGTGTCCAGCAGCTGCGCATGATCATGACCGTCGACTTCGCGGACCTCCCAGCCGAAGCTGGCCCACTTGGCGGTCAGCGGTTCCAGCTGCTTGGTCTCCTCGGTGCGGGCGCCTTGCTGGAGGCCGTTCCTGTCGACGACGGCGAGCAGCGAGGACAGGCCGTAATGCGAAGCGGTCATGGCGGCCTCCCAGTTGCTGCCCTCCTGGAGCTCCCCGTCTCCGAGCACCACGAAGGTACGGCGGGGCGAGCCCTGCAGCCGCGCGGACAGCGCTATCCCGACGGCGACCGGGAACCCGTGCCCCAGCGGGCCCGTGCTGGTCTCCACCCCGGGCACCTTGGTCCGGCTCGGGTGGCCGTTGAGCGCGGACTGCGGCGCGGCGAAGGTATCCAGCTCGTCCCGGGCGAAGAAGCCGCAGTGCGCCAGGGTGGCGTACAGCGCTCCCGCCGTGTGGCCCTTGCTGAGCACCAGCCGGTCACGCTCGGCGAGCAGCGGGCACACCGGGTCGACGTTGAGCACGGCGGCGTACAGCGTCACCAGGATGTCCGTCACCGAGAAATCGCCGCCGAGGTGACCGAGCCCGGCCCGGTAGACCATCTGCAGGTCGTCGCGGCGCACGCTGCTGGCCAGCTCCCGCAGGGCGGGCGCGGCCTGGGCCGGGGCCAGCGGCGCGAGCCGCGCGCGCAGGGCCGCGAAGCGGCGGGCCCCGGCCGGATCAGCTGTCAGCATATGAATATCGATTCAGTATTGATTTTTCATGCACAACACGAGCTTGCGCGGAATCTCCGTCGCTGTCAAGCCCTGCTAGAGGGCGGCGCGGTGGCACTGCCTTAGGGGAGCGGCGCGGTGGCGTTGCGCTAGCCCGGCGGCGGCGCGGTGGTGTTGCGGACGATTAGCCGGGGGGAGGTGGAGGTGAGAACCGAGCGGCTGCGGCCGTCCATGCGCTCGCCCAGGAGCCGGGCCGCCGTCGAGCCCAGGTCGTGCGCGGCCTGGTCGACGCTGGTCAGGTTGATGGGCGCGCTGGCGGCGAGGGTGGTGTTGTCGTAGCCGACTAGCGAGAGGTCGGCCGGGATCCGCAGGCCCAGTTCGTAAGCCGCCCGCAGGACGCCCAGGGCCGCGAAGTCGGCGCCCGCGAAGATGGCCGTGGGCCGGTCGGGCCGGCTGAGCAGTTCGCGCCCGGCCTGGTAGCCGCCCTCCTCGGCGTAGGTCGTGCCCGCGATGGCCACGGCGTCGGCGAGGCCATGCCGGTGCATGGCCTGCCGGTAGCCCTCGCTGCGGACATCCTCGGGACGGCGCGTCCACTGGCCTCCTTTGACCGTGGCGGAGGTGTGGGCGATGCGGCGGTGCCCCAGGGCGACCAGATGATCGACGACGAGTCCGGCGCCCGCCAGGTCGTCGTCGACGACCGAGTCGTACTCGTCGGCGGTGTTGTGGTGACCGACCACGACGGCCGGGATGGTCTTGCCGACTGCGATGACCTGCGGACGCGACATCGTGGGGGCAACCAGGATGAGGCCGTCCATAGCCCGGTCGATCATGGCGTCGGCGAGGCGCGACTGGCTCTGGGCGGTGAACCCGCCCGATCCGACCAGGACCTGGAAGTCGGTCTTGGCCAGGGCGTCCGTGACGCCGTCGAGGAAATCGCCGTAGAAGGGGTTGCGGATGTTGTCCAGCAGCAGGCCGATGGTGAAGCTCCGGCCGCGCAGGCCGCGGGCGGCGGCATGGGGCCGGTACTCCAGCTCGGCCATGGACGACCGGACGCGCTGGCTCATCTCGGCGCTGACGCCGTAGGCGTTGCGCAGCACCTTCGACACGGCGGCCGTAGAGACACCCGCATGCCTGGCCACGTCCGCGATCGTCACCCGCCGCACGGCGTCCTGTGAGCTCATCATGCGCTCCCCGCTCGATAACGATCTACAAAGAGGAGTGTAACCCGCCACGGCGCGGCATCGGCAAGGGGTGGGGCACCATCAGTCTCCGATAACACCATCTATCTCAAAATTCCCAGCGCTACACGGAAAGATCGAGCATGTTACCATTTTGTTACCTTTTGGGATCTTGACGAGGCCGCGACGACACGCCTAATTTACTCGCAAGACATCGTAGAACGTTCTACAAGACGCGCTCCGTCAGATTTCGCCTCAGGCGCAGATCGGGAAGCCGCGCCGGCGACGCATCGCAGATGGCAGCCGCCCTCATTCATCGGGTAACAGAGCCAGGCCCCCTCGGAAGGCATCTGACATGTTCCAGAGAAGAAAATGGCCAGGAGTTGCCGCCGGCCTCGCTCTCGCGGTCGCGGGGCCGCTGGTGCTCACCGCCTGCGGCGGCGCGCAGGGCTCTTCTTCCACGCTCACGCTCGGCGTCATCACGCCGGCTACCACCTTCAAGGCCCCGGATATGAACTGGGGCAACGAGTCGACCTACAACCAGGCGGTCTACGACAGCCTGGTGCAGGCCTCGCCCACCGGCGTCATCGAGCCGCACCTGGCCACGGCGTGGTCCTATAACGCCGACAAGACCGTCCTGACCATGACGCTGCGGACCGGCGTCAAGTTCACCGACGGGACGCCGTTCGACGCGAGCGTCGCGGCCCAGAACCTCGAAGCCTTCCAGAAGGGCACGTCCAACAACGCCGGGTTCCTGATCAACATGGCGTCGGCCACGGCGGAAAGCCCGACGAAACTCGTGATCAAGCTGAAGCAGCCGGACCCCGCCTTCCTGACCTACCTGGGCCAGGCCGCCGGGTCCCAGGAGAGCCCGAAGGCGTGGAAGAGCCCGACAGCCAGCACCGTGCCAGTCGGCTCGGGTCCCTACGTGCTGGACGCCAAGGCCACGGTCGTCGGCAGTTCTTATGTCTTCACGGCGAACCCGGATTACTGGGACAAGGCGGAACAGCACTACTCCAAGGTCGTCATGAACGTGTACACCACCCAGACGACCATCCTGGACGCCATCGAGGGCGGCCAGGTCAACGCCGCCAACACGTTCGACGACACCACGATCCCCCAGATCCAGAACGCCGGCTTCACGGTGTACCCGCTGCAGCTCAACTGGGCGGGCCTGTCGCTCCTCGATCGCGACGGGAAGATGTCCGGGCCGCTCGGCAAGGTCCAGGTACGCCAGGCGATCAACATGGCGTTCGACCGGGCCGCCTTGCTCAAGGACATGAGTAACGGCTACGGAGCGGTGACCACGCAGGTGTTCCCGGAGAATTCGCCCGGCTACGAGAAATCGCTGGAGTCCTACTACCGCTTCGATCCGGCCAAAGCGAAGCAGCTGCTGGCCGAAGCCGGCTATCCAAACGGTTTCACCCTGGCCATGCCGTCCATTACCTCCGCGTTCGGCTCGGCTACCTACGCGCTGATCCAGGCCGAGCTGGCCAACATCGGCATCAAGGTGGACTACACCGACTACCAGGGCCCGACGATCTTTACCGCGATCCTCGCCCCGAAGTACCCGGCCACCTACTTCACCCTGGAAGAAGATCCGGTGCCCTGGCAGATGGCCCAGTTCCTGCTGACCAAGAACGCGACGTTCAATCCGTTCCACTCGACGAATGGCACGGTCGCCGGATATCTCAGCACGATGCAGACGGGCTCGGGCGCCCAGGCCGCGACCGCGGCTAAGGCCCTGAACCGGTACATGGTCGAGAATGCCTGGTTCGCGCCGTTCTTCCGGCCGCAGTCCAGCTTCGTCTCCGACAGTCACACGAACGTCAAGGTGCAGGCCGGCAACGCGGTGCCTTACCTGTGGAACATTACGCCGAAGGAGTCATGATGCTGACCTTCACGGTGCGGCGCCTCTTGTACGGAATAGTCCTGCTTTTCGTCATCGTCACCCTCGCCTACCTGCTGCTGTACGCGGCTGCCGGCAATGTCGGCCGGACGATTCTCGGGCCGACCGCCACCCAGGCGACCGTAGCGCTCAAGAACCAGCAGCTGGGCCTGAACAGCCCGCTGATCTCCCGGTACTTCTCCTGGCTCGGGCACGCCCTGACGGGTAACTTCGGCAGCTCGTGGTTCACGAACCAGCCCGTCACCACCGCGATCATCACGCGGCTGCAGGTCACCCTTATCCTGGTCCTGGGCGCCGTCATCGTGAGCGCCGTGGCATCGGCGGCCCTCGGCGTCTGGGCCGCCCTGCGCGGCGGCTGGGTCGACCGGGTCATCCAGGTGTTCTCCGTCCTCGGGTTCGCTATCCCCGGGTTCCTGATCGCCCTGTTCCTGGTGCGGATCTTCGCGCTGGGACTGCACTGGTTCAAGCCGACCGGTTACGTCCCGATCACTTACTACTTCGGCGGCTGGATCAGGACGGTGACCCTCCCGATCATCGCGCTGTCGATCGCCCTGGTGGCCGGGATCGCCCAGCAGGTGCGCAGCTCCGTCATCGACTCGCTGCGCCAGGACTGGGTCCGGACCCTGCGCAGCCGCGGCATCTCCGAGCGGAGCGTGCTGTTCAAGCACGTGCTGCGGAACGCCGGGGGCCCGGCCCTGTCCGTCCTGGCCCTGTCGTTCGTCGGCCTCCTCGGCGGCGCCGTGATCATCGAGCAGATCTTCGGCATCCCGGGCCTGGGCCAGATCGCCGTCCTGGCAACCTCCCAGGGTGACGTGCCCCTGGTCATGGGCCTGGTCGTTGCCATCGGAGTGATCGTCATCGTCGTCAACCTGGTCGTCGACCTCCTGCAAGGATTCCTGAACCCGAAAGCGCGAATCTCATGAGCGAAGCCGCTGTTAGTAGCGGGGCGCTGGCCCCCGATATCTCGTCCGACATCCGTGCGGCGCGCAGCCATCTCGCCCGCCGGTTCCTGAAGAACACGCTCGGGATCGCAGCCCTGGCCGTCCTGGTGCTGATCGTCCTGGCGGCCATCTTCGCGCCCCTGCTCACCTCCTATGACCCGAACGCCGTCTCGGTCCTGAACATCCTGCAGGGCCCAGGGGCTGGGCACCTGCTCGGCACCGACGGAGCCGGACGCGACGTGTGGGCCCGGCTGCTGTTCGGCGCCCGGTTCACGTTGGCCGGAGCGCTGCTGGCCACCGTGGTCGCGGCCGTCCTCGGCATCACCAGCGGGCTGGTGGCCGGGTACTACGGCAAGTGGTTCGAGTCGGTGTCCTCCTGGGTCACGACCCTGCTGATGGCGCTGCCCGGCATCGTCGTGCTCCTCGCGGCCCGGGCCGTACTGGGTCCCTCGCTCTGGAGCGTCATGATCATCTTCGGGGTGCTGCTGGCCCCGGCGTTCTACCGGCTGGTCTACGCGGCGGTGTCCGGGGTGCGCAACGAGCTGTTCGTCGACGCGGCCCGGGTCTCCGGGGTGAGCGACTTCAGGATCATCGCCCGGCACATCCTGACCGTGGTCCGGGCGCCGATAATCTTGCAGGCCTCGATCGTCTTCGGCATCGCCATCGCGGTCCAGGTCGGTCTCGACTTCCTCGGCTTCGGCGACCAGACCATTCCCACCTGGGGGAACATACTCAACGACGGTTTCACCAACCTGTACCGCGACCCCCAGCTGGTGATCTGGCCGGGCCTGGCCATCGTCATCACCGGCGTCGCGCTCACCTTGTTCGCCAACGCACTGCGCGACGAACTCGAGCACAGCGCCCGCCCGAGCCGCCGACGCCGGGCCACCGCGGCCGCAGTCGCGGCGGTGACGGCCGCCGCCGAACCCGTGGCACCGGTTAGTAACACCATCGTCCACGAGGAGCCGGACACGGCCACCGAAGCGCCGCTGCTGCACATCGAGGGCCTCGCCGTCGGGTATCCGCAGCCGGATGGCTCGGTCACCCGCGTGGTCGACAACGTCTCGCTGAACATCGGGCGCGGGGAGGTACACGGGCTGATAGGCGAATCGGGGTCCGGCAAGACGCAGACAGCCTGGTCGGTGCTGCGCCTGCTGCCATCCGGCGGGGAGGTTCTGGAGGGATCCATCCAGTTCGACGGGGAGGATCTCAGCAAGGTACCGAGCGCGAAGATGCAGGACATCAGGGGCGGGCGCATCGCCTACATTCCCCAGGAACCGATGTCCAACCTCGACCCGTCGTTCACCATCGGCAGCCAGCTCACCGAGCCCATGCGGATCAAGCTCGGCGTGTCGAAGGCCGAGGCCAGGGCCAGGGCGCTGCAACTGCTCGGGCAGGTCGGCATCCCCAATCCCGAGCGGACCTTCGCGTCCTACCCGCACGAGCTGTCCGGCGGCATGGCGCAGCGCGTCCTGATCGCCGGAGCCGTCTCGTGCGAACCGGACCTGGTCATCGCCGACGAGCCGACGACCGCCCTCGACGTCACCATCCAGGCCGAGATCCTCGACCTGCTGCGCGACCTCCAGCAGGAGCTGGGCGTGACCATCCTCATCGTCACGCACAACTTCGGGGTCGTCGCCGACCTGTGCGACCAGGTATCCGTCATGCAGAAGGGGCGGATCGTGGAAACAGGGCCGGCCCGGTCGCTGTTCGCCAACCCCCAGCATCCCTACACGAGATCCCTGTTCGACGCGATCCTGGACGAGAGCCCGGCCCGCGGTCCTTACGCAGAAGTGCTGCCCCGATGACGCCGAAGGAGCGAGCCGACATGACCGAACCCCTCATCGCCGTCGACAACCTGGTCGTCGAGTACCCGGCGAAGGGCCTGCGCAGGGACCCGTTCCGGGCCCTCAAGGGCGTGTCCGTGGATATTCGCCCCGGCGAGACCGTCGGCCTGGTGGGCGAATCCGGTTCGGGCAAGACGACGCTGGGCCGGGCCATCCTGGGGCTCGCGCCCGTCACCAGCGGGAGCATCCGGTTCAAGGGAAAGGAGATCGGCTCCCTGCACCGGCGCGAGCGCCGGGCCTTGTCCAGCGAGATCCAGGTCGTCTTCCAGGATCCCTACTCCTCCCTGAACCCGTCGCTGACCATCGAGCAGACCCTGACGGAACCGCTGACGGTGCAGAAGATGCCGAAACAGGACGCGACGGCACGCGTGCGCAACCTGCTCGACCAGGTCAAGCTGCCCCGTGATGCGCTCAGCCGCCTGCCCCGCGAGTTCAGTGGGGGCCAGCGCCAGCGGATCGCCATCGCCCGGGCCCTGGCCCTGTCACCGGAGTTCATCGTGTGTGACGAGCCGGTCTCGGCGCTGGACCTGTCCACGCAGGCACGGGTGCTCGACCTGTTCAAGGAGATCCAGGACACCACGGGCGTGGCGTACCTGTTCATCTCGCACGACCTGGCCGTGGTCCGGAACATCAGCCACCGGGTCGCGGTGATGTACCGCGGCGAGATCGTCGAATACGGCGACGGCGATCAGGTCACGACGAACCCGACCGATCCCTACACCCAGCGGCTGCTGCTCGCCGCCCCGGTGCCTGACCCGGTCCGGCAGGAAGGGCGCCGGAACGAACGGCGCGCGTTCCTGGCCGCCCAGGCTGCGGCCAGCTAGTCCCCGCCGGCCGCTCGCGAAGGAGGCGGATTCATTGGGATACGGGAAGGAGGCGCGAGTCAGGGATGTCCTTTCTGACGCGACCGCGCGCGACATCGTGGCCAGGTACGTGCCCGCGGTAGCGGACTCGCCCGTGATCGCGCACATGGGATTTCTTCCCCTCGGTGCGGTGGTCGAGCACGGCGGGGCGGCTTCGTCAGACTCGGCCGAACTCGACCGGATGTGGCAGGAACTCTCGGTACTAGATGGCAGTCCGCCGGGGCAGGCCGAGATGCCCTTCATCGCACCCGCGCTGGACTATGAGACGGACGATGTCCCCCGAGGCTCCGCGCCGGTCAGCGTGGCGGGCCCCGCGGAGCAGTGGGGTGTCACCGAGCTGATCATCGACGGGCCGTCCCACGGAAACCCGTTCGTTGACGTCGAGCTCTCGGCCGGATTCACCGGCGAGGACGGCCGTCGCCTATCGGCAGGCGGTTTCTATGACGGCGAGGGCATCTACCGGATACGTTTCCAGGCTCCCAGCGCCGGGACCTGGACATACGTCACGACCTCGACCGCCCGGTCGCTGGACGGCCTGCGCAGCGCCGTCCAGGTCGGGCCACCCGGGCCCGGGAACCACGGTCCAGTCGAGGTAGTCGACCGTTTCCATTTCGCCTACCGGGACGGCACTCGCTTCCTCCCGATCGGCACGACGGCCTACGCCTGGACCCATCAGGGCGCGGCCTTGGAGGAGCGCACGCTCGCGACCCTGGCTGACTCGCCGTTCCGCAAGCTCCGGATGTCCGTGTTCCCCAAGTCGTACCTGTTCAACACCAACGAGCCGGAACGGTACCCATTTGCCCGGGACGCCAGCGGGGACTGGGACTTCACTCGTTTCGACCCGCAGTTCTTCCGCCACCTCGAGCTGCGCATCGATCAGCTAGCCGGGCTCGGCATCGAGGCCGACCTGATCCTGTTTCATCCGTATGACCGCTGGGGATTCTCCGCGATGCCCGCCACGGCCGACGACCGATATGTCCAGTACGTCGTCCGGCGCCTGGGCGCGTACCGCTCCGTGTGGTGGGCGATGGCCAATGAGTACGACCTGATGCCGTCGAAGACGACCGGGGACTGGGAACGGCTGGCCGGGATCGTGCGCGCGAACGATCATGTAGGCCACCTCACCTCGATCCACAACTGCCACGGCTTCTACGATCACGCCCGCCCGTGGATCACGCACTGCAGCATCCAGCGGATCGACGCGTACCGCACGGCGGAGAACACCACCGAATGGCGGGAGGAATACGGCAAGCCCGTCGTCATCGACGAATGCGGTTATGAAGGCGATATTGACCAGGGCTGGGGCAATATAAGCGGTCAGGAAATCGTCCGCCGTTGCTGGGAAGGCGCCGTCCGCGGCGGGTACGTCGGACATGGCGAGACCTACCTCAATGAGCGCGAGGAACTGTGGTGGTCCAAGGGGGGTACCCTGACCGGGGATTCGGCCGAGCGGATCGGGTTCCTGGTCCAGATCACCGCGGACGCCCCCGGCGGCGTGCTGGAGCCGCTGCCCAGCGACTGGGATGTCAGGTGGGGCGGCGCCGAGGACTACCGGATCGCGTACTTCGGCTTCGGGCGGCCCCGCTACCGCGACATCACGACGCAACCGGACAGCCGGTGGCTCGTCGACGTCATCGACACCTGGAATATGACGATCACCCGCCAGCCGGGTGTCTTCACCGGGACGTTCCGGATCGACCTGCCCGCGCGCGAGTTCATGGCGGTCCGGCTCATCGCGGTCACGGATGACTAGCCGCCCCGCGTGGTCAGCGGCCATGATCTCGCCCGCCGGGGACTTCGCGGGGGCGCCGCTGCTGCGCACGCAGTTCGCGCTCGACGACGGCCACGGGACGGTGACGAGCGCGAAGCTCGCGGTGAGCAGCCTGGGGGTCTTCGAGGCCTTTGTCAACGGCCACGCCGTCGGCCCCGACGTGCTGAGCCCCGGGTGGAGCAGTTACGAGTGGCGGCTGCGGTACCGAACGTACGACGTGACGGAGCTCGTGGAGCCGGTCATGGTGCTGGGTATCTGCCTAGGCAACGGCTGGAGCCGGGGGCGACTGGGCTGGAACGGGAACCGCGCCTTCTACGGTGACCGCCTCGCGGTCATCGCGCAGCTGGAGCTGACCTTCGCCGACGGTCACCGGCAACTGGTGAGCACCGGCGAGACGTGGCGGGCCGGGCCGTCAGCGACGCTGGCCAACGACCTCTACGACGGGCAGACCATCGACGCCCGGCAGGCCGGTAACACATGGATGCACCCCGGGGCGGCGCCGCCGGGCTGGGGCGGCGTCGAAGCGCTGGAGTTCGACA
>Ga0157369_10010363_pt1 | contig 10624 bp, 13 predicted proteins | sample C25metaG_FD_113461 | JGI IMG/M metagenome (GOLD analysis project Ga0157369, IMG submission 113461) | Corn rhizosphere microbial communities from Kellogg Biological Station, Michigan, USA - C2-5 metaG | ecosystem: Host-associated > Plants > Roots > Rhizosphere > Soil | place: USA: Michigan...
ATTAGGCTCGGCAGGTGAGGCCGGGCTATGGCGCCCGTCCCGCGCACCGCAGGGAGGTCGCCGTGCTGCCTGGGATGGCCATCTCGGTGGTCCGGTCATGACCGGCGACAAGGAGGTCCTCCAGAAGTCGACCCGGGACCTGGATCAGACCCGCGCCAGCCTCGCGGCGTGGCTGGCCGGGAAGCTGCCGGCCGGGTCGGCGCCCGAGGTGACGGAGCTGACCGCCCCATCCACCGGCCAGTCCAGCGAGACCCTGTTCTTCACCGCCGCCTGGCACGACGGCCGCGCCCCGCAGGCCCGCCGGCTGGTCGCCAGGGTCGCCCCGCAGCCGGTGGACATGCCCGTGTTCCCCAGCTACCAGATGGAGCGGGAATTCCAGGTGATCCGCTTGGTCGGGGCGCTCACCGACGTCCCGGTGCCCGAGGCGGTCTGGGTCGAGCCCGACCCGGCGCCGCTCGGGACGCCGTTCTACGTCATGAGCCGAATTGACGGAGTCGTCCCCGACGACATCACCTACAACAGCGACGGCTGGCTCCTGGAGGCCAGCCGCGAGGAGCAGCGGCGCTTGCAGGAGTCGACCGTCAGCGCGCTGGCCGCGCTGCACGCCGTGCCCGACCCGGAGCGGAACTTCGACTTCCTGCAGTTCCCGCAGGCCGGGGACACGGCCCTGCGCCGGCACGTCGCGCACGCGCAGGCGTGGTACGACCACGCGGTATCGCTGGGGGGCCGCTGCCCGCTCATCGAGCGGGGATTTGGCTGGCTGGCGGAGAACTGGCCCGCCGAGCCTGGCGAGACGGTGCTGAGCTGGGGCGACGCCAGGGTCAACAACGTGATCTACCAGGACTTCCGCCCGGCCGCCCTCCTCGACTGGGAGATGGCGGGGCTCGGCCCGCGCGAGATCGACATCTCGTGGCTGGTGGGCGGCCACGACGTCTTCCAGGAGATCGCGGGCCTGTTCGGCTCGCCCGGGATGCCGGACTTCATGCGGCTGGATGATGTCGTGGCCCAGTACGAGGCGGCGACCGGTCACCAGGTGCGCGACATCGGCTTCTACCTCACGTACACGGCGATCCAGTGGGCCATCGTGTTCGTCATCGTGGGCCTGCGGCGGGTGCGCTTCGGGGAGCAGGCGATGCCCGACGACATCCATGACCTGATCATCAACCGCGGCCCGCTCGAGCAGATGCTCTGAAGGAGGCAATCGCCCGTGCCCGTGCCCATGGACGAGTACCCGGTCCACCAGCTCCCGCTGTCGCTTGCGTACGTGGGAACCGGCGACCGTAACTTCTATGATCGCTGCTACTTCGCCGGCCACGACCGCACGGGCGACATCCTGCTGATCACCGGGCTCGGCGTGTACCCCAACCTGGGCGTCACTGACGCTTACGCGACCGTGCGGCGCGGGGACCGGCAGTGGGCGGTGCGGTTCTCCGACGCCCTCGGCGACGACCGGCTGCACCAGCGGGTCGGCCCGTACGCCATCGAGGTGATCGAGCCGCTGCGCCGGATCCGGCTGGCCTGCGACGGCGATGAGCACGGCATCGGCTTCGACCTCACGTGGGACGGCTCGTTCCCGGCTGTTCACGAGGCCCAGCACGTCGCCAGGAACGGGCGGCGGCTTTTCCTGGACGCGTCCCGCTTCGCGCAGCTGGGGACCTGGGCCGGCGTGCTGCGCGTCGGCGGCGACGAGATCACCGTCGACCCCGCCCGCTGGATCGGGGCGCGTGACCGGTCCTGGGGCCTGCGCCCGGTCGGGGAGCCGGAGCCGCCCGGCCGGCCCGCGGAGCCGGGCTTCCAGGGATTCTGGTGGGTGTACAGCCAGCTGCGCTTCGATGACTACGCCATCGTCTTGCTGGCCCAGGAGGAGCCGGACGGCTTTCGCAGCACTAACGACGCCGTGCGGATCTGGGGCGATGGCCGCCGCGAGCAGCTGGGCTGGCCGGAGTTCGACATCCGGTACCGGCCGGGCACCCGCCATCCCGAGCACGTCACCATCCACGTCAAGACCCGGGGCGGCAAGCCGCTGGCGGTGGAGGCCGAGACCCTGACCTCGGTCGCCTTGCACGTCGGGGCCGGCTACAGCGGCGACCCGGAGTGGAGCCACGGCCAGTGGAAGGGCCAGGACTGGGCGTCGGGGAGCGTGTACGACCTGACCGACCCCGCCATCACTGGCCGCGTCCCGTACGGCGTGATCGACCATGCCTGCCGGGTCACCTGCGACGGGGCCGAGGGCTGGGGCATCTTCGAGCACGCCACCATCGGCCGCCACGAGCCCACCGGCTTCGCCGACTTCGGGTCGGTCGCTCCCTGATCCGCCGTTCTACATCAACCTCGACCCGGCGCCAGATTCCCGGGGCGCTGATCGCACGGGCGATTTCAGCTGTCCAGGCCGAGGGTGAACGTCGGGCGGGGGGTGGTGCCGGGCAGCTTGTGCTCGGGTGAGAGCCGGCGGATCGCGGTCCCGGTGGCCAGGAACTCGGTGGCGTGCATGCCCCAGACGTAGTTGTTGACGACCAGGTTCACCCCCACGATACCGTTGGCGCCGGCGTCGGCGGCCTCGCCCTGCATGCGGCCGAGCGCCAGCTCGCGGGCCTCGTAGGTTCCCTGCGTGAACTGCGCCATCTCGACGTTGTTGCCTGACTGCTGGAGCATCTGCCGGAACGACATGTGGGCGATGTGGTACACGCAGGCGCCCATGACGAAGGCGACCGGGACCGCGCCCGCCACCAGCAGCCGGAAGAAGTCCTGCGCGGACAGGTCGGAGGTGAAGGCCCGGCCACCGGGGGCGCGGAAGGCGCCGTCGCCGCGCAGCGAGCGGACCGCCGTGCCAGTCGCCACGAAGTCGATGACGTCCTCGCCCCAGACGTAGTCCTGGATCTGGATCTGGACCCCGACGATCCCGTCGGCGTTCAGCTGCGCGGCCTCCGCGCGCATCCGGGACATGGCCAGGTCGCGCGCGTGGTACATCGCCTGCGACAAGATGCCAAGCTCCATGTTCTGCGACCATTTACCGGCCTGGACGCCGATGTGGTAAACGGACGAGCCGAGCACGAAGCCCAGCGGCTCGAAGCCGGCCTCGCCGAGCAGCGTGTACTCCGACACCGACAGGTCGGACGTGAATACCCCGCCGGGATTAGCGCCGGCCGTCATCCCGAGCCTGCCCGATGCCTGCGCGGGCTCCCAGCTGGCCGGCTGCGGTGGATTCTGTCCGTACATGGTCATCTACTCACTTTCACGGATGAGAAAGCGCTAGCGTACATCTCGCCCGATAGGGAAGGGGAGATCACGTGCGCATAAGCCTTGGCGATGTGAGCTTGTGGTTCGACGTATCCGGGCCGACGGTCTTGCCGCGCGGAGACACGACGGTGGAGCGCCCGGTCCTGGTGGCCGTCCATGGCGGCCCCGGCATGGACCACGTCAACTTGAAGGACGGCCTGGGACCGAGGCGGCCGCGGTCGCCCGGCGGGACCTGGCCGAGCTGACCGAGGAATCCGCCGCTGAGTTCAACCGCGTTTGCTACCCGCTCTACAGCAGCAAGCCCGGCTTCGCCGAGGAGTCCCGCCTGCGCATGGCGCGGACCATCCACACCACCGACGTCAACCTGCACTACTTCCGCAACGAAGCCCCGCGCTTTGATCCCTGGTCGGTGCTCACCGCGGTCAGGTGCCCGGTGCTCGTCCTGGCCGGCGAGGACGATCCCGTCTGCCCGCTGCCGGTGGTCGAGGAAATGGCCAGCCAGCTGCCGGCGGACACCACCCGCATGGTGCGCCTGCCCGCAGCACGCCACAGCATCTTCCGCGACCGCCCGGACCTCGCGTTCCCCGCCGTCACCGACTTCGTCAGCCAGGTCAGCCAGGGGCACCAGGCCGGCTGGGCGAAGCCCGGGGCTTAGCCGCGAGGCATCGTGAAACGCCCTTGCTCCCAAGCGCGGAGCGGCCATTTCTGCCCGCTGGCGTGATGTTTCACCCAGCCTTCGAACGCTGAGTGCGTGAACGCGATATCAGGCTCCGCCTGGGCGCGCCGCTGGGCGTTGACGGCTGCCATCGCGGCGCTGTGGTGAAGCGCGGCGATGCGCTCAGCAAGCTCGGCGAGGGCATCGTCAACGTTGACCGTTTGCGAGCGTCCGCTGTTGCGGATGACGATGATCTCCGGATAGTCCGCGTGCCAGGCGCGCACAGCCGTATCGCGGGTATTGCGATGCTGGCCGCCGGGTCCGGTTCCGCGCGCGGTCTCCACGTGCACGGAAGGGTCATCCCGGCGCAGGGCGGGAGCGGTTATCCGCGGCGTCTTCTCGTCAAGCACGGTAACTGTCGCGTATGAGGTCTGCCGCATTCCCGCTTTGCCCTTCGGGGCCTTAGCGGGAATGTGCTGGACGCGGTGGACACCCGCTATTCAGCGCAGTGCCATGACGGGAGTGCGGGGCAGCGTGACTGTGATGGACCTGGTACCCGAACCAGAGATGCGCGCCGGCTGATCGTGGCGCGCGCTCCACGCGCTGATCGCACGGGCGATGCCGCCCGCGAATTCCTCAGCGTCCTGACCGCCCCGGCCGGGGCGGATCTCCACGATGCACATGAATAAACGATAGCGCTTCGTGGGCTGGCTCCCAGTCAGGCGGGCTTGCGAGCCAGGTCGTAGGCGAAGCTCACGGTCTCGGTGAACATATCGTCTAGGCCGAACGGGCGGAGGGCGGCTGCGAGGTCGGCATCGAACGCCGCCTCATGGTCGCCGAGGACCGAGGCGGGGAGGAACGAGGTCGACCGGATGAAGCCGGCCAGGTCCGGCAGGCGCCACTGGTGCCCGACGGCGAACTCCTGGTGCCCGCCCATCGCGAAGCCGGCGTCGGTGAGCACCTGATGATCGGGTCGCCGCCGCCGCGGCTCGTCCCAGTTGGCCGGAACCCGGTCCGCCGCGCCCAGGGCGGCCTGCCATCTGCCCACGGTTGCGGCCAGCGCCAACTGCCAGTCTTCGCCGCCCTCGTGCGGGCCAGACGACCAGCACAGCGCCACGCACCCGCCGGGCGGGAGCCAGCTCCGCAGCCGGGCGGCGACCCGGTCGCGGTCCAGCCGGTGGAAGGCGTTGCCGATCACGGCCAGCTCGAAGTGGCCGGGCGGCGCGTCGAGGGTCTCGGCGTCCGCCACGACCGCGTGGATGTTTTCCGCCCCCAGGGCCTCGGCCTTCGCCCGGACCATGCGCACCATGTCCGGTTCCCGGTCCACGGCCCAGGCTTGCGAGAACCACGGCGCCAGCGGGAACGCGAGCTGGCCGGTCCCGCAGGCCAGGTCGAGCAGCCGGCCACCGCCGGATACCGCGGCGCGCTGGATCAGGTCCCCGGTCATGGCCACCGGATAGGGGAGCCGGTAGCGGTTGTAGTGCCCGGCGGTCCCCTGGTAGAGGTCAGCCGCGAACCGCGATTCGTCGCCCGTCACGTCTTGCCCTTCCCAGCCTTGGGGCCATGGGTTCAGATTCGCTTATATGTTTGGGTTTTCCCGGAAAACCCAAACATATATGACTTTGCTTCAGTACTTGCCGAGGAAGGCCTTTACCTCCGGGCCGGCGACCTGGGCACCGTAGCCGGCGTTGATGACCAGGGCGGCGACCGCGACGTTATGGCCGGGGGCGAAGGCGACCATCCAGGAGTTCGGCTGTTCCTGATCCTGGACATCGGCGGTGCCGGTCTTGGCGTAGACGCCCGGGCCAAGCCCGATGCCCGCGGCTGTTCCCTCGGTGACCACATCGCGCATCATGGTCCGCAGCTGGGAGTCCGTGCCCGGCGGCAACGGCGTGGCGGACACTGCCGGGATGCCCGGGATGAGGACGGGCTGCCGGAACTGGCCGGACTCCACGGTCGCGGCGACCGACGCCATCGCCAGCGGGCTGGCGGTCAGCAGGCCCTCGCCGATGGCCTCCTGGGCCAGCTCGGAGCCGGAGGCAGCCGCCGGGGCGTGGAAGTACGTAGCCGACGCCCCGGGGATGCCGATGTTCCAGGGCTGGTTGAGGCCGTAGTAGGTGCTCGCGGTGGCGGCGAGCTGGCCGGACAGGTGGCCCCACCACTGGGTGAACGCGTTGTTGCACGACTGCGCGAAGTCGTAGGAGAACGGGGTGCCCGGGGGCTGCGACTCGCCCTGGTCGTTGGCGTAGGTAATACCTTGCACCGTGTAGGCCGCCGGGCACGAGACGGGGCTGCTCGCGCTGGTCAGCCCGCTGTTTATGAGTGCCGTCGCGGTGATGATCTTCATCGTGGAACCGGGTGCGACCGACGCGGTCAGCGCGAAGTCGTTGAAGCCGGAGTTGTTGGCGATCGCCAGGATGTGCCCGGTGGACGGCTCGATCGCGACGATCGCGCTGCCTTGGGCCTGGCTGACCGCGGCGCGCGCGGCGCGCTCGGCCCGCGGGCTGATCGTCGTGGCCAGCCGGCCCGCCTTCGGCGGGGTGACGACGGCCTGGCTGCGGGGAACCGCATGGCCGGCGGCGTCCTCGATCTGGACGGACAGGCCCGGGCGGCCCAGGCCGGCCGGCGCCCGCTGGCTCAGCAGGCTCGCGATGGTGGCCAGCCCGGGGTCGCCATAGGCGGACAACGGAGTGCCGGCGCTATCGGTGACCGAGGCGCCCGGTGGCGGCACGACCACGGCGGCCAGGTGCTGGCCCGCGGTGAGGTTAGGGGCGACAACGTCTGGCCGCCACTGGATGACCCAGCCGGGCGCGCCCGCCCGCTGGTAGGCCACCAGCGTCGAGTGGTAGCGCCAGGTGCCCGTCGCGGCGGCCGTGCCGGACGATCTTGCCACCTGCGCGGTGAGCCGGACCGTGACCGTCTCGGCGGGGGCCGCCCCGGCGGCCCCAGTGACCGGGTCCGCCCCGGGCGCGCCCGCCACGGACCCGGTCACCGCGCCGGCCAGCTTCCGCAGGTTCAGGTCGTGGCCGTAGGCGGTCAGCGCGGCCCGTGCGGCGGACGGGTCATCGGTCAGCCCGGCCGCCGTGCCGATGTCGCCGCTCGACCACGCCCGCAGGAAGGCGGCAGTGACCTGCTCCGCGCCGGCCAGGGACGAGGCCGGGGCGGTCGGCACTGTCCTCGGCGATGCTACGGCGGGCGAGGACCCGGCGAGCCGGGAACCGTCGGCGCTCCTGCCGCCGGGCGCGGCCCGCACGTTCACCACGATGGCGATCACGACGGCGCCCACCACGGCGGCGACCGCCGCAAGCGATGCGGCGACGATGACGCCGGTGCGGGGGCGCCGGGGCGGACCGCCGCGCTCGGAGAACCCGGCCGCGAAGGCCTCGTATCCCTCCCGCGGTGGCGCTCCCGGCGATTCGTCGCCGGAGTCACCGTGGCCGGAGTCCTGCGGGGGATAAGACACGATGGCGACATTACCGGTGACTGCAATTGGGGGTAAATGAGTATTCCTACTCACCCTGGCCGGCCGCGAGTATTCGCCGCCGGTGAAGCGCGCACGTGGAAGGGGAACCCGGGGCAACCGGGCTATTAGGTCGGTGGGATGAGCTGGCGGTCCTAGGCTGGTGGGACGCCGGCCGGACCGCTATCGGGAGGGGACATGAGCAGCGCGGTGCCCATGCGGATCGTCAAGGGGGATGCGACCAGCCCGCAGGCCAAGGGGCCGAAGGTGATCGCGCATGTCTGCAACGACCTGGGTGGCTGGGGCAAGGGATTCGTGCTGGCCATCTCCAGGAGGTGGCCGCAGCCCGAGCGCGACTACCGGGACTGGCACCGGCACCGGGCCGGCAACGACTTCGCCCTCGGCGCGGTGCGGCTGATCCCCGTCCAGGCCGACATCTGGGTCGCGAACATGATCGGGCAGCACGGGATGCGCGAGGGGAGCAACGGGCCGCCGCTTCGCTACCCCGCCGTGGGGCAGTGCCTGCGCACCCTCGGCGACCGGGCGATCGAGCTGGGGGCTTCGGTGCACATGCCCAGGATCGGGTGCGGCCTGGCCGGAGGCCGCTGGGACCGGATCGAGCCGCTCATCGACGGCGCGCTGTGCCAGCGCGGAGTACCGGTCACCGTCTACGACTTCGACACGTAGGCGGCTCGGGCTAGGCGCGGATGCCGGCCAGGAGGGCGCGCCAGGCGGGAGCGGGGATGGTGAGGACGGCGCCCGCGCGGTCGGTGGTGTCGCGGACCAGGACGACGGTCGCGGCGCGGCCGACCTCAACGCAGTTGTTGATGCCGCCGTTGCTGTGCGACGACTTGCGCCACGCGCCGACCTCTACGCAGGTGTCGGCGCCGCCGTTGCTGTAGCTGGACGTGCGCCAAGTGCCGACCTCTACGCAGTTGGTGCCGCCGTTGCTACTGTGGCTGGACTTGCGCCAGCCCAGGTCTTCTGCTGGCTGTCCCAATGCTCTTTCGCCTCCGAAAGGACCGCGCGCGACTCCGTGACAGGCAGTGCGCGGCCGTGGATCTCCTGGAACATCGCGGCGGCCTTGCGGACCATCTTCCGGTCGTCCCGGGTCTGGTCCTCGATAGCCACCATCACAAGAGTATCGGGCACTTCCGAGCCGCTGGCGATCTCGAACTGAAACTCCACCCCTGGGAAGTACCCGGTGTCCTTCACCACCTGGGTGATCACGTTGGGTCGCTGCGACATCACTAGTAGGTGCACGATTTGCCCTGCCATTCCCGCAGGCGTGCCAACTCGGTGGTAGAGCACAGACTCGTGGATGAGCGCTGTGACGTGGACGGGATCGGAGCCTCCGAGTATCGCCTGCCGATCCAGGCGCGCGGCGACGCTATCCTTGACTGCGTTCTCATCCATGCCCTTCATCTCGAACTGAGGGCGGATGTACTCCTCGATCTGCAGCAAACCCGGAATCATCACAGATGCCCAGAGCCGAAGGGCGTCGGCTTCTCTCTCCGCCTCTAGCCAGGGCTTGGCGAAGTCGGGGATGGCGCTGCGGGCGATGCGGGCCATGGCGAGCATGCCGGTGAGGTACTGGCGCCGGGCGGCGGGGACCCGGCAGGCGTCCAGCCACTTGGCGAACAGCGGATCGCTGGGCAGCTCGCCGCCGCTTTCGACCTTGCTGACCTGCTCGCGGACGTAGCCGAGGGCCTTGGCGAGGGCCTCCTGGGTGGCGTAGCCGGCCGCCTCGCGCGCCTTGGACAGCTCCGCGCCGAGGGCGGCGCCGGGATCGGTCCGAGGGTCACGGCTCCTGCGACGGGGCATTGGGGGTGGCCTCCGTAACGTAGTGGGGGTTAGTACCGCATGGGCACTGCCGATAGCGTAACCCGCCATTCGCGTGGGACGGTGGAATTCACGGGATGACACGCCCGCCCGAGCCCGAATTGACTTGGGGCTTATTTTGGCGTGCGCTCCTTACCTCGAACCTGCTGCTGTGACGGAGTCCACTGTGAATGGCATAAATTCCCGAACACTGGTACCACCCGTCATCCCTCCGCATCCCTCGTTGACCCATGGCAACTGGCTGGCCGGATTCCCGTGGCGGTCTTTCCTGGAGTTGGGGGCGTACCGGAACGCGCCTGGTTCCGCGCGCGGGCATGCCCGGAATGTGCTGGCCGAATGGGGGCTGGCGCCGTTTACCGACGCGGTGATCTTGCTGGTTTCGGAGATGATCACGAACTCCTTGGCCGCGACGGAGAAGGTGGCCTGGGAGGCGGGGCTGCCGCCGGTCCGGCTGTGGATGCTCGGCGGCCCAGGGGCGGGCGGGACCGGGGAGGTGCTGCTGGTGGTGTGGGACGCCGTCGCCGTGCTGCCGGAGATGGGCAACGCCGGCACGGAGGACGAGTCCGGGCGGGGGCTGGGGATCGTGCACTGGCTCAGCGGGCGGCAGTGGGACTGCTACCTGCCGCCCGCGCCGCACGGCGGGAAGGTCACCCGAGCGCTGCTCGATAGCCCGTGGCGCGACCAGCCGCCTGATTAGCGCGGCATTTTCTTGGCCGGCAAAGAGAGCGAGCAGAAAGGCGAATGGCATGACCGCCCAGCGATGCACGTGCGGCTTCACCGAGGCTAACGCAGATGACGAGACGATCGTGGATCATCTTCTCCGGGTGTTCACGCCGGACGACGACAAGGGAGCCGACGGTCAGGTCCACCTGGAAGGGAACAGGGAACTGGCATGCCTTTGCGGGTTCCGGGCTGGAACGACAGGGGAATTGGATTCGCATTTCCTGGAGATGTTCTTCCCGGCTGACCGGGTGAACCCCGGCGGCGTCGAGCACAAGGTGATTGCGTAGGGAGCGGCAAATCTCGCGTCGGAACTATGCGGGCGGGCTGCCGTTCTCCAGCGTTGCGACCGTGCCGGACTCGATTGCCTGCAGGCACGCCGCGATCCGCCGGGCCAGCAGCGGCGTCACCAGCGCCGGCACCTCGTCCGGGGCGACGAACGCGTACCCGGCAAGCTCCCCGTCGGCAAGCACGATCTCGCCCGCCTCGGCGGCCGACAGGACACCGCCGTCGTACACAACGATCAGGCCCTCGGGCCGCTCCGGGCCAGACGGCACCCAGTCCACCGCCAGCACCCGCCCAGGCACACGGTCCAACCCCAGTTCCTCTGCGACTTCCCGGCGGCAGGCCGCGTGGGGTGACTCCTCCGCCTCCACCGCCCCACCGGGCATTCCCCACGTCGGCTTGTACACCGGATTGACCAGCAGCAC
>Ga0157369_10010365_pt1 | contig 10623 bp, 3 predicted proteins | sample C25metaG_FD_113461 | JGI IMG/M metagenome (GOLD analysis project Ga0157369, IMG submission 113461) | Corn rhizosphere microbial communities from Kellogg Biological Station, Michigan, USA - C2-5 metaG | ecosystem: Host-associated > Plants > Roots > Rhizosphere > Soil | place: USA: Michigan...
AACGTGATCTTGTCGTCCTCCAGCGCGATGAGCGTCTCCTCGCCGGGGCGGATCCAGCCGACGGTGGAGTTGGACGTGCCAAAGTCGATGCCGCAGGCACGGGCTGGGGATGGGTTTTTCATGATCTATCGGGTTCCGGTTGAAAAACGGCCGCGCAGTGTATGCCAGTCGAAGGCGGATGCGTAGGCCGACTATCCGCTAAATCGTGCTTGAAAGTTGGGTATTTGCCCCCACATCTGCTGCATACGGCTAGTGCCGATAACACTTTGACGCACCCCCAGGCCACAAGACTCAACAAGTGCAATGCAGCGCACGTTGTGCCCTGGGCGGTGCGATCTCGATTAAGGATGGTGAACCGCCGATGGATTTCAAAGACTACTACAAGATATTGGGTGTCGAGCCGAGCGCCGATGACAAGGAAATCAAGGCTGCCTATCGAAAACTCGCACGCAAATATCACCCGGATGTGAGCAAGGAAAAAGACGCCGAAGCCAAGTTCAAGGACGCGTCCGAAGCCTATGAAGCGCTTAAAAGCGCCGATAAGCGCGCCGAGTACGACGAGCTGCGCAAATACGGCCAGCATGGCCAGCCGTTCCAGGGCCCGCCGGGCTGGCAGAGCCGTGGCGGCTTCGGCGGTGGCGGGGGGGGCGAGGATTTTTCGGACTTCTTCAGCTCGATCTTCGGCTCGCGCGGCGACGCCTTTGGTGGCGGCCAGCGCCGTCCTGCCGGGCGCAAGGGCCAGGACGTCGAGATGCAGCTGTCGGTGTTCCTGGAAGAGACGCTGTCCACCGAGTCCAAGCAGATCAGCTTCCAGGTGCCGCAGTACGACGCTTCGGGGCGTCACGTCAGCAACACCACCAAGAGCCTGAACGTGAAGATCCCCGCCGGCGTGGCCGATGGCGAGCGTATCCGCCTCAAGGCGCAAGGCGCCCCCGGTATCGGCGGTGGGGCCAATGGCGACCTGTACCTGATCATCAAGTTCGCGCCACACCCCAAGTTCGAAGTGGACGGCGAAAACCTGATCATCAACCTGCCCCTGGCCCCGTGGGAGTTGGCGCTGGGTGCTGAAGTGCAGGTGCCGACGCTCACCGGCAAGATCAACCTCAAGGTGCCTGCCGGCAGCCAGAACGGCCAGCGCATGCGCGCCAAGGGCCATGGCCTGCTGAACAAGGCCGGGCAGCGCGGTTACCTGTTCGTGCAGCTCAAGGCGGTGATGCCCAAGGACAGCAGCGATGAGGTCAAGGCGCTGTGGCAGGAACTGGCTGCCAAGGCGGCGTTCAACCCGCGCGAGGGGTTCTGATCGGCCCTGTGGGCTAAGCATCTACCGCGGCCAGCGGTGCCGGGCATGGTGTGCTGTCTCTCCCTTTGAACCAGGAGAGTCACTATGCCCGGCACACCATCGCCACTCCCGGCCACGCCAGCCAGTGCAAGTATCCACAACCCCCTGCTTGAGCAAGCCATCCCCGACTGGTTGATCCAGGCCACGCCACAACGGCGCCAGGCGGTAAAAGACGCGCCCGCCAACTTGCCCGACTGGTATCACCAGGCGTCCCCGGTCCAGCGCCAGGCAGTGGACACTGCGACGTTCGCCAGCTTCTCTTCGCAAACCCAACTCGACAAGGCCATGGCCGACCTGCAGGGCCTCGACGCGTTCGCCGCGCCGTTGCTCAGCCAGGCGTTGAAAGACGCCTTGAAGGTCACCCTCGACGTCAATAAGACCTTCCTGCGCCTGAACAAGACCATCACGTATGGGATCCTGCGCGAACGTGTCGGTACGTACCAGGTCTTGAACCTGTCGCTGTTGCAGGCCGCCATCCATAACTTCGAGGCCGCGGAGTGTGAGGCGGGGGCATTCGATGAGACCTCGGGGTTCGTGGTCGAAGGCGCCACCCCAGGCACCTTCGAGCCGTTGTCGACATCCCTGACGGTCCGCCAGTTTCTCAAGCTCTGTCGCGTGCTGAATATCGGCGCGCTCTATCAGCTGTACCTCAAGGGCTTTCTCTACCCCACGGACGCGGCGAAGGCAAAGGCCCTTCACGACCCATTCGTGGCCGCGCAGAAAGACGCGATGCGCGCGGCGGCAGAAATGGCGCTGTTGAAAAAGGATATCGAGCCGGCCGACTACGACATGATCCTGTCGGTGATCGCGGGCGAAATGAATCCACGCCTGAAGGGTAAGCGCGTGTGGTTTCGCGACCTCCAATTGATGAAGCACCGCTTGACCGGCTGCGTAGTGTTCAGCATCAGTGACAAGTACGCCTACAGTGATGAATTCATCCTCTATGTACCGCAAGACCCGCAGTCACCGCTCAAGCGCTACTCTCTCGGCCAACTGCGCGAGCAGTTCAAGCGCCAGTTCACGGCGCGTGACTTATCTGTATCAGGGCCGACCGCCTACCAGCGTTTTTTCAGCCAGTTCGTCGACTACGCCGACCTGCCGGATTATTTCAGTCAATTCACCCAGAACGGACCGGATAAAACCTTCGATCAGTCCTTTGCACCTTACGCTCCGCTGCTCAATATGGTTGTAAAGGGCTTAAACCCCTGGGGTGCTTTCAACGAGCTGCCCCCGCCGGATGCGGTGGTCCAAGTGCCGGAGGATGACCCCTACCTCGACCCTCAGGGCATTGCGCGCAGGGGCCGCGGTATCTGGGCGGATAACGTCGACCTATGGGATTACCTGTTTGACCGGTATCGCGACAAGCTGCTGGGCGACGCACGCAGCCACGCGGTGTCGACGGCGGATGTGGATGCGAAGGTGCGCTCGCAAAAAATCGCCAGCCTGCTGAACATCGGCATGCTGGTGTTAGGTTTTGTGCCGGGTCTGGGTGAGTTGATGATGGTGGTGATTGCCGGTCAGCTGCTGTACACCGTGTTTGAGGGCGCGACCGAATGGAGCGAGGGCGACCGCAAGGCGGCCAAGGTGCACTTGGTGGATGTGGCGCAAAATCTCGCGTTGATTGCGGTGATGGGCGCGGCAGGGAAGGGGATTGGCAAGCTGGTGACGGTGAAGCCAGAGCCGGTTATCGAAGGCTTGAAACAGGTCGAGTCGAGCGATGGTCAGGCACGCTTATGGAAACCTGACCTCACGCCTTATGAAAGCCCCACCAAGCTACCCGACAGCACGGCGCCCAATGCCTTGGGGCAGTTTGTGGTCGACGGCAAGACCTACATCCGTCAGGACGGCAAGGTCTACGAGACGACTTTTGATGACACCCTGGAAGCTTGGCGCATCCGCCATCCCCGCCGCGCTGATGCCTATGCCCCGCAGCTAGCGCACAACCACGAAGGCGCCTGGCAGTCTGAAGCCGACGCGCCGCTGACCTGGGACACGGACACGTTGTTGCGGCGTATGGGGTTGCCAGCGGAACCCGTGCCGGTCGGGCAGCGGGCCGATGCACTGTTCGCCAGTGGGGTAGAGCCAGACGCGCTGCGAGAGGCCCAGTTCAACCATGAGCCCACGCCGCTGATACTTGCCGACACTTTCAAGCGCTTTGCCCTGCACAACGAGCTCTCGCGGTTTATCGAGCAGATGAAAAGCCTCGACCCCGGCGTGTATGCCCAGGCGGACCCGGTGCTGCAACTGGATCTGCTCAAACGCCGAGGGATGCTCCCCAGCACATCGCCCTTGCGCGTCATCGACGCTGCCGGGCGCACGCTCTGGGAGGATGCTGCCGCCGGCAACCGTCGCACCATCGTACTCAGCGCAAACCATCAGGCGCGGGGTGAGTTGCTGGAGCAAGTCTTGTACACCCTGCAAGGGGTTGATCCTGAACTCAAGGAGTTCCCGGGAACGCCTGAGGAGTCTTTGTCTGCGAGGGCCGCAAAGCTGCGCCAGTACCTGGGTGATCAAGTGGAGGTCTTCAAGGCAGCTTTCCTGGAGGAGCGCTACCAGGCACTGACGGCAGCCGACGGCTCCCTGGAGGGCTACCCCAAGCTTCCCGGCGCGATAGCCTCCCGCTTGCTCGACGGTCTCAGTGCCGAGGAGCTGCAAACCTGGCGCACCAAGGCCATCCTGCCGGAACCGGTGGTGGAGCAGGCGCGCTGGTATGAGCAGGAAGCCCGCGTATCCCGCGCCTATGAAGGGCTGCTGCTGGATTCCCTGGCCGATGTCGACAGCTTGCGCCTGGCCCTGCGTACCCTGGAAACCTTGCCTGGCTGGCGCAGGGGCGTTCGTCTGGAGCTGCGCCAGTATTCGGAGCAGGGCACGTTGCTCGATGCCATTGGCAGTCCTGACCAGACTCAGGTGCGCAAACTGGTGCTGATGGAGAATGGCCAGTTCGTCGCCGCAATGCCCAGGGACTTTTATGAGGCGGTGTGGGAGGTGATGTCCCCGGATGAACGTCAACGGCTGGGGTTGACCGATACCCAACAGCTCAAGGCATTGATTCAGGCGTCACCACTGCCACGTGCACCGTTGCGCACCGTACTGTTGGAGCATCCGGTACGCAAGCCGGCCTATGATCCAGCGATGCGACTGCTGGGTGGTGGCCGCGGGTATGAACAACTGCTGGCCCAAGGAGTGAATGCGTTTCGCAGCACCCGTGCGCGGGTACGCAGTCTTTATCCGGCGCTGGATGAGCAGGGCATTTCGGCCCTGATCGAAACACTTGGAGACAACCCTCGTACGGAACTGGCGCGTCGAGAGACGGAGTACGCAGCCCTGGACAGTGAGCTCAACCAATGGGTCAAGGCACATACCCACCCGTCCTCAATCACGTTTTTCTACCGGCAGGCTGGAGGGATGCGGGCCTGTGCTGATCAAATCAGGCGATGCTGGCGACGCGAGACGGGCTCGTCCTTTCATTTCAATATCGGTGTACCCGTGGAGATGCCGGCGCTGACAGCGGATTTCAGCCACATCGATCATCTGAAGTTGGTGGGGGTCAGCGTGGATAGTTCTACCCAAACCTTTCTTAAAAATTTCTCTCACGTAAAAACACTCAAGATCATCAACACCCAGATGACGCAGTTACCTGATGTCGTTTATGAAATGAGTCAATTGGCCCATCTGGACCTGTCTGGCAACAAGATTCAGCTGGATCCCAAAGGCGCCTCCACGCTCAGCGCCTTCACCCACATGCAGGTGCTGGACTTGTCCCAGAATCCTCTGGGCGTATTACCCGATTTCGCGGGGATGTCCCAGTTGAAGGCACTCAACTTGAGGTCCACCCGTATTGATCAATGGCCCACCGGCTTGGTAGGGAAAGCGCGTCTGACCTCCGTGGACTTGAGTAATAACAAACTAAGTGAGGTGCCCCAGGCCTATCTCAACCCATCCCCGGAGCAAGTCGAAGAGGTCGCCCGGCTCAACAAAGTGACACAGCTCTCCGGTAATCCGTTCCCTGACGACTATTGGCGTGTCCTGGATCGTTACTGGCAAACGCTTACGCAGGCACGCCCTGACCTGGTCGCGGACTTTGACGGCTATGCGTTTTACCTGAAAAACCCGCTGGTTGAGGAGGCGAGTCTCCTTTACAACCACTATAACGTTCAAGACGCCAGGGAGTTTGTCTGGGGATTGGGCGACGGCGCGCAAGCGGAACTGGCCAGTCGCAGGCTGGCGTTCGATCAGTTGCAGCAACAGTTGAACACTTGGGCATCGGCTGGGGGCAATCAGAGCACCAGCAGCGGTGCCGCCCGTTACGTGCGAACCGCACAGCGCGAACTCAATGCTGCGGACAGTGATCATCGCTACATCGCCAGGACTCGTATCCTGAAGTGCTGGCGAGGTGATGCGCCACAGGAAACCGCAGCAGACGGCACCCAGATCGGCATTCAGTTGGACCTGAGCGGGCTGACTTTGCCGACCCTGCCGGAGCTGGACGCTGACTTCAGTCATGTCGGCTCGCTCAAGTTGACCCATATGAACTTGGTGGCTTCACCCGAGGGCATGCTGCGACGCTTTCGTAACGTGCGCTGGCTGGACCTTTCAAACAACCAGTTGCGCGCGCTGCCGCCGGCGCTCGGTGAAATGCATGGCTTGACGCGTTTATTCCTGCACAAAAACCGGCTGCGTCTCACCCCGCAAACCGCCCAGGTACTGTCCGAGCGCACGTCTTTGCGTGCATTGAGCCTGAGCGCAAACCCCCTTGGCATCACGCCGGATTTCAGCCGGATCCCGGACATGCGCAACGTGTTCATGAGCCACGCCAACCTTGATAGCTGGCCGACCGGCCTGGGTGAGCAGCCGCTGCTGTATAACCTGGATTTGCGCAACAATCAGTTCACAACCCTTCCCGATGAGGTCATTGCACCGTCGGATGAGGAACTGGCGGCAAGCAACCGCGTCAGCCGAGTCACCAATATCGGCAACAACCCCTTATCGGAGCAAACTCGCCAGCAGATCAGTGCGTACGGTGAGCGACTGGAGCGGGCAGGCCTGGCATCGCCGGACAACCCCAACCGTCTGGTCGCCACGGCGTTGGACATTGGCGGGTCCATCAGGGTGAAACTGCCCATGTCCCTGGCGCCTTTCAAGAGGTGGGCCCGCGGTATGCCCGAGGGGCAAGTGGCGCAACGCAAAGCCCAGTGGCAGGGGTTGCGTGAACAACCGGCAAGCAACGGGTTCTTTGAGGTCCTCAGGGACTTGGAACCCGCAGCTGATGGCCAGGAGGACCTGCAGCGCAGGGTCTGGGAGGTCATCGACAGCATCACTGAAAACAGTCCGGAATCCGAAAAACTGCGCACGCAAATGTTTGAATGGGCCGGCCGTGCAGCGTGTTGCGACCGCGCGGCGCTGTCGTTCAGCAACCTGGAAGTCATGACCCTGGTCTACCGGGCCAGCACCCAGGCGCTGGACGTGAGTCAGGGCCCCTCGCTGCTGACACTGTCCAGGCGCTTGTTTCGCCTGGATGAGGTGGAAAAGATCGCCCTGGCCGATATCGATCAGCGGCGAGCCGCTATCAACGCACAACCCGGCTTGAGTGAGTCTGCCAGGAATCGGCAACTGGCAATGCTTGAAGAAGTCGAGATCAAGTTGGCCTACCGCGATGGCCTCAAGGATCGGCTGGATCTGCCGGGTCAACCGCAGCACACGCGGTTCACTTCTATGGGGGGCGTCACGCCTGCCATGCTGGACAGCGCCTATGAAAAAGTTGTCGCCTTGAATGACTCGCCTCAGGAACACCAGGCCCTGCTGAGCCGGGAATTCTGGAACGATTACATCACCCATAAATACCAGGCCCAGTTCGAGGCGTTGAGCCAGCCGTTCCACGATCAACTGGCTGCCCAACACGCCGATTTTGAAGCGAAACTGCTGTCCAGTTCCGCTCACGAGGCCAAGGCGAAGAGCCTGCAGGCGCAGTTGGCGATCAAGGAAGCCGAGTTGATAGACACGTTGACCCGAAAGGAAATCGCTGAAGCGCTGCTGCCACGGGGAAACCTGGAGGCGTTGGAGAACACAACGCCTGAATTACAGCTCGCCAAGGCGCACACCATCGAGTTCAATGGCCAACAGTATTTTATTGCGAGCATGCCCGATGCCGGCGATGGTATGCACTACGTGTTGAGGGTGCAGGCGCCGGACAATCCGTTTGCCCTGGTCACCAGTGGGATTATTGCCAAACCCGATGCCGCCGGGCTTTGGAAGCGCAGAGGCTTGATTGGAGGGATGAGGCCAGAGGGTTCTCCGGACGTGTTTGAAGATGCTCTCGAGTCTATGCAAGTGACGCCCTACACGGCAGACGAACTCGATTTCATGCGGCGCAATGTTCACTGGATGACTCAGGAAAACGAACTGGGAGCCTATAACCGCGCCAACAATGGTAAGTACCCACTCCGGGATCTACAGGGCAGGCCGATACGTATACGAAGTCTGGAGACCGAGGTTTCTCTGGTCTCGGGCTCTACCTACACGTCGGCGCAGATCAAGCCTTACATCCTGTTTGAGGGGTATGAGCGCGTGGGGGCCTTGTATGAGGAGAAACTGCAGTGGCGCAAATTTACCGCCGATGATGTGAAAGTGCCCGGAGAAAGAGCCTTGATCGGACAGTCCATGGTGGTCGCCAACCGGCGTATTGCCAAAGGCGAGATCGTCGGCATTTATGGCGGAGTGATTATGCCCGATGGCTTTGGGCTTGAGACGGCGAATACGTTTGGGGTGGTTGTCTCCCCAAAGCCCCGACCCGGCACCGTCGGTATGTCGCCCAACCCGACCTATCTGGTGGGGGATACCATCATCTCCAGGATCAATACCCATTTCGACTACGATCTTGACGGCAAACCCGTGAAGCAGGCAGCCAGTGGATATAACGTCGAGACCGTGGCTTTCGATATTCAAGCCGAACACCCTGCCAGCCGCCCAGGCAAGCGGACGCCGTATCTGTTGAATGTGGTATTTGCGACCGAAGATATTCCTGCGGGCGTCGAGTTGCGCGTGGACTACGGGTATTCAGAGGAGGATATCAAAATCAAGTTTGGCTGATACGGTGGTTGACGTTCATCCCTGAAAGCGTGGCGTTGCCGCCCTCGTGGGAAGGGGCCAACGCCGAGCCGCGTCAATCACCGGCGCAGGCTCAAAACAGAAAGTAACGCTGGGCCATCGGCAACGACTCAGCCGGCTCGCACCACAGCAACACGCCGTCGGCCTTGACCTGGTAGGTCTGTGGGTCGACGTCGATGTGCGGCAGGTAGTCGTTGTGGATCAGGTCGGATTTCTGCACGGTGCGGCAGCCTTTGACCACGGCGATCTGCTTCTTCAAACCCAGCGCTTCGGGCAGGCCGGCCTCCATCGCGGCCTGGCTGATAAAGGTCAGGCTGGTGGCGTGCAGCGAGCTGCCGAAGCTGGCGAACATCGGGCGGTAGTGCACTGGCTGCGGTGTCGGGATCGAAGCGTTGGCATCGCCCATCAGGCTTGAGGCGATGGCGCCGCCCTTGAGAATCAAGGTGGGTTTTACGCCGAAGAAAGCCGGTCGCCACAGGACCAGGTCGGCCCACTTGCCCACTTCGATCGAGCCGACGATATGGCTGACGCCGTGGGTGATCGCTGGGTTGATTGTGTACTTGGCGATGTAGCGCTTGGCGCGGAAGTTGTCATTGCCTGGGCCGTCACCGGGGAGCGGACCACGTTGTTTTTTCATCTTGTCGGCGGTCTGCCAGGTACGCGTGATCACCTCGCCGACGCGGCCCATGGCCTGGCTGTCGGAGCTGATCATCGAGAACGCGCCGAGGTCGTGCAAGATGTCTTCGGCGGCGATGGTTTCGCGGCGGATACGGCTTTCGGCGAAGGCCACGTCTTCGGCAATGCTCGGGTCCAGGTGATGGCAGACCATCAACATGTCGAGGTGCTCATCGATGGTGTTGCGGGTGAACGGCCGCGTCGGGTTGGTTGAGCTCGGCAGCACGTTGGCGAAACCGCAGGCCTTGATGATGTCCGGTGCGTGACCGCCACCGGCACCTTCGGTGTGGTAAGTGTGGATGGTGCGGCCCTTGAGCGCGGCGAGGGTGGTTTCGACAAAGCCGGACTCGTTGAGGGTGTCGCTGTGGATCGCCACCTGCACGTCGTAGTCATCGGCAACGCTCAGGCAGTTGTCGATACTCGCGGGGGTGGTGCCCCAGTCTTCATGCAGCTTCAAGCCGATGGCGCCGGCCTTGACCTGTTCGATCAACGGCTCCGGCAGGCTGGCGTTGCCCTTGCCGGTGAACCCGATGTTCATCGGGAACGAATCGCTGGCCTGGAGCATGCGCGCAAGGTGCCACGGCCCGGAGGTGCAGGTAGTGGCGTTGGTGCCGGTGGCAGGGCCTGTGCCACCACCGATCATGGTGGTGACGCCGCTGGTCAGCGCTTCTTCGATCTGCTGCGGGCAGATGAAGTGCACGTGGCTGTCGATGCCGCCTGCGGTGAGGATCATGCCTTCGCCGGCGATCACTTCGGTGCTGGCCCCGATGGCCATGGTCACGCCCGGTTGGATGTCCGGGTTACCGGCCTTGCCGATCGCATGGATACGACCGTTCTTCAGGCCGACGTCGGCCTTGACGATGCCCCAGTGGTCGATGATCAGCGCGTTGGTGATCAGGGTGTCGACCACTTCATGGGCGAGCAACTGGCTTTGGCCCTGGCCATCACGGATGACTTTACCGCCGCCGAATTTGACTTCTTCGCCGTAGACCGTGAAGTCCTGTTCGACCTCGACAAACAGTTCGGTGTCGGCCAGGCGGACCTTGTCTCCGACGGTGGGGCCGTACATGTCGGCGTAGGCTTGGCGGCTGATTTTCATGTGGTTGCCCTGATAAATATGTGTTGAATGTGAATCCGCTTTCGCGAGCAAGCCCGCTCCCACAGTTGGAAATGCATTCTAAGTGTGGGAGCGGGCTTGCTCGCGAAGAGGGCCTAAAGATCACCCATAACTCGACCTGCAAACCCAAATACCCGTCTCCCACCGCTCAAGTCGACCAACTCGATCTCACGACTCTGCCCCGGTTCAAACCGCACCGCCGTCCCCGCCGGAATGTTCAAGCGCATGCCACGGCTCGCCGCGCGATCAAACGTCAGCGCGTCATTGGTCTCGAAAAAATGGTAATGCGAGCCCACTTGGATCGGCCGGTCGCCGCTGTTGGCCACACTGAGGGTGACGGTGCGGCGGCCGACGTTGAGTTCGATATCGCCAGGCTGGATCTGATATT
>Ga0157369_10010369_pt1 | contig 10622 bp, 7 predicted proteins | sample C25metaG_FD_113461 | JGI IMG/M metagenome (GOLD analysis project Ga0157369, IMG submission 113461) | Corn rhizosphere microbial communities from Kellogg Biological Station, Michigan, USA - C2-5 metaG | ecosystem: Host-associated > Plants > Roots > Rhizosphere > Soil | place: USA: Michigan...
TGGAATTGTCAGCCCGTGAGCCGGCCGTCTTGTCGAACCGGGGCAACCTGCTCGTTCACTTCCCGGCGGCGGCGCTGGTCGCGCGGGTGGCGACGCTCACGGCGTGGACGCGGCGCGAGCCGTTCCAGTGGCTGGCGCGGGAGGTCGCGGTCGCCCGCTACGTGGCCGGGCGCGGCGGCCCGGTGGTGCCGCCCGCGCATGGCGTCGACCCGGGTCCGCACTGGCAGGACGGCTTCGCGATCAGCCTGTGGGAGCACGTGGCCCCGGCCGCGCCGGCCGCACGGTCTTCGGGAGCACGGTCTTCGGGAGCACGGTCTTCAGCGGGACTGCCTTCGGCCGTCGCCCCCGGGCCGCCAAGCCCGCGGGAGTGCGGCGCGCTGCTCGCGCGCTTCCACGCCATCGCGCGGGACTGCCCGGCGGAGCTGGGCTACCTGTCACCCGCCACTGAGCAGGTAAGCGACGCGCTGGCGGTGATCGAGCGCGAGCGGCTGGCCGGCGCCGCGACGATCGCCCGGCTGCGCGCCGCGCACGCCCGTGCCCTCGATGACGTCGGCCGTGCGGCCGGCGAGGCGGAGCCGATCGTGCTGCACGGCGATGCCCACCCGGGGAACCTGCTGCGGGCCGGACAGGGCGGCGGACGCCGGGGATGGGCCTGGGTAGACCTGGAGGAGACCTCGCGCGGCCCCGCGGGCTGGGACCTGGCCACGCTGACCGCCCGCTACGACGAGGCCGGCGGGCGGGCCGCGCTGCGCGCGTACGCGTCGGAGCTGGCGGCAGCGTCGGGGCTGGCCGCCGCCGCGCGGGCCGCCGCGGCGCCCATCCCGGAGCTGGCCGCCCTGGCCCCGTTCCGCCGAGCCCGCGACCTGGAGGCCGCCGTCTGGCTGCTGTGCATGGCGCACCTGTACCCCGAGCGTTACGCGGATCTCGCACGGGTCCAGCTGGCGGCGGTCCTCGCCGCCACCGAGCAGTGACTGGGCCGCCGCCTCCCCGGCCAGGCCGGGACTCATTCGCCGGTGAACTCCGCGATCGCGGACTCAAAGGCGTCCAGCTCCCGCTCGACCGGGCCCCGGGCCGCCGACGGCAGCCAGTGCACCGCGCGGTCAAAGCCGGCGTTTGCGTACGCCTCGATCTCCTTGGCGTCGGCCGGGATGCCCATCACCTGCAGGGATATCGGCCGGTCAGCCTGGGCGCGCAGCTGTGCGGCCCGGTCCAGGATCCCGGACGGGGCATAGTTGGGCAGCCACGCGTCGCCGAATGCCAGCACCCGGTCGAAGACCGTCGGCCCGTCCCCGCCGACCAGGACCGGCGGGTGCGGGCGCTGCGCGGGCTTGGGCCAGGACCAGATCCGGTCGAAGTTCACGAACTCGCCCGCGTACGAGGCCTCCTCGCGGGTCCAGATCGCCTTCATCGCCTCGACTCGCTCGCGCAGCAGCGCCATCCGGCGCCGGGGGTCGGTGCCGTGGTTGGCCATCTCCACCCGGTTCCACCCCGCGCCGACGCCGAACTCGAACCGCCCGCCGGACAGGTAATCGACACTCGCCACCTCCTTGGCGGTGGTGATCGGGTCGCGCTGGATGAGCAGGCACACGCCGGACCCGACGCGCAGCCGGGTCGTCACCGTCACCGCCGCCGTCACCGCGACGAACAGGTCGAACGTGTGCGAGTAGCGGCGCGGCAGGTCCTTCATCCGGTAGTGCGGCGTGTGCTCGGCCGGCATGTGCGTGTGCTCGGGAAAGAACAGGGACTCATGGCCGCGCTGCTCGGCCAGCACCGCGACGTCAGCGGGCCTGATCGCGTCGTGCGTCGGGAAGATTGCTACACAGAATTCCATGCCCTCATTGTCGCGCCTCCCGCCCGGCCCCATCCGGGGGAGGGCAGTGCGTCAGTAGACAGTGCCTACCGTGGAGTAGCAAACTGGCAGCGCGAAAACTCAGCGACGAGGGGAGCCGGGTCATGGCGGCCAAGAGCTACACGTCGGAGGTCTACGGCACGCCGCTGATCGGCGACACGATCGGGGAGAACTTCGACGCGACCGCCGCCCGCCACGCTGACCGGGACGCGCTCATCGACATCCCCGCCGGGAAGCGCTGGACCTACGCTGAGCTGAAGCGAGACGTGGACGCGCTCGCGCTGGGCCTGCTGGCCGAGGGCATCGTCAAGGGCGACCGCGTCGGGATCTGGTCGCCGAACCGGGCCGAGTGGACGCTCGTCCAGTACGCCACGGCGAAGATCGGCGCGATCCTCGTCAACATCAACCCCGCCTACCGGACCAGCGAGCTTGAGTTCGTGCTGAACCAGTCCGGCGCGCGGATGCTGATCGCCGCCCGGCAGCTGAAGACCTCCGACTACGCGGCGATGATCGCCGAGGTCGCCCCGCACGTGGCCACCCTGGAGAAGGTCATCCTGCTGGACAGCCTGGACTGGGACGCGCTGCTGGAACTCGGCCGCCTGGCCGACCCGAAGGTGCTGGCGGCGTTCGAGCTGTCCGCCGACGACCCGATCAACATCCAGTACACGTCGGGGACGACCGGCTTCCCCAAGGGCGCGACCTTGTCGCACCACAACATCTTGAACAACGGCTACTTCGTCGGCGCGCTGTGCAACTACGCGGCTGATGACAAGATCTGCATCCCGGTGCCGTTCTACCACTGCTTCGGCATGGTGATGGGGAACCTGGCGGCCACCAGTCACGGCGCCGCGATGGTCATCCCCGCCCCGGTCTTCGACCCGGTCGCCACCCTCAAGGCCGTCGAGGCCGAGGGCTGCACCTCCCTGTACGGCGTCCCGACGATGTTCATCGCCGAGCTGGCCGTCCCCGAGTTCGCCAGCTTCGACCTGTCCAGCCTGCGCACCGGCATCATGGCCGGGTCCCCGTGCCCGGTCGAGGTGATGAAGCAGGTCATCGACCGCATGGGCATGTCCGAGGTCTCGATCTGCTACGGCATGACCGAGACCTCGCCGGTGTCCACGCAGACCCGCGCCGATGACTCCGTCGAGCGGCGCGTAGCGACCGTGGGCAGGGCCGGCCCGCACATCGAGGTCAAGGTCATCGACCCGGCCACCGGCAGATGCGTCTCGCGGGGGACGCCCGGCGAGCTGTGCACCCGCGGCTACTCGGTCATGCTCGGCTACTGGAACGAGCCGGCCAAGACCGCCGAGGTCATCGACGCCGCCCGCTGGATGCACACCGGCGACCTGGCGGTGATGGACGACGACGGGTACCTGTCGATCACCGGGCGGATCAAGGACATGGTTATCCGCGGCGGGGAGAACGTCTACCCGCGCGAGGTCGAGGAGTTCCTCTACACCCACCCGGACATCCTGGACGCGCAGGTTATCGGCGTGCCGGACGCCAAGTACGGCGAGGAGCTCATGGCCTGGATCCGGATGCGGCCCGGCGCGGCGGCGCTGACGGCCGACAAGGTCCGCGAGTTCGCGACCGGAAGGCTCGCGCACTACAAGATCCCGCGATATGTGCACATCACGGACGATTTTCCGATGACTGTTACCGGCAAGATCCGCAAGGTGGAGATGCGCGAAAAGTCCGTCGAGATCTTGGGCCTGGACTCGTAGTCCCGGCGACAAGCCCGGGCTTACGCTGCGCCCGTAATTCTCCCACGGAGAAGGAGGGGCGTAATGTTCTCAACGAGGCGAATCAGGCTCGCAGCGGCTGGAGTGGCGGTAGCGGTCGCCGCCGCCGGGATCGGCGTCGCCAGCTCAGCGTCCGCCAGCGCCGCGAAGCCCGCCAGCGCCGCCCGGCCCGCGGCTTCCGCGCACCACCAGCCGAAGATCAGCATCGCGCGGTTCGACCTGACCGGCTGGGTCATCGACGCCAAGTACACGCTCGGCCGCAACACCGGCAACACCTTCGAGCAGACCTACAAGGACTCCACGGTCCAGGGCGTCCCGATCGCCGGGCCATTCGTGGGCACTGTCTTCCCGCCGGTGGACTACGTCGCCCTCCCGGTCGGCCATGACCAGATCTACGTCACCTGGCTCGACCCGGCTACCTTCGCCATCGTCGACGCCTTCGTCTTCAACTTCAGGACGCACACCGTCTACGACTACGCCCCCGGCAGCGCCAATCCGGAAAGCGCGGGCACCATCACCGTCAAGCACGTAGGCAAGAACCGCATCCCCTAAGCAAGCCCAACAGCCGAAGGGCGACCAGCCATAACGAGCCCTGGCCACTGCGAGTGGCCAGGGCCGTTCCGGCATTTCCGGCCGGCGCTCGGTCAAGGTGGCGGCCAACCCGTAGTAGACGTGCCCGCCGGGTGCCCGACCCGGGCCGGCCGACTCGGCGCCAAGCGGGGCCTGGGCGCGTTAGGCTTCTCTTTCGGCATGTGCACGGGAGTGACGGGTGGCAAAGAGCAACCGCCGGAAGAAGCAAGACCGCGCCAGGGCGGACGCCAAGCAGGCACTGGAGCGGCGGCGGCAAGACAGGGTAGAGCAGGACCGGCTGGCCCAGCGGCGGCTGGAGCTCATTCGCGACCCCGCGACCCCGGCCGACGAGCTCGCCGGGCTGCTTGATGAGCACTACGAGGGCCGGGCGATCGACGGGGACCTCGTGGTCAGCCTGCTCGAGGCCGGCGCCGACCCCGAACGGCTGGAGGAGGCGTCCCGGCTGCTGTGGAGCGACGACTCGCTGACCGCGGTCACGTTCGCCGCGGCCGTGGCCCGCGCGACCGGCGACCCGGCGGCCGAGCGCACCTTCATCGACAAGGCCCTGGCCGTGAGCCAGCCCGACGACGCCACCGAGGAGCCGGGTGCCCGCCTGGGCGTGACCCGCTTCTTGCTTGACCTGGGCTACCACGCCGAGGCCGCCGAGCAGCTGGAGGCGCTGATCCGGGACTGGCCGCAGGACGAGGAGGCGACCGAGCAGTACGGCGCCGCGATCGAGCGAATCCACGAGCAGGCTGACGGCGACGAGGACGGCGACGCCAGTGACGCCGGCGCGGTCCCCGGCGACGTGAACGCCGACCCGGCCCGCGACCGCGCCGCCCTGGACCGGTTTGGTGACCGGTCCGGCCTGTTGGCCCTGTACGACGCGCTCGGCCAGTACCTGGCCGGCACCGAGCACGGCAAGCACCTGCAGGCCACATTGGACCATCACCGCAAGGCGGTGCTGGACATGGGCTGGCCCGAGGGGGAGGCGCAGGGATTCGGCGAGTTCGCCGAGGAGCTGGCGCTGCTGGGCACGGCCGACAACGACGACCCGGCCGACAACCCGATGGCGGCCTTCGCCGCGGGCCCGTCGGTAACCCCCGACCTCGCCGCCCGCGCCACCGACTGGTACGAGCACATCCGCTACGGGCTGTGGAAGGTCGAAGACCCGGTTCCCGCACCCGGGGTGTGGTGCACCGACATCGTGTCGGCCGCTCGCCGTTACGTGCAGTTCCCCGCCGAGAAGGTCGGCAGGCTACCGCGCTGGGCGGTGTGGATGGGTGGCCTGCTGCCGGTGGATGGCATCTGGCGGATCACCGGGCGCGGGGTATGGCTCAGCCCGCGCGAGGCCGACGCGGCGGCGGAGTTCGTCGACCGGGCCGGCGACGAGCTGGCCCGCGCGGTCACCGGAACCGTGACCCGCGGCCTCACCGACGATCACCCGGAGAAGATCCGGTTCGCCTCCGCCGGGCCGCGCGGGGTGCAGGCCGGCTACGACAGCGCCTTCGAGCCGAAGACCGCCAGCTTGTCCAGCCGGGTCATCAACGCCCTGGCGACCCGCATCGCCGCCGACGTCTACGACTACCGGCGCAGCGATCCCCGCGCCCAGCACGTGGCGGTAGCGGGCTTCGACGAGCGGCTGCCGGCCCTGCGCGGGCGCACCATCCGGCAGGCCGTCCGGGGCATGCCGGAGGACCAGATGCGGGTGGAGGCACTGCTGCGCGAGTGGGAGTACCAGTCAGACCTGCTCGCCGCGGCCGGCAAGCAGCCGATCGATACCGCCGCCCTGCGCGCCGCGCTCGGCCTGCCCAGCGACCTGGCCGACCTCGGCGCGTGACGTGAAGAAATGAGACAACCATGCCGTCGAAGCCACTAGAGCCGGGCGATCCGGTGCGGCTCGGCCGCTTCGAGCTGCTCGGGCGGCTCGGTGAAGGCGGTCAGGGCATCGTCTACCTGGGCCGGGGCGCTAGGCCGGGGGAGGAGCGGGTGGCCGTCAAGGTGCTGCGGTCCAACGCCGACGAGCCGGTGCTGGAGCGGCTGGCCCGCGAGCTGGCCGCGGTGCACCAGGTCCAGCCGTTCGTCACCGCGGGCGTCATCGAGGCCACCACCGACGGCGACCGGCGGTACGTGGTCAGTGAGTTCATCGACGGCCTGTCGCTGCAGGAGCGCGTCCTGGCCACCGGGCCGCTGGCCGAGGGCGAGCTTCTGCGGCTCGCGGTCGGCACGGCGACCGCGCTGACCGCGATCCACGGCGCCGGGGTGGTCCACCGCGACTTCAAGCCGGCCAACGTGCTGCTCGGGCCGGATGGCCCGCGGGTGGTCGACTTCGGCATCGCCCGGCTCACCGACGCCACCTCGATCACCAGCGGGGTGATCGGCACGCCGTCCTACATCTCGCCGGAACAGCTGGCGGGCGAGCAGCCGACCAGCGCGGTCGACATCTTCGCGTGGGCGGTGACGATGATCTACGCCGCGACCGGCCGGACGGCGTTCGGCGCCGACGCGGTGCCCGCGGTGCTGCACCGCATCCTGAACGCCGAGCCCGACCTGACCGGCGTCCCGCCCGCACTGCTGCCGCTGATCAGGCAATGCCTGGCGAAGGACCCGCGGCGGCGGCCCACCGCCCGGGATGTCCTGCTCGGCATCGTCGACCCGTCGGCGCGGCAGGCGATGGCGGCCGGCTCCGGCCCGGCGATGGCGGCCGGCCCGGCGACCGAGCCGTTCTCCGACAGCGTCCCGCTGCGGCACGATCCGGCGCCGCCGCTGGCCGGCGGCATGAGGCCACCGCACCTGGCGACCGAGCCGTCCGTGCCCGGCATCCCGCAGGCGTATGGCATGCCGCCGATGGCCGGCCTGCCGACCACGCCCGGCCTGCCGGGGCCGCGCCGCCGCGGACCGCTCCTGGCCGCCGTCCTGGGAGCCGCGGCCCTCGCCGCGCTCATCGTGGTCGGCGTCCTGCTGCTCGCCAAGGGACACTCGCCGCCCACCGCGACCGCTGGCCAGGGCCACAGCAGCCCGCCGCCGGCCACCAGCGCGCCGACGGCCAGCGCCGCCGCCACCTCGCCGTCGGCGACCGCCGTGGCCAGCGGGCCGAAGATCCCGGCCGCGTTCGCCGGCGCCTGGTCCGGCACGGCGACGCAGTCCGCGATCGCCAATCCCGGGGTGGCGCTCCCGAATTCGATCACCCTCACGCTCGCGGCCGGCGGCCGGACTGCCCATGAAGTGAACCAGGACTGCGTCAACACGCTGACCCTCACCAAGGTGACGGACACGGTGCTCACCTTTGACGAGCCCGCCGTCGCCGGAACGTGCGTCGCCGGCACCGTGACGCTCACGCTCAAGGGGAAAGGCGTGGCCTACCACTGGACAGACAATTTCGAGCAGAATGTCGGCGATTTGTCCAAGGGCTAGCTTGCCCAGCCGAGTGATCAAGCACATCTGTGCCATCGCCGGGTGCCGGAAACACGGGTGAATGCGCATTCGCGCCGCTGGGGAGCGCGGTGAACGCGCATTTGCCACGCAACTGGGACGTCGCTATCCGGGGGTGTGGCAGACTGCCTCGACGTTGTTGCCATCGGGGTCGCGGACGAAGCCGCCGTAGTACGACTCGTGGTACTCCGGCCACAGGCGCGGCTCGTGCAAGATCTCCGCGCCCTTGTCGATCGCCGCGTCGAAGAACGCGCGGACAGCCGCCCGGCTGGGCGCGGTGAACGCGATGTGCGACTCCCGGAAGCCGTCGCCGGTAGCCTGGCGGCTGATCCAGAAGTCCGGCCGCCCGCCGGTCCCGTAGCCGATCGCCTCGCCGAAGTCCATGACCCGCTCCCCGCCCAGCGGCGCGAGCACCGCGTCATAGAACGCCGCGCTGGCGGTCAGGTCTGCGCACTGGAACCCAAAGTGATCGATCATGGCGCCTAGTCTGGCAGCCCGTCCGGCAGCTCAGCCAGCCGCCCGGTTCGCGCCAGCCACAGCCAGCGGGTGATCCCGATCGACCGCAGGAACGGCACGTCGTGGCTCACGACGATGAGCGCGCCCTGGTAGCACGCCAGCGCCTGCGCCAGTTGCCGCGCCGAGGCCATGTCCAGGCTGTTGGTCGGCTCATCGAGCAGCAGCAACTGCGGCGGCGGCGTCGCGAGCAGCAAGGAGGCGAGCACCGCGCGGAACCGCTCGCCGCCCGACAGCGACCCCGCCAGCTGATCAGCGCGCGCCCCGCGGAACAGGAACCGGGCCAGCCCCGCGCGCACCTCATTGACCGAGGCGGCGGGGGCCGCCCGCCGGACGTTCGCCGCGACCGATCGCGAATCATCGAGCACGTCCAGCCGCTGCGGCAGGTAGCCAACCGGGACGGGCAGCCGCACCGCGACCCCGTTCGCCGGGCGGTCCCCGGTGATGACCTGCAGCAGCGTCGTCTTGCCGGCGCCGTTCGGCCCGGTCAGGGCCAGCCGCTCCGGGCCGCGGATGACCAGCTCGGCGAGCGCTGGCCGGGCAGCCGGATCGGCCGCCGCCGCGCCCGGATGAGGGCGCCAGCTCCCGTCCCCGAGCCCGCCCAGCGCGAGCACCGTCCGCCCGGCCGGGACGGCGGTACCGGACAGGTCCACGCGGATCTCCGCGTCGCCGCGCACCGCCTCCTGAGCGGACGACAGCCGCTCCCGGGCCGCCGTGAGCCGCGCCGCGTGCAGTTCCCGGGCCCGGCCCGCGCTCTCCTGGGCGCGGCGCTTGCGCGCGCCGGCGATGATCGGCGGCATGTTCTCGGCGGAACGCCGGCCGGCCCGGTCCCGCCGCGCCTGCGTTACCTGGCTGACCACCAGGTCGCGCTGCTCGCGGCGCACGTCGGCCCGCGCCGCGCTCACTATCCGCGCGGCGGCCCCTTGCTCGGCGGCGAGCAGCGCCTCGTACGCGGCCAGGTTGCCGCCGTACAGCCGCACCGATCCGCCGGACAGGTCGGCGACCTGGTCCACCAGCGCGAGCAGGTCACGGTCGTGGCTGACGATCAGCATCACCCCCGGCCAGTCGCGCACCGCGGCGTACAGCCGCCGCCGCGCGCCGATGTCCAGGTTGTTTGTCGGCTCGTCCAGCAACAGAACGTCTGGCCGCCGCAGCAGCAGCGCGGCCAGCGCGGTCATGACGACCTCCCCGCCCGACAGCCGCCCGGCGAGGTCGCCCAGGCCGATGTGCGCCAGGCCCAGCCGGTCCAGCCAGCCGCGCGCCCGCTCCTCGATGTCCCAGTCTTCGCCCACGACGTCGTAAAGGCCGGGGTCGGCCGAGCCGCCCTCGATCGCGCGCAGCGCGCGGACCTTCTGGTCGATGCCCAGCAGCGACGCCACCGGGGCGGTCGCCGCGAGCGCCAGGTCCTGGGGGAGGTACCCGACCGAGCCAGTCACGGTCAGCGAACCGCTCGTGGGCCGCAGCGTTCCGGAGATGACGCGCAGCAGGGTGGACTTGCCGGCCCCGTTGACCCCGACGAGCCCGGTCCGGCCGGGGCCGAACGCCACGGTCAGGCCGTTCAGCACCGGGGTGCCGTCCGGCCAGGAAAAGGAAAGATCGGCGCAGGTGATGGCAGAAGGCATGACAAGGCTCCAGGGAGGTGAGGTCGCGAGATGGCGGACACCTCAGAGCTTCAAATCACCCTCCGCAGGCCGACTGCAGGTCAAGGCCCTTCTTATCATGCCGAACGGCCGGTGGCCGAATGCTTTTTCTCCGCAGCCGCCACCGGCCGTTCGGGCTGAAAGGGTTACAAGGTGATGCTGTTGCCCGCAGTCGCCGCGGGCGCCGGGCCGGCCGTGCCGGTTGAGAACACGTACTGGCCGTGCTCAACCCGCAGCGGCCCCTGCGCGTTGACGTCACCCTGGACGACGCCGAGGGCGCTGTCGGGCACCGCGACCGCCACCGTGGCGGACTGGCCGGCCGCCAGGTGGACGCGGGTGAAGCCGACGAGCCGTTTGGACGGCACGAGCACCGCGCTGACCGGCTGGGATACGAAGACAGGGACGACCAGGTCGCCCGCCGCCGAGCCGGTGTTGGCCACCGCGACGCTGACGGAGACGCCGCCGTGAGCAGGTGCTACCGATGCGACGCTGGAGGTGTAGGTCGTGTAGGACAGGCCGAACCCGAACCGGTAGGCCGGCGCCGGATCGGAGCCGGTCCCGGGCAAGGTGGCGAGCCGGTAGCTGTTCGGCTGGTCGTTCGACTGGGCAGGCCACGAGACCGGCAGCCGCCCGGACGGGTTGACCTTGCCGTACAGCAGGTCGGCGACGCCGTCGCCGCCTTCGGTGCCCGGACGCCAGGCCATGAGCACCGCGTCCGCGGTCCCGGCGGTGCCGAGCACGTCGGGCCGGTCGTCGATGAGGACCACGATCACCGGCTTGCCGGTCGCCTTCAGCGCGGCCACCAGTGCCTGCTGGTCGGCTGGCAGGGTCGGGTCGCGCTGGTCGTTGAGCCCCTCAGCGCCCGGGCCGCGGCCA
>Ga0157369_10010370_pt1 | contig 10621 bp, 12 predicted proteins | sample C25metaG_FD_113461 | JGI IMG/M metagenome (GOLD analysis project Ga0157369, IMG submission 113461) | Corn rhizosphere microbial communities from Kellogg Biological Station, Michigan, USA - C2-5 metaG | ecosystem: Host-associated > Plants > Roots > Rhizosphere > Soil | place: USA: Michigan...
ACACTTCAAAGCTATCGAATCCGACGGTTTCAAAAGCCTGAAAGAAGGCCAGACCGTCTCTTTCGTGGCTGAGAAAGGCCAAAAGGGTATGCAAGCTGCACAGGTTCGCCCAGAGTAATTTCTTGGCGCACTAAAAAAACCCCGTCCTGGTGACGGGGTTTTTTATGCCTGAAACAAAAGGACTCAGCCGCAGTTGACGCGGGTAACTATCAGGTTGTTGTCGGTGTTCAGGTTCAGGCGGTCGGAGCGGTATTCCAGGGTGATCATGTCGTTTGGCTTGAGGAAGCGCGCATTTTGCGCTCCAGCCTTGGCACGCGCCTGATCCAGCAATTCAGGGGATGCCTTCTTGCCGACAGCAAATTGTGCTGCCGATGCTTCGCAGCGGCTGCTTCCTGATGCAGCCGCCACGGGCTCCTTTGCCGACTCGCTGGAGGTTGTGCTGCAACCAGCCAACAGAGCAGCGGCCATAAGTGCACCCAGTGTCGCGAACTTCAAAGGCATGAAGCCTCCTTGTTTTCAAATGTTTAAGCAGAGATCGTGCGACCGCCAATGCGGCGTTTGGTTTCAAGGCTCAAGCCATGCCCTGCCCCACGAGCTGAAAAATGCCGAGTGTGCCTGAGCTGCGCGAGGCGACTGAGCAAACAATCGTGACTGAATATTAACTACCTCAGTAAACGTCGATGTAGTCATACGGCGGATTCGGCCAGTTGTCCTTGAGCGCGCTGAAGATCTGCATCACCCAGACTTCATCGCTGGCTGCGACGTTACCCACATAGCCCGAGCCCTTTGCCCAGGTTTCCAGGCGAAACAGCAGCCCCTCGATATCCTGCCCGCCAGTCACGGTGGACAGATAGGCGATGCCATCTTTGCTCACGCGCAACTGGTTGTGTACGTCGTCACTGGCCGAAGCGAGCAATTGGCGCACGGCTTCGAGTGTGAGGCCGTCAGGGGTATTCAGGTCGATCTGCACAGCAGGGTCCTTTGTGAGCCGGAAAAGACCAAGTGTCGCATAGCGCTCCGCTCATGCCTAAGTCGCAGTGCCAAATGCCGCGCAAAATGGTTAACTCGAAAAACAGACACCCTGACCTTTCGAGCCTTCTCATGACCAGCCTCAGCATCGACGCCGCCATTAATGCGAAATGGGCAGACGGACACAGCTCCTACAGCCCCGGCACGACGGAAGAGCTGGCGCTGATCGGCATTGATCTATTGGTCAAGGAGCTGGGCATCGAGGCGGCGCAGCAATTTATCAATCAGGTATTCGAACGCTACCGCACCGTAGCGGCCGAACAGACGCAGTGAAAACCCGCAGGCAGTGACCTGCGGGTCAGAGGTCTTATTTAAGGCGCTTCAGGCGCTCGGTCAGCAGATCAAATAATCCCTGGGCGTCGCCATTTTCGACCCAGAATGCATTCTTCGGCGCTTTCAGGCCGTCATACCAGTCAACGATGGTCTGGCCGAATGTCGGTCCTTCACGGCTATCCACCACGACGTTGACTGCCCGACCGGTAAACAGCTCAGGCTTGTGCAGATACGCCACAACAGTCGCGTCATGTACCGGGCCGCCGGGGATGCCGTAATGCTCCATATCGCCCTTGATGTATTCGTTGAGAATGTCGCCGACGATCTTGCTCGCATTGTTGTTTAGCGCGGCAATCTGCTTCAGGCGTGCATCACTGGTGAGGATCTTGTGGGTCACGTCCAGCGGCAGATACGTGAGTTTCACCCCGCTCTTGAGCACCACCTCGGCAGCCTGCGGATCAGCGAACAGGTTGAATTCGGCAACGGGGGTGATGTTGCCACCGTTGAAATGCGCCCCGCCCATGATCACCACTTCCTTGATGCCCTGCACGATTTCCGGCTCCTGGATCAGCGCCAGCGCCAGGTTGGTCTGTGGGCCGAGCATGGCGATGGTGATGCTGTGCGGTTTGGCCGATTTAAGAGTCTCGATCAGATAATTGACCGCATTGCCTTTCGCCAGGCCTTTCTTGGGTTCGTGAACCGTCACGCCCGATAAGCCTTCCTTGCCATGAATATTCTCGGCGTAGATCGGGGTGCGCATCAGAGGTTTCGGCGCACCGGCATAAACCGGCACGTCTTCGCGCCCCGCCCATTCGCGAGCCAGCCGCGCGTTGCGCGAAGTCTTGTCCAGCCGCACGTTGCCAGCGACAGTCGTCAGCGCGCGGATATTCAGTTCACCCGGCGACGCCAGAGCGAAGAGCAAGGCGACCACGTCGTCAGCCCCGGGATCGGTGTCGATGATCAGGTCGATCTTTTCCGCCGCCTGGGCGCCGGTGGCAGTTATCACGGACAAAAGCAGCAGGCTCCGGATCAGTTGGTGAAGTTTCTCAGCGTAGCGTTGCATGGCGCATTCCTTGTGCAGGTGAAATCGAAAATCAGAATGTAACCCCGGCGACCAGAACGATGTTGCAGTACGGCTGACATTCTCCTGTACGAATGATCGCCCTGGCTTGTCGGCTCAGTACCTTGAACTGCTCGTGAGTGAGCAGATCCCTACGGCCCAGCGCACCCTCTTCGTTCAAAGCATTCAGATCGGCCAGCGCCGTCGGTTGCTTGTCGAAGATCTCCTTGGCCAGCACATGGCTTTCCACCTGCATTTCGCTGAGCACGACTTTCAGCGTGCTGACGAAATCAGGGATGCCATGGGTCAGCGCCAGATCGATCAATTCGACACCCGGCGGCACCGGCAAACCGGCATCGCCAATCACGACCATGTCACCGTGGCCAAGTGACGCGATCAGTCGCGACAGCGCGACGTTGAGCAAAGGAGTCTTTTTCATGCGGGTTTGAACGCCTGTACTTCGGACATGGTTGGAATCGACGGTTGTGCACCGGCGCGGGTAACCGACAGTGCAGCGGCAATCTGACCGAAGCGAATCGCCTCGGCCTCAGACTTGCCATCGGCCAGCGCTGCGGCGAAACCGCCGACAAAAGTGTCGCCCGCCGCCGTGGTATCGACCGCCTTCACGGCCGGCGCGGGGAAATGTTCGAAGCCGTTGCCGTTGGCGAACAATGAGCCTTGCGCGCCTAACGTGACGATGACTTTGCCCGCACCCATGGCAATCAACTGAGTGGCAGCCGTTTCTGCCGACTGCAGCGAGTCCACCGCGATCGCGCTCAATGCGGCCGCTTCGCTCTCGTTGGGAGTCAGATAATCGATCGCGGCGAACCAGTCTGCCGGCAAAGGACGGCTGGCAGGCGCCGGGTTGAGGATCACGGTTTTACCCAGTTCACGTGCACGCTTGAGCGCATGCCTGACCGTCGCATCCGGAATCTCGAGCTGGCAGATCACCACATCGGCGGCTTGTAAAACTGCATCAAAGCGGTCGATCACTGCCGGCGTCATCGCGCCGTTGGCACCGGCGACGATCACGATGGCGTTCTGGCTGTTGTCATCCACGACTATCAGCGCTACGCCACTGGAATCCTCGACGACACTGATGGCCTGGCAGTCGATGCGCTCGGCTAGCAGCGCATTGCGCAGTCGCACACCGTAGTCGTCATTTCCGACGCAACCGATCATCGCCACCTGCGCGCCCAAACGGGCTGCAGCAACCGCCTGATTGGCGCCCTTGCCACCAGACACGGTGGCAAAGGAATGACCGATCAGCGTTTCACCGCCGCGTGGCAGCCGTGGCGCCCGGGTGACCAGGTCCATGTTCAGGCTGCCTATTACCACTACATTTGCTGGCATACATCACTACTCATCAATTCGGTTTCAGCGATATTCGGTGAACACGCCGGACAGCGGCGCGGTCGATTCGCGCAGGACAATGCTCGGGGTCACGATGCGTTGATCGGTGCCTGATTCCGGCGCAGCAATTCTGCGTAACAACACTTCGGCGGCCATCTCGCCCAGTTGCAGGATCGACTGGCCGACCGTGGTCAGCGCCGGATAGACATAACGGCTCATCTGAATGTCATCGAAGCCGATCACCGACAGCTCGGCCGGCACCCGGACATTACGTTCAGCCGCCGCACGCAGCACACCGATGCCAATCATGTCGTTGCCGGCAAAAATCGCGCTGGGCGGATGGCTTTCGAGCAACCGGGCAGCGGCGTTGTAACCGCCGGTGCTGGTGAAGTCACTTTCCAGCATGCGCTCCTCGCGCACCTCGATTCCCGCCTCTTGCAGCGCTCGGCAATAACCGGCCTGACGCATTTGCGCCACGCTGGTACTGGCCGGACCGCCGATGGTGGCGATGTCGCGATGCCCCAACTCGAGCAGGTGACGGGTTGCCAGATAAGCGCCGTATTCGTGATCGATGCGCACCAGACCGGCATTTACCCCTTCCAGGCCCCGGTCAACGATGACCATCGGCGTCTTCACGCCCGCCAGCCCTTGCGCCAGACCACTGTCACCGCCGGCGGAGGCGACGATCAAACCGTCGATGCGTTTTTCCAGCAACACGCGCAGATAACTGCGCTGCTTGTCCGGATTGTCGTCGGAGTTACAGAGGATCACGCAGTAACCGTTGCGCTCGCAGTAATCCTCAATTCCGCGCGCCAGTTCGGCGAAGTACGGGTTGAGACTATTCGGAACCAGCAAACCGATGGTCGCGGTGGTCTTGGCTTTCAGCGAGCGCGCCACGGCACTGGGCACGTAGTCGAGGCTTTTGATCGCCGCCTCGACTTTGCGCCGCACTTCCTGACTGACCGGGCGAGTGTTGTTCACCACGTGCGACACAGTCGTGTAGGAAATGCCCGCGAGCGCCGCTACATCCTTGATCGTTGCCATGGTTCAGCCCCGGCGACTGGCGCGTTGACTGCGATAGGTGTCGAGCACCACAGCGATAACGATTACCGCGCCAGTGATGATGCGCTTGGTCGGCTCCGTCGCACCGATCTGCGCGAGACCCGCCGCGAGCACGGAAATGATCAACACGCCAAAGAAAGTGCTGATCACCGAACCGCGACCACGCATCAGGCTGGTGCCGCCGATAACCACCGCTGCGATCACTTGCAGTTCAAGGCCAGAGCCTGCGTTCGGATCAGCCGCTTCCAGACGCGAGATCTGAAACAGCGCAGCGATACCCGCCAGCAAGCCCATCAGGCTGAACACCAGAATCTTGTAGGGTTTGGGATTGATCCCGGCCAGACGAACCGCCTCTTCGTTGGTTCCGATGCCGATCAGGTAGCGACCGAATACAGTGCGAGTCAAAACCGCCTGCGCGATGAAGATAACCAGCAAGGCGATGATGAACGACGGGGAAATACCGAACGCGATCGGATTCGACAGCCAGGCGAACGCATCGCCGATGTACGCAGTACGCGACCCGGTCATCTGATACGCCACACCGCGGGCCATTTCCAGCACGCCGAGGGAAACGATGAACGACGGAATCCGCCAGGCCACGGTGATCGAACCGGTGATAGTCCCGGCCAACGCTGCTACGGCCATGCCGAGCAGGGCCGCCGGCAAAACGCTCCAGCCCCAACCGAGAATCGCCACGCTGACGGTCGATGCGGCCAACGCCAGCACCGAGCCGACAGACAGGTCTATGCCGCCGATGATCAGCACAAAGGTCATGCCCACCGCCAGTACCATCAGGTCGGGAATCTGGTTGGCCAGGGTGCTGAAAGTGTTGTACGAGAGAAAATGGCTGCTCAGAACCGAGAACAGCGCAATCATCGCCAGCAAGGCCCCGGCCAGGCCAAGATAAGTACCCAGGCCGAAGAAATTGCCATTACGTTTACTGGCAGAAGATGCAGTTTTCATGGGAGATCCCTAGGCGCCGCTTCATTGAGCAACGCATCACGTTTCTGGTAGCCGGCGAATGCGGCGGCAAGCAAATCATCCTGGGTCCAGCTGTCGCGCTCGAAGGTGTCGATCAGACGCCCCGCCGAAAGCACGCCGATCCGGTCGCAGATCAGCATCAACTCACGCAAGTCACTGGATACCACGACCAACGCCTTGCCCTGGCGGGTCAACTCACCGAGCAAACCGTAAATGTCGAACTTGGCGCCGACATCAATTCCGCGAGTGGGCTCGTCGAACAGCAGCACTGAGCAGTCGCGTTCGAGCCAGCGGCCAATCACGACCTTCTGCTGATTGCCACCAGACAGTTCCGAGACCAGTTGCGTCGGGCTCGAACTGCGGATACGCATGGCTTCGATCTGACGTTGCGCCAGGGAGATTTCGTCGCCGTTGTTGACGAAACCGCCACTGGAGATTTCCGGCATGTTGCCCAAGGCGATATTGGCGCTGATCGACTGACTGAGGAGCAGCCCTTCGCCCTTGCGATCCTCGGTGATCAACGCGATGCCATTGCGTACGGCATCGACTGGCGAGCGAACACTCACGACCTTGGCCGGGGAGCCGAGCGCGATGGTGCCGCTGTCGGCAGCATCGGCACCGAATATCAGCCGCAGCAACTCCGTGCGCCCTGCCCCGATCAATCCGGAAATGCCGAAAATCTCACCGGCACGCACTTCGAAGGAGACGTCGCGGACTTTGTCCGAACGCGTCAGGCCTTTGACCGTCAACGCCGGAGCGCCGATCTTGCGCGGCCCCATATCGATGTGTTCACCCAGTTCGCGACCGACCATCAAGGTGACCAGTTGCTCGCTGGTGTAGTTGGCCATCGGCTCGACGCAGACCAGATTGCCGTCACGCAGCACCGCAATACGCTGCGCCACCCGCGCCAGTTCTTCGAGGCGGTGGGAAATATAAATGATGGAAACACCACGGGCCTGCAAACGCGTGATCTGCTCGAAGAGCATTTCGACTTCGCGCGCCGTAAGCATCGCGGTCGGCTCATCGAGGATCAGCACGTGGCAATCACCGATCAGGTTGCGCGCGATTTCGACCATCTGCTGATGACCGATACCCAACTCGCCAACCAGTGTGTCCGGATCGATCGCATCGAGGCCGACTTGCGCCATGGCTTCGATCGCCGCCTTGCGCAACTGCTTGCGACTGATCCAGCCCGCGCTGCTCGGCAGATTATCCAGAAACAGGTTTTCCGCCACCGACAGCGTCGGCAACAGATTGAGTTCTTGCATGACCATGCGCACACCAAGCTCTTCAGCCTGGGTACGGCTGCCCGGACGATAGTCCTTGCCGTGGAATTGCATCTGGCCAGTAGTGGGCGTGACCAGACCGCCAATGATCTTCGACAGGGTACTTTTGCCGGCACCATTTTCGCCGGTCAGCGCCAGTACTTCACCGCGCATCAGCGTCAGATCGATGCCGGTGAGCACCGGTTGCGCATAGGTCTTGCCGATACCGCTGACCGAGAGGACAGCGTTCGGGGCGGAAACTGACATAGGAATCTCCATGCGCTCGCCCGGTCGGACGAGCGCCGTTGTGTCGCCGGATGACTTACTTGGTGACCAGCTCGACCGGTGTTTCGATCACGCCGTTGGCACCGCTGTCGACTTTCTCGCCCTTGATGATTTTCAGTGCGGTTTCGATGCCGAACACTGCTTGTTTCGCAGCAAACTGGTCAGCTGTCGCCAACACACGACCGTCTTTGAGCATCGGCTTGATCGCGTTGATGTTGTCGTAACCTACGACCTGAACCTGGCCAGCCTTGCCGGCGGCACGGACTGCGGAAACGGCGCCGACCGCCATGCTGTCGTTACCAGCCAGCAGAGCTTTGACGTCCGGGTATTCACTGAGGATCGAAGCCGCAACCTTGTTGCCCTTGTCGATTTCCCAGTCACCGGATTGCAGCGAGACTACTTTGATCTGTGCGGCGTCCATCGCGTCCTTGAAACCGGCCGTGCGTGCCTGCGCGTTGGTGGTGGTGGACACGCCTTCGATGATACCGACCTGGTCGCCCGCCTTCAGTTGCTTGGCCAGGTATTCGCCGACCAGGCGTGCGCCTTTGCGGTTGTCCGGACCTACGAACGGCACGTTGATATTTTTGCTTTTGACCACGGCGGGATCGAGCTGATTGTCGATGTTGATCACCGTGATACCGGCGTCCACGGCCTTCTTGATCACTGGCACCATGGCCTTGGAGTCAGAGGGCGCGATCACCAGTGCATTCACCTTGGCCAGGATCATTTGTTCGACGATGCGAGTCTGGCCGGCGGTGTCGGTTTCGTCTTTGATACCGTTGGAGATCAGATCGAAATCGGCGGAATGTTCTTTCTGGTAGGCCTTGGCGCCGTCTTCCATGGTCAGGAAGAATTCGTTGGCCAAAGATTTCATGACCAGCGCGACTTTGGGTTTTTCTGCGGATTCGGCGAACGCCGAGGAGACAGGTAGTGCGGCGGCTGTGGCAGCCAGCATAGCGACAGCAAGAAGACGTGCGGCGAATGGCAGCTTCATGGGTTCACTCCGATCTTATGATTATTGTGAGCAACATTTGCGCTGACGTAAGCTACGTCACGGCTGGATGGACATATGCCCCGTTAAAGCCGCGCAAACGTTTGCGTAGACCGAACTATGAGAATCCAGCCGACATTTGTCAACAATCAGAAATCGTCATTTGTTGTAGGGCGAATCGCTGACTCGCCCAATCGAAAGATCACGCAGTGGTGTTGACCAGCCCCCCGCTGGCGCCCTTGGACATTTCCTTCACCAATGCGCCCGCGACTTCCGTCATTGCCGCGCTGGTCTGCGCGATCTGTCCCTGGATGGACATGATCGCCTGGGACTTGGCTTCCGGAGTCGGATAACTCGCCGCCTGCGCTGCTGCCAGTTGCTGCTGTTGTTCCTGAAGTTGCTTCTGCATCTCCTGCATGCGCTTGAGCAACGTCTTGACCGTGACGCTCTGATTGCCACCGCTCTCGGCCTTGCTGTCTTCCTGAACAGGACCGCCACCGGTTCTGACCTGATTCGTTTCGGTTTTCTCGGTACCCAGCGCCTGCGCCGATACCTCTTTGGTCGCGTCGTTCAGGGTGTTGATCGTCGCTGCAGTCTTACCGCCGATGGTAACTGCAGCGGGATTGGCAAAACCGACCGTAAGTGACATGTGAACTCCTGAAAATTGGTTTCCTTGAGGACGCATCGGCCTGGGCGCACATTTCTTTAGCAGGAATTGTCACCCGCCCGTTTTTCAGAGATCGCCTATCGGCGAGCCGAACACGAATCCTCCTGTCGTTCGGAATCCCGGATGGATCGCTCCTCAACGATGCTCCAGCTTTCGAAAAATGTTGATTTTAATCATCGGGTTAAACATTTTCCGCCAGCACATTACGCATGGTATGAATCCTGCTCCCTCCCGTGCACCTCGAGCATTCAGATCGGCTCGGGGCGCATCTAGATAAACCTGCATCAGCACCGTCTCACGACTAGAGAGAAAAATAATGAAATCTGCATTCAATACCTTGGTTCCGGGCGCATTGGCCCTCCTCCTGCTCCTGCCTACTGCCCTTCAGGCAAAAGAAGTCGAAACCCAGACCAAACTGGCCAACGTCGTTGTCCTCGCCACGGGCGGCACCATCGCCGGCGCTGGCGCAAGCGCTGCCAACAGCGCCACTTACCAGGCAGCGAAAGTCGGTGTCGAACAACTGATCGCTGGCATTCCCGAGCTGAGCAAACTGGCCACTGTGCGTGGCGAACAGGTCATGCAAATCGCTTCGGAAAGCATCACTAACGACAATCTGCTGCAATTGGGTCGTCGCGTTTCCGAGCTGGCTGATAGCAAGGACGTCGACGGTATCGTCATTACCCACGGCACAGACACCCTGGAAGAAACCGCCTACTTCCTGAACCTGGTCGAAAAGACCGACAAGCCAATCATCGTCGTCGGCTCGATGCGCCCGGGCACTGCCATGTCGGCAGACGGCATGCTCAACCTGTACAACGCCGTCGCCGTCGCGAGCAGCAAAGAAGCGCGCGGCAAAGGTGTGCTGGTGACCATGAACGACGAGATCCAGTCCGGTCGCGACGTCAGCAAAATGATCAACATCAAGACCGAAGCATTCAAAAGTGCCTGGGGCCCGCTGGGCATGGTGGTCGAAGGCAAATCCTACTGGTTCCGTCTGCCGGCCAAGCGTCACACCATGGATTCGGAATTCGACATCAAAGACATCAAGAGCCTGCCTGACGTAGAAATTGCCTACTCATACGGCAATGTCAGCGATACCGCCTACAAGGCACTCGCCCAATCCGGTGCCAAAGCGATCATCCACGCGGGCACTGGCAACGGTTCGGTATCTTCCCGCGTGGTCCCGTCCCTGCAAGCACTGCGCAAGGATGGCGTGCAGATCATTCGTTCGTCCCACGTCAACGCCGGCGGTTTTGTCCTGCGCAACGCCGAACAGCCTGACGACAAATACGACTGGGTTGTCGCTCACGATCTGAACCCGCAAAAAGCTCGCATCCTGGCGATGGTCGCGCTGACCAAGACCAACGACAGCAAAGAACTGCAACGGATGTTCTGGGAATATTGATTGACCTTCGCCTGATCAGTTCTCGATCGGGCAATTGTTCACCACCTGCCGGACTTGGCAGGTGGTGACTCGCTTACATCCTCCAAGCATTTCTCCCACAAAAACTCGCCAGGCCTTACACCAAAACCGGAAACCTGCTGTCAGAGGATTTTCTTGAATTTTAAGCAGTTGCGAAATCGCTTACAGTTAAATACTGTATGCACGTACAGCTTAATAAGGATAACCTCGTGGCCACCTCTCCTGCTGCTCC
>Ga0157369_10010371_pt1 | contig 10621 bp, 7 predicted proteins | sample C25metaG_FD_113461 | JGI IMG/M metagenome (GOLD analysis project Ga0157369, IMG submission 113461) | Corn rhizosphere microbial communities from Kellogg Biological Station, Michigan, USA - C2-5 metaG | ecosystem: Host-associated > Plants > Roots > Rhizosphere > Soil | place: USA: Michigan...
GCAACTGTCCACAACCGGCCTTCAGGCCGGTTTGGCAAGACCCTTTTGGAAGGGGTTTGCACCCCTCCCAAAGAATCGCCGAAACCCCGGCCTTCAGGCCGGGGTTTAAAACCGAGGTTGGATTTACGATGAATCAGCAAGCCGAACCGTTTTTGACCGAGCTGGCCCGCGACGAACGCGAAGGCGCCGCGTTCCGCCAAGTGCATGTCTCGCGGCCGCACGAATCCGCGCACTTGCACGTGAGCGGCCGCGCTACCTACACCGACGACATTCCGCTGGTGGAGGGCACGCTGCACGCGGCGCTGGGTCTGTCGGCCAAACCGCACGCGAAGATCGTATCGATCGATTTCGATGCGGTGCGCGCCACGCCCGGCGTGGTGGCGGTGTTCACGGCCGATGATATTCCCGGCGCGAATGAATGCGGACCGATCATCCACGACGATCCGATTCTGGCGGACGGGATGGTGCAATACGTCGGCCAGCCGATGTTCATCGTCGTCGCTACCTCTCACGAGACGGCGCGTCTGGCTGCCCGCCGGGCACAAGTCGAGTACGAGGAGTTGCCCGCCGTGCTGACGGCGCAGGCAGCGCGCGCGGCCAATCAGTTCGTGTTGCCGCCGATGAAGCTCGCGCGCGGCGAACCGGCGGCCAAGATCGCGCGCTCGCCACGGCGCAATGCGGGCGAGCTGCTGCTCGGCGGCCAGGAGCAGTTCTATCTGGAAGGACAAATCGCCTACGCGGTGCCGAAGGACGATGACGGCATGCATGTCTGGTGTTCGACGCAACATCCGACCGAAATGCAGCACCATGTCGCGCATGCGCTCGGCGTCGCCTCGCACAATGTGCTGATCGAATGCCGGCGCATGGGCGGCGGCTTCGGCGGCAAGGAATCGCAATCGGCGCTGTTCGCCTGCTGCGCCGCGCTGGCCGCCTGGAAGCTGCTCTGCCCTGTCAAGCTGCGTCCCGATCGCGACGACGACATGATGATCACGGGCAAGCGCCATGATTTTCATTACCGCTATGAAGTCGGTTACGACGAGCGTGGCACGATCGAGGGCGTTTCGGTCGACATGACTTCCCGCTGTGGCTTCTCGGCCGATTTGTCGGGGCCCGTGATGACGCGCGCCGTTTGCCACTTCGACAACGCCTATTGGTTGCCCGATGTGGCGATCGAAGGCTTTTGCGGAAAGACGAACACGCAATCGAACACGGCGTTCCGCGGCTTCGGCGGGCCGCAGGGCGCGTTTGCGATCGAGTACATCATCGATGACATCGCGCGCTCGTTGAACCTCGATCCGCTCGACGTGCGGCGGCGCAATTTCTACGGCAAGACCGAGCGCAACGTGACGCCTTACGGACAGACGATCGAGGACAACATCATTCACGAGCTCATCGACGAGCTCGAAGCGTCGAGCGACTATCGCCGCCGCCGCGAACAGGTGCGCGAATTCAATGCGCGCAATCCGGTGCTTAAGAAGGGCATTGCGCTGACGCCCGTCAAGTTCGGCATCGCCTTCAACGTGACGCACTTCAACCAGGCCGGCGCGCTCGTCCATATCTACACGGATGGCTCCGTGCTCGTCAATCACGGCGGCACGGAGATGGGGCAGGGGCTCAATACGAAGGTCGCGCAGGTCGTGGCGCACGAGCTCGGCATCAAGTTCCCGCGCGTGCGCGTGACGGCGACCGATACGAGCAAGGTCGCCAATACGTCGGCCACGGCGGCGTCGACGGGCTCGGATCTGAACGGCAAAGCCGCGCAGGACGCCGCGCGTCAGCTGCGCGATCGGCTCGCGACTTTCGCGGCGGATCGATTGGGGTCCGGGCAGACCAAGCCGAGCGATGTCGTGTTCGAAAACGATACGGTTTATGTGGGCGAGGTGGCGCTGCCGTTCGAGGAGGTCGTCGCCAAGGCGTATCTCGCCCGGGTGCAGTTGTGGTCGGACGGGTTCTATGCGACGCCCAAGCTGTATTGGGATCAGCAGAAGCTGCAGGGCCGCCCGTTCTTCTACTACTCGTATGGGGCGGCGGTGTCCGAGGTTGTGATCGATACGTTGACGGGCGAAATGCGGGTGCTGCGCGCCGACGCCTTGCATGACGTCGGCGCCTCGCTGAACCCTGCGCTCGACATCGGGCAGGTGGAAGGCGGATTCATTCAAGGGATGGGCTGGCTCACGACCGAGGAACTCTGGTGGAACGCGGGCGGCAAGCTGATGACGCACGCGCCGTCCACTTACAAGATTCCGACCGTCAACGATTGTCCGCCCGATCTGCGTGTGCGTCTGTTTAACAACCGCAACGCGGAGGACAGCATTCATCGTTCGAAGGCCGTGGGCGAGCCGCCGCTGCTGCTGCCGTTCTCCGTTTTCTTCGCGATTCGCGACGCGGTGGCGAGCGTGGGGGACTACGCGTTCCATCCGCCGTTGAACGCGCCGGCGACGGGCGAGGAAATCTTGAAGGCCGTGACGGCGGTGCGCGCGGCGGCTGCGGGCGCCGCTGCGGCGAAAGCGGGCGCGGCGGCTGGCGCTGGCGCTGGCGCAGGAGCAGGAGCATGAACCCGCTCGGGACGCCACTCATGGATCCGCGCACACCGCCGCTTCACGTCGTGCTATTCGGCGCCGGGCACGTCGGCCATGCGCTCGTCAAGCTGCTCGGTGCGCTTCCTTGCGTGGTGCAGTGGGTCGATGCGCGCGACGAGTGCTTTCCCGACGAAGTTCCGGCCAACGTACAGATCGAAGCGACGGACACGCCCGAAGCCGTGATCGACGCGGCTCCCCCAGGCAGTTGCTTCCTCGTCATGACGCATAACCATGCGCTCGACCTTGCGCTGGCCGCGCAGATCATGCGCCGGTGCGACTTCGCCTACTTCGGCATGATCGGCTCGAAAACCAAACGCGTGAAATTCGAGCGCCGCTTGATCGAACGCGGCGTGGCGCCTGAGCGTCTGCCAGAGATGATTTGCCCCATCGGCGTGCCGGGCATCGTCGACAAAGCGCCGGCTTCGATCGCCGTGGCCGTCTGCGCCCAGTTGATGCAGGTGCGCGCGCATGTGGCGGGCCCGGCGCGGGTTGGGGCGGCGTCGCGCGCCCCCTTCGTGGCGACGACCGCTTAGGCCCCCTTCGCCTTCAGATACCGGTTTCCCGAGCCTTTTCCCGAGCCTTTTCCTCGTCGGCGCTCCGCGAATCGCAGCATTTTCCGGCGGCATCCCTTATGCTGCTCGGCGAAACACTGCGCCGCGCATACGCCTGCCGTCGGGCTGCGCCCCAGCCTGAGCGCGCCAGTGGACTCGCGCTTGCCGCGAGCGTCAACCGATCGAGGAGTTCGCCATGAGCCGTTTGTTCGAGCCGATGTCCATCGGCAATCTCGCGCTGGCCAATCGCATCGTGATCGCGCCGATGTGCCAATACTCGGCCGAAGGCGGTTCGGCCACGGATTGGCACATGATCCATCTCGGGCAGCTCGCGCTTTCGGGGGCCGGCATGTTGATCCTCGAAGCGACGGCCGTTTCGCCCGAGGGACGCATTTCCCCGGGCGATCTCGGGCTCTATTCGGACGAGAACGAAACCGCGTTGGCGCGCGTGCTCAAGGCCGTGCGGACTTACTCGCCGATTGCCGTGGCCGTGCAGCTCGCGCATGCGGGCCGCAAGGGCTCGAGCCAGGCGCCGTGGGACGGCGGCGCGCAAATCCGCTCGAACGAGGCGCTCGGCTGGAAGACGGTCGCGCCGTCCGCCGTGCCGCACGGGAAAGACGAGGAGCCGCCCGTCATGCTCGATCGGGCTGGGCTCGACAAGGTGCGAGACGACTTCGTGGCCGCGGCGCGGCGGGCGGCGCGCCTCGGGATCGACGGCATCGAAATCCATGCCGCTCACGGCTATCTGCTGCATCAATTTCTATCGCCGATCGCCAATCACCGAGAAGACGAATACGGCGGCAGCTTGGAAAACCGCATGCGCTTTCCGATCGAAGTGTTCGAGGCTGTGCGTTCGGCCTTTCCGGCCGAACGGCCCGTCTGGGCGCGCATTTCGGCGACGGATTGGGTGCCGGGCGGCTGGGATATCGAAGGGACCGTCGCGTTGTCGAAGGCGCTCGAGGCGCGCGGCTGCGCGGCGATTCATGTGACGACGGGCGGCGTCTCGCCGGAGCAGGCGATCAAGCTCGGCCCCGGCTACCAGGTGCCGTACGCGCAGCGCGTCAAGGCGGAGGTGGGCTTGCCGACGATCGCCGTGGGGCTCATCACCGATCCCGAGCAGGCCGAAGCGATCATCGAAGGGGGCGAAGCCGACGCCGTTTCGCTCGCCCGCGCGATGCTCTACGATCCGCGCTGGCCTTGGCATGCGGCAGCCCGACTCGGCGCGCAGGTCCAAGCGCCCAAACAGTATTGGCGTTCGCAGCCGCGCGAATACAAGGATCTGTTCCTTGGCGCGGGCTTTGGCCAACGTTGACGATGTCCGACGATCGCCGCCCGCCCCGCAGATCGCGGCTGCCTCGCATGCCGCGCATGTTGCGTCCGCCGCGCCCGCCCCGTTTCGTCGCGCGCGTCATCGCCGTTTCTTGGCGCGATTTGGCCGTCTCGATGGGCCCCATCGTCGCGATTTCCGCGGCGGCGATCTGGCTCGCGATTCGGCTGATCCAGCCGGCGCCGCCCGATACGCTGACGATCACGGCCGGCCCCCCGGGCAGTTCGTTTTGGAATTCGGCGCAACGATACAAGGCGATCCTTGCGCGCAATGGCGTGACGTTGAAGGTGTTGCCTTCGGCGGGATCGATGGAGAACCTCGAACGGTTGTCGGATCCCAATGCGTCGGTCGACGTGGGGTTCGTGCAAAGCGGCGTCTCGCTGGCTAGGCAGGACACAGCGGGCACAGCGGCGAGTTCGACGAGTTCGGCCAATGCAGCGAGCGCGGCGGTGGTTTCGACTGAAGCATCGGCTGCCGGGCCGGCGAGCGTTGCAGCCGGCGGGTCCGATGGGATCGCATCCGCGTCGTCGTCGAGCGCGGCGGCGGCGCCGGGCGCTTCGCAAGCGGGCGCCAACCCCCGAGACGCGGAGCACCCGGTCTCGCTCGGCAGCGTGGCCTATGTTCCGCTCGTGATCTTTTATGAAGGGCCGAAGCAAGTGCGCTTGTCCGGTTTCGCCGGCAAACGGATTGCGATCGGGCTGGAGGGTAGCGGCACGCGAGCGTTGGCGTTGGCGCTGTTGAAGGCGAACGGCATCGAGCCGGGCGGCGCGACGACCTTGCTGCCGCTGACGGGCGAGGCCGCGGCGCACGCCTTGACGACGCACGAGATCGACGCGGCTTTCCTGACCGGCGATTCGGCGCAGCCGCCCGTGATGGCGCGGCTGTTGCGCACGCCCGGGGTGCGCTTGTTCTCGTTTTCGCAAGCACGCGCCTACGCGCGCCGTTTCCCCTACCTGACCGATATCGAATTGCCGATGGGCGCGTTCGATCTCGGCAAGAATCTGCCGCCCGAGCCCGTGCATACGATCGCGCCGACGGCCGAACTGATCGCGCGCGATTCGCTGCATCCGGCGCTGTCCGATCTGCTCGTCGAAGCGGCCAAGGAAGTACATGGCCGGGCGAATCTTCTGCAAAACGCCGGCGAGTTCCCATCGCCCGTCATGCACGATTTCCCGATCAGCGACGACGCCGCGCGCTACTACAAATCGGGCAAGAGCTTTCTGTACCGCGTGCTGCCGTTTTGGCTGGCAAGCCTTGCCGATCGTTTGATCGTGCTGCTGGTGCCGATCATCGTCGTGCTCGTGCCCGGCGTGCGGCTGATTCCCTCGCTGTACGCTTGGCGCGTGAAATCGCGCATCTATCGCTGGTATGGCGCATTGATCGCGATCGAGCGCGCCGCGCTCGACGAGAATTCGACCGACGAGGAGCGCGCCGCCTCGCTGGCGAAGCTGGCCGACATCGAGGGAGCGGTCAATCGGCTCAAAATGCCGCTCGCCTACGCCGATCAGTTTTATGTGCTGCGCGAACATATCGGATTCGTACGTGCGCGACTGACCCAAGCGTACGACGAACACACGCACACGGAGGCGGGCGGCGCGTAAGATGCTTGAAAAGACGGGCGGCGCTCGCTGTTTAGCGGCGCCGCAACCTCGCCGCACCGTATCACCGCTTCCCGCGCCGAGCAGCAAACCGGACTCATCGGAGACCTTCATGACTCAACCGATCGACGCGGCGTCGCCGCTCTGGTTCTACGATTTCGTGTCGCCGTTCTCGTACCTGCTGCTCGAGCAGCACGACAAGTGGCCGAGCATGCCGTTTTCGCTCGTGCCCGTCTCCGTGTATGCCCTTTATCGTCAATGGGGCCAGCGCCCGGCGAACGAGGTGCCGCAAAAGCGCCTATTCGTCTATCGTCACGCGTTGTTTCGCGCGGAACAGCTCGGCATCCCGTTCAAGATGCCGCCGGTCCATCCGTTCGATTCGACGAAGGTGCTGCTGCTGGCCGCCGCGATCGAAGCCGACGTCCCCACGGTTTGTACGATCTTTCGCTACATCTGGCGTGACGGGCGCGATCCCTCGACGCCCGACGGTTTCGCCGATCTGTGCCAGTTGCTCAATCTGCCGCACGGCGAGCGGCTCATCGAGCATCCCGATACGAAAGCGCGCTTGCAGCGCAACTTCGACGATGCGGTCGCCCTGGGCGTATTCGGCGTGCCGACCTTCCGTCTGCATCGGCAATTGTTCTGGGGCGAAGATGCGTTGCCGATGGTGCTCTACTGCGCGCGCTCGCCGGGCTGGCTCGAATCGCCCGAGGTCAAGCGCATCGGCGCTTTGCCGAGCGGGGTCGGTTCGTGACGCAATCGACGCGGCGTGACGTGGGCCGTATTGAAGCGATCGAAGAGGAGGGGCGCGGCGCCGATGCGCTCGACATTTGGCTCTTGCGTGTATTGCGGACGTTGCTGACCGAGCGCAGCGTGACGCAGGCAGCGTTACGCCTGAATCAAACGCAGCCCGCGATCAGCACGGCGCTGCGCAAGCTGCGCGAGGCCCTCGGCGATCCGATCCTCGTGCGCGGCAAGACCGGCATGGTGCCGACCGAGTACGGCGAGTCGCTGCTCGGGCCGACGCAACGCGCGCTGCGCGAGGTCGACTTTGTCGCTACGCCGCATGGCAACTTCGATGCGGCTAGTACGCGACGAACGTTCCGCATCGCCGCGCCCGATTATCTGAACGACTTTTTCATGCCGACGTTGATCGCGCGTTTTCGGGAGGCGGCGCCGCACGCGCGGCTCGAGATCGATTCGCTCAATCCGACGCTCGACCATGCGGCGGCGCTGGATGCGGGCGAACTCGATCTCGTCGTCGGCAATTGGCCGAAGCCCGACGCACGGTTCGCCCGCAGCGATTTGTTCAGCGATACGGTGGTGTGTCTGATGCGGGCGGACCATCCGCTCGCGCGCGAGCCGTTGACGCCCGACGCGTACTTCGCGGCTTCGCACCTGGCGCCTTCGCCCTATAGCGGCGCGCGCGGCAATGCGATCGAGATCGGTCTCGCCCGCGCGGGCGCGTCGCGCCGCGTGGTGACGACGCTGCCGTATTTCGGCCTCGTGCCGCAGGTGTTGTTGCGCTCCGATCTGATCTTCACGACGACGCGACGCTTCGCCACGCACTATGCGCGCGTGTTGCCGCTGGCCGTGCTCGATGCGCCGATCCCGTTTCCGCGCATCAAGTGTTATCAGCTCTGGCATCCGCAGCCGGATCGGCCCCACGACTTGGACTGGCTGCGCTCGCTTGTGGATGAAGTGTCGAAGCAATTGACAGCGCGCGGCAATCGTCAAGGCGTTTAATGCGGCGCATCGAACGGTTGCGAGCGTCGATAGGTTAAGCGTATTGACGCAAAGCGGCCTATCTCTATATCTACGAAATTACGTGGCGTGAATGGTCGACGTGCGGTTCGTCTTTCGACGTGCCTCTCGAGATATTGCGTTTATGAGTAACGACGGATCGGTCTACGCGGAATGACAAATCCGTATATCGATTTGCGTTAGGCGATAGTTATCGAGACTTGATGGGGTCTATTTATTTCTCCTTTTTTTGCGAAATTTTTGCCGGCGAAATGCTGTGAGCGATGGACCGCGTGCGCTCGCTGAGGAGCGTGCGGAGGATGCAGCGCAAAGCCGCTTGATTCACATTCATAGAGCGATCGACATTGAAGTGAGGACGGAGCTTCCCGCCTCGGGGCATCGTATTGCATAACGCATTGATTCGTTTTTCAAATAATCATTCTCGCTATATCAGGCGAGTTCGAGGGTGCATTGCGCGGCGAACCATCGTGTCGAAAGCAATGATGATTTGTAATCGCAATGCAAGGTATCGCCGGGAACCTGTGTTTCAGGCGGTGGTATTCAATGTTTTTTAAAAAAAGGCGATAAGAACATGAAAAGACTCCGGTTATCGAGAAGCGACTCCGCACAGATTTCGATGCTGCCCGGCAAAGCGACGCCGTTCGTCGCCGCAGCCGTGGCCGCCATGCTGCTGGCCGGTTGCGGCGGTGGCGATTCATCGCCGGCGAGCGGCGGCTCGGCCGCCAACTCGGCGGCTGCTTCCCCCTCCTCATCGAGCCCGACCGCCGCCACACCCGCCGATCAGGCATACAACGACACCGACGTCTACGGTACGGGCCCTAACGATTCGGTGGCCGATACGAAAGAGGCTGTCGCCGTCTCGCATCATTCGGTGACGATCGGCGGCAAGACGATCGCCTACACGGCCCGCGCCGGACACTTGACGACGATCGACGCCTCAACCTCGCAACCGAACGCGAAGATGTTCTATGTCGCCTACACGGCCGACAACCCGGATCCGACCAAGCCGCGCCCCGTCACGTTCTTTTACAACGGCGGCCCCGGCTCGTCGTCGGTCTATCTGCTGCTCGGCTCGTTCGGTCCCAAGCGGATTCAGTCGTCGTTCCCGAACTTCACGCCGCCCGCCCCGTACACGCTGCTCGATAACCCCGACAGCTTGCTCGATCGCTCCGATCTCGTCTTTATCAACCCGGTGGGCACGGGCTATTCCGCTGCGATCGCGCCGTTCAAGAACAAGGATTTCTGGGGCGTCGACCAAGACGCCCGTTCGATCGACCGCTTCATTCAGCGCTACCTGACGCTCTACAACCGCTGGAATTCGCCGAAGTTCCTATTCGGCGAATCGTATGGCACGGCGCGCAGTGCGGTCGTCTCGTGGGTGTTGCATGAAGACGGCATCGAGTTGAACGGGATCACGCTGCAATCGTCGATCCTCGACTACTCGAACGCGGTCAGTGCGATCGGGCTGTTCCCAACGCTCGCCGCCGACGCCTTCTACTACAAGAAGGACAGCATTTCGCCGCCGCCGACCGACTTGCCCACCTATATGCAGCAAGTCATGAACTATGCGACCAACACCCTGATGCCGCTCGTGCAACCGCCGAATCCGGGCGATGGCGGCTTCGTCAACACACGCTTGAACATGACGCAGGGCGTGGCTCAGCAGATGCAGCAGTATCTCGGCGTCGATCCAATCACGCTGATTCAGCAGTTCGGCAATCCGGCCGGCTTCGGCAACTTCTTCGGCACGCTGGTGCCGGGGATCGCGATCGGCCAGTACGACGGCCGCGCGACCTCGATCAACACCGGCATCGGTCCGTTTATCCTGCCGAACGCCGGCGGCAACGATCCGTCGATCACGAACGTCGCGGGCGTTTATACGGTGGAGTGGAACGACTATCTGCACAACAACTTGAAGTACACGTCGACTTCCTCGTTCGTGGATCTGAACGATCAAGTCTTCAACAACTGGGACTTCAGCCACGTCGATCCTACGGGCGCGGCCAAGGGCGGCGGCAATACGCTCTACACGGCCGGCGATTTGGCCGCGACGATGACGTTGAATCCGGATCTGAAAGTATTCTCGGCCAACGGCTATTTCGATGCGGTGACGCCGTTCTTCCAGACGGCGCTGACGCTCGCGAGCATGCCGATCGATCCGTCGCTGCAGTCGAACATCATGACGCGCCGCTATCCGTCGGGGCACATGATCTATCTCGACGATCCGTCGCGCACGGCTATGAAGGGCGATTTGGCGAGTTTCTACGATCGCGTGATGGCAAACCGCTCGGCGCTCATGCGCGTGTTGAACCGGCAGCGTATCCCGGCCGCGAAGCAGCAATAGAAGTAGCGGGAACCGTAGCGGTGGGAGCAACGGTAGCGGGCGAGGGTATGCATCGCGCATGCCCTGGTAAGCCCGCTATTCGGATGCTGTTCGCATCGATCGAACGACTAAGGCGGCTAAGAACGACTAAGGCGGCTACGCCCACACGAGCCGCACGCCGACGAGCACGAGCACGGCGGCGAGCAAGTTGCGCAGCAGCGCCTCGGGCGAGCGGGTGGAAAAATGGCTGCCTAGCGCGATGCCCGGCAACGAGCCGATCAGCAGCGAGATCAACAGGGCGCCGTCGACGGAGCCTAGCAGCCAATGGCCCATACCCGCGACGAGCGTCAGCGGCACGGCGTGGGCGATATCCGATCCGACGATGCGCGAGGTGGGCAGCAGCGGGTAGAGCAGCAGCAGGACGGTGACGCTGATCGCGCCGGCGCCCACCGAGGTTAGCGAGACGAGCGCGCCGAGCA
>Ga0157369_10010372_pt1 | contig 10621 bp, 10 predicted proteins | sample C25metaG_FD_113461 | JGI IMG/M metagenome (GOLD analysis project Ga0157369, IMG submission 113461) | Corn rhizosphere microbial communities from Kellogg Biological Station, Michigan, USA - C2-5 metaG | ecosystem: Host-associated > Plants > Roots > Rhizosphere > Soil | place: USA: Michigan...
CCATCATCGCTATGACTGCGCATGCCATGAACGGCGATCGTGAGAGATGTCTCCACGCCGGTATGGACGATTACTTATCGAAACCGATCGGGTTGGCGCAATTGAGCGCTGCTTTAAACCGCAACCAAGCTGTGTTGTCGCGCTAGAGTGCGCTACCATGCGGCAAGGCGCCGCGACTTATTTTGCGGTCGATTGCCGATAAGGAGAGCTTTTTACGCCTACCACAGAATCCCGTCTCCCGATCCTGCTGGAGCGCCACGAATCCGATTTGCTTGCCGATTGGAACTCATCATTGAGAAACTCGGTCTCACACCGGACCGGTAGGGCGGCAGATCAATTGGAAGACCAGACACGGACGTTTTTGGGTGCATTGCGGCGGGCGCTCGCGGCCGGAAACGTCACCGATTTTTCTCGTCCGGAGTGGGCGCCGGTAATGGAGTTTCTGACCAAACTATCGCAGCGCCGAGCGGAAGATGCTTTACGCCGATAGAAACGGCCATGTTCGTATTTTCTTTGAAGCAACCCCTGTTTGCGCGCATACGGAACGAATTTCCAGACGATGCCCAGAGGTTGGCGGACGAGACTTGGCGAGCGACTCTGCTGATCGATCGATTGGGCCTGGAAACGACAACTGCTTTTATTAAAAGCCGCGAAGAGATTATTCGCCGGCAGCAGCAGGAGCTACTCGAGATCTCTACGCCCGTGGTACGCCTCTGGGAAGGGATACTTGCCCTGCCGCTGATTGGCACATTAGACAGCTCTCGCATGCAAATCGTGATGCAAAACTTACTGGAAGCGATCGTCAGCCAGAGCGCTACGATAGCAATCATCGACATCACGGGTGTGCCGACGGTGGATACGCTAGCCGCGCAACATCTGCTGAAGACTGTTGCGGCGGCAAGGCTAATGGGCGCCGATTGCATCATCAGCGGAATTCGGCCGCAAATCGCTCAGACCATCATTCACCTCGGGGTAGATCTTACTGCTGTGATTACGAAAGCGACCTTGGCTGACGCATTCCAGATCGCTCTGCGCAGGCTTCAAAATAAGACGGTCACGCTCAAGAACACGGAATCAGTTTAAGGATTTCAGTGGAACGGATTCCAATTCTCAAGTTGGGCGAGTTTTTGTTGGTCAGCATTCAAGTGGATATGCACGACCAACTTGCTATTTCTCTGCAAGATGATTTAACAGCGAAGATAGTGGCAACTTCTGCAAAAGGAGTACTGATAGATATTTCGGCGCTGGATATCGTTGATTCTTTTATTGGACGTATGTTGGGCAATATCGCCGGAATGTCCCGTATTCTCGACGCGGAAACAGTAGTGGTGGGAATGCAGCCTTCGGTCGCGATTAAATTGGTTGAGCTTGGGCTATCGCTCCCGGGGATAAGGACAGCTTTCAATATTGATAGAGGAATGGATCTGTTGCGCGATTCCGTAGCAGAGCGGCAGGAAAACCAGCGTGTCCTCAACGAACCCGACTAGCCTTCCGATTACCTCGCAGGAGGACATTGTCGTGGTTCGCCAGGCAGTTCGGAAAGCTGCCGTCGGCGCCGGTCTGAATTTGGTAGATCAGACCAAGATCGTTACAGCTGCAAGCGAACTAGCAAGAAATGCTCTTGTTCACGGTGGCGGCGGCAATGTATCAATCCAGCACATAAACGAGTGGGAACGCAGAGGGATTCGCCTTAGCTTTATAGACCAAGGTCCGGGCATTCGGGACATAGAACAAGCTTTGAAGGATGGTTACAGTACCGGGACTGGCTTAGGACTTGGGCTAGGCGGCGCCAAACGGCTATCGAACGATTTCTCTATATGGTCTGAGCCAGGTAACGGAACGCGCGTAACCATAACGCGTTGGAAGAGCTAACGCGATGCAGTCCAAAATTGCGCCGGTTTCCGAGACAAGTCAAATCGCGGAAGCGCGGCGGGAAGGGCTAAAACTTGCCGAAAGCCTTGGTTGGGACGACACCGCCGCGCGCAGATTAGGCATTGTCCTCACAGAAGTAGCTAGCAATCTGGTGAAACACGCCAAGGGAGGACAAATTCATTTACGAACCTGCATGCGAGCCGGTTTGACCGGAATTGAGGTAGTCGCTTTCGATCGTGGACCAGGAGTAGCCTCGATTGAAAGTTGCTTACGAGATGGGTATTCGACGGCAGCGACTGCGGGTACTGGCCTCGGCGCAATCGCCCGTCTCGCGGACGAGTTCGACATCCATTCGCAACAGAGACTCGGAACTTGCCTAGTGGCGAGGCTTTTTCCGCCTTCGAGCGAGCCCGCCGTGCGATCAGAGTCCGGGCTCCTCGAAATTGGAGTCATGCAAGTAGCAGCGCCTGGAGAAACGGAGTGCGGGGATAGTTGGGGAGTACGAGTTGACGAGCACCGCACGACCATTTTGCTAGCCGATGGTTTAGGGCACGGGTCGGGAGCCGCGGAAGCCTCGAGCGAAGCAGTGGCAGCGCTGAGCAGGGCAACGGACCTTACACCGGCCGTTCTACTCGAATATGTTCACCATGCGCTGCGATCTACGCGAGGCGCAGCGGTTGCGATTGCTGAGATCGATCCCGTGAAAGAGCAGGTTCGATTCGCGGGCGCTGGGAACATCAGCACAATGATTATCCAGCCGGCGCATCTTCAGCACTTGGTTTCTCTCAACGGGACGGCCGGGCACAATATCCGCAAGTTCCAGGAATTTGTATACCCTTGGACGAAGCAAGCCACGCTAGTCATGCATTCGGACGGCATTACGTCCAGTTGGCGGTTAGACGCTTACTCTGGAATACTTCAACGCGATCCTTCCTTGTTGGGCGCTGTTTTGATCCGGGATGCGAGCCGGGGCCGGGATGATGCCTGCGTTCTGGTGGGCAGGTAACGGAGAATAGAGAAATGACCGAGCGTTCCCGCAGGATCGAGACCGCGGGCTCTCGATGCATACTGACGGTCAGTGTGAGAGAGCAAAAAGATGTCTTGACCGCATGGCAACGTGCGCGGCAAGTGGCAAGACTGGCGGGGTTCGATCACCAGGATCAAATTCGAATTGCCACGGCAACTTCAGAGATTGCGCGGAATGCGGTCGAATACGGAAAAGAAGGACGTGTTGAATTTCTAATCGAGCTAAATGCGGCGCCACCGCTCTTTGTAGTACAAGTTTCAGACAAAGGGCCGGGAATAGCCAACCGAGACGCAATTTTAGCCGGACAGTACCGCTCACAAACGGGGATGGGCCTCGGCCTAAGCGGCACGCGGCGATTGATGGACCGGTTCTCTCTTGAATCGACACCTGGCCAAGGCACCACCGTAACATTCGCCAAGATACTTCCAGGCGCGGGCCGGATGGAAGCGCAGCAAATTGCACGGCTAACCGAACAAATAGCTCGTGAGAAGTTTGAGGATGCAACCCAGGAAGTTGGACAACAAAGTCATGAATTGTTGATAACCCTGGAGACACTTCGGAAGCGGGAAGCGGAAGCTGAAAGACGGGCGGCGGATATGGCCCAGCTCAACCAGGAATTGGAGGAGACGAATCAAGGTGTTGTCGCACTCTATGCGGAGCTCGACGAGCGGGCTTCGGCGCTTCGACGAGCAGACGAACTGAAGACCCGCTTCCTGTCCTATATGAGTCATGAGTTTCGGACGCCACTGAATTCGATTCTTGCTCTTTCCGACCTTCTGTTAAACAGAGTCGACGGCGACCTCACCCCGGAGCAGGAAAAGCAAATCCGGTTTGTGCGGTCCGCCTCCTACGAGTTGTTTGAAATGGTCAACGATCTACTGGACATCGCGAAAGTAGAGGCGGGAAAAATTGATGTGCGAGTAGCCACAGTCGAGATAGCAAAAATTTTCAGCGCGCTGCGAGGAATGATGCGGCCGCTCAACCATAACGAACGTGTAAGTCTGATTTTTGAAGATCCCCCGGACGATCTTTCGATTCTCAGCGACGAGGGGAAAATCAGTCAGATCCTGAGAAACCTGGTATCAAACGCTCTGAAATTTACTGAAACGGGAGAAGTACGCGTGCGGGTGAGCCGTGAAAACGGCAGAGCCATATTTTCGGTCTCGGATACCGGGATCGGGATTGCGCGCGAGGACCATGAGCGCATTTTCCGCGAGTTCGGTCAAATAGAGAGTCCTGTGCAGCGCAAGGTCAGAGGAAGCGGCCTAGGCCTTCCACTTTCAAAGAAGTTGGCGGAGCTGATCGGGGGAACGCTAACGGTCGAGAGCGAACCCGGAATGGGCTCCCTATTTCGATTAGATCTGCCTTTCGTATTTAGGACTTCGGAAGCTTCCGCGGGAAACGGCCAATCGAAGCAAGTAGTGGTCGGCCAATTACCTGCGGCCAAAGACGATGCTCCAGGATCTATTCTGATCATTGACGATGAAGAGATAGCGCGCTATTTGGCCCGCCAACTCTTCCGGGGAACGCGCTATCTGATCACCGAAGCTACGGGTGGAATCGAAGGGCTGGAACGGGCGCGGTTCGACCGGCCGCACCTTGTCTTATTAGATATCAACATGCCGGACCGAAACGGTTTTGAAGTTCTGGAAGACTTGAAAGCGGACTCCTCGACGAAGGACATTCCAGTGGTTATACACACATCTCGCCCGTTGACACGAGACGACTTACTGAGGCTGAAAGGACGGCACGCGGCAATACTGCCCAAACAATTGGATAACCGCGAGCAGGCGTTGACAATGATTCGCGATTTGTTGGGCGAACCACACTTATTCTCGAAGCAATGATTCTCAACGTCGACGATCACGAACCCGGCCGCTATGCGAGGACCAGACTACTACAGCAGGCTGGGTACGAGGTTGCTGACGCCGCTAGCGGAAACGAGGCTTTGGAGCTAATTACCGCGCTGCGCCCATCGCTGGTGCTACTGGACGTCAATCTTCCGGATATGAGTGGTCTCGAGGTGTGCAGGCGAATCAAGTCCGACGCCGATTTGAGCTCCATTCTGGTGCTGCAAGTGTCTGCCTCGGCTATCACGAGCGAAGATCGGGTTGGAGCACTCGACAACGGAGCCGATGCGTATTTAATTGAGCCAGTCGATTCCGACGTTTTGCTTGCCACCGTGCGCGCCCTCCTGCGCGTGCGAGAGGCGGAAGAGAAATTGGCGAAGGCCAACAAAGCCCTGCAAGAAACCAACGCACTATTAATCCGCAGAAATGAGGACTTGCAACGATTCGCCTACGCAGCAAGCCACGATTTGCAGGAACCTCTGCGGACTATCTCAAATTTCACTGGTTTGCTCGAAAGACGATATGCCGGAAGTCTCGACAGCGAGGCGGATCAAATATTGACGTATATCCAACAAGGTGCAACGCGTATGGGTACGCTGATTCAGGGATTGCTGATGTACGAGCGAGCCAGCCAAGAGCACGGCGATTGGACGGCTGTCGACTTAACCCAAGTTCTCACCTGGACTCTAAAGGACCTGGAGAAATCCATCACAGAGAGCAAGACCACGATTACTTTCGATCCACTTTCTACGGTTTCCGGCAACTCAGTTTTGCTATCACAGCTATTACAGAATCTAATTCATAACGGATTGAAATATCACAAGCCCGGGAAACCAGCACGAATTCACATCTCTTACCAAAACAAAACACCGGATATGGTTGAGATTGGTGTATCTGACAATGGCATCGGCATTCCAGCCAAATATCAGGAAGTTATTTTTGCCCCTTTCCAGCGTCTGCACGGCCGAATCTCCGGGTTTTGGGATCGGATTGGCCACTTGTCAACGAATCGTTGAGCGCCACGGCGGCAGGATCTGGATCGAGAGCCCAAACCAATACGCCGGCACAACGTTCTATTTCTCATTGCCCATAGCGAAAATTCCGCAGACTAATCGGCCGTGAATTCGGGTGAGTTTAAAGACGGCCGAACTTGCGAACGGCTTCGCGAATCGATTTGTATTTCTCGATAAACGGCAACATGCTGTGCTCGGTATCGTCGAGCTGCTGCGCTTTCTTCAAAACGTCGGCTGCTTTCTCTTGCGGCACCACCACTACCCCGTCCATGTCGGCAACAATGATATCCGACGGCCGGACCTGGACGCCAGCGCAGGTGACCGGTATGTTCTTTCCCACGAAACGGTAGTGATTGATCGTGGTGGAGGGTGCGACACCGCGGCTGAATACGGGGAACTGCAGTTTCGCAATCTGCGGTGTATCCCGAATGCTCGCATCCACGATGGCGCCGGCAAGCCCGCGCACTTTCATTGCCGTGCTCATCAGCCCACCAACGGCGGCATAATCGAGGCCGTCTTCGAGGACAATCACATAGACGGAACCGGCCGGAGCTTCATCGATAGCGTCGAGCATTCCCTGCTGTGCGGGAGCGCCTTCGTGGTGCTCTTCTTTTTTTAGAAGAACCGTGACGGCGGGGCCGGCGAACTTGGTTTGCATCAGCGGGCGCATATCGTGTGACATATACGCTTTGGTTCCGTATAGCTGTTCGATAGCATCGGACACGGAAGCCACTTCGACCAGGCGAAAGGCTTCACTGACGCTATCCCCGCGAACGATAGCAGCGGCGGCAAGAACGATGGCGCTCAGCTTTTTCATTTTTGGATCTCCTGGAATTTCCAGCCGCGCATTTCGTCGAGCAGGGAAACGACAGCTTCGACTGCGGCGCCGAGAAACTGCTCGCCCTTTTCCGCAGTCGCGAGCTCGGGCATGCCGATCACACCATTTTCGGAGATTTCATCGAACTCATTGATGAGCGAGAACGGAAGAGGCTTGAGCATGTCAGTGACGCGATAACCGATGTGCGGGCCAGGACCGCCGCGCTTTGCTTTTTGCATGTCGACGAGCGCCGAATTCTTAGAGAGTAAGACGGAGGTTTCCATCTCACAGGCGTGACCCATGCCGCCGGCAGGCGACGAGCGGATTTGATTAAAGCGCTCGGCCGCTAAATTCCAGTAGGCGGCGTAAACAACGTACAGATCGCGCAAATCTTCGAACTCGCTTTTCAGCTCGCGCTGCGCGGCCCTGCAGGGCGTATCATTGCCGCCGTGTCCATTGAGCAAGAGAATCTTGCGCGCCCCGATTCCGATGAGGGACCGGCAAATGCCGCAAATCATTTCCACGTATGGCGCGAAGTCAAGGCTGACACATCCGAAGCGGCGGTGGTGCGGCGAATGCCCCAGCCACTGAACCGGAAGCATCACGATTTCTTCCGTGCGCTGCTCTTCGACGCCTTTCGCGATGTGAGACACGATCAGCGAGTCGGTGAAGACGGGCAAGTGATGACCGTGTTGTTCGAGCGAGCCCAAAGGAACCACAAAGGTGCGGTGCGCCAGACCCGCCAAAGCCGGCCAGCGCGCGTTCTCAAGCAGCATATTGCGGCTCCCGCACCGGCCTATATGTGACGGCAAGATGCGGAGTCTCGAGACGCTGCTGATTCTGTTTTTTCGATGTAAGGCAGCTTTCGAGGATGCCGCTGGTGAGCAGCGTTCGTTCGATCGGATACGGCGCGCGCCGGGTCATAAACATTTGTTCGATTTTGGACACAAGGCAGGCCGAGTACGTCACGTTCGGTACCGGAGTCAATAGAAATTGGGTGGAAAGAATGCCGGCGCCGCGCACGCGGGCGGCGAAGTTGAAGTCCTTCACCGCGCCGTCGAGCATCAGCAGCGTGGCGCGCAGCCCATCGCGATATTCAATGCGGTAAGCGGCGGGCTCTTTGACCAGGGATTCGAGAACACCAGGCGCGGTGAGGTCCTGCGTACGACCGTCTTTCACGGTGAGGCCCAGCGGCGTATCACTTCGTGAGAGCGCGGCGCTCAATAAATCTTTCGACCAGCCGGCCTTCCAGGCGGCGTCTCCGGTAAGCATCTGGACGGCACTTACGCCTGTTTCCCCGCGCTGGCGGCGCTCGACCATACACTGCAAGGCCTCAAGCGCGTGAAAGTCCATCGGGTCCGAGCCACCCTCGCCAACCATTACGGCTTCCTCGATGTGCGCTCCCCAAGGCATATCGATCGAAGGCAGGCGCCACGTCACCGGGAGCGACGAACCGCCTAACATCGGGAACTTCATTTTCCTCGAGGCGGCCACCATCGACTGCGCTTTTTCGAAGCTATAGGAAAGGTGCTTGTCGTTGTAGACGGGAACCGCGCGTGCGCTCTTTTCAAATACCTTCACGCATTGTTCGAAGAACTCATAACGCGGATAGAGAATCTGGCCGTTATCATTGCGCGGATAATCGCCGTGTTCGGCTACGATCAGCACGGCGTCACATGCCAGCTTGTCTCCGCCACAGCAGAGAGCTTCGGCAATGGTGGGATAGACGCGGAAGCCGAACTCGCGGGCGCGTTCCTCGCTCAGATCGCCTTCGGGTTTCTGATCGACGTACAGCGAAACGACCTGGACGTCCGGTTTGTGCCATTCGCCATCATGCGGATAGCCGATCAGAAATCGATCACCGATGTGCTGCCCGTGCGAAAGATATTTGTAGATCGTGGTGATAACGGCGACGCGAAGCGGCTTTTTAGGAGCTACGGGAAGCAGCGCGGCGGCGGAACCAACAAATTCTCGTCGTGTCAGCATCAGGCTCTCTCGAAAGTGGATTCCTTAGGCGGCTGGTAACGAATGCTCAAATGAGGCGTCGCGATACGCTTTTGATCCTGATACAAACTCTCGACGCCTGCGGCGGTTAAACCAGTGGTAAGAAGGGTGCGTTCGATCGGATAAGGAGGCACACCGGTGAGGAACATCTGTTCCATGTTGGCGACGAGAGGACTGAAGAAATTCGCGAGTGTAGTGCGGCCGTCCGGCATCGGCAGGTACATTTGAGTCGAGAAGATTTTCGGGGCGCCACCGAGCCGGGCGGCGAAATTGAAGTCGCGGACCAGCCCGTTCATCAAGAGCATAGTGGAACGCAGACCGTCTTCATGCTCGTAAACATAGGCGACGGGATTCTTGACCAACGCGCGCATCTGGTCGCGCGAGGGGAACATATCGTTGAAGCCGGGACGCGCCGGAGTCAACGTGTGACTGCGGCACAGCGCGGCTTGCATCAAATCGGCGGGCCAGATTCCTTCAGAAAGAGCTTCCCAAAAACTTTCGCCGCGATAGGCCTGAAGCCAGCGGACACCCGATTCCCCTCCCCTGCGCCGCTCGACCATGCATTGAATGGTTTCGAGCGCGTGAAAGTCGTAGCTATCTACGCCGCCATAGCCGACGCAAAGCGCTTCACGAATGGGAGAGCCGAGGGGCATTTCCACCGACGGCGTGCGCCAGGTGACCGGCAAACTCGAACCGGCCAAAAAAGGAAATTCCATGGCGCGAGACGTGTCGTACATCTCTTTCGCCCAGTCCCAATTCCACGACAGATGCTTGTCGCTGAAAAGCGGGACGGCACGATTGCTGGAGCGATAGACATCTACAATTTGGCGGAAGAACTCGTAGCGCGGATACTTTGTCTGGCCTTTTTCGTTTTTCGGGTAATGGCCATGCTCGCCAACCAGGACGACACCATCGACGGCCAGTTTGTCGCCGCCAAGCGTAAGCGCTTCGGCAATCGAGGAGCAGAGCCGCATGGAAGGGTGGCGCGCGCCGCGCTCGCGGCTCAGATCGTCATTGCCGACTTGATCGACGTAGAGAGACACGAGATCGAACGGCGGATGGTGATACTCGCCATGCCAGCCGTATCCGTCTAGAAAACGGTCGACAATATGTTGGGCGTGCGAATACTTAAAATACCGGGTGACGACGGCGGCTAGCTTCACATCCTGATCCGATTCAGGTGAATTTTGTCATCGCCGAATTCGCCCAGGCCGAGGATGCCGGCAATTTCTATGTGCTCGACCTGCGCATTCAGGAAGTGGCTATACTTATCGGGTTTTGAGAGGGCGATAGAGGGCATACCTACTTGTTTGCGCTTTGCGTCGATCATTTGCAGGCCCGTTTTATCGAGCGCTACAGGATCAGTTCCGAACAAAAGTGTTTTCGGCTCCCACACGAATTGCGGCTTGGCTCCCGGGCCGCCATGATAAGAAGCCTTCACCGCATCGACCACATGAAGAACGACTTTTTCCCGTATCACGGGCAGACTAACGACGGACGGGATAAATATACCGCAAGCGTTCAATGTGGGCGTGACATGGCTGCGGTTTACGTTGTTAACAAAACCGTGCGACATATTTTTGAGGCAAATGGTCACACCGGCGGACTGATGGTGCTTCAGGACGGGAAGATTAATGATTTTGTTGACTCGTGAGGTGACGATCTTTGAAACGTAGGAACGCCGGAGATGTACATCCGTGGGACTGTCCCCTGGCTTCAATAGCGCCATTTCCATGAAGTGATTGGCGTCATATCCGCCCATATCCAATTGCACGTTGTCATACCGCAACGACGGCGCATCGAAGCGCACGCCGGACGGCAGCCATTTATCGATGCCGGCGTCGAGGATTTCCTCGCGATAGCGGCTGAACACAAAAATGTTGCTGTTGGAGACACCAGCCTGATTCAATCCATCGATGAGCGAGCGTAAGACGGAGGCGTCAGAGGACAGGAGACGTCCGCCCACCGGGCTGACCTTAATCCCGACAACGTCACCTTTTTGAAAGAAGGAACGCCAAGCCTCTTGCCAGGTAGGCGC
>Ga0157369_10010373_pt1 | contig 10620 bp, 10 predicted proteins | sample C25metaG_FD_113461 | JGI IMG/M metagenome (GOLD analysis project Ga0157369, IMG submission 113461) | Corn rhizosphere microbial communities from Kellogg Biological Station, Michigan, USA - C2-5 metaG | ecosystem: Host-associated > Plants > Roots > Rhizosphere > Soil | place: USA: Michigan...
CGCGGGGTTGCTGGTCACAGGCGTCGCGGGGTTAGTCGCGCCGGCGGCCGACCGGGCAATCGTCGCTGGAATGGGTGCCGCGCTCGTCCTCTGGGCGACGGCGTTGATCATCATATTGCGCGCCCCGGAGGCCGCGCCGGCCACAGCTTAGTCGTTATCGTCGCCGACGAGGTCACGCGCGACGTTCGGCTCGCGCAAAAGGCGGTCGATGTGGGTGCCCTCGTCGAAGCTCTCGTCGGCGATGAACTTCAGCTTCGCCGCATATTTCATGCGCACGCGACGAGCGACTTCGCGCTGCAGGTACGCCGTGTTCTGGCGAAGCGCCTTCAGCACCGCGTCCTCGTCCTGACCGAGCAGCGGCTTCACGAACACCGTGGCGTGGCGGAGGTCGGGCGACATGCGCACCTCGGTGATGCTGACCAGGTGCGATTGGAGCACGTCGTCATGCACCTCGCCGCGCGCGAGCAATTCGCTGAGCACGTGGCGTACCTGCTCGCCGACGCGGAGCAGTCGGACCGAACGGCCTTCGGGAGTTTCGGTGCGGCGCATCAGCGCTTATCCTCGGTGTAGAAGGTCAGCCGATTGCTCGCAGGATCGGCGATGGTGATCTCCCAGGATCCCCATTCCTGGAGCTGCGGCTCGCCGGGGCGCGAATTGCCGAACTCCTTGGCGCGGAGCTCGGCCATGTACGCTTTCACGTCATCGACAGGGATGCGAACCGCCGACCCGGGCGTGCCATCGCCATAATGTTCGGACAGGTGAATGACGCAGTCACCCTTCTTCACCGCCATGTAAAGGGGTGCCCACTCCTCGAACCGGTGCTCGAACAGCAGCTCGAAGCCAAGGAAGCCCAGGTAAAAGTCCTTCGCCCGCTTCTCATCGAAGCTGCGGAGGATGGGTGTAGGCGCACCGAACATCGGTTAACCTCCCGGATTAGAGCGTGCGCGCCCTTTCCTCGACCTCGAAAACCTCCAGGCTGTCGCCCGGCTTGATGTCGTTGGTGTCGGCGAGAAGCACGCCGCATTCGAGGCCGGAAGTGACTTCAGCCACGTCGTCCTTGAACCGCCGAAGCGAGCTGATCGTCGTCTTCGAGACGATGACGTCGTCGCGGGTGAGGCGGGCGTTGAGGCCCTTGCGGATGACGCCTTCGAGGACGAGCAGGCCGGCGGCCTTGTCCTTCTTGCCCGCCGGGAAGACCTCCTGGACCTTGGCACGGCCGACCACCGTCTCGATGATTTCCGGACCGAGCTCGCCCGCCATCGCGCCCTTCACCCAGTCGGTCAGGTGATAGATGACGTCGTAGTAGCGGAACTCGACCTTGTTGCGGTCCGCGACCTCGCGCGCCTTGGCGTTCGGGCGGACGTTGAAACCGATGATCGGCGCGCCGCTCGCCGAGGCGAGAGTGACGTCGCTTTCGGTGATCGCGCCGACGCCCGAGTGAAGGACGCGGACGCGGATCTCGTCGGTCGATAGGCGGTTGAGCGCGTGGACGATCGCTTCGACCGAGCCCTGAACGTCGGCCTTGACGACCAGCGGCAGCTCCTTGGTCGTCGAGGCGTGGCTCGCGAACATGTTCTCGAGGCTTATCGGGGCCGAGGTCGTGCGCTTCTTGTCGAGCACGCCCTGACGATAGGTCGCGACTTCGCGCGCCCGCGCGTCATTCTCGACGACCGTGAACGGATCGCCGGCGGAGGGAACGGCGGAGAGCCCGAGCACTTCGACGGGAACCGACGGACCGGCTTCCTTCACCTGGCGGCCGTGGTCGTCGATCATCGCGCGGACCTTGCCGCTCGACGGACCCGCGACGAATACGTCGCCCACGCGGAGCGTGCCGCGCTCGACCAGAACGGTCGCGAGCGGACCGCGGCCCTTATCGAGCTTGGCTTCGATGACGGTGCCCTCGGCGGCGCGGTCGGGATTGGCCTTGAGCTCGAGGATTTCGGCCTGAAGCTGGATCGCCTCCAGGAGCTTGTCGAGGTTGGTCTTGTTCTTGGCCGAGACTTCGACGTCCTGGACGTCGCCACCCATGTCCTCGACGATCACCTCGTGCTGCAGAAGCTCCTCGCGGACCTTCTGCGGCTTGGCCTCGGGCTTGTCGATCTTGTTGATTGCGACGATCATCGGAACGCCCGCCGCCTTGGTGTGATTGATCGCTTCGATCGTCTGTGGACGCAGGCCGTCGTCGGCGGCGACCACCAGGATCACGATGTCGGTGACGTTGGCGCCACGGGCCCGCATCTCGGAGAAGGCCTCGTGGCCCGGCGTGTCGAGGAAGGTGATCTTCGATTTGTCGGGTAGGCTGACCTGATAGGCGCCGATATGCTGCGTGATTCCCCCAGCCTCGCCGGAAACGACGTCGGCGCCACGGATCGCATCGAGCAGCGACGTCTTGCCATGGTCGACGTGGCCCATGATCGTGACGACCGGTGGACGCGGCTGAAGGGTCTCTTCGGCATCGACATCGGTCGACGTGTCGATGTCCACGTCGGCTTCGCTCACGCGGTTGATACGGTGACCGAACTCTTCGATCAGCAATTCGGCCGTATCCTGATCGATCGTCTCGGTGATCGTAACCGGCGTACCCATCTTGAAGAGGGCCTTGACCAGGTCGGCGCCGCGCTCACCCATGCGCTTGGCAAGTTCCTGCACAGTGATCGCCTCGGGCACATCGACGTCGCGAACCTGCTTCTGCTGCGGCCCCACCTCCATGTGGTGGCGCTTTTCCTTCTCGCGGGCGCGGCGGAGCGCGGCGAGCGAGCGGGCGCGGCTGTCGTCCTCGTCGGACAAAGCGCGGGTGACGGTGAGCTTGCCGCGATGGCGCTCGGCATCGCCGCGGCCACGGCTTGGACGAGCGGGCTCTGGACGGCGCGGGGCGGGGGCGTGACCGCCGGGACGGCGGACGGTACGCTCTTCCTCGTCCTCGACGACCGGCTGCGGAGCCTCGAGCTCGGCCGGAGCTTCGGCGGCGCGATTGGCTTCCTCTTCGGCGAGGCGGCGCGCTTCTTCGGCGGCAGCCTCCTCGGTCTTGCGATTCTCTTCGGCGCGGCGGCGCTCCTCCTCGCTCGCGTCCTTCAGCGCGCGCTCTTCCCGGCGGCGTGCCTCCTCGAGCGCGGCGAGACGCGTTTCTTCGGCTTCACGGAGGAGCTTCGTTTGAAGCTCCTTGCGGCGGGTGATGTCGTCCTGCGCCGACGGACGTTTCGGGGCAACCGGGGCGGCCGGTTTGGGCGCGGCAGGCGCGGGCTTCGGAGCCTCGGCCGCGGGCTTGGGCGCCTCAGCGGGCGGCGCTTCGCCCGGGCGGCCGAGGATGCGGCGCTTCTTGACCTCGACCACCACGGTGTTCGAGCGGCCGTGGCTGAAGCTCTGTTTGACCTTGCCGGTCTCGACCGTACGCTTGAGGCCCAGCGGCGGCCGGGTTCCAAGCTTCGGTTTTTCGGTCTGGTCTGCCATTCTATCCCTTCGTCAAATTGTCTTCAGCCGAACGCGGCCCCGAGGCGGGTTCTCCACCTCCAAGACCTCGATCGGGGCCAGTGAAAGCTCGCCACCGGGCAAGCGCGTGGCGGACACGCGAAGCGGCGGCGGGATCGGTCAGCGCGGCATGTACCACATTCTCGCGGCCAAGTGCCATCGACAAGATAGTGCGCGCCTCCGGGAATATCACCCCTTGCTGCTCGCCTCCGCCGACGCGCGCCCCAACCCTTAGGGCCTGGTCGAGCGAGCGGCGTCCGTCCTCGCCGGCATCGGCTGCGTGGAGGAGGAGGTGAACCTTGCCCGATCGGGCGGCGGTCTCGACCCGCTCGGCGCCGTTGATGAGATTGCCGGCGCGCGCCTCCATGCCGAGGCGGTCAAGCGTGTACTGGCGAAGCGCGGCTTCGGTGCGCTCGCCGAGGTCGGCGGGGACGATGACTTCGGAGGTCTTGAACGCGCGCTGGAGGGCCGGCTTGAGCTTGCCCTTGGCGTTGGCCGCATCGAGCTCGGGGCGGGTCACTCCCACCCAGGCACCGCGACCGGGCGCGCGGGCCCGGACGTCGGGCGCAACGCTTCCGTCGGGGCCGAGGGCGAGCCTGATCAGCTCATCCTTCGTGCCCTTCCGGCGCGTGAGGATGCAGGTGCGCTCCGGAACGTGCGCTTCTAGCGGATCATTGCTCCTCGCCCGCAACCGCGTCCTCCTCGATCGTGGGGGTTGCAGGTTCGTCCTCGAACCAGTGGGCGCGGGCGGCCATGATGATCTCGTTGCCCTGCTCTTCGCTGAGGCTGTATTCGGCGAGGATTCCGCCCTTGTCCTCGGGCCGGTTGCTCGGCTCGCGTCGGCGCGGCTCGACACGCTTCTTCTGGATCAGCTCGTCGGTTGCGAGATCGGCGAGATCGTCGAGCGTGCGGATGTTCGCCTTGCCCAATGTCACCAGCATTTGCTCGGTGAGGTGGGGAAGCTCGGCGAGGGAATCCTCGACGCCCAGCTTGCGGCGCTCTTCGCGCGACGCCGCTTCGCGACGCTCGAGCGCCTCCGCGGCGCGGCTCTGAAGCTCGGAAGCGATGTCGTCGTCCAAGCCCTCGATCGAGGCGATCTCCTCGACCGGAACGTAGGCGACTTCCTCGAGGCTGGTGAAGCCTTCCGCGACGAGCAGCTGCGACAGCGTCTCGTCGACGTCGAGCTCGTTCTGGAAGAGCGACGAGCGCTCGACGAATTCGCGCTGGCGCTTTTCGCTCGCGTCGGCTTCCGTGAGGATGTCGATCTGCGAGGTGGTCAGGTGTGAGGCAAGCCGCACGTTCTGGCCGCGGCGGCCGATGGCGAGACTGAGCTGGTCGTCGGGGACGACGACCTCGATGCGACTCTCTTCCTCGTCGATGACCACGCGGCTGACGGTCGCCGGCTGGAGCGCGTTGACGACGAAGGTTGCGAGGTCCTCCGACCAGGGAATGATGTCGATCTTTTCGCCCTGAAGCTCCTGGACGACGGCCTGGACGCGGCTGCCCTTCATTCCGACGCAGGCGCCGACCGGGTCGATCGAGCTGTCGTGGCTGATGACGCCGATCTTGGCGCGGCTTCCGGGGTCGCGGGCGGCGGCCTTGATCTCGATGATGCCGTCGTAAATCTCGGGCACTTCCTGAGCGAACAGCTTCTTCATGAAGTCCGGGTGCGCGCGCGACAGGAAGATCTGCGGGCCGCGGGCTTCGCGGGCGACGCGCAGGATCAGCGAACGGATACGGTCGCCGACGCGGACCATCTCGCGAGGGATCTGGGCATCGCGGCGGATGACGCCCTCGGCACGGCCAAGGTCGACGACGACGTGGCCGAACTCGACGCGCTTGACGACGCCGGTGATGATTTCTCCGGCACGGTCCTTGAATTCCTCATACTGGCGCTCGCGCTCGGCATCGCGGACCTTCTGGAAAATCACTTGCTTGGCGGCCTGCGCGGCGATCCGTCCGAACTCGATCGGGGGCAGCGGGTCGACGATGAAGTCGCCAATGCTCGCGCCCTTCTGCAGCTTCTGAGCGCCTTTCTCGTCGATCTGCTTGAAATGATCTTCCGGCTCTTCGACAACTTCGAGCACCCGCCACAGGCGGAGGTCGCCGGTGGTCGCATCGAGCTTGGCGCGAATGTCGTTCTCGGCGCCATAGCGGGCGCGGGCGGCGCGCTGGATCGCGTCCTCCATCGCCTCGATGACGATGCCCTTGTCGATCAGCTTCTCGCGAGCGACGGCGTCGGCGATCGCGATCAATTCTGCCTTGTTGGCGCTGACGGCAGCGGGTGCGGTAGCCATGAAAATTATTCCTCTACGGTTTCAATTGTGTCGGCGCCCTCGGTGCTAAGCGGCGCGGTGGCTTTGATGAGCTTGTCGGTCAAGACCAGCTTGGCCGATGCGATTTCGGAGAAAGGTAGCGCGTGGGCCTCGCCGGTTTTGGTCAGGATGAGGACTTCGTCGCCCTCGGTACCCTGCAAGATCCCGGTGAAATTCTTTCTGCCCTCGTGGGCCTCGGCGAGATGGACGCGGGCTTCGTGGCCCTTCCAATCGGCATAGTCCTTGACGCGGGTGAGCGGCCGGTCGATTCCCGGCGAGCTGACCTCGAGCCGGTAGCTTCCGTCGATCGGGTCGGCGAGGTCGAGCATCTCGGAAAGGCTGCGCGAAATCTTTTCGCAGTCGGTAATATCGAGCTGGCGGGTGTCGCGGCGCTCGGCCATGACCTGAAGCGTCGGATCGGACGCGCCGCCGATCATCATCACGCGCACGAGATCGTACCCGAGGCGGTTCACCTCGGGCTCAATCAACCTTTCAAGACCGGCAATGTCGGCCACCGAAACTCCAAGTGCATGAACTCAAACGTCTCTCGGACCGGAGCCGTGGGGCCCCAGCCTCAGGCATCTGGCGATGTCGAGGAGAGAGCCGCGATATAGGCTGACGCCGCGGCTCGCGCAAGCAATGGTTGGCGGAAGGAGCTAGCGATCCAGCGCGCGATTCTCTTCGCGGATGCGGACGGTCAGTACCGCGGCGTTGAGAAGCGTAAAGACGAGTGCGACCTGCCACAGTCCGAACACCAGCGGCAGAATGGCGATTTCACCGACGACCACCCAATAATTCGGATGATTGACGAGGCGGTAGGGTCCTTGTTGCACGAGTGGGGCGTCGGGAAGGACGATGATCCGCGTCGTCCAGCGAGGTCCGAGGGTCGCGAGCACCCAGATCCGGCAGAGCTCGATCAGTATGAAAATACCGAGGAAAAAGCCGTCCACCGGTCGCGACAGCGCCAGCCACCACAGGCTGATCAGCCAGAGCGCATGAACGGCGACAATCAGCGGGTAATGGCCGGGGGCATGTTCGTGCGCACCTCTGGCAAGCAGCCGCCGTGTGTTGCGGCGGGCCAGCCACAGCTCTCCGAGGCGCTGGAGCGTCACCAGCGCCAGGATCACGATATTGAGGGTCAAGCCGCCTCGAGCATTAGCCCGGCGCAAGTGAAGCCGGGGCCGAAGGCGGTCATCAGGACTCGATCAGGCAGGCCCTGTTTCAGGAGGCGGTCGAGCACGAACATGACGGTCGGTGCGCTCATATTACCATAGTCGTTGAGAACTTCGCGCTCGAGATTGAGCTCGCCCTGGTTGAGCTCCAGTGCCGTTTCAATCGCGTCGATCACCTTTACGCCGCCGGGGTGGCAGCAGAGGCGGTCGATATCGCCGCGCTCAACGCCCATTTTACCGCACATTTCGTTTACGGCCTGGGCGAGTTCAGCTTCTACGAACGGCGGAATTGCCCGATCGAAAACGACCTTGAAGCCGGGGTCCTCGATGTCCCAGCCCATGATCCGGAGCGTATCGGGCCACATCTTCTCGGCGGAGGCCGTGATGCGGGCGAGGCTGTGCTCGCCTGACGTGACGACGGCAGCTGCCGCTCCGTCTCCAAATAAAGCCGTCGCTACGACGGCCGCAGGATCGTCGCTGTCGATCCGGATCGAGATCGAGCAGGTCTCCACAGTGACGAACAGCCAGTTCGTGCTCGGCTCAGCGCGGGCGAGGCGCGCTGCGGTCGAAAGCCCGTTGACACCACCTGCACAGCCGAGACCGAAGACAGGAACGCGCCGGATATCATTGCGGAAGCCGACCCTGCCGGCGCAGCGCGCCTCGAGGCTGGGCGTCGAAATTCCGGTGGTGGAGACGGTGACGACGCCATCGATCTGCTCGGGCATCAGGCCGGCTTTTTCGATCGCCGCGGTCGCCGCGTCGACGAATAGGTTCTCTGCGGCTTCCAGATAGACCGCGTTGCGGTCATGCCATCCGTGGTGGTGCATGTACCAATCAGGCGGCGCGACGATGTGGCGGCGAGCGATCCCGGTGTTGTCGAAGACTCCGGACAGGCGGTCGAACAGCGCCTTCTTTCCACCGAATGCTTCGCGGGCGCGCGCCTTCGCCTCGCCCTGCTCGACAACATAGGGCGGTACCGCCGTCGCGAGCGACAGGAGGCTGCAAGGCTGGGTCACGTGCCCATTAGAGCGGTGGAACCGGCCTTTGGTTCAATTATTACGAGGACAAGCCCTTCATGAAGCCTCGTTCCCTTCAGTTCGCAGCACTGCTCGTGCTTGCCGCCTGCGGAAACGCCAAGTCGCAGGATTCGAGCACAGGCGCGGCGAACCTGCCGGCGTCCGACCCGCCGTTCACGACATCGGCAATTGCGAGCTTCGACAATCCGTGGGCAATGGCGTTGCTTCCGGGATCGCCGGTCGCGGTGCTCACCGAAAGATCCGGGCACATCTGGCTGGTCAATGTGACCGACGGCGCCAAGCAGCAGGTGAGCGGAGCGCCGCGCGTCGTCTATAGCGATCAAGGCGGGCTGCTCGACGTCGTCGTCTCGCCGACGTTCGCGACCGACAATCTCTTGTACCTGACCTATTCGGAGCCTTCGGCGAGTGGCGGCAGCGCGCTCGCGCTCGCCCGAGCTAAGCTGGTTCGCGATGCTGCTGGCACGCGGATCGACGGACTGCAGGTGCTGTGGCGCGATCCTGAAGGCGAGCGCGGCGAGCAGTTTGGCGGAATCGTCGTGTTCGCGCCCGACGGCAAATCGCTGTTTCTTTCGGTCGGCGATCGGCAACGAATGACTCCAGCGCAGGATCTTAGCCAGCCGCAGGGCAAGATCGTTCACCTGAACCTGGACGGCAAACCCGCGCCTGGAAATCCGTGGGCCAGCAGGCCGGGCGCTTCGGCCGTGTCGGTGATCAATCCGCCAGCGGACACCGAAGCCGCGAAGAACAAGTCCGGTCGCGAGATGCGTTGGCCGGGACCGAACCTCACGCCGGCGGAAACCTGGAGCCTTGGCCACCGCAATCCGTACGGGCTCGCCTTCGCTTCGGACGGTCGGCTGTGGGAGACGGAGATGGGTCCGCGCGGCGGCGACGAGCTCAACCTGATCCTGCCCGGCAAGAATTACGGCTGGCCGCTGGTCTCGGAAGGGCGGAACTATGACGGGGTTCCGATCCCGAAACATTCTTCGCGCCCGGACATCGAACCGCCCAAACTTTACTGGGTGCCGTCGGTCTCGCCGACCAGCCTCCTGATCTATTCGGGCGATCTGTTTCCGCAGTGGAAGGGGGACGGGATCATCGGCAGCCTGTCGGGTCAGGCGCTGATCCACGTCCGGATTCGCGGCGACCATGCGAGCAAGGTGGAGCAATGGGACATGGGCCATCGAATCCGCTTCGCCGGCCAAGGGCCAGACGGCGCGGTCTATCTGCTCGAGGACGGGTCGAGCGGTCGTCTGCTCAAGCTGACCCCGAGATAAGTCTCTCCCCGACAAATTTGCCGGGGAGAGAAGTCGTTCAATCTGCCGGCTGAGCGACCCTGCGCAGGTACGGCTTCACCGTCTCCCAGCCCTGCGGATATTTCTCGCGCGCGACGTCGTCGGATACCGACGGCGGAATGATCACCGCCTCGCCGTTCTTCCAGTTCACCGGAGTGGCCAGCGTGTGCTTGTCGGTGAGCTGCACCGATTCCAGAAGCCGCAGAACCTCGTCGAAATTCCGGCCCGAGTTCATCGGGTACATCAGCAGGGCTTTGATCTTCTTGTCGGGCCCAATGATGAAGACGGTGCGGACAGTCTGGTTCGTCGCCGCTGTGCGTCCTTCGTGCGTGCCCTCGGTGTCCGCGGGCAGCATGTTGTAGAGCTTCGCGACGTTGAGGTCCGTATCGGCAATGATCGGATAGTTCACGGCGGCGCCGCCAACCTCCGCGATATCGTCGAGCCAGCGGCCGTGGCTGTCGACCGGGTCGACCGACAAAGCGATGATCTTGGTGTTCCTTTTGTCGAACTCGGGCTTGATCTTGGCCATGTAGCCGAGCTCGGTCGTGCAGACCGGCGTGAAATCCTTCGGGTGCGAGAAGAGGATGCACCAGCTGTCGCCGATCCAGTCGTGGAAGTGGATCGTTCCCTGGGTCGTCTCGGCGGTGAAGTCGGGAGCGGTACTTCCGATAGCGAGCGTCGTCATTGGCCAGTCTCCTTGGAGTGGGGTGGCGGCGATATAGTTGCTCAGACCACTTCTTCGAGGGGCGCTTCGATGCTTTCCGGCCGTTCGAGCCATTCGGGCGGCGTAAGCCCTTTTGAACGCAGGAATTCCGGGTTGTAGAGCCGCGACTGATAGCGCGAACCGGGGTCGCACAGCATGGTCACGATGATCTTGCCCGGACCGAGCTTCCGGGCGAGGCGGATGGCGCCGGCGACGTTCACGCCTGACGAGAGGCCAAGGCTCAGCCCTTCGTGGCTGAGGAGGTCGAAGGCGACGGCGAGGCTTTCGTCGTCAGGAATGAAGAAGGCCTCGTCAGGCTCGAAGCCTTCGAGGTTGGCGGTGATGCGGCCCTGGCCGATGCCTTCGGTGATCGAGCTTCCTTCGGCTTTCAGCTCGCCCGTGGTGTAGTAATTGTAGAGCGCTGCGCCGGGGACGTCGGCCAGCGCGATGACCACGTCGCTATTACGCTGGCGGAGGCCGGCCGCGACCCCCGCGAGGGTCCCGCCGGTTCCGACCGCGCTGACGAATGCATCGACCTTGCCGTCGGTCTGTTCCCAGATTTCGGGAGCGGTGGTTTTGACATGGATGTCGCGGTTGGCGACATTGTCGAACTGGTTGGCGAAGATCGCGCCGTGC
>Ga0157369_10010374_pt1 | contig 10620 bp, 15 predicted proteins | sample C25metaG_FD_113461 | JGI IMG/M metagenome (GOLD analysis project Ga0157369, IMG submission 113461) | Corn rhizosphere microbial communities from Kellogg Biological Station, Michigan, USA - C2-5 metaG | ecosystem: Host-associated > Plants > Roots > Rhizosphere > Soil | place: USA: Michigan...
CGGCGATATCAAGGAGCTGAAAGCGTTCGCCAAGGAAGGCTACCGTGGCGTGATTGCCGACGTGTCGCAGCAACTCGAAGCGATTCGCAAGGCCGATGCGCCGAAGATCACCACCGGCAAGGATACCAACGCCGCAGCGCAAGCCATGGCCGATCTGGTGCAGGACACGATGCTGGTCAAAGTCGCGCAGTGGGTCGCGTCGATGCCGGTGGCGACCACGCCGGTAAAACTGGCGTCGACACCCTCAGTGGCTCAACAGTCGACGTCGCCGGTCAGCCGTCAGGAAGTCCCCGTCAGCGATGACATGCAAGCGCTGCGCACGGCGGTGACTGCCGCCATTGATCCAATGCTGGCGAAAGCCGGACCTGCTCACTTCCAGGCCATCAACGATGTTAAGGAAGCGCTGGTGGCTCATCTCAAAGCGGTGGCGTCATCGGGCGTGCGGCAAGTCAGCAAATCGTTTCAGGAAAGTTTTCCGGCAGTGGTCGTAGCCTACAAGCAGTTTGGCGATGCCACGCGGGTCGAAGAAGTGACTCAGCGCAACGCGATCACCCATCCCGGTTTCTCGCCCAACGATGTCAAAGTTTCGCGGGAGTAATGCCATGAACGAATTGGATAACCACGTCACGCTGACGGTCAACGACATGGAATACGGCGGCTGGAAAAGCGTCGAAATCACTGCCGATCTGGAGCGTCAGTTCCGCACTTTCAAGCTCGACATTACCTGGCAGTGGCCCGGTCAGACCGTGGATCAAAGGATCAAACCCGGCGACCCCTGCGAAGTAAAAATCGGCAAGGACCTGGTGCTCACCGGCTACGTGTTCAAGGCACCTGTCCGCTATGACGGGCGGCAGATCAGCCTGACCATCGAAGGCAGTTCTAAGACCCAGGATCTGGTCGATTGCGCCGCCCGCAACCTGCCCAGTCAATGGCAGCAAAACCCTTGCTCAGCATCGTCCGGGATTTGGCTAGCGAATATGGGCTGTGGGTGGTCAACGAAATCAGCGACACCACACGCCTGACCAAACACACCATCGTGCCGGGTGAAACGGTATTCCAGTCGATCGACCGATTGCTGTCGCTGCTGCGGGTGTTTTCCACCGACAACGAGCTGGGTCAGTTGGTGTTGGCCAAACCCGGCAGCGGCGGGCGCGCTAGCGATGCGCTGGAGCTGGGCAAGAACATTCTGTCGGCCAGTGCGCCGATGGATTTCAGCCAGGTATTCTCCGAGTACCGGGTGATCGGCCAGCAAAAAGGCTCGGATGCAAAAAGCGGCGCGGCGGTCAGCGAAGTCGAGTCGACGGCGGCGGATCTGAGCTTCAAACGGCGGCGCACCACGGTGATCAACGAAGGCACGCAACTGACCTTTGAGTTGGCGCAGCAGCGTGCCCAGTGGGAAAGCGCGACCCGCATGGGCCGCGCACAGACCACCACCTATCAGGTGCAGGGCTGGCGGCAGAGCAACGGTGATTTGTGGCGCCATAACACACTGGTCAAGGTCAAGGATCCGGTGCTGGATTTCGATGGCGACATGCTGATCTCCAAGGTCACCTATTCGTTGTCGGCGCAGGGATCGGTGACCACCTTGCAAGTGGCGCCGCCGTATACCTTTGATCCTGATCCGGCGCCCCCGAAAAAAACCTGAGCCTGACCCCGAACCCTGTGGGAGCGAGCCTGCTCGCGAAAGCGTCGCCAGCCTCAACATCACAGCGCCTGACCCGCCGCGTTCGCGAGCAGGCTCGCTCCCACACTGATCCCATTCGGGCGACTCTTTTCAAGGACACCCCATGAGCCTACTGACACGCCTGCTGGCGCGCGGCACTGTCGTGCTCGCCAATTCGGCTTCGAAACTGCAATCGCTGCAAATGCGCCTCACCGCCGGTGAAGTCAACGACGACCTCGAACACTTCGAACCCTACGGTTTCACCAGCCATCCGTTGGCTGGCGCTGAAGGGGTCGTCACCTTCATCGGCGGCGACCGCTCCCACGCCATCGCCCTGGTCATCGCCGACCGCCGCTATCGCCTGCAAGCACTCGCTGCCGGTGAAGTGGCGATCTACACCGACGAGGGCGACAGGATTCACTTCAAGCGCGGGCGGATCATCGACATTGAAACCGCCACGCTGAACATCCGCGCCAGCAGCGCGGTGAACTTCGACACGCCGGTGATAAACCAGACCGGCAAGATCGTCTCCACCGGTGATCAACTGGCCGGCGGCATCAGCCAGATCAAACACGTGCATGTTGGCGTGCAGGCCGGCAACGGTCAGACCGGCGCGCCGGCAGGAGGCCAATGATGTTCATCAGCCAGAACCTCCACGCTGCACTGACCCGCGCCGTCCTGATCAGCCTGTTCACCTGGCGTCGCGCCGCCGATGACGACGCCCTCGATGACGAAGAGCGCTTCGGCTGGTGGGGCGACAGTTTTCCCACGGTTGCCGACGATCGCATCGGCTCGCGGCTGTGGCTGTTGCGCCGGGTCAAGCTGACCCGGCAAACGCAGATGGACGCAGAGTTCTATGCCCGCGAAGCCCTGCAGTGGCTGCTCGACGACGGCCATTGCAGCGCGATCGACATCATCAGCGAACGCCTCGACGCCCAGCGCCTGAGCCTGCGCACGGTCCTGACTCTGGCTGACGGCGAGCGTCTGGATATCAACCCCGATAACAGTTGGCAGGTGATCTATGCCGTTTGAAACCCCTTCGCTGCCGGTGCTGTTCAAGCGCACCCAAAGCGACCTGGCCGGCGATTCGCTGCGCCAGTCCGATGCGCAAGTGCTGGCCCGTACCCTCGGTGGCGCGGCTTATGGCCTGTACGGTTATCTCGACTGGATTGCCGAGCAGATCCTGCCGGACAAGGCTGACGAGTCAACCCTGGAACGCATCGCCGCACTGCGCCTCAACCAGCCGCGCAAAGCCGCACAGGTGGCTACCGGCAGCATCAGTTTTACTGCAACACCTGGCGCCGTGCTCGACGTTGACACGCTGCTGCAAGCGAACGATGGCCGGACCTACAAAGTCACCACCGCGCGCACCACGGTCAATGGCAGCAACACCACCACGATTGCGGCGCTGGAGGCCGGCAGTCTGGGCAACGCCGACGCCGGTCTGACACTGACCCCGGTGCAACCGATTGCCGGGATTGTCGGCAACAGCTTCGTGGTGCTGGCGCCGGGCCTCAGCGGTGGCGTGGCGCGCGAAAGCCTCGAGTCGCTGCGCTCGCGGGTCATTCGATCCTACCGCGTGATTCCCCACGGTGGCGCGGCCAGCGACTACGAAACCTGGGCACTGGAAGTGCCGGGTGTGACGCGGGCGTGGTGCCGGGGCGGCCTGCTTGGGCCGGGCACGGTGACTGTGTTCATCATGCGTGATGAAGACCCGCAACCGGTGCCGAACGATGAGCAGTTGGCGGAGGTTCAGGAGTACATCGAACCGCTGCGTCCGGTGACCGCAGAAGTGCATGTGCAGCGGCCGGTTCAAGTGCCGGTGGTGTATCGCTTAAAGCGCGTCGAACCGGACACCACTGCGGTTCGCGCCGCCGTCGAAGCGCAACTGCGTGATCTGCATAACCGCGAGGCAGATTTGGGTGTGCCGCTGCTGATCAGCCATATCCGCGAAGCGATCAGCAGCGCCGGCGGCGAATACGATCACAGCCTCAGCGCACCGGCAGCCGACGTGCCGGCCGGGCAGAGCGAACTGCTGACCTTCGGAGGCTGCATATGGGGGGCATAAGAACCGCCGCGCAATACCAGGCGCAACTGCGCGCTTTGCTGCCCAGTGGCCCGGCATGGGATCCGGAACGCGTGCCGGAACTCGAAGAAGTGTTGCAAGGCGTCGCCGTCGCACTGGCCCGCCTCGACGCCCGGGCTGCCGATCTGCTCAACGAAATGGACCCGGCCGGCGTCAGCGAATTGGTGCCCGACTGGGAACGCGTCATGCAACTTCCCGACCCGTGCCTGGGCACCACGCCGCTGTTCGACGATCGCCGCCTCGCCGTACGCCGTCGCCTGCTCGCGGTCGGCAGCCAGGCTATCGGCTACTACCTCGACATCGCCAAAAGCCAGGGCTACCCCAACGCCAGCATCACCGAACACGAAGCCCCGCGCATGGGCCGTGCACGTTTCGGCTCGGCGCATTGGGGCACCTGGGAAGCGCAGTTCATGTGGACGCTCAACACCGGCGGCCGCCTGCTGCTCGGCCGGCGTTACGGCGCGAGCTACTGGGGCGAGCGCTTCGGCGTCAACCCGGGCTCGGCGCTGGAATGCCTGATCCACCGCAGCGCGCCGGCGCATACCAAGGTGCACATCAATTATGACTAGGGAGGGATGAGCAGATGGACTATCCGAATAGCGTGCCCAGCGCCGGGCTGGTGAATGGCAAATTTGTGGATGAGAACCCCATGACGGGGACGCCGGGATCGTTGATTCCGGCGGATTGGGGTAACGGAGTTACGCAGGAAATTCTCAACGTGATCAAGGCGGCGGATCTGACGCCGGACGAGAAGAAATATGATCAGTTGTTGCAGGCGATTCAATCGGTGACGGCCAAAGGCTGGAACCAGGATCTGGCGCTGCCGCTGGCTGCTTTGCCTTTGCCCACCGTTGCTACCGCCGATGCACGTCTGCCGGTCAGTCCGGCGGCGGCCTCAACCAGTGGTGGCCGGATTTCGATCGCAGCGGGAACCTTTATTAGCCTTGGCCAGGAAGTAGTGGCCGGCCAACTCGGGCGTGCGCGCACCTTCGTGACGATGGCGTGGAGCAGCGCCGACTTGCTGCCCAGCAGCCATTACTTTCTGCGAGTGCAAGTTATCGCTGGGGTACTCACGTTCTACACCCAACGCGGTGGCATTCATGATGTCGTGCCTGACTCACTCAAAGGTACCGTCAACGGCGCTGCCGGCGGCGGTTTTCAGTCCACGCCTCTGGACATGTGTCTGGCGTGGGTGATAACCGGAGCACCCGGTTCGATGCCGATTGTGCGGACCATTTACAACCGCGCTCGTTTGACCTGGACGCAAACGGTAAATGGCACAGGGGCGATATTTTTACCGCTCGACCCCCACGCGCGTGCGGCACGGCTAGTCGCCGGTAACCCAACGCCATCGTCGACGGCGGTCACCTCAGTCGGCTTTCCGTCCACCGGTTGGGCTGGAGGCAACTACTGCTTCCTGTCGCCGATCCTGACGGGCAGTTCAAACAACCCGGGAGGGTGGAACCCGGCAACGGTTTCACCGTGCGTACTGTTCACCAACAACATCGTTAATGACGTCACGGTTTCGACGTTGGCGGCGAGTTTCGACCACGCAAATTTGCGCTCGCTGTGGCAGTGCTATCAGGCCGAGCACAACCTGGGCCAATCCAATGCCGACAGCGATGAGCTATTGCTGAGCATGGGCATCAAAACCCATCCCATCACGGATTACAGCGCGGGCATTGCCATCAACTTTTCCGACGCGGTGAACGTGCAATTCTCGTGGGAGCTTATTCGATGATCGTTATTCAGGAGCTTCATCAGTGCGACGGTGAGTTGCGCCTGCCGCAACCGTCGGCTGCGCACGAGTGGGATGGGCAGAACTGGATTTTCAATGCAGATATGCAAATTGCACTGGATCTGCAGGAAGCCGAACGCCTTTGCGCCAAAGTCGACGCCGCCGCCGACAACGCTCGCAACGCACTGGCCGGCGATCCACTCAAGGCCATGGAGTACGCACAGGCCGCCGCAGACGCTCAGGCTTTCAGCGACGCCGGATATCCGAAAAAGGAAGTGCCACTCTCAGTCGCCGCGTGGGTCGCGAAAGGCCGCACAGCCAAACAGGCGGCGGAGCAGATTCTGAGCAAGGCCGATCAACTGACTGACCATCTGTTGGCGCTGCGTACGTTGCGACTGAAGGCCAAAGCGCAGATTCGTGCGCAGGCTGCCAAGGGCAAGGTCGATTTGGCGCGCGGCGCGGCAGACGATGCGTTGCTCGGGATTCGTGGCCTGATCAACGGTATATCCAGCTAGGCAACAAGATCCACTTCTACGCCACCGAGGCCATGCGATATCGGCTTGTTTAGTTTGTACATCATTTGGCCTGTGGCGCCCCGCGCGGCCGCAAGGATCGAAGTCATCGTTAAGGAAAAAGACAATGGATTATCCAATCAGTGTGCCAAGCGCAGGCTTGGTCAATGGCATGTTTGTTGATGAGGACGCGCTCGCGGGCACACCCGGATCGTTGATTCCCGCGAGTTGGGGCAATGGCGTGACGCAGGAAATTCTCGGCGTTGTGCGGGCCGCTGGAATGACACCGACCGAGACTTCAAATACACAAATGCTCGACGCGCTACGTAGCTCGCAGCTCTTCAAAACCCCGGCGCAATTCGATTTCAGCCGTTCAGTGGCTACGGCCGAGTTCGTGCAGCGTGCACTGGGCAATCATGCAGGGTCTCGTGACATCGCAGCCACGGCGCAACTTTCTCTTGCGGATGTGGGATGGGCGATCGGCCTGGGCGGAAACTCGACCTATACCGTGTCTTTGCCAGACATCAAGTCAGTTCCCAATGGCGCAACGTTCACGCTGCATTGCCGTAGCAACGCCCCGGTCACTATTGCCTGTACAGGCATTGCGAAAATAAGCCCGCAAGGAGCTGAACTGACCTCGATTGTCATGAACAGTGGTGAGAGCGCCACCGTCGTCAGGGAAAACGGAGTCTGGGCAGTCCACGGCACCGCGAGTCTCAAATATGCCGCGCTGTTTTCAGGGTTGACTGCTAACCCCGGGTATCAGAAGCACGCCAGTGGGAACATAGATCAATGGGGAACCGGCATTACGGATGCCAACGGTGAAATGTGGGTCAATTTCCCAGTTTCCTTCCCGAATGGGTTTTTCTCATGTGTCGCCAACCACGCTGGTGGCGAAGCGGCCATCGCGATTGTTGTCGGAGGCACCGCCACCAAGCAAGGCGTTCGCTTGAAAGTGCGCAACGCGGTCAACCAGCCTGGCGCTGGCTGGACCGTGTTTTATTTTGCCAAGGGTTATTGAATGAATACTACCAACGTGCTTTTCAGCGCCGGTACGCGAGGCGTGTATGTACCGGGAATCAATTCGTCGGACATTCCTGACGATGTCATCGAAATTCCCCAAGCCTATTGGATCTCGCTTCTGCAGCAACTGTCGGTCACCGCGAAAGTTATTGGCGTGCATGCTGAAAGCGGTTATCCGGTCCTGGTCGATCCACCGCCTCCTTCGGCAGAGGCGGCCGCAGGCTTCGAACGCACCTGGCGCAACGCTCAGCTTGCCGCCACTGACGGCCTGGTCGCACGCGACCGTGATGAACTGGAGGACGGCGGCGGCACAACATTGACCACTGAACAATATGCCGAACTGCAAACTTATCGACGGGCGTTGCGCGAGTGGCCGCAAGGCTCGTTCTTCCCGTCCAGCGCCCATAGACCAGTGGCACCGAGCTGGCTGTCTGCTGCGCCTTAAATCATCAGGAACGTGATATGGATTATCCGAAAAGCATTCCGGGCTCAGGTCTGGAAAACGGCAGGTTTGTCGACGAAGACCCGATTGCAGGAAAGCCGGGGTCACTGATCCCGGCGAGTTGGGGGAACAGTGTTACCGAGGAGATTCTCAATGCAATCACGGCTGCCGGCCTGACACCTGATGAAAATCAGACCCATCAATTGGCCCAAGCCATTCGACAGTTGTCCAGACCTGATCCGCTTCAAGCGTTTCCGGTACAGGTCTATCGCAAGAATCTGTTGATCAATGGCGATTTCAGAATCTGGCAACGTGGTGCGAGCAATCAGGCGCCAAATGTCGGCGGGTACGTGGCTGATCGTTTCCGTTGTGACTGGAACGGAAACGCCGGAGTGAGCATCACTCGGCAAAATTTTGCTCTCGGGCAAGGCGAGGTCTCTGATGAACCGGCCTGTTTCCTGCGCTGGCAGCAAACGTCCGCAGGGGCGGGAGCTACCGTTCACAAAATCTCCCAGAATATAGAGTCGGTCAGAACGCTCGCCGGAAAAACGGCAACGCTGACGTTTTGGGCTCGATCCGATGCCGTGCGGCCTTTGCAAATAACAATTGCGCAGCAATTCGGGGTGGGTGGATCGGCACCCGTTGGGAAATTGATCGATTCGTTTCAACTGAACACAGTGTGGACGCGCTACACCGCAACGTTTCAGGTGCCTGCCATTGCGGGGAAAATGCAAGGCAGCGGCGATTGTCTGACATTGGCGTTCGATCTGCCTCTCAACGTGCTGCAAACGGTCGATCTGACACAGGTCCAATTGGAGGAGGGGCCTGTATCCACTCCCTTTGAACTTCGTCCCTTAGCGCAGGAGCTGGCGTTATGTCAGCGCTATTTCGAAAAGTCATTTGCTTCCGGGTTGCCGGTCAAAGCCAATAATGGCACCAATACCTGTATCTCGACATTTACTCAGGTCCCGGCAGGAAATACCGGCCAATACGGGATGACGATCGGCTTACTGGTTCAGAAAAGAGTTCAACCGACGGTTACTGCCTATAGCCCGGCGGACAGCAGTAATCAGGTCTGGAATCAAACGATCAGCAAAGCTTGCACCGGCACGCTACTTCAAGGCGTAACGGATCGTAGTATTTCTTTTGCCACCGTCACGCCAGTCGGCAGCGCACCGGGGCAGACTTTGCAACTGGAATGGACAGCGGACGCTGAAATCTAGGAGCGACACTCATGGCTTATCAATTAAGCGCTTGCGGCGTGTTGCGCCTGGCTGACTGTGCGTTTATTCCACAGGACTCCAACAATCGCGACTGGCTAGAGTTCCAGCAGTGGCAGCTCTCGGGCGGGCAGGTGCTACCGGCGGATGGGGGACTCGCGGAAACTGGTGCGACCGGCCCCCTGAAAACGCTGGCAAATAAATGGCTGGCAAGCTTCAGCCGCCAGCCGTGATTCAATCGGGACAACATCCAGGGAGGATCAAGCATCATGCAAATAACTGAAAAACACCTTATCGACATCATGCCCAACGCCCGCACACAAGCGGGCGTTTTTGTTTCGCCACTCAACACCGCGATGGCCAGGCATCGCATCGATACGCCAAAACGTATCGCGGCGTTCCTCGCACAGGTCGGTCACGAGTCGGGCCAATTGCGTTACGTGCGCGAATTGGGCAACAACCAATACCTGAGCAAATACGACACCGGCACCCTGGCGCGGCGACTGGGCAATACGCCGGAGGCGGATGGCGACGGGCAAAAGTACCGAGGACGTGGGCTAATACAAATCACCGGTCGCGCCAACTATCGACAATGCAGCCTCGGGTTGTTTGGCGATGAGCGCCTTTTGGCGTTGCCCGAATTGCTCGAGCAACCGCAATGGGCGGCCGAATCGGCGGCGTGGTTCTGGGTGCAGAAGAGCCTGAATGAACTGGCCGACGCGGACCAGTTCAACACCATCACCCGCCGTATCAACGGCGGGTTGAACGGCTTGCAGGATCGGCTCGAGATCTGGGCGCGGGCGAGGGCGGTGCTATGTCCGGCTCCTGGCGGGTGATTGGTCTGCTGTTTCTGGTGGCCGGGGCTTTCGCAGCGGCGTGGCAGTTTCAGGACTGGGGCTACGGTCGGCAATTGGCCGACCAAGCGCGGTTAAACGCCGAGACGCAAAATCAACTCACTCAAACCGCCGCGAGCGCACAGCAGGCCGAGCAGGATAAACGCCTGGCACTGGAGCAGCGGCTCTCCGCGAGTGAACAAACCCATTATCGAGCGCTGAGCGATGCCCAACGTGATCAGGATCGCCTGCGCGATCGCCTTGCTACTGCCGATGTTCGGTTGTCAGTCCTTCTCGACGCCAGCGACGTTGCCCACGGTTGTGCGGTGCCAGCCACCGCCGGCACCGGCGGCGTGGATCCTGCAACCGTACGCGCCCGACTTGACCCGGCGCATGCTCAAAGAATTATCGCCATCACCGACACCGGCGACCGCGGACTGATTGCCTTGCAGGCGTGTCAGGCCTATGTCAGAGCGCTGGCGTCCGAACATTTTGAATGATTCTGTGTATTGAAAGCGCGTCCGGCTCGTGTACGGTGAAGGCATTCCACACGATCCGGAGCTCGCCGTGAAAGAGACCACCCAACTGGCCGCAGAACTGGGCCGACGTCTACAAGTGCTCAATGCCCACGTCACCACCGCCGAGTCTTGCACCGGCGGCGGGATTGCCGAAGCGATCACGCGGATTCCGGGCAGTTCGGCCTGGTTTGAGGCGGGGTACGTGACGTATTCCAATCGGCAGAAGACCCAGCAACTGCATGTTCCGGCCGAGCTGTTCGAGACGGTTGGCGCGGTCAGTCGCGAAGTGGTCGAGGCCATGGCGCGTGTCGCGCGGGACAAGAGCCTGGCGCATTTTGCCGTGGCGGTCAGCGGTGTCGCTGGCCCCGACGGCGGCACGCCGAACAAACCGGTGGGCACAGTGTGGCTGGCCTGGGGTGTGGGCGATGAGGTTTACAGTGAGGTTCAGCACTTCCCCGGCAACCGTGATGAAGTCCGCCGACAAACGGTGAAGGCCGCGCTAGAGGGGCTTGTGCGACTAGCGGCACGAGAAATCGAAAATCAGGGGTAGGCGATCTTCGAGCGCTGTGGAATAATACTGGCTAC